>ERZ777003.3415-NODE-3415-length-15479-cov-4.742674_pt1 | contig 15479 bp, 8 predicted proteins | sample MGYA00374956_ERZ777003 | MGnify/ENA primary metagenome ERZ777003 (study PRJEB29302, sample SAMN06268252) | bioreactor metagenome | isolation source: Joint BioEnergy Institute, California, USA | place: USA:Joint BioEnergy Institute, California, USA | collected... | reverse complement strand
ACGCCGATGCGTTGCTCGACCGGGCGAGCGAGCTCATCGCCGCCGGGCGCGAGGTCTTCGCCGTGCACATCGTGGCGCGTGAGGAGCTCGCCCCCCGGGAGGTCGGGGTGCTCGTCGTCGATCCGGAAGACGAAAGCATCCGCCGCCCGCTGGACGATGCGGGCATTGCGCAGTACCGCGACGCGTTCGCCCGGTGGCGGGAGGATCTGGCCGCGAGGTGGCGCGCCGCGGGCGTCGTCTATCATCTCGCCGTCACGGGTGAGCCGCCGGATCGCGTGGTCCGGCGCGTCGTCACGCCCACCGCCACCGCCGCAACGAGCGCTTCGCAGTCGTGACGTTCCTGGCCCCGGCATTCCTGTTCGCTGCTGCCCTCGTCGCGGCGGGCGTCGTGGCGATCCATTTCATCGTCACGCGCGAGCCGCGGACCGTGCCGTTGCCGACCGCGCGCTTCGCCCCGCTTCAACCGGTCCGTACTCGAACGCGGCGGCTCCGCCTCCAGGACCTGCTGCTCATGCTGTTGCGTGTCCTGGCGATCCTTGCCGTTGGTACGGGGCTCGCGCGGCCGGTGATGGATCCACCGCGCCGCGAGCTCGCGCGCATCCTCCTGGTCGACCGGTCTCATGCCGTGGCAGATCCAGCCGAGGCGGCCGACAGCACGCGTGCCCTGTACGCCGAGGGCGATGCCGTGGTCCTGTTCGACTCCACTGCAACCGTCTTGCGAGCGGCGGTGACGGACTCGCTCACTGCCCTCACGCGCGCGGCTGCGCAACCTCGGCTCTCCGCCGCGCTCATCGCCGCTCTGCGCACGGCATCCGAGATCCGGAGCCGCGCCGACTCCATCGAGCTGGCGATCATCTCTCCCTTCACCGCAGACGCCGTGGACCTCGCCACGGATTCGATCCGTGCGCTCTGGCCGGGCGACATCCGGCTCGTGCGCGTCGCGGCGCGAACGGACTCGGCCGCTCCGCCGATCATCGCGTTCGTTGGGGAATCCGACGACCCGCTGCGCATCGCGCTCGCCGGCACGCACGGCGCAGGAGACTCCGTGTCGAGCAACGTGCGGGTGGTCCGCGGCACGCCGACCGCAGCGGACTCGGCATGGGCCGCGAACGGTCCGCGAGCCCTGGTCCTCTGGCCGGCGACGCACGGAGGCGCGGAAGGCCATGGAGCACCGCCGGTGCCCGCGCCGTGGACCGTGCGCGCGGTGCCGGACACGGTCGGCGCGGTCACGGCGGACAGCGTGACGGTCGTGGCGCTGTTCGAGCGCTGGGCCGCGTACGCCGAGGCCGCCGGTGACGGTGCGCGTGTCGTCGCCCGCTGGCTGGACGGCGAGCCAGCCGCGGTGGAAGTGCCACACGGCACCGGGTGCATTCGGACCGTGATGATCGGCGTGCCGTCGGTCGGCGACCTGGTGCTCCAGCCGCGCTTCGCACGTCTGGCGGCTGCCCTCACCCGCACCTGCACCGGGCCGACGGTGGGGGCCCCGCTGGACAGCGCAAAGCTGGCTTCCCTGGCCGGCGCGGCCGGCCGCACGGCCGTGGCGGCCGCCGCCTTGCCGCAGCCGGAGGTGATCCGCTCCACGCTGGCGCCCTGGTTGTTCGGCGCCGCGCTCGTCTTTGCGCTCGCGGCACTGTTGCTCCAGCGTGTGACGGGTCGCAGAGCCGTGCCGCTCGATCCGGGGAGGCGCGAATGACGCCGCTCAGCCGCGTCCGGCGCGCGCGCGCCGTGCTCCTCGGCGCCGTTGCCGCTGCGTCCATCCTCTGGGCGGCAGCGCTCGCAGCGGCCGTCCTGCTCCTCGCCGCCGCCGCCGACCTTCTGGTCCCGCTTCCGGTGGAGGCGCGCCGCTTCGTCATTCCCGTTGCGGTGGCGGCTGCGGTCGCTGCAGCGCTCGCGGTGGTCTGGCGGGGGCGCAACGCTCGCGTGCTTGGCCGTGTCGCGCTCTACATCGAAGAGCGGCAGCCGCAGCTCCAGTTCGCGCTCGCCACCGTGGTCGAGCCGGCCGCGTCGCTGTCCGACACGGTGATGCAGTCGCTCGAGCAGGCGGTTGCACAGGTCGACACCGCGGGCGCGCTCCGGGCCCCCGTGACCCGCGCCATCGCCGCGCCCGCGGCAGTGCTCGCCATCGCGCTCGGCGCGCTGACAGCCGTGCCGGACGGCACGCTCGAGCGCATCCTCTCACCGCGCGCGGGCGACGTGCTGACACGTCCGACGCGCGTGGCGCCGGACGCGCCCGTGCCGAACCGGCTGGTCCCCATCGTCGTGCATGTCGAGCCGCCTCGCTACGCGCGGCGCGACCCGAACGTCCTCGAAGACCCCGCGACCGTCGCCGCGCTGGTCGGGAGCCGGATCGAGGTGCGCGGGCGAGGCGCTTCCCGGGGATTGACGGACAGTCTGGCCGCAACCATCGCGGCAGCGACGGGTGCGAACACGCAAGGCCGGGAACTCGAGCTCCGGACCGATGGCGACTTCTGGAGCTACGGGATCGTCATGCCGAGCGACCCTGCGGTCGTACGGCTGCGCGACCGCTCCTACGACCGGCTGCTGGTGCTCGAGCCGGTGCCGGACGAGCCGCCCGTCGTGACGCTCGCCGCGCCGCTCCGTGACACCACCTTCATGGAGCCGAAGGGGCGGTTGGATGTGGATGTACGCATCCAGGACGACATCGGCCTGGCGCGCGCGCAGATCGAGCTGCTGTACACGTCGGGCAGCGGCGAGCGATTCGAGACGAAGGAGATGATCATCGCCCGCGCGTCGCTCCGCGGCGAGCGAGAAGCGCGGCTGCGCGCCACCATCGTGCTCGACACCATGCAGCTCCGCCCCGGCGATGTGCTCCACGTCCGTGCCGTCGCCTGGGACGAGAACGACGTGACCGGCCCGGGGAAGGGCGAGTCCGAGGCGAGGACGATCCGCATCCACGATCCGCGCGAGTTGCGCGACGTCAACATCAGCCCGGCCAGTGCAGCGGCCATCGACACCACGATCCTCAGTCAGCGGATGCTCATCATCCGCGCCGAGACGCTGCTCGTACAGAGGCCGCAGCTGGATCCCGACGAGTACATCCGCCGGTCGGTCCAGCTCAGCGTGCGCCAGGGCGCGCTGCGGGGGCGGGTCCTCTCGATCATCCACGAGCTGGAGAACGTCGAGGGGGTCGGCTTCGTGGGCCACACGCCCAGCTCGCTCGTGCTCCGTGAGGCGGCGGAAGAGATGCGCGTGGCGGAGTGGGAGCTGAGCATCGCGCAGGTGCCGGTCGCGCTCGTGCACATGAGGAAAGCGCTCCAGTTGTTGGAGAAGATCCGGGACGCGAACCGCTACTGGCTCCGGGGGCTGCTGACCACGACGCCGGTGGACGTGGAGCAGGTCAGATTGACGGGGCGGGACCGGGCGAACGTGGGACCGCGCGAGCCGCGAGAACGCCCGGACGACCCGCGGAAAAACCTGCTCGAGCGGCTGAACCGCGCCATCGCGTTGCTGGACGAGGACACCGCCGCTGCCAGTGACTCGCTGAGGCTCATTTTCGCGGCCTCGCTGACGCAGGCGAAGGACGTGTCCGAGGTGCTCGGGCAGGTCATCGAGGCGATGCAGCGAGGGGAGGATGCGCGGGCCGGGTTGGTCACGGTACGCCGGCGCCTCGAGCGCCAGGTCGATGCACAGGGCAACCTCTCGAGTTGGCTGGGGTCGCCATGAGCAGCAAGCCGTTCACCTTTGCCACCGGGATCTACGCATCGGGCGACTGGGAGAGCGCCTCTCTCGTCCCTCAGAACGTCATCGACATCTTGGCCAAGTACACGACGCTCGACCTGAATCCGGAGGGCGTCAACGTCCGCATCGACTCGCCCGAGCTTTTCGAGTACCCGTTCCTCTTCATCACGGGGCATCTGCCCGTGTTCTTCACTCCCCGGGAACGGGCCAACCTGAAGGAGTACGTAAGGCGCGGGGGCTTCCTCTTCGTCGATGACCACAACCACGACATCGACGGCGTCTTCCACAAGACGATGACGGAGGAGCTCGAGAGGCTGTTCGGCAAGCTGAAGAAGATCCCGAACGACCACCGGTTGTACCGGGCGTTCTTCGAGTTCCCGGACGGTCCACCGACCACGAGCCACGAGCTGAACGGGTGGGGCGACAACCTGGTGCACGACTACCTGATGGGGATCATGGACGGCGACCGGATCGACGTGCTCTACAGCAACAAGGACTACAGCTCCGAGTGGCACGTGAAGCTCACGGAGAACCGGGATCGCCGCGAGATCGAAGACCCCGCGAAGATCGCCGTCAACATCATCGTCTATGCCCTCACGCGCTGAACCCGGCGCCCGGCCGCGGGCGCGCGTCTGGCTGGAACGGGCCGCGCATCTCCTGGGGCTCGCGATCATCGCGTGGCTCCTCGTGGACTCGCTGGGGCCCGGGCCGGAGGCGGGCGGCGAGCTCGTCGAGGCGGGGACGCTCGCGGACGAGCTGAGGCGGTGGAGCACCGTCGCCGCGCCCGGCGAGGTCCACCTCACCATGGATGCCGCCGTCTCGCCGCCCTACCGCGAATGGCTCGCGGCACTGGCGGCCGCCGGCACCCGCGTGAGCTGGGATGCCGATTCGGTCGTGCCACTGGCAGTGGCGCTGGATCCCATCCCCGATCCGGCGGGCGGGACGCGGATCTGGGCCGCTGCTCCGCCTGGCACGACGCTCGTCCTGGAGGACGAGGTGGGCCCGATCGATTCGGTGGAGGCCGGTGCGGCGGGCGCGCGCTTCGTCACACACACTCCAATTACTAAGGTTGCGCGCGTGCGCGCAGGCGCGTTCGCCGCGGCGAGCGCGCAGCGCGACTCGATCGTCTTCGGCCGCATCCTCGTCGTCGGCCGGGTCGGCTGGGAAGCCGGCATGGTGGCTGGCGCTCTGGAGGAGCGCGGGTGGGAGGTGGACGTGAAGCTCGCCCTCTCGCCCAAGGGCGATGTGGTCCAGGGAAGGCCCGCCGAGACACTCGACCCGGCGCGCTACTCGGCCGTTGTCCTGCTCGACAGCGCAGCGCTGGTCGGGCCCGCGCAGCTCGTTCGCTACGTCCGGGAAGGCGGAGGGCTCGTCATGACGGCGCGCGCAGCGGCCGCAGCGCCGCTCGCCCCCCTCCGCGTCGGCCGGACCGGCCGCACGGCGGCACCGATCGAGCCGTTCGACACCACCTCGGCCCTGCCGCAGAGGTCCCTTGCCCTCACCTCGATCGTGCCCGCTGCCGACGCGGTGCCCCTCGAGCTCCGAGACGAGCTGGTCGCGGTCGCGGCCCGGCGCGTCGAGCGTGGTCGCGTCGCCGTCGTGGGCTACGACGATACGTGGCGCTGGAGAATGGCCGGTGGGGCGGACGGCCCCGACCAGCACCGCGCGTGGTGGGCGGGGCTCGTGGCCACCGTGGCGCGGGTCGACCGCGTCCCGCTGCCCGAAGCCGGCCTCACGGATGAAGCTCCCCTCGCGAGCATGGTCCAGGTCCTCGGCACGCCCTCCCCGCGGCCGATGGACATCGCACCACCCCGCTCCCCTGCGTACGGCCTCGCCTTCGCCGTCCTTGCTGCGGCCTTGCTCCTCCAGTGGCTGTCCAGGCGCCTGCGCGGCGCACCGTGACCATCCCTGACCTGGCGCGGCGCGGACCGGCCGCGCTCAACGTGATGTAGGGGAATGGCCGGGCGCCGCGTCCTCTTTCAGCAGAGGCTAACATGAACGTTCACGGGCCGCGCAGGTCCCCGGCCCTGAGTCCACCTAGAAACCAGTGCGCGCAGCAGCGCACGATCCGCCAGACCCCAACGTTGCGAATGCTCATGTACTTGCCGATCCGCCGCTTCTCGGTGCTGGCCCTCCTGCTCGCGGCGCCGGCGTCCGTCGCTGCTCAGGCGACAGACCAGAAGGCCAACGCTGCCCAGGCGTCCACCGAGGCCGTGGTCGCCCCGTTGCCTGTCGACCCCGAGGTCACCATCGGCGAGCTCTCGAATGGGCTGCGCTACTACATCCGCACGAACGCCGAGCCCGAACGGCGCGTCGAATTGCGGCTGGTGGTCAAGGCCGGCTCGCTCCAGGAAGACGACGACCAGCGCGGCCTGGCTCACTTCCTCGAGCACATGGCGTTCAACGGCACGAAGAACTTCGAGAAGCAGGAGCTGATCCGGTACCTCGAATCGATCGGCATGAGTTTCGGCGCGGACTTGAACGCGTCGACCACCTACGGCAACACCACCTACAAGCTCACTGTACCGACGGACGTCGAAGGCGCGCTCGAGACGGCGTTCCAGATCATGGACGATTGGGCGCAAGGCATCACTCTCGACCCCGAGGAGATCGAGGCAGAGCGCGGCGTGATCCTCTCCGAGTGGCGCGCCCGGCTCGGCGCCGGGACCCGGGTCCGTGCCCGCACGGACAGCGTGCTGCTCGGCTCGTCCCGCTACCTGGACCGCCACCCGATCGGCCTGCCGGAGCGCATCGAGACCGCCACCCGCGAGGAGATCGCCCGCTTCTACAGGGATTGGTACCGCCCCGACCTGATGGCCGTCATCGTCGTCGGCGACGTCGAGAAGGAGCGCGTCGAGGGGCTCATCCGCAAGCACTTCGGGAAGCTGCGCGTGCCACGAAGGAAGCGCGAACGCATCGCCTACTCGATCCCCGAACACGAGGAGGCGCGCTTCTCGATCGTCACAGACCCCGAGCTCACCGGCTCGTCCGTCCAGGTCATCCAGAAGTACAGGCCGAAGCCGGTCAACAGCGTGGAGCGGATCCGCGACGGCATCGTGGAGTCGATCTTCACTGCGATCCTGAACGAGCGGCTGCGCCAGATCGCCACGCGTTCGGACGCCCCCTTCCTCGGCGCGAGCACCGGCTTCGAGGGCTACGTCGGCGGGATGAACATCCATCACGTCATCACCGTGCGCGTCCGCGATGACTCGATCATCAGCGGGTTCCGCGCCGCGCTCACCGAGGTCGAGCGCATCGCGCAGCACGGTGTCAAGCCTGACGAGTTGAACCGGCAGAAGCGGACGCTCGAGAGCCAGTACCGTCACGCGCTGATCACCCGCTCCAAGACGTCCTCTGCCACCTACGCCAACGCCTACGTCAGCCACTTCCTGTCGGGGAGGACCCCGTCGACCATCGAGGCCTCCATCGCGCTCTCCCGGACCCTGCTCGAGGGCATCACCGAAGAGGACGTCGCCGCCCTCGCCCGCAACTGGAAGAGCCACGAGAACCTCGTCGTCATTGCCGCGGTCCCCGAGAAGCCGGGCGTCGTGCCGCCGACCCGCGAGGAGCTGCTCGCAGTCCTCGAAGAGGTCGCCAACACGGTCCTGGCCAGCGAGCCAGGCGAGCTGCTCGCCGCCGAGGACCTCGAGATCATGCCGACCCCGCCGACGCCCGGGCGGGTGGTGGAGGAGCAGTTCGTCCGTGAGCCGGGCATCACGGTGTGGACACTCTCCAACGGCGCACGAGTGCTCCTCAAGCCCACGGATTTCAGGCCTGACCAGGTGCTGATCTCGGGCTACGGCTGGGGCGGAAGCTCCGTCGTCGACGACGACGCGCTCGGCGACGCCACCCTCGCGCGCTTCCTCCCGGCCATCTCAGGGCTCGGAACCTTCAGCTCGGCCGATCTACGCAAGGCCGTCGTGGGCAAGGTGCTGAGCATCGGGATGGGGATCGACGGCTACACCCAGACCGTGTCCGGCCGCTCGACCAGGCGCGACCTCGAGACGTTCCTGCAACTGCTCCATCTCCACTTCACGAGCCCACGCATCGATGAAGAGGCGATCAAGGCCTGGAAGAGGCGCCAGATCGCGGCCATCGAAGGTCGCGTCGCCAGTCCCGAAGCGCATTTCGAGGACACGCTCCGGCTGGCCCTGACGCAGAACCACCCGCGCAGCCGCACGTTGACCGCCGCGGACTTCGAGGCGATGGACCCCCAGCGCGCGCTCGAGATCTACCGCGAACGTTTCGCCGACCCGGGCGGCTTCACCTTCGTCTTCGTCGGCGACTTCGAGCCCGACTCGATCCGCCCTCTCGTCGAAACGTACATCGGCGGGCTGCCGACCCAGCGCGGCACGCGCGGCTGGCGCGACATCGGCATCCGGCCGCCCTCGGGCGTCGTCGAGAAAGAGTTCCGCTTCGGCCGCGAGCCCCGCGCCCGCACCGCCATCGTCTTCCACGGGCCGTTCGTCCACTCGGAAGACGATCAGCTCGCCCTCGGCGCCATGGCCCGAATCCTCCGCACCCGCTTGCGGGAGCGCCTCCGCGAGGCCCTCGCCGGCACGTACACCGTCAACGTCAGCGTCCAGCTGCATTCGGTGCCAGAGTCGCGCTACGCGGTCCAGATCACGTATGACGCGGCCCCCGAGCGCGTCGACGAGATGCGGCGCGCGGTGTTCGACGAAATCGAGCGGCTGCGGAAGGCTGGTCCAACCAGTGAAGAAATCGCCAGGCTTCGCGAGGAGTTCGCCCGTCAGTTCGAGCTGGCGCTGAAAAACAATCAATTCTGGCTCACTCTGATTACGAGATACGATCAGATTGAGCGCCCGCTCAGCGACCTCGCCCACTACAGCGAGGGCGCCACGAGTCGCTTGACGGCGGAGCTGGTCTCGGACATGTGCCGGCAGTATCTTGACCCCCGCCGGTACGTCCGCGTCACGCAACTCCCTGCCGAATGACTGGGCGCGGGGGCCGGTAGCGATGAATCGTTCATGTAGGGTACCGACCTCGAAGTGCGTCTTCCCAGGGAAAGAAGTCACCTCCGCCACAGAAGGCGCTGGGGGCGTCGGTCCGACGGGGCCGACGGCCAACGCATCGCCTCGATGCGCGATCCGGTGCCTGGCACCGGCTCGCGTGCTCGGGCGCTCGGCGCGGGCTGCGCATCGTGCCGGCATGAGGCTCGGTCGGGCGGAGGAGTGGAAGCGCCTCCGTCGAAGCAAGCGAACACGTGACTCTCCGCACGTCCGGGAAGGAGGCAGCGGCGCTCAGCGATCAGGAGATCGTCTCCCGGATCGGCGCGGGAGACGTCACTGCCTTCGAGGCGCTTCACCGGCGCTACGCGGCCGCAATGATCCGGTTCGCGTACTCGCAGGTCCGGTCGCGGGAGGCCGCCGAGGACCTCGTGCAGGAGGTCTTCCTGGCCCTCTGGCGGCACCGGGAGAGGTGGGTCCTGAGCGGGACCGTCCAGGCCTACCTCTTCGGTGCGCTGCGGAACCGCATCGTCAGCTACCGCAGGAAGCAGCTCGCGCGCGGTGGACGGTTGCAGCGTGTCGGGGAGGGGGTGGCCGCGGCACTGCCCAGCGCGTCTCGGGCGGATGATCAGGTCCTCGAGGCGGAGCTGATCGACGCGATCGAGAAGGCGATCGATGGGCTGACGCCGCGTTGCCGTGAGGCGTTTCTGCTCGTGCGACAGCAGCACATGTCGTACGCAGAGGCGGCGGAGGTGATGGGGGTCTCCGTCAAGGCCGTGGAGATGAGCATGGTTCGCGCTCTCGCAGCGCTCCGGAAGGAGCTCGCGGAGTGGTGCGACTGAGGCGTGCGTCGGCGACTCGTTCTCCTCGCCGGGCACGCGGGCGCTCCGAGGCTTCTTGGAGCGGCGAGCCGAGGAGACGCGATCATGGAAAGAGACCTCACAATGTCGACTGACGGGTCTGGCGACCCGACCGATCCGGCCATGCTCCTCAGGTACATCGAGGGGCGGTCTCCTGCTGGCGAGCGTGAAGTCGTGGAAGCCTGGCTCGCCGCCGACCCGGCGCGCCGGGCCGAGCTGGCGCGGCTCGAACGGGCGTGGCAGCTCGCTGCGGAACTGCCGCGTCTGGAGATCGACGTGGATGCGCATTGGGAGCGGATCCGGCGCGAGCTGGAGGTCCCGGTGGAAGCGCCGCTCGGACCCTCCGCGCCCGTTCCGATGAGCGGTCGTGGCTCTGCCGAGGCGCGAAAGCGCTGGCGGCCCGTCCGGATCGCGGTGCGGGTCGGACTCCTCGCGGCGGCGCTCGCCTTTGCGTTGGTCTCGTTCGACGAAGTGAAGTCGAAGCTGGAGGCGGCACTGGAGCCGCCGGCGCAGACATACACGACCGAGCCCGGTCAGACGGGGCGGATGACGCTCCGCGACGGCTCAACCGTCGTTCTGAGCGGCGGGAGCCGGCTCGTCGTGCCGGGCAGCTACGGGCGACGTGCGCGGGAAGTCTACCTGGAGGGCGGTGCGTACTTCGAGGTGGTCCACCACCCGGCGAAGACGTTCCGCGTCCGGACCGCCCGTATGGTGGTCGAGGACCTCGGCACACGCTTCACCGTGCTGGCCTACGCCCACGACGCGGCCGATCAGGTCGCGGTCGTCGAGGGGGCGGTGGCCGTTGCGGCGAGCGACAGCGCCGAGGCCGTGGTCCTGAATCCTCGGGATGTGGCGACGGTCTCGGCGGCGGGGGTGGTGAGTGCGAGGAGGGGTGTTTCCGTTGACAAGTACTTCAGCTGGATCGATGGCACGGTCCAGTTTGATCAGGACTATGTGGCCGATGCCGCGCGGATGATCGAGCGGCACTTCGGCGTTCGAGTTCAGATCGCGGATTCGGCGCTGGCGCGGCGGCGTTTCACCGGCGCCGTCCGCGCCGCGACGCTCTATGACGACCTGCGCGGGCTCGCGCTCTTGCTCGATGCCGAGTACGAGCGCACGGGCCGCGTGGTCACGTTGTCATCGAAGTCCGCACCGCGCAGCGGCGCTGCAGGTGCGCCGCGTCGTCGCCCGCGTGGACGACAGGCGCCGCGGCAAGCGACAGGTCGACGCGTAGAACGGCCTGACCCCATACCCGCACTCTGAGGACGGAGGTGTGAGGATGCGACGCGTGCTGCTCAGCAGCGTGGCACTGTTACTCGTGTGGACCGGCGTGACGCCCGCGCAGAATGTGCGGCGCGTCAATGCCGGCGCACGTCTCGGTGCCACGCCCGCCACGGTGCACGTCGGGCCCGAGGATTCTCGTGCTCCGGTGCTCCGGCAGCTGATCTCGCTCCGCCTCGAGCAGGCATCGCTCGAGGAGGCGCTCACCGCGATCACCAAACAGGTATCCGGCCGCCTGATGTTCGAGGACGTGCCGGACAGCATCGATCGGCGAGTGACGGTCGAGGAGGAGGCCATCTCGGTTCGCGACGCGCTCGACCTTGTGCTCCAGGGCACCGGCCTCGAGGTCGTCGTGCCGGAGACGGGCTCGCTCGTGCTCGTCAAGCAGCGTCCCGTTCCTGTGGCGCCGCCTGAGCAGGATACGGCGAAGATCCACGGTCGCGTGATCGACGCCAGCAGCGGTGACCCCGTGGCGGCCGCGTCCGTGAGCATTCGCGGCACCACCCGGCAGGTCGTCACCGACGGCGCGGGGCGCTTCACCTTGAGCGAGCTCTCGGCGGGTGAGCACACCCTCGTCATCGAGCGGCTCGGCTATCAGACCGCGACCATCCCCGTCTTTCTGCGGGCCGGACAGGACACCAGCATCGTGGTCCGGCTGTCCGTCCAGCCCGTGACGCTCAACGCCATCGTCACGACCGGCACCGGCGAGCGCAAGCGACGCGAGATCGGGAACAGCACGGTGACGCTCAGGGCGGACTCGATCATGGCGATCACGCCCGTGCACTCGGTCAGCCAGCTGCTGGCGGACCGGGTCCCCGGTCTGTTCGTGACCACGAACAGCGGAGCGGCGGGCGCGCCGTCTCGACTGCGCATGCGCGGGATCTCGAGCATCGAGTCCGACAACGAGCCGATCATCATCGTGGATGGGGTGCGGCTCGCCAACAGCACCAAGACCTCCATCAACAACACTCTGTACGCGGGCGTCTACGGGGGCACCCGGCAGGCCGGCGCGGACGACATCTTCCGCCGCCTGGACGATATCGATCCCAACTCGATCGAGTCGATCGAAGTGCTGAAGGGGCCGGCGGCGTCCACGATGTACGGCAGCGAGGCGGCCAACGGCGTGATCATCATCAAGACCAAGCGCGGCCAGGCAGGCCCGCCGCGCTGGAACTTCTTCGCCGACTACCGCACGCTGGCCCAGGTCGAGGATTACGAGTATCCGATCGAGCAGGTCGGTTACCGGCTCACGGGCGGCGCCACGTCCATCTCCTGCCGGACCATGGACCAGTGGCAGGGCCTCTGCATCCCGATCGAGGGGGAGTACCGCGGCTTCAACATGCTGAAGGATCCGCGGTTCACGCCCCAGGCCCGCGGCTACAGCCGCGAGGTCGGCGCCAACGTCTCCGGCGGCACCGCCGATCTCCAGTACTACATTGGCGGCTTCTTGCAGGACCAGCTCGGCACGACCAAGATGCCCGAGGTCAACCGCGCCTGGATCGAGAGGGGGCGTGGGCAAAAGCTCAAGGAGGAGCAGATCCGCCCGAACGCGCTGAAGAAAGCGGGGCTGGAAGCGCGCGTGACCGGGCGAGTGGGAACCACCTCGGACTTCGCCCTGAGCGCCAAGTTCTCCGTGGGAGATCAGCGCGTTGGGCCGAACGGAATGGCGGGGCTGCTCGCTGCGCCGCGGGAACCTACGGACACCACCCCGATCTTCAACGGCTGGGAGTCCTGGTACGGCCAGCGTCAGATCTCCGTGAAGCACATCATGGGGAGCGCGTCGTGGGACTGGCGGCCGACGTGGTGGAACAACGCCTTCTCCGCGAACATCTCCTACGGCTGGGACTTCTCGCTCACGGATGACGAGTTCTACGCCCCCAAGGGCTCGTGCCAGCCGATGTGCGTCGCGTCGAACGAGCAGGGCATCCTCGGCTACGCCGCCAAGGGACGCCGCACGGACGTGACGCAGAACCTCCACGTCGGCACGTCGCTCCGGGTCCCGATCGCGCCGTGGCTGACTTCGTACACTCGCTTCGGCGGCAACTTCACCAAGCAGCGCTACTACGACCTGTACGGCAACGCCACGGACCTCCGCGTGGGCGTCAAGCTCTACGCGGCTTCCGGGACCAAGCACGTGTCCGACCTCGGCGACACGCGCGCGACCGCCGGGTGGTATCTCGAGGAGCAGTTCAACCTCCGGCAGGACCGGCTCTTCTTCACCTTCGGGATGCGGCAGGACGCGGGCAGCTCCTTCGGTGAAACGGTCAAGCCGATCTACCCGAAGTTCAACGCGTCCTGGATGATCTCCGAGGAGCCGTTCTTCCCCTTCAAGGACCAGGTGCCGGTCTTCCGCGTCCGGGCCGCCACGGGCCAGGCGGGCGTCATGCCGGCCACGACGGCGCGCAGACGGACGTACGCGATGGGGAACAACTTCGTGCTGGATGACGGCTCGCCGACCGGCTTCTTCGCCGAGCTGGGAAGCCCGGGCGATCCGGAGCTGAGGGCGGAGAGGAGCCGGGAGTACGAAGGCGGCTTCGACCTCGAGCTCTTCGACCGGCGGCTCGCGCTCGAGTTCACCTATTACTACAAGTTCACCAAGGACGCGATCCACCGCTTCCCGACCGCCGGCTCGGTCGGGCCGTCCGTCACGCGTGCGTTCCTCGGCAACGTCGGCGACGTCGAGAACTACGGCTTCGAGCTGTGGGGCTCGGCACAGGTCATTGAAATGCCGTCGTTCTCCTACCGGGTGACCGGGAGCATGGCCTCCCGCAACAACAACCTGGTTCGCATGGCGGACGGCGTGGTGACCTTCCAGTCGCTGAACGCGAGCGGAGACCTCTACACCGGCAACCACGTCCGGCTCGCCGAGGGCTACCCGCTCTTCGGGCGCTGGGCCTACCCGATCCTCGACTGGGCGGATCGGAACGGTGACGGTCTGATCGACCCGTACGAGGTCAAGGTCAGCGACAGTCTCCAGTTCGTCGGGCCGTCCGAGCCGAAGTACACGGCGACGATCGGTCACGAGATCGGCCTGTTCAACAACCGGATCGCCGTGCACGCGAACTTCGCGTACGTGAGCGGCATGACGCAGTTCAACGATGCCCGCAAGTCAATGGCGACCTATGCGCCGGCGCAGCAGGGGATGAAGCGGGACCTGCGCGAGCAGGCCTGCGTGGTGGCGGCCTACACCCCCAACACCAACGTCCGCCGCGCCACGGACTGGTGCTTCATGGAGACGTTCGATCTGCTGCGGTTCCGTGACCTGTCCGTCAGCTACGCCCTGCCGGCCTCGTGGTTGCGGCCGCTCGGCGCCTCGTCGGCGAACATCCTGTTCACGGTCAACAACCTGACGCACTGGACCAACTACAAGGGCCGGGACCCGCTGGTGAACACCTCACCCGTGACCGGCAACGCGGTGATCGCGGGGCCGGCGTTCGGCGCTCCGCGGGAGTACGGCGTGCGTCTCAGGGTCCACTTCTAGGCCGGTGCCGCTCCGCCGGCCGATCGCCGGCGGAGCGGCACCCACGATCTGATCAACGGGTGATCCAGCGTTCATGGAGAACGGGAGAGGCAGACCCATGACACCTATCAGGGCCCGGACCCGCCGGGCAGCCGCGGCGATCCTGGCAGCGGGGATGCTCGCCGCCACCGGGTGCTCGCTCCAGGATCTGGTCGGGAACGAGCTGCCGCCGACCAGCATTGACCCGGAGCTGTTCGAGACCGAGGAGGGCGCACTCGCGCTCTACCGCGGTACGCTTTGGGCGTTCCGCCGCGGGTTTGGGGGTGCGAACGGGAGCTATGTCCTCGTCACGGGGCGTTTTACGGACGAGCTCACCACCGGCGCGTACTCGACGACCGGTACGCCGCTGGTGCTCAACACGAACACGCTGGCCGAGATCGACTCGCGCACCATTGCCGAGGACGATCTTCTGCGCTCGGCCTGGGTGGAGAGCTGGTACCGCGACCTGAACATGGCGCGTAACCAGGCCGTGGACGCGATCTATTACCTGAGCAACCACACGGTCAACGTGCCCAGGGACCTGATCGGCCACATGTACGCGATCCGCGGGTATTCGATGATCTTCCTGGCGGACGCGTTCTGCTCGGGGATCCCGCTCACCGACTATCGACCGGTCGGTGGCATCATCTACCGGCCCGGCTCGCCGACGCACGAGGTCTATACCCGGGCGATCGCGCAGTTCGACTCGGCGTTCATGTTCATCTCCGACAGCCTCCGCTACCGTTACCTGGCGAAGGTGGGCAAGGCGCGGGCGCTCCTCAACCTCGGTCAGCCGGACGCTGCTGCGGCTGAGGTCGCCGATGTCCCGACGAGCTTCAAGTACGAGGCGCTCTACGCCGAGGATTACGAGGGGTCGTTCTCCAACAACTGGGTCTGGGGCATCCGCGAGACGTCCGATCCCGAGAACAACTTCGGCACCGTGGCGGACCGCGAGGGCGGGAACGGACTGCCGTTCGTCTCGGCGAACGACCCGCGCGTGCCGCTCGTCCCCGCGCCACGGCAGAGCACCCAGTATCCGGAAACCACGTACATGCTGCCGGCGCGCTGGCTCCCCAACCGGGCGCCGTGGAACGGCCTGGGAACCAAGCCCGGCAAGAACGGCGAGAACATCGTGGTCGCGAGCGGGATCGAGGCACGCCTGATCGAGGCCGA
>ERZ777003.3413-NODE-3413-length-15483-cov-5.682007_pt1 | contig 15483 bp, 14 predicted proteins | sample MGYA00374956_ERZ777003 | MGnify/ENA primary metagenome ERZ777003 (study PRJEB29302, sample SAMN06268252) | bioreactor metagenome | isolation source: Joint BioEnergy Institute, California, USA | place: USA:Joint BioEnergy Institute, California, USA | collected... | reverse complement strand
GGGGCAACTGCCGCAGTGGCTCTTACGGTCGTTGTCGTTCGTCCTCCTCCGGCTCGTCGTTTTCATCGTCTTCATCGTCAAAGACGTGGAAGTCCGGTTCGAAATCGCCATCGATGACGAACGGCAACAGATCGGCAAGCTCTTCGGCCCACGCGACCACCTCGCCGCGCTCGTTGAGTTTCACGAAACGCTCGCCCTCGGCTGCGGTCAGCTGAATTGCCCAGAGCAAGTAGCAATCGTAGATTTCGTCGGGGCGCGGAGCAAGCCCGCCAGCGTTGCCTACCCAGCGCACTCCCGGTGCTTCGCCCATTTTCCAGATCACCACGCCATCGTCGGCGTCATCATCCTCGCCCCGGTTTGGCGGCACCGGCACCCCGAATACCACCCATGGAACGCCGTCCGTCACCCCGGTTTCCGCAAGCACGGGCTTGCCGGTGTAGGCAGTCAGTGCATCGGCCGTACGCGCCAGCAGCGCGAGCTCGGTTTCGGTAAATGCCAATGCAGGAGACGGTGAATTCGCCATGGGAACATCCTTGTACTGAGGGACAACGTTATTATGGATGGATTATCCCGAAATCACTCCGCGCGCATCCCCATACACACCCGATCATGCAGAAACAGGTCAAGGTAACCAGCTCTCATGAGGCCACCTGGCACGCACAACCGGCCGAGCACGTGATCCAGCAGCTCGACAGCTCGCACCGCGGCCTCAGCGCACAGGAAGCGGCCCGCAGGCTGACCGTGCACGGCCGCAACGAGCTGCCGCCCCCCCGACGGCGCTCCCCTCTGCTGCGATTTCTTGCCCAATTCAACAGCGCGCTCATCTACTTTCTGCTCGTTGCTGCAGTCCTCGCCGCCGTGATCGGCAACTGGGTGGATGCCGCGGTCATCGTGCTGGTCGTGCTTGTCAACGCCGTGGTGGGCTACATCCAGGAGGGCCGTGCCGAACAGGCACTGGCCAGCCTGCGTGCCATGCTCGCGCCACTCGCGCGCGTGCGTCGCGACGGCCACACCCAGTCCATTCCTGTCGCCGAGCTCGTCCCGGGCGATATCGTCGAGCTCGAAGCCGGCGACCGCGTGCCGGCCGACATGCGCCTGCTGCATTCCCGCGGTCTGCTCATCGACGAGGCGGTGCTCACGGGAGAATCCGTGCCGGCCCAAAAACGGGTCGAGGTGGCTCCCGAAGATGCGTCGCTGGGCGACCGCCATTCCATGGCGTGGTCGGGCACGTTCGTCTCCGCAGGACGCGGTTACGGCGTCGTCACCGCCACCGGGCTGCGCACGCAGATCGGACACATCAGCACCCTTCTTTCCGGCGTCGAGACACTGACCACCCCTCTGCTACGCCAGATCAACCGGTTCGGTCGCCGATTCACGGCGTTTGCCATCATCGCGGCAGCACTCCTGTTCCTGTTCGCCCTGTACCAGCGGCAATACGACTTGCTCGAAGCCTTCATGCTGGTGGTAGCGCTGGCCGTCGGCGTCGTGCCCGAGAGCCTGCCCGCGGTCATTACCATCACGCTGGCCCTCGGGGTGCGGCGCATGGCCGCGCGTCATGCCATCGTGCGCCGCCTGCCTGCCGTGGAAACACTAGGAGCCACGTCCATCATCTGCTCCGACAAGACCGGCACGCTCACCCGCAACGAAATGTCGGCGCGGCGCATCATCACCGCTGACCAGGACTATGCCGTGGTCGGCGACGGCTATGCGCCCGAAGGCCACCTGCTCACCCCGGAAGGCGAACCTACCGCGCCTTCGGGCAGCGCGCGCATGCTGCTGCTGACCGGCCTGTTGTGCAACGACTCCCGCCTTGCCGTACACAACGGGCACTGGACGGTGGAAGGCGACCCCATGGAAGGCGCACTGATCGCGCTGGCCCAACGGAGCGGCCTCGATCCGCAAGCCATGCTCGAGCGCTGCCCGCGTCTCGACGAGATTCCGTTCGATCCCGAGTACCGCTACATGGCGACCCTGCACCGCAACCCCGAAGGGGGGGCGCTGCTTCTGGTGAAAGGCGCACCGGAACGGGTACTCGCCATGTGCACTTCACAGGTAACAGCCCGGGGCAAGCAGCCGCTCGACCACGACTTCTGGGATGCCGAGATCGCCCACGCCGGGGCGGCCGGCGAGCGTGTGCTTGGCTTTGCCTGGCGGCTGTTGTCGAACCCGCCTGACGAACTGGAGCACGAACATCTGGCCGAACTCAACTTCGCCGGCATCGTAGGCTTCATCGACCCGCCGCGTCCTGAAGCCATTGCCGCGGTGGCCGACTGCCTGGCCGCGGGAATCAAGGTGAAGATGATCACCGGCGACCACGCCACCACCGCCGCCGCAATCGCCAAGCAACTCGGCCTGGCCGACAACCCGCGCGTGGTCACCGGGGGCGATATCGATGCGCTGGCCGACGAGGAACTGGTCGACGTTGCCTTCGAGGCGCACGTATTCGCCCGTACCAGCCCCGAACACAAGCTGCGCGTGGTACGCGCACTGCAATCACGCGGTGCTATCGTGGCCATGACCGGTGACGGGGTAAACGACACCCCGTCACTGAAACAGGCGGACGTAGGCATCGCCATGGGCAAGAAAGGCACCGAAGCCGCCAAGGAAGCCGCCGAAATCGTCCTGACCGACGACAACTTTGCCTCGATCGATGCAGCCGTCCATGCCGGGCGCACCGTTTACGACAACATCCGGAAGGTCATCGCCTGGACCATCCCCACCAATGGCGGAGAAGCGCTCACCATCATCTTTGCCCTGCTGCTGGGCATCACGCTGCCCATGACGCCCGCGCAGATTCTCTGGATCAACCTCATCCTCACGGTCACGCTCGGCCTGTCGCTGGCCTTCGAACCGCCCGAGCCCGGCATCATGCGCCGGCCCCCGCGGCGCCCCAACGAGTCACTGCTCACGCCGTTCATGGTGTGGCGCATCATTTTCGTGTCGATCCTGTTCGTTATCGGCAATCTGGCGATCTTCGCCTGGACCCTTGCCCGCGGCCATGACCTCGAAAGCGCGCGCACCATGGTTGTCAATACCATGTGCGTGTTCGAGGTGTTCTATCTCTTCAGCGTGCGCTTCCTGCGCGTGCCATCGTTCAGCCTGCAAGCCATCAAGGGTACGCCAGCGGTTATACTGGCGGTAGCCTTGGTCGTCCTGGCGCAACTGGCCTTCACCTACGTGCCCTGGATGAACTTCATCTTCAATTCTCGTCCGGTGCCCATTCTCGACGGTCTGGTGGCCATTGGCGCAGGGATCATCCTTTGGCTTATTCTGGAAATCGAAAAGGCTGTCTGCCGGCGGCTGGGCTGGTTCGAAGAACTGGCCGGCCCCACCACCCGGCAGTCTGAACATCGCGTGCGCCGCGCAGCTTCCTCCTGACCCGCTGCCCGCACGTACACCAAGCCACCCCGCACACAGCTGCCCGGGGTGGCAAGGGTTTCGCTTCCTCTCCGGTGGCAGCCGGCGCTACCCGTCTGCTTTTGCGCTGCCTGCCGACGTGCGAGCCCCCACCAGCCTCCAGAACCCATGCAGACTTTTCTTCAGGAGTATCCAACATGCGCAAGTTTCTCGTCTCCAGCCTGCTCTCGCTCATGCTCGCCCCCGGCCTGGCGGCCGCAGCCGACAACTGTGCGACCACCATCGAGGCCGACGACGCCATGAAGTTCAGCAAGAGCGAGATCGTCGTGCCGAAGTCGTGCCAGCAGTTCACCGTCACGCTCAGACACGTGGGCAAGATGCCTGTCAGCGCCATGGGCCATAACTGGGTGCTCACCAAAGAAGCCGACATGCAGTCCGTGGCCACGGCGGGCATCCAGGCAGGCCTCGACAAGAACTACCTGCCGCCCAACGACCAGCGCGTGATTGCCGCCACCAAAATGATCGGCGGCGGCGAAGAAGCCTCGGTGACGTTCGACGTGGCCAACCTCACCCCGGGGGAACCGTATACGTTCTTCTGTTCGTTCCCTGGCCACTGGGCCATCATGAAAGGTACGGTGAAGCTCGCCGACTGAACTCCCTGCACGGTCGTTCCAGCGCATCCGGTGCCGCGCGTGCACCGGATGCGGTCTACCCCTGACCGGGCGCCAGAAACATGGCCCCCCGTCGCGGGCATGCCGTCATGTGCCCCGCGCCATGAGCATGCCGCCCGGCGCAGCCCCGTGCCCGGCCCGGCTGCACCAGGCCGTTGCCGGCGGTCTCCGACTGCACTTATTGACCTGCGTCAAGACCCGGGTTGCCAAGTGGTTTATGATTAGCCCCATGAGTACTCGTGCGGCCTCTCCTCCAGCCGCTGCTACCGTCTCCGACCCATATGCCGCGCTAGACGTCGCTGCTGCCGACCACGGATTTATCGTTTCGCACCCTGACGGGCGCCGCGAAGCATGGATTGCCGTCGAAGGCATGGTTTGCGCCGCCTGCAGCCAGGCTATTGAGTCTGCCGTCAACGCGCTTCCGGGCGTCGATCGCGCACGCGTGTCGCTGATGACCAAGCGTGCCCATGTTACGTGGCAAGAAGCCGCGGGCACGCGCATATCCGATATTTTCAGGGCGATCCGGCAAGCAGGGTATCAGGCATTTCCCGCAGATTCGGCAGAATTCGAAATCGCCCGCAAGCGCGCCTCGCGCATGCTGCTGTGGCGCCTGCTCGTGGCAGCCTGCGCCATGATGCAGGTCATGAGCTACGCCTTTCCCGAGTACATCATGACGGGAGACGAGATCTCTCCCGACGTCGTCCAGCTGCTACGCTGGGCGCAATGGATGATCACCATTCCAGCCATGCTCTTCTCCGCATGGCCCATCCTTGCCAACGCGGTACGTGCCGTCGTGGCCCGCCGCATGGCCATGGATCTTCCTGCTGCCATTGGTCTTGTCCTCGCCTTCGTGGCCAGCAGCATTGCCACGTTCGAAGGCAAGGGGTACGTGTGGTTCGATTCCGTCACGATGTTCGTGTTCTTCCTGCTTCTGGCCCGATGGCTGGAAGCCCGGGCACGCGACCGCGCCTTGCTGCAGCTCGAATCCTTGCAACGACAGATGCCCACCGGCATCACCCGCCTGCAACGCGCAGGCCAGGCAGCGCCGACCGCACCCGAACTCGTATCGCCCAGCCAGCTGGTGCCGGGTGACGTCGTCCGCATTCCCGCGGGCGAGGTATTCCCGGCCGACGGCACCCTCGTGCGCGGCCACACGCAAGTCGACGAGGCCGTGCTCACCGGGGAAAGCATGCCGGTCACCCGATCACTGGGTGCTGAAGTACGTGCCGGCAGCCGCAACCTCGTCAACGAAGTCGACATACGGGTCGAGCGCAGCGCCGCCGAGTCAACGCTGGGGCAAATCCGCCACCTGATCGACGCCGCGGCGGCCACCCGCCCTGACTGGATGCACACGGCCGACCGCTGGGCCTCGGTTTTCCTCGGTGCTGTGCTCGCGGGCGCCGCGCTCGCCTGGCTGACATGGCATTTCATCGACCCCAGCCGAGCCCTGGGCGTGGCCATCGCCATTCTCATCGTCACCTGCCCGTGCGCACTCTCACTGGCCACGCCATCCGCCATGCTCGCCGCCACCGCCGCGCTGGCGCGCCGCGGCATCTGGCTGCGTACCCCGGGCGCACTCGAACGGCTCGCTCACGTCAACCGCCTGGGCATCGACAAGACCGGCACCCTCACGCGTGGCAGCCCCACCCTGGTTGGCGTGGAAATACTTCGGCCCGGGCTCGAAGCCAGCGAAGTACTGAACCTCGCCGCCGCGCTGGCCGCCTGGTCGCGCCACCCGCTATCCCGTGCATTGGCGGCCCAGATCACACCCCCGCTGCCGGCCGACCACGTCGAGGAAATCCCGGGGTGTGGTCTGCAGGGTGAAATCCGCGGCAGGCACTGGCGCCTGGGCAGCCTCGACTTCGTGCACGAGGGCATCGACCCGCAACACCGTGCGCAGTACCCCATCGACGCCCTGATGCAGCTGCACGACGACTGCCCTGCCACCTGGCTCGCCGACTCCGAGGGTCCGGTGGCACGCCTGGCGTTCGACGACCCGCTGCGCGCCGATGCGGTCAGCACCATTCAGTCCCTGCACGCAGCCGGCATCAGGGTTGCGCTGCTTTCGGGCGATGCCCCGCCCGTGGTACAGCGCATTGCCCGCCAGGCCGGTCTCGAAGATGCGCACGGCGGGCTGTCGCCCCAGCAGAAACTCGATGCAGTCAAGAAGTGGCAGGCAGCAGGCGAAACCGTCATGATGGTCGGCGACGGCATCAATGACGGCCCTGCTCTTGCTGGTGCCGACATTTCCGTGTCGCTTGGAGACGCTACCCCGCTGGCCCGTGCCCACGCGGACGTCATTCTTGCATCCGGACATCTCGCCGACCTTTCCACTACGCGCAACATGGCCCTACGGGCCGTTCTCACCATGCGCCAGAACCTTGGCTGGGCACTCGCCTATAATATCGTCAGCATCCCGCTGGCCATGGTCGGCTACATGCCGCCCTGGGCGGCCGGCCTGGGGATGGCGCTCAGTTCCATGCTGGTCATCGGCAACAGCCTCCGTCTGGTCAGAGAACCTTACCCGCAAGTCTTGCCCGCGCGCACACCTGTCCGGTCGGCAGTGGCAACCTGAAGCAGGTCGATTCATTTGTATGGACATTCTCTTCCTGCTCATACCGCTGTCGGTCATTCTGGTGATGATCATCGTCGCCATGCTGGCGTGGGCAGTTCATACTGAGCAATTCGACGACCTCGAACATCAGGGCGAACTGATCTTCGAGGAAGAAGAACTCGCGGAGCGCGCCGACAAGCTGCGTGCCGAGGCCGCCCGCAAACAGGCCGAACAACAAGAGTCGTTGTCACTGGGTGACGCCGACCCGCCTCCCGCGGTCGCCGTCACCCGGGTTGACTTGCGTCAACGCAAGGTAAACGACTCTACGGCATAGTTTTAAATGTCGCACTTTGCGCTCACATGTCTCTTGATGCACGGAGTCCGTTTCAATGAGTACCCAAGCTGCCCTGCCAGCTACCGAAGTCTATAACGACAAGGTCGTTCGGCAGTTCACCATCATGGCGGTCTTTTGGGGCGTCGTAGGCATGGGCGTCGGCGTTCTCGTCGCCGCCCAGCTTGCGTGGCCCGAACTGACCAACGGCATACCATGGCTTGCTTACGGACGCATACGTCCGCTGCACACCAATGGGGTCATTTTTGCTTTCGGAGTGTCCGCGCTCATCGGTACCTCGTACTGGGTGGTTCAGCGCACCTGCCACACCACCCTGTTTGCTCCCCGTCTTGCCGCCTTCACTTTCTGGGGCTGGCAACTCGCCATGATCGGTGCGGTGATCACGCTGCCCTTGGGTATCACGCAAAGCAAGGAATACGCCGAGCTCGAGTGGCCGCTCGACATCCTCATCGCCGTGGTGTGGGTGGCGTACGCCATCGTGTTCTTTGGCACCATCGCGAAGCGGCGCGTGCGGCACATCTACGTGGCCAACTGGTTCTACGGCGCCTTCATCATTGCCGTGGCCCTGCTGCATATCTTCAACAACCTCGCTGTCCCCGCCAGCCTGTGGAAGTCGTATTCGCTGTTCGCCGGCGTGCAGGATGCCATGCTCCAATGGTGGTACGGCCACAACGCGGTCGGTTTCGTGCTCACCACGGCCTTCCTGGGCATGATGTACTACTTCATCCCCAAGCAGGTCGAACGGCCCATCTGGTCGTACCGGCTGTCCATCGTCCACTTCTGGGCGCTCATCTTCACGTATATGTGGGCCGGTCCGCACCACCTGCACTACACCGCGCTGCCTGACTGGGTCCAGTCGATCGGCATGGTTTTCTCGATCATCCTGCTGGCACCCTCCTGGGGCGGCATGATCAACGGCATCATGACCATCTCCGGACAGTGGCACAAGCTCATCACTGACCCCGTCCTGCGCTTCCTCATCGTCGCCGTGTCGTTCTATGGCATGGCCACTTTCGAAGGCTCGATGATGTCGATCAAGACGGTCAACGCCCTGTCGCACTACACCGACTGGACGGTGGGCCACGTACACTCGGGCGCGTTGGGCTGGGTCGGTTTCATCACCATCGGCTCGCTCTACTGGATCATCCCGCGCCTGTTCGGCAAGACGCGCATGTACTCGCATCGCGCCATTGAACTGCACTTCTGGATCGCCACCATCGGTATCGTCTTCTATATCGCTTCCATGTGGATGGCAGGCGTCATGCAAGGTCTGATGTGGCGCTCGATCGACGCCGACGGCATGCTCGCCTACAGCTTTGTCGAGGCCCTGGCTGCCACCTTCCCGTACTACGTCGTCCGCTTCGTTGGCGGTGCCATGTACCTCACGGGTATGGTGCTGATGGCCTGGAACACGATCATGACGGTTCGCTTTGCCGACACCGATCCGCGCGCGGTGAACCATCCGCCCGTGGTTCCGGTGCTGCAACCGGCCCCGAACACCTAAACCGTTCCGAGGCGGCGCGCAGATCGCGCGCTGCCTTTCCGAAGCACCAAGGAAGCTGCAATGGCGTTATCTCATCACAAAATCGAAACCCGTAGCTGGTTGATGATCATCCTGGTGTTGATCGTCATCTCGATCGGCGGGTTGATCGAAATCGTGCCGCTGTTCTTTCAAAGAACGACCACCCAGCCGGCGCCCGGCATCGAACCCTACGATGTCGTTCGCCTTGCCGGACGCGACGTCTACATTCGCGAAGGCTGCTATACCTGCCATTCGCAAATGATCCGTACTCTGCGCTCCGAGACCCTGCGCTATGGCCCATACTCGGTAGCCGGCGAATTCGTGTACGACCACCCTTTCCAGTGGGGCAGCAAGCGCACCGGTCCCGACCTCGCGCGCGTCGGCGGCCGCTACAGCGACGACTGGCACCGCGTGCACCTCATGAATCCCCGTGCGGTCGTTCCGCAATCCAACATGCCTGCCTATCCGTGGCTCGCCAGCAACCGGATCGATCCCGAAGCCATGGTGCGGCGCATGCGCGCCCTGCAGTCGATCGGGGTGCCGTACACCGATGAACAGATCGAACAGGCCGCCGACAAAGTGCGCGGCAAGACGGAAATGGATGCGCTTATCGCCTACCTCCAGGGCCTGGGCGTCAACCGGCGGTAAAGAACGACAACGGTTACCCATATGCTGACGGATCTCAACTTCTTGCGCGGTATTACTACCGTGCTGGCCTTCACCTGCTTCATAGGCATCGTCCTCTGGGCCTGGAGCAGTCGCAATCGCACGCGTTTCGAGGAAGCTGCCTCGCTGCCGTTGCACGAGGATGAACTCGATGTTTCCCGGACCAAGGAGGGCTCGGCATGAACGAGTTCACCAACAGCGTAGTTCCCGTCCTCATCACGGTCGTATCGCTGGCCGGCATCCTGGGCTGCGGCTGGCTGGCCTGGCACTATCGCAAGACAGGACAGGGCGAACCCAACCCCGAAACGCCCCAGGAAGCCATTGCGGAAGGCGTACATGTCTGGGACGGTGACCTTTACGAGCTGAATAACCCGCTGCCGCGCTGGTTCCTCGGCATGTTCTTCATTGCCGTGGTCTTCGCGCTCATCTACCTGGCCCTGTACCCGGGCCTGGGCAATTACCCGGGCCTGCTTGGATGGACCTCGGTCAAGCAGTACGACGAACAGACACTCGAGCTTGACGAGCGCGTCGAGAAGGTCTACGCCGAGTTCAAGGGCATGTCGGTCGAGCAACTGGCCCATAACGAACGGGCCATGAGCATTGCGCACAGCCTGTTCCTGAACAACTGCGCACAGTGCCACGGTTCCGATGCTGGCGGCTCGCGCGGCTTTCCCCGCCTGACCGACCAGGACTGGCTGTACGGCGGAACGCCTGAAGCGATACGCACCAGCATCACCAAGGGCCGCCACGGCATCATGCCGCCGCAGGCAGCCGCGGTAGGCGACGCCACCAACATTCGCAACGTGGCTGCTTATGTACTGTCGCTGTCGGGTGCACGCACCGACGCGGTCGCAGCAGCCCGCGGCAAGCCCATTTTCGAATCGGTGTGCGCGGCCTGCCACGGTGTCGACGGCAAGGGCAACCAGGCGCTGGGTGCCCCCAACCTCACCGACCGCACCTGGCTGTATGGCGGATCGGAAGCCGACATCATCGAGACTATCACGAATGGTCGCCAAGGTGTCATGCCCGCCCACGAAGGCCGTCTCACCCCGGAGCAGATCGAACTGCTCGTGGCTTACCTGTTGAACCGCTCCGGATCAGTACCGAAGAACTGAAATGTCTCGCAAGATCATACCCATCACCCCTGAGCCCGCTGAACAAACCATCTATGTCCGCTCGGTCAAGGGGTGGTTCAATACGTGGCGATGGGTGATGGTATGGTTCACACAATTGCTGTACTACGGGCTGCCCTGGCTCACGTGGGATGATCGCCAGGCTGTCCTGTTCGATCTCAGCGTGCGGCGTTTCCATATCTTTGGTCTCACGTTTACGCCGCACGACCTCATCCTTCTTACCCTGCTGCTGGCCATCTCGGCGTTCTCGCTGTTCCTGTTTACCGCCGTCGCCGGACGCCTGTGGTGCGGCTATACCTGCCCGCAAACGGTTTACAGCGAAATCTTCGCCTGGATCGAGCGCCGTGTGGAAGGGGATCGCAACGAGCGCATGCGCCGCGACCGCGGCCCGCGCAACTTCGACTACTACAGCCACAAGTTCGTCAAGCATGCCCTGTGGATCTTCGTCGCGCTCTGGACGGGGTTCACGTTTGTGGGATACTTCACGCCCATCCGCCAGCTCGGCCTCGACATCCTGCACCTTGACGTCGGCCCCTGGGCCACGTTCTGGACGCTGTTCTACAGCTTTGCCACCTATGGCAATGCGGGCTGGCTGCGCGAGAAGGTCTGCAAGTACATGTGCCCGTACGCCCGCTTTCAGGGCGTCATGTTCGACCGCGACACCCTCACCGTCTCGTACGACTCCCGGCGTGGCGAGCCACGCGGCTCGCGCCCCCGCTCCGCCAACCCGCGCGAGCTGGGTCTAGGCGACTGCATCGACTGCAAGCTGTGCGTGCAGGTCTGTCCCGTGGGCATCGACATCCGCGACGGTCTCCAGTACGAATGCATCGATTGCGGCGCCTGCATTGACGCCTGCAACGACGTCATGGATCGCATGGGCTACGACCGCGGCCTGATCCGCTACGGCACCGAGAGCGGGCTCTCGCTGAAGGACTCCGCAGGCGCGGTCCTGCGTCGCCTGCTGCGCCCCCGGGTGGTTGTCTACACCTTCTTGCTGTGGGCACTCATCGCGATTTTTGCAGGAAGCATCTGGTCGCACAGCCCGATCCGCGCAGAAGTGCTGCGCGACCGCGCTGTGATCATGCGTACCACGGAAGACGGGGAAGCCGAAAACCTGTACCAGGCTCACCTCATCAACACCACGTCACGGCCGATCACGGTGAAGATCGATGTCACCGGACTGCCCGACGTCAGCCTCCCCGAAAACGAGCGCGAGTTCACGGTTGACGGGCAGAGCGCGCGGCTCGTGGTGCTGCATGTTCGCCTTCCATATGGCCACGAGGTTGCCCGTGGCACGCATCCCATTCACTTCATCATTAGCGAGGTCAACGATGGCGGCGCAACAATCAAGGCCGACTCGTCCTTCATCGTTCGATAGTACGGCAGCAGCCGTCCCCTGGTGGCGGGTGGGCTGGATGTGGCTGGTGGTTGGCATCCCTGCCGTGACGGTAATCGCCGCCATCACCACAACGGTGCTGGCACTGCAGGTTCCCGATCCCCCGATTGCCACCAATCCGGGCGCCGAGCCGGTACACCTGCGTCAGGCCGTGAAGGCGGAGATCATTCCGGTGCAATCACAGGGCGAACCGCACCCCTGATCGGCATCTGCCTTGCGCACAATTACGCCCTCTACGCACAACAGACCCGCCATGCTCATGCATTCGGGTTCGGCCACAACGGCCAGGAAGGGGTGTCGTGCAACCAGCCGGCACCCTGCGGGGAAAAACCTAGCGCGTGCTGTTCTCTACCAGCGCACGCAAACGCTCAGGGTCTTCGATACGCACGCGCCGTTGCTTCACGCTGATGAGACCCTCTTCGGCCATGCGCGACAGCGTACGGCTGACGGTTTCAAGCTTGAGGCCCAGATAGCTGCCGATTTCTTCGCGGGTCATGCGCAGCACCACCTCGCGGTCGGAGTAACCGCGGGCCTGCATGCGCCGCACCAGATTCAGCAGGAAAGCCGCGATACGCTCTTCCGCGCGCATGTTGGCCAGCAGCAACATGACCCCATGCTCGCGCACGATTTCGCGGCTCATCAAGCGATGGAAATGGCGCTGAAGCCCGGGAATCTTCAGGGCAAGTTCGGCCAGTCGCGGATACGGAATGACGCAGACCTCGGCATCTTCGAGAGCGATGGCGTCACAGGCGTGCCGGTTGGAACTGAGGCCGTCGAGCCCGACGAGTTCGCCCGCGATCTGGAACCCCGTGACCTGGTCGCGCCCATCAAGCGTGGTGAGACGGGTTTTGAAGACGCCGGTGCGGATGGCGTAGATGGAAGTAAACGGATCACCGTTCAGAAACAACGGCTCACCCTTGCGTACCGTGCGGCGCGTCGTGACGAGCTGGTCTACCTGCTGCAGTTCTTCCTGGGTAAGACCCACGGGAAGGCACAGCTCCCGCACGTTGCATTGGGAACAGGCTACCCTGACTTCGGAAAGCAAGCGCTTTTCGCTGTCCGCACAGGGTCTAGAAGTAACCGTATTGGCTACTGTCATTGAGCACCTGCCTATGGTGATGTGTAATCTCGCCCTATTATTAGAACACACTCCACCCGCTTGACCTGAGTCAACACGAACAGGCTGGAGTTTCGTCAGAGTAGAGGCATGACCATCGTAATGAACAACATCCCGGGCGTTGTTCCAGCCGGGCTGGCACCTGCAGACTCCGCCTTCGTGGCGTATCTGGCCGGGGCGCGATACACATCATACCCTGCACCCGAGCACTTTACCGAAGCCTACGACGCCACGCACCACCGCAGCGCGCTTGCCGGACGCGCGCTCTCGGGCCCTCTGCGACCCTTGGCCATCTATGTGCACCTGCCGTTCTGCACCTCGACGTGCCACTATTGTTCGTGTCATACCGTCGTCACCCAGGACCGCCGTCGCGCCAACCGCTACCTGCAGGCCATCCGGAAGGAAGCCCGCCTGGTACGTCGCGAGCTTTCGGCGATCACCCCCATTTCGCGCCTCTACATCGGCGGCGGTACGCCGACGTTTCTCGAAGACGTCCAGCTTCAAAGCCTGAAGGACATACTCGAATCGACGTTCAAGTTTGACGAGCGCGCAAGCCGGTTCATCGAGGTCGATCCCCGCACCACCCCGCCGGAGCGGCTGGAAACCCTGCGCGCACTGGGATTCGACCACCTTGAAGTCGGTGCCCAGGACCTCAACACGGACGTGCTCGCCAACGTCAACCGCCCGCAGCCGCCCCAGGCGGTCATTGAGCTCGTCCAGGCCTCCCGCGGCATGGGCTTCAAGTCGGTCACCGTCGACCTGCTCTGCGGCCTGCCCCAGCAATCCACCGCCAGTTTTGCCCTCACACTGGAGACGGTCATCCGGCTGGAGCCCGACTCCATCAACATCTATCCGTATCACCACCTGCCCGACCGCCATCGCGCGCATCGTCTGCTCGACAGCGCCGTCCTTCCACCTTTCAGGGCCACGCACTCCATGATGCGCAACGCCCTCAATACACTGGTCCAGGCCGGATGGATCCACCTCGGCATGCACCACTTCGTGCGGCCCGACCACCCGCTTGCCACCGCGCAGCGCGAAGGCCGGTTGCACCGCAACTTCCAGGGCTATACTACGGTACAGGAAAGCGACCTCATTGCTCTGGGCATGTCGGCAATCAGCCGCATCGGCATCACATATGCCCAAAATGTTCGCACATTAAGCCAGTATTACGAAGCCATAGAAAGCGGTCGGCTGGCCATCGAGCGCGGGCACGGTCTGTCTGCCGACGACATTCTCCGGCACGCGATCATCATGTCCATCATGTGTCGGGGGTACGTCAGCTTCCCGGCGGTCGAAGAGGCCCATTTTGTGAATTTCAACCGTTACTTCCGCCACGAAATCGACGACCTGCTCAGACTGGAACACGAAGGGCTCATCCGGTTCGAACCCGACGGGTTCGCCGTCACCGATGCAGGCTACCTGTGCCTGAGCTACGTCGCGCAGGTTTTCGACCGCTACGAGCGGCAGCGGCAGGCCTTTACCAACCGTTCACGCATTCTGTAGTAATCCGCCACGGCCATGAACCTGTCCCTTGTTACCACTGCTGCGGCCATCGGCCTGGCCGGGGGTGTCCACTGCGTGGCCATGTGTGCATCACCTGCCGCGCTGGCTACCCGCATTAACGGCACGCTGCCTTTCCAGGCTGGCCGCGTTGCCGGCTACTCGCTGCTGGGCGCCATCGCAGCCCTGGGTGCGGCAGGCTTCAGCAATATCGCCACAGCTGCCGCCTGGCTACGCCCGGTGTGGATCATGCTGCATGTGGCCATCGTGCTGATGGGAGTGTGGATGCTGGTTGCTGGCCGCCACCCGCTATGGCTGCAACAGACCCTGCTCGACACCACGCGCGCCCTGGCCCAGCGAATCTCCGCCTGGTTCGGCATGTCCGCCCCCACCGTCCCCGGTCTGCTCGCAGCCGGCAACGCCGCAGGCTCCAGCACCCTCGAGGCGCGCGCCCTCACCCCCGCGGGCACTGCCACCGGAACGGGTTCCGCCTCCATTGAGGTCCATCTGCCCGGACGCATCCCCCGCAGACAAAGCGCCTGGCGACGCCGCCTGCAAAGTTTTCTCACTGGCATGGCCTGGGCGCTGCTGCCGTGTGGCCTGCTGTATTCGGTCGTCATGCTGGCCTGGATGAGCGGCGAAGTCATTACCGGCACCGCGGCCATGGCCGTGTTCGGCATAGTCTCGGGCGCGCAATTGTGGCTGGGCCAGCGGGGACTGCTTGCATTGCTGCGAGCCGGGCGCGAAGCGACGGCCATCCGCATTGCCGGCGCCGTTACCGCACTGGGGGGAGGCCTGTTACTGTACTGGGCTGCCCTCGGCCGCGCCCCGGAAGGTTTCTGCCTGCCCGGTTTCTGACACCCGCGTGGCGGTTCGCAGCAGGACCCTGCTCGTTTCCACCACCCGCGGCACAGGAAGGCTTTGGAGGCCGCACCCGGGCTCGGGAACCAGGCAGCAGGCATCGCGGCGGGGCCAGAACCACTCCGGCTTGTCTTCATCGAACAGACCCACGAACGGCACCGCAGCGCATTGCGCAAGGTGCGACGGACCACAATCGTTGGCTACCACCAGGTCCGACGCAACAATGATGCGTGCCAACTCGCTCAGACTCGGGCTCATCACCACCCGGAAATCGGGCCGATGCATGTCACGCAGCATGCGCGCCTCCTCCTGCTCGGCTGGGCCCAGAATCACGTTGAACGCCGTCTCGGC
>ERZ777003.3410-NODE-3410-length-15500-cov-6.629848_pt1 | contig 15500 bp, 12 predicted proteins | sample MGYA00374956_ERZ777003 | MGnify/ENA primary metagenome ERZ777003 (study PRJEB29302, sample SAMN06268252) | bioreactor metagenome | isolation source: Joint BioEnergy Institute, California, USA | place: USA:Joint BioEnergy Institute, California, USA | collected... | reverse complement strand
AAGGGCCACGCCCGACCCCGCGTTTCCCATGCGCGCCTGGAGGGTATGCGGCCTCCGAGCCGGGGGCGGCGCTGGACCTAACGCCGTCCCGCCGCGAAGCGCACCGCTTCCTCCGCCGCGCGGAACAGCGCGCGCGCCTTCTGGCGCGTCTCCTCGTACTCCGCTGCCGGATCGGAATCCGCGACCACGCCCGCGCCGGCCTGCACGTGCATAACGCCGTCCTTCACCAGCGCGGTGCGCAGGCCGATGCAGGTGTCCATGCCGCCATCGGCGCCGAAATAGCCGAACCCGCCCGCGTAGATGCCACGGCGCGAGGGCTCCAGTTCCTCGATGATCTCCATCGCGCGCACTTTCGGCGCGCCGGTCAGCGTGCCGGCGGGGAAGCCCGCCATCAGCGCGTCGAGCGCCGTCAGCCCGGCGCGGAGCCGTCCCTGCACCTCGCTGCCGATGTGCATCACCTGGGAATAGCGCTCGATCTGGAACTGAGCCGGGACGCGCACGCTGCCAACCTCCGCCACCCGGCCGACGTCGTTGCGGCCGAGGTCAAGCAGCATCAGGTGCTCGGCGCGCTCCTTCGGATCGGCGAGGAGCTCCGCCTCCAGCGCCTTGTCCTCCTCCGGCGTCGCGCCGCGCCGGCGCGTGCCGGCGAGCGGCCGCACCGTCACCGTCCCGTCGCGCAGCCGCACCAGGATCTCCGGCGAGGCGCCGACCGCGGCGAAGCCACCGAAGTCAAAGAAGAACAGGAAGGGCGCCGGGTTGATCCGGCGCAGCGCGCGGTAGAGCGCGAAGGGCGGCAGCGCGAAGGGGATCGAGAAGCGCTGCGAGGGCACGACCTGGAACACGTCGCCGGCGCGGATGTACTCCTTCGCGCGCTCGACCGCGGCGATGAAGTCCTCCCGGCTGAAATTGCTCTCCGGCGCCGGCGGCGCGGGCAGGTCGGCCGGCGGCGCAGGGCGCGGCACAGGGCGGTCGAGCGCCGCTTCCGCCTCGTCCAGCCGGTGGTTCGCCTCATCCCACGCCGCCTTCGCGTCGCCCGCGCCGGGCCAGACCGGCGCGCAGAGCATCAGCGTGTCGCGCACATGGTCGAACACCGCGACCACCGTCGGGCGCGTCAGGACCGCTTCGGGGATGCCGAGCGTGTCCGGCTTCGTCGCCGGCAGGCGCTCGATCTGCCGCACCATGTCGTAGCCGAGATAGCCGAACAGCCCCGCCGCGATCGGCGGAAGGCCGGGCGGCACCGGCAACTGCGAGGCGGTGATGACGGCGCGCAGCGAATCGAGCGGCGCAGCCTCCTCCTCCGCGAAGGCGTGCGGCGCGGAGAGGGCGTGGCGATTCAGCTCCGCCCGGCCGCCGCGGCAGCGCCAGACGAGGTCCGGCGCGAAGCCGATCGCGGAATAGCGGCCGCGGGCCGAGCCGCCCTCGACACTCTCCAGCAGGAAGGGGTGAGCCTGTCCGTGCGCGAGCTTGAGGAAGGCGCCGACCGGCGTCTCCAGATCCGCCACCCGCTCGCGCACCAGGATCTGCCCGCGCCCGGCATCGAGCGCCGCGCGGAACGCGGCGAAGCCGGTCGGGCCGACGCCGCCGCCACCACCGTCCATCATCGCGCCACCTGCTCCATCAGGCCGGGGTTGATCCTGACATCTGCGCGGTTGCGCAGCGCCAGGAGGTACTGCTGCTCCAGGTCCTCGGTCATGGCCTGCTCCACCTGGTTGCGGATGCGGCCGAGCGCCAGCGGGTCGGCATCGGGATTGGCCGGCACCACCTCGATGAGCTGGGCGACGAGGAAGCCGTCGCGGGTCTCGACCATCGTCGCCTCGCCCCGTTTCGCCTCGAAGATCGGGGCGAGGAGCTCGGGCGGCGCGGGGTTGTTGGGGCCGGGCTGGCGCGGGAATGGGCCGATGCGATCGCCGCGGCGTTCCAGCCCGGCCTCGCGCGCCGCGTCCGCCAGCGACTTACCGCCGCGCACCGCGGCGAGCAGGGCGGCGGCCCGCTCCTCCTGGGCCCGCCGGCGCGCATCGGCGATCCAGGCACTGCGGACCTGATCCTCCACCGTCTCGAAGGGCCGCAGGGCAGGGGGCGTGATGGTCTTGACCTCGACGGCGGTGAAGCCGTCCTGGACCTCCTCGAGCCGCGGCGCGTCGCCGGCATTGGCGGCGAAGATCCGCCGCAGCAGCTCGGCGCGGGCGGTTTCGCGGATCGGCAGCGTCACGGGCTCGCCCGCCGGGTTGCGGCCGCTCGCGTCCGTCGTGACGGTGGCGACCGCCATGCCGAAGCGCGGCGCCACCTCCGCGAGCGGCGCGCCGGAGGCGAGCGCGTCCTCGATCTGGTTGGCGCGCGCATAGACGAGGTCGGCGGCCTTCTCGCGGGCGACCTCGCGGCGCAGTTCCTCGCGCACCTCATCGAGGCTGCGCGTCACGGCGGGCTCGATCTTCTCCACCTTGAGCACGTGCCAGCCGAAGGGGCTCTGGACCGGATCGGTGACGCTGCCCTCGGTCGCGGCGAAGGCGGCGTCGGCCAGTGCCGGGACCGGCAGGCCGCCGCGGTCCACCGGATCGGGGAGGGCGATGGCCTGGCCGCCGGCCTCCCGGGCGCGGGTCTCGATGGCCTCCCAGTCGGCGCCGCCGCGCCACGCTTCGGCTATGGCGCGTGCTGTCTCCTCGCTCTGCACCAGCACCTGGCGCAGGACGCGCCGCTCGGGGACCTCGTACTGGCCACGCCGGGCTTCGTAGGCCTGGGCGAGGTCCTCCTCGCTCACCGTGACCTCGTCCATGAGGTTCTCGGCGGTGATCGCCGCCACCGTGGCCTCGCGGTATTCCGGCGCGGTGAAGCGGTTCGGGTTGTTCTCATGGAAGCGGCGGAGCTGGGCTTCGGTCGGCGGCTCGGGCTCCGGCGCGTCGGCGATGGGCAGGGGGAGCACGTCGGCGACGCGTCGCTCGGCCTCGAAGGCGTAGAGCGGGCGGGTCAGGACGTCGGGCCCGGCGGCACCGGCGCGCACGGCGCCGAGGAGCTGCTGGCGCGCCAGGTCGGAGTGGACGAGGCGGAGGAATTCGCCCTCGGTGAGCGCGTTCCGGCGGAGGAACTCGTCGAACAGCGGGCGCGAGAAGCGATTGTCCGGACCCTGGAAGGCGGGGATCGTCCAGACGAACTGGCGCACCGCGTCCTCCGGCACGACGACGGATTCGCGCCGCGCCTCGGCGCGCAGGGCGCGCTCGGCGATCAGCGCCTCGATGGCCTGGCCGGCGACGGCGCGGCGCACCGCGTCGTCGGCCTCGAAATTCGGGCCGAGCTGGCGGGCGATGCGCTGCAACTCGCGCCGCACCGCGAGCTGCGCCTCCTCGAGCTCGATCGGCTCGCCGGCGACGCGCGCCACCGCTTGGTCACGGCCGAAAGAGCGCACCATGTCGCCGATGCCCCAGACGGCGAATGAGAACACCAGGACGATGAAGAGGACCTTGGCGACCCAGGTCCCGGCGAGGCGGCGGAGGGCAGTAAGCATGCGCGATCCGGTGCGGCGGGAAGGCGGCGGACCATAGGCGAGCGTGCGGCCGTTGCCAAACGGTGGGCCGCGTTCGATACCGCGGCCGACCGCAGGACTCGGCAGGAGGAGGGAAGCGCCGCCATGACCCCCGGGATTCGCCCGCTGATCGCCGGCAATTGGAAGATGCACGGGCTGCGCGCCGACGGGCTCGCCCTCGCCCGCGCGGTCGCCGAGGGCGCGGGGGGGAGCACGGCCGAGCTGCTGGTCTGCCCGCCGGCGACCCTGGTCGCCTTGGTGGCCGAGGCGCTGGCGGGGACGCCGGTCGCGGTCGGCGGGCAGGACTGCCACCCGGCCGAGAAGGGCGCGCATACGGGCGACATCTCGGCTGCGATGCTCGCCGATGCCGGGGCGCGCTACGTCATCCTCGGCCACTCGGAGCGGCGAGCCGACCACGGCGAGACCGATGCCTTGGTGCGCGCCAAGGCCACGGCGGCGCTCGCCGCGGGGCTGACCCCGATCATCTGCGTCGGCGAGAGCGAGGCGCAGCGCCTGGCCGGCGAGGCCGAGGCGGTCGTGGCGCGCCAGCTCGCCGGCAGCCTGCCGGAGGGATTCGCGAGCCGTGGGGGGGTGGTGGCCTATGAGCCGGTCTGGGCCATCGGCACCGGGCGGACGCCGACCGAGGCCGACATCGCCGCGATGCACGGGGCGATTCGCGCGCAGCTTGTCCGCGAGGGAGGGGCGGCGGGGGCCGGTCTCCGCATCCTCTACGGGGGCTCGGTGAAGCCGGGCAACGCGGCGGCGATCCTGGCGCAGCCCAATGTGGACGGAGCGCTCGTGGGCGGGGCGAGCCTGGTCGCGAGCGACTTCCTGGCGATCGCGGCGGCGGCTGCGGCACGCTGAGCGCAGGCGGCCCCCCGCGTGGGGCCGGCTGGTTCGCATTCCCTGTGGAGGGGCTGGCCGCGAAGGGAGGGCGGCCAGGCCTTGCGACGATGTTCCCGGACAGGGGCCGCGGGGCCGACGGGGCAGCGGTCGTCTGCCCGCACGCCGCGGCTCTTGGTCCGCGATATTTCGTTACGTATTCGAACTTGCGCCTTCCGCGTGACCGACGGTTCGCACGGGTCTCGTTCAGGAGACGACCGGGACGGGCGGCGGTGCCGTCGCATGCCGGCAATTCCGGGCAAGGGTTCGCCCCTCGGACCGGGCGAGGCTGGTCGGGCGAGAGGGGGCAGGGGGGTGGCACGGAAGCCATAATTGCGCCATATTTGCCCCAATCACGCCATAAAGGAGGTGCGCGGCGATTGAAAATCGTATATGAAAACCTCACGCCACTGTGAGGATCCCCATGCGTGCCGCCGCTCGCCTCGCCCGGATCGGATCGCCTGGGCGGCCCCTGCCACCCCATCCAGCGTCCCGGCCCATGCCCCAGGGCCCGGTCGCGAGGGATCTCAAACCGGTGCCTGTCGCGCCGACTCGGCCATCGCCGCCGGCGACGCCGGCTTCCCACATGCGGAAGTCCGCTCCGGCCGCGACCGGCTTGCGGCGGCCCTCCCCCGTGCGGAAGCAGCGGCGGTCGCCGCTGCCGCTCTGGCCCTTCCTGCTCGGCGGGATCGTCGCCCTGGCCGTCATCGTCCTGGCCGGTCTCGGGTTGCGCCGGCTGGTCGTCGAGTTGCCCCTCTTCCTGACCGCCGCGGGCCTGCCGCGTAGCCTCGCCATGCCGATGGCCATCGCGCCGGTCTGGGCCGCCGTCTTCGTCCTGGTGCAGGGCGCGCAGCGATTCGGCCGGGACCGGGGGCAGGAGGCGGCGGGAGTGGCGCAGACCGCCGAAGGCTAGCCTCTCCGGCCGGCACCGGATAAAAGCGCGCGGCCTGAGGAAAGCCCTGAAATGTCCACCGTCCTGCTCATCGTCCACCTCTTCGTCACCCTCGCGCTGATCGGCGTGGTGCTGGTCCAGCGCAGCGAGGGCGGGGGGCTTGGCATCGGCTCCTCGCAGGGCATGGGCGCGTTCATGAGCGGGCGGGGGACGGCGAACCTGCTCACCCGGACGACGGCGATCCTCGCGGCGGTCTTCATGGCGCTGTCCATCGCGCTGGCGCTGCTCAACCGCGGAACCGGCAGCCAGTCGCGCTCGATCCTGGATGCCCCGCCGCCCGCGGCGGTTCCGACGGCCCCGCCCGCCGCTCCGGCCACGCCTGCGCCGACGCCTGCGCCGGCGGTGCCGACCAACTGACGGGCGATTAGCCGACAGCGGCACCGGACCGTCCCTCGTCCGGTGCATTCCGGCCCCCCGTTCAGGGGAGGTGACGCCGCCTCGGGCGGCACGCTATGAAGGCCGCCCATGACGCGGTTCGTCTTCATCACCGGCGGCGTGGTTTCCTCCCTCGGGAAAGGTATCGCGGCGGCCTCCCTCGGCGCGCTTCTGCAGGCGCGCGGCTACAAGGTCCGGCTGCGCAAGCTCGACCCCTACCTCAACGTCGACCCGGGGACGATGAGTCCCTACCAGCACGGCGAGGTCTTCGTCACCGACGACGGGGCGGAGACCGACCTCGACCTCGGCCACTACGAGCGCTTTACCGGCGTGCACGCCACGCGCGCCGACAATTGGACCACAGGACGGATCTATTCCGAGGTGATCGCGGCGGAGCGCCGCGGCGACTACCTCGGCGGCACCGTGCAGGTCATTCCGCACATCACCGACAAGATCAAGGAAGCGATCCAGGCCGAGACCGAGGACTACGACTTCGTCATCGTCGAGATCGGCGGCACCGTCGGCGACATCGAATCGCTGCCCTTCCTGGAGGCGATCCGCCAGCTCGGCAACGAGGTCGGCCCGCAGCGCAGCCTGTTCATCCACCTCACCCTGGTGCCCTACATCCCGAGCGCGGGCGAGCTGAAGACGAAGCCGACGCAGCACAGCGTGAAGGAGCTGCTGAGTGTCGGCATCCAGCCGCAGATCCTGCTCTGCCGCTGCGACCGGCCGATCCCGGAGAACGAGCGGCGCAAGATCGCGCTGTTCTGCAACGTCCGGCCAGAGAGCGTGATCCCGGCGCTCGACGCCCCTCAGACGATCTACGAGGTGCCGATCAGCTACCACAGCGAGGGGTTGGACCGCGAAGTGCTGCGCCACTTCGGCCTGTCCATCTACGGACAGCCCAACATCCAGCGCTGGCACGACATCGTGCAGGCGATCCGCGCGCCGGAGGGCGAGGTGACGATCGCCGTGGTCGGCAAGTACACCAACCTGCTCGACGCCTACAAATCCCTGGCCGAGGCGCTGGCGCACGGCGGCATCGCCCACAAGGTCCGGGTCAATCTCGACTGGGTGGACAGCCAGATCTTCGAGGGCGGCGAGGAGGGGGCGGTCGCGCGGCTCGAGGGCGTGCACGGCATCCTCGTCCCCGGCGGTTTCGGGGAGCGCGGCAGCGAGGGCAAGATCGAGGCGGTGCGCTTCGCGCGTGAGCGCAAGGTGCCCTTCCTCGGCATCTGCTTCGGCATGCAGATGGCGGTGATCGAGGCGGCGCGGAACCTGGCCGACCTGAAGGGCGCGAGCAGCACCGAGTTCGGGCCCTGCGCCGAGCCGGTCGTCGGGCTGCTTACCGAGTGGACGCGCGGCAACGAGGTCGAGCGCCGCAGCGCGGGCGGCGAGCTGGGCGGCACGATGCGCCTGGGCTCCTACCCGGCGCGGCTCGCGGAGGATTCGCTGGTGCGCGCGGTTTATGGCGGCGTTGCGGAGATCCATGAGCGGCACCGCCACCGCTATGAGGTGAACATCCGCTACAAGGACCGGCTGGAGGAGGCGGGGCTGCGCTTCTCCGGCATGTCGCCGGACGGCGAACTGCCGGAGATCATCGAGTACCCCGATCATCCCTGGTTCATCGGCGTGCAGTTCCATCCGGAGCTGAAGTCCAAGCCCTTCGCGCCGCATCCGCTCTTCGCGGGCTTCATCGGCGCGGCGGTGCGCCAGGCGCGGCTGGTCTGATGCTGCGCCTCGTCCGGATCGGCGGCGTCGAGGTCGCGAACGACCGTCCGCTGGCCTTCCTCTGCGGCCCCTGCCAGATCGAGAGCCGCGCGCACGCGCTGGAGGTGGCGGCGGCGCTGAAGGAGATGGCGCAGGCCGCCGGCGTGCCGCTGATCTACAAGTCCTCCTTCGACAAGGCGAACCGCACCAGCGTCGAGGCGGCGCGCGGCGTCGGCATGGCGGAGGGCCTCGCGATCCTCGCCGAGGTGCGCGAGCGCACCGGCCTTCCCGTGCTCACCGACGTGCACGCGCCGGAGCAGTGCGCGCCGGCGGCGGAGGCGGTGGACTGCCTGCAGATCCCGGCCTTCCTCTGCCGCCAGACCGACCTGCTGCTGGCCGCGGGCGCGACCGGCAAGCCGGTCAACGTCAAGAAGGGGCAATTCCTCGCGCCCTGGGACATGCCGAACGTCGCGGCGAAGATCGCGAGCACCGGCAACGAGAACATCCTGCTCTGCGAGCGCGGCGTGAGCTTCGGCTACAACACGCTGGTCGCGGACATGCGCTCGCTGCCGATCATGGCGGCGACCGGCTATCCGGTGGTGTTCGACGCTACCCACTCGGTGCAGCAGCCGGGCGGGCAAGGGAAGTCGAGCGGCGGGCAGCGCGAGTTCGCGCCCGTCCTCGCGCGCGCCGCGGTCGCGGTCGGCGTCGCGGCGGTGTTCATCGAGACCCATCCCGACCCGGACCGCGCGCCATCCGACGGGCCGAACATGATCCCGCTCCGCGCGATGCCGGCGCTGATCGCGCGGCTCAAGGCCTTCGACGCGCTCGCGAAGGCATCCCCGGCTCGGGACGGGGGCGACTGAGGCCGCGTCGCCGTGGTCACGCGGAGGAAGGGCCGCACCGCGGAGCCGGCCTGGAAGAGGCGTGATCGGCGCGGTAGTGAGAATGGCTCTTCGCGCACCGCCGCCGCACCCAGCCCACTGTCGGCCTGACTGTGGTCCGGCAGACAAGGGGCCGGGCTCTCCCGAGACAGTGATTCGCGCCCTGGGCGTTTCCACCCAGGGTGATCGCTGCCTAGCTTAACACCCGGCAGGTTGCAGGAGGCGACGACATGCTTCGTTGGCGCGGATCTCGCTGGCTTGGTCGGATCCTCATTCTTGCAGGGGCCGTCATGGGCTCCGGCTGCGCCATGCCCGATCGGATGGGGCAGGCGGCTCCGGGCACGATTCCTGGCGTGGCCCTGCAACTCGCGACGGACCTGGCCGATGCCGACGCGGCGACCGAGCGTGCGGTCGGCCGGATCGGCGAGTTCGCGTGGCGCAACCAGCGCGAGGCGGCGGCGATCGCCTATGCCACGGGTAGGCGCCTGTCTCCGGCCAGGCGAGGAGGAGGCGCCACCGCCGCGGATGGCAGCGCCGCCCTGGCCGCGGGCGAGGTGCTAGGCCCGGCCTTCGACGCGCTCGCGCTGCATGGGCGCCGGCTCGCCGGCCTCGCCGGGGAACTGCCGCCCGGCCTGCCGGACGCCGATCCCGCCAGCCTGCGGCGCGAGACCGAGCAGGGCCTCGCCCGCTACGAGGCGGCGCTGCGCCGCCCCCTGCCGCTGACGCCGGCCGAGCGGGATGCGGGACTCGCGGCGGTCGCCACCCTGGCGACTCCGCCGGCGCCGGGCGCCGAATTCACCGCCTATGTCAACGAACGCCAGCCGGCGGTCGAGGCCCTGGCGGCGCTCCTGCGCGCGGTGATCGGCGCGAATCCGCGCAGCGGCCTCCGCGCCGAGCTTGCCGCCGGGCGTGAAGAGGCGATGCGTGCGCAGACGGCGCTGCTCGAGGCGGTGCGGCGCGATCCGGCGGCCGGAGTCATGGGGCGCTATGCCCTGTTCCACAGCGCGATGCGCGCCCAGGAGGACCTGCCGACGGATGCGGTGCTGGCCGAGGTGGTCCGGGTGCTCGAGGCGCTGCCCGCCGCGCATGCCTCGCTGGCCTCGGGCGACGCGTCGCTCGCGAGCCAGCGCGTGGAGGCCTTCTCCGCCGCGGTAGACCGGCTGCAGGAGGCGGAGGCGGAGCTGGAACGCGCCGCCGCCGACTGAGCCCCGCACGCGGGGCGGCGCACTGCTGCGGCGCCGGAGCGGTGTGTCGCCGGCGCATCTTGCCGCCGGCGTGGGGACGGCCTATCGCGCGGCACGCGCCGGGCGGCCGGCCAGCCAGCGGCCCGAACGGGCGGGCGGGCGGCGGCTTGGCTCGGCCAGGGCCCGCTCGGAGGGATTCATGACCGCTTCTTCCGCCGCCATCGCCGACATCATCGCGCGCGAGATCCTCGATTCGCGTGGCAATCCGACCGTGGAGGCGGAGGTCGTGCTGGATTCCGGCGCCACCGGCCGTGCCGCCGTCCCCTCCGGCGCCTCGACCGGGGCGCACGAGGCGGTGGAGCTGCGCGACGGCGACCGGGCGCGCTACGGCGGCAAGGGCGTGCGCAAGGCGGTGGCCGCCGTCGAGGGCGAGATCTTCGACGCGATCGGCGGCATGGACGCCACCGCGCAGATCGCCATCGACGAGGCGATGATCGACCTGGACGGCACGCCGAACAAGGCGCGGCTCGGCGCCAACGCGATCCTCGCCGTGAGCCTCGCCGTGGCCAAGGCGGCGGCGGAGCATCTCGGCCTGCCGCTCTACCGCTACGTCGGCGGGGTGTTCGCGCGCACCCTGCCGGTGCCGATGATGAACATCGTCAACGGCGGCAAGCACGCGGACAACCCGATCGACATCCAGGAATTCATGATCATGCCGGTCGCCGCCGGCACCATGGCGGATGCGGTGCGGATCGGCGCCGAGGTGTTCGCGGCGCTCAAGAAGGCACTGCACGACGCGGGCCACAGCACCAATGTGGGCGACGAGGGCGGCTTCGCGCCGAACCTCAAGAGCGCTGACGAGGCGCTTGGCTTCATCGCCAAGGCCTGCGAGGCGGCGGGCCACCGCCCCGGCGAGGATGTCGTGTTCGCCCTCGACTGCGCCGCGACCGAGTTCTTCAAGGACGGCAAGTACGTGATGGAGGGCGAGGGCAAGACGCTGGATGCCGGCGGGATGGTGGACTACCTGGCCGCGCTCTGCGACCGCTGGCCGATCGTCTCCATCGAGGATGGCTGCGCGGAGGACGACTGGACCGGCTGGAAGCTGCTGACGGACCGGCTCGGCGCCAAGGTCCAGCTCGTCGGGGATGACCTCTTCGTGACCAATCCCGAGCGGCTGCGCCTCGGCATCGAGCGGGGCGTGGCCAATGCCATCCTGGTGAAGGTCAACCAGATCGGCACCCTGACCGAGACGCTGGAGGCGGTCGAGACCGCGCACCGGGCCGGCTACCGGGCGGTGATGAGCCACCGCAGCGGGGAGACCGAGGACGCGACCATCGCCGACCTCGCCGTCGCCACGAATTGCGGGCAGATCAAGACCGGCTCGCTCAGCCGCTCCGACCGGCTGGCCAAGTACAACCAGCTCATCCGCATCGAGCAGGACCTCGGGGTCGCGGCGCGCTACGGCGGACGGGCCGCGCTGCGCCGCTGAAGGGCGGCGGACGGCGTGGGGATTTGACGCTCGCCAAGCGGCGCCGCTGCGCGTATCATTTCATTTACGACGCGCGCAGGAGGGGGGTCTTACGCGGATGTCGGATCGTCTCGCCGCGCTGGGGCGGGGGGTGAAGCGGCGCGCGCGAGAGGCGCTGCTGCCCGTGCTATTCAGCGCCGTCTGCGGGTATTTCCTCTGGCATTCCGTCCATGGGCCGCGGGGCCTCCTCGCGCGCGAGCAGCGCATGCAGGAGATCGCGGCCGCGCGGGCGGAGCTCGTCCGTGCCGAGGCGGAGCGCGACGCGATGGAGCGGCGGGTCGCCGGCCTGCGCGGGGAGGTGCTGGACCGGGACCAGCTTGAGGAGCGGGCACGGGTGCTTCTGAACCTGGTGTCCCGCGACGAACTGGTCATGCCCTACGGGCCGGGGCAGCGGTTGTTCTGATCGGTGGCCCCGGAGGCTAGGGCTCGCAGCCCTCGTTCATCGGAGGGCGCAGCGAGGCCGTGGCGGCAGGCGGGGCAACACCGGCCGCCGCTGCGGACGCCAAGGGTGGGCGCCGCGCCATGTGCCGACGCGACCCAGTGCCGGGTGGGGTGCTGATGGATCGCGCCCCAGACACCACGCCGCCGGTATCAACGCGCTGAGCACCTCCGGCAGCGCAAGGGGCCGCTGTAGCGAAATCCGCATGGCCGCCCAAAACGCCCGACCGAGGCTGGGCGCGACCCGAAGCGCGTTAGCGACGAGCCATCGCCCGCGCACGGCCTGGGGCCGGCCGGCGGACCACCCGTGCGCCGGCGTAGCGGCAGCGCCACCGTTGGGCCTGCCGCCCCTCCGTCCGACGCCCTTGCCCCGGCGACCGCGTCATCCGCACCCGGAGCCCGGGCCGACAACGAGCGGCACGGGACGGCCAAGGCGATCCGGGGCGCCGCACGCGCGTTGGCGGCGAACGCGTTGAGTCTCCGCCGAGTCATGGGTGCGTAGCCGCTGCTCTCGGGGGCGGACCCTCCACCGCCTCCTCGCAGCCCGTTGGACCTCCGCCCGCTGTGCGTGGGCTGGAGTGATGCAGCGCACTTAACCAAAATGCGGTTAAGTGTCTTATTGCATTGCAAAAAAAGGATTTTTCGTTCGTCCGTCGCTTGCTTTGTCGAAAGCGCGAACGTAAGTGCGAAAGCTGCGACCCTCCCTCCGGGGTCGCCGCTCAACGAGTCGTCGCTGACAAGGAGACGCCGGATGGTCCAGGGGGCTGAGACCGCCACCACCGCCGCCAAACGCCGCGCCGCCAGGGGGAAGGAACCCACAATGACGCGCGACGAACTCCTTCGGGCCTACCGGGACATGCTGCTGATCCGCCGGTTCGAGGAGAAGGCGGGGCAGCTCTACGGCATGGGCCTGATCGGCGGCTTCTGCCACCTCTACATCGGCCAGGAGGCCGTGGTCGTCGGCATGCAGATGTGCATCAAGCCCGGCGACCAGGTCATCACCAGCTACCGCGACCACGGCCACATGCTCGCCTGCGGCATGGAGGCGCGCGGGGTCATGGCGGAGCTGACGGGGCGCATCGGCGGCTACTCGAAGGGCAAGGGCGGCTCGATGCACATGTTCAGCATCGAGAAGGGCTTCTACGGCGGGCATGGGATCGTCGGCGCGCAGGTCTCGCTCGGCACCGGCCTCGCCTTCGCGAATTGGTACCGGCAGGACGGCCGTGTCTGCCTGACCTATTTCGGCGAGGGCGCCTCCAACCAGGGGCAGGTTTACGAGAGCTTCAACCTGGCCGCCCTGTTCAAGCTGCCGGTCGTCTACATCATCGAGAACAACAAATACGGGATGGGCACCAGCGTCGAGCGCGCGAGCGCCTCGAAGGACCTGTCGAAGAACGGCTCACCCTGGGGAATCCCGGGCGAGCAGGTGGACGGCATGGACGTCGCCGCCGTGAAGGAGGCGGGCGAGCGCGCGGTGGCCCACTGCCGCGCCGGTAACGGGCCCTACCTGCTGGAGATGAAGACCTACCGCTACCGCGGCCACTCCATGTCCGACCCGGCGAAGTACCGCACGCGCGAGGAGGTGCAGAAGATGCGCGAGCAGCGCGACTGCATCGAGACCGCGCGCAAGCGATTGCTCGAGATGGGCCTCGGCGAGGCGGAGCTGAAGAAGGTGGACGACGAGGTGAAGGCGATCGTCCAGGACGCCGCGGACTTCGCCCAGCAGTCGCCCGAGCCGCCAGAGAGCGAGCTGTGGACCGACGTCCTGGTCGAAGCGGAGGGGCGCTAGGCCATGGCCGGGACGCAGATCCTGATGCCGGCGCTCTCGCCCACCATGACCGAGGGCAAGCTGGCGCGCTGGCTCAAGAAGGAGGGCGACCAGGTCAAGGCCGGCGACGTGATCGCCGAGATCGAGACCGACAAGGCGACCATGGAGGTCGAGGCGGTGGACGAGGGGGTCCTGACACGCATCCTGGTGCCCGAGGGCACGGAGGGGGTCGCGGTGAACGCGCCGATCGCCGAGCTGAACGGCGGCAGCGGCGGAGCGGCGGCCACGCAGGCACCGCCGCCGCCTGCCGCCGACAAGGCGCCGGCGCAACGGGAGGTCGCGGCTCCCCTTCCGCGGGCGGAGGACCACGACGCGGTGAGCGCCCGCGGCCGCCAGCGCGGCGAGGGTCCGGCCATCGCGATCTCCGAGCCTGGCGCCGAGCCGGAGAAGGACTGGGGCCCGACCAAGCCCATCACCGTGCGCGAGGCGCTGCGCGACGCCATGGCCGCCGAGATGCGCGCCGACGACCGCGTGTTCCTGATGGGCGAGGAGGTCGCGCAGTACCAGGGCGCCTACAAGGTGAGCCAGGGCCTGCTCGACGAATTCGGGCCGCGGCGGGTGATCGACACGCCGATCAGCGAGCACGGCTTCACCGGCATGGCGGTCGGCGCGGCCTTCGCGGGCCTGAAGCCGATCCTCGAGTTCATGACCTTCAACTTCTCGATGCAGGCGATCGACCAGATCATCAACAGCGCCGCCAAGACGCTCTACATGAGCGGCGGGCAGTTGCGATGCTCGATCGTCTTCCGGGGACCGAACGGCGCGGCGGCGCGTGTGGCGGCGCAGCACAGCCAGGATTTCTCGAGCTGGTATGCGCACTGCCCGGGGCTCAAGGTGGTCGCGCCCTGGTCCTCGGCCGACGCGAAGGGGCTGCTGCGCGCGGCGATCCGCGACCCGAACCCGGTCATCTTCCTTGAGCACGAGATCCTCTACGGCCATACCTTCGAATGCCCGGTGGCGGAGGATTTCGTCCTGCCGATCGGCAAGGCGAAGGTGGAGCGCCAGGGGAAGGACGTGACCCTGGTCGCGCACTCCATCGCCGTCGGCCTCGCCATGCAGGCGGCGGAGGAACTGGCGGGTGAGGGGATCGAGGCGGAGGTGATCAACCTGCGCACGCTCCGTCCGCTCGACATCGGCACCGTGGTGCGCAGCGTGCGCAAGACCAACCGGATCGTCACCGTCGAGGAGGGCTGGCCCTATGCCGGCATCGGTGCGGAGGTGGCGATGCAGGTGATCGAGAACGCCTTCGACTACCTCGACGCGCCGCCGGTGCGCGTCACCGGCGCGGACATCCCGATGCCCTATGCGGCCAATCTCGAGAAGCTGGCCCTGCCGAGCGTGGCCCACGTGGTCGAGGCGGCCAAGCGCGTGACATACAGGTCCTAGGCGTCGCTCGGCGCGAAGGGAGCGGGACGAATATGGCGACCAATATCCTGATGCCGGCGCTGAGCCCGACCATGACGGAGGGCAACCTCGCGCGCTGGCTCAAGAAGGAGGGCGACCAGGTCAAGGCCGGCGACGTGATCGCCGAGATCGAGACCGACAAGGCGACCATGGAGGTCGAGGCGGTGGACGAGGGGATCCTCGGCAAGATCCTCGTCCCCGACGGCACCGAGGGCGTGAAGGTGAACCAGCCGATCGCGGTGCTGATCGAGGAGGGCGAGGCGGTGCCGAGCGGTCCCGCGCCGGGCGCGGCGCCCAGTGAGGCCGCTGGGAAGGAGTCCGCCTCCGCCGCCGCGTCATCTCCCGCGCCGGCGCCAGCGGCGCCGCCCGCGGCCGCTCCGCAGGTGGCTGCACCCGCGAGGGAGGCGACGGCGCGCGGGGGGAACGGCCAGGACACGGAGAATCGCATCTTCGTCTCGCCTCTCGCGCGACGGATGGCGCAGCAGGCGGGCCTCGACCTGTCGCGCATCACGGGCAGCGGTCCGAACGGACGGATCGTGAAGGCGGACATCGAGGCGGCGCTCGCGCGCGGCGCACCGCAGCCGGCGGCACCGGCCGCACCGGCACAGGCAGCGCCTGCTCCGGCGCGGCCGCCCGCGCCGCAACCGGTGATCACAGCGCCGCACACCGCCGTGCCGCACAGCACGATGCGTCGGGTCATTGCGCGCCGCCTGTCCGAGGCGAAGGCGACGATCCCGCATTTCTATGTCACCATGGACATCGAGATCGACGCGCTGCTGAAGCTGCGCGCCGACCTCAATG
>ERZ777003.3407-NODE-3407-length-15506-cov-17.457576_pt1 | contig 15506 bp, 18 predicted proteins | sample MGYA00374956_ERZ777003 | MGnify/ENA primary metagenome ERZ777003 (study PRJEB29302, sample SAMN06268252) | bioreactor metagenome | isolation source: Joint BioEnergy Institute, California, USA | place: USA:Joint BioEnergy Institute, California, USA | collected... | reverse complement strand
CAAGGAGGAGGCCGATGGCACACCACCCGATCGTGCACGTCGAGATCGCGACCCGCGACCCGAAGGCCAGCGCGAAGTTCTACAGCGAGCTGTTCGGCTGGAACATCCTGAGCGATGATTCGCTCAACTATGTCATGTGGCGAACCGACGACGAGGACGCGCCGGGCGGCGGGTTCGCGCCGATCGACGAGGCGCAGGGCGTCCGGCCCTTCGACACGATCGTCTACGTCGGCACCGACGACGTGGACGCGACGCTGAGGAAGGTCGAGCAGCTGGGCGGCAAGGTGCTGACGCCGAAGATGGAGATCCCGAACACCGGCTGGATGGCGATCTTCGAGGACCCGCACGGCGGGCGCATGGCGCTCTACAAGTCCATGCAGCAGTAGCGCGGGTCCGTTCGCCCCACACGTGGCCGCTGGGCATCGCTCGGCGGCCATTGCGATTCTCATGGGGCGATTCGCTCGTACTTACTGACAGGACACGCGGTACGCTCCGCCACCACACCCTGCAGCGGCGCACGCCGCACGCAGAGCACCATCGCGCTTGGCACATCCGCCGTGCCGCCAGCAGACGGAAGGTCGACGATGCACATTCGCGCACACGCACTCGCGGGGAAGCTGCTCCTCGCCGCCATCGCACTCGCTCTCGGAGCCTGTGGCCAGGCTCCTACCCCGGCAGCCGAACAGAGCACCCCGGCGCCGGCAGCCGCCAGCCCGTCGCCTCAATCAACGGTGACGCCGCTCCCTCCGACAGAGACGCCCGTGCCGCCGACTGAAGCGCCCACCGCGGCTCCTTCGCCCGCGCCGCCAACTGAAGCGCCCACCGCGGCCCCTTCACCCGTGCCGCCGACTGAAGCGCCTACGGCGGCTCCTTCACCCGTGCCGCCGACTGAAGCGCCCACCGCGGCCCCTTCGCCTGTGCCGCCGACTGAAGCGCCCACCGTGGCCCCTTCGCCCATGCCGCCAACCGAAGAGCCGGCCGCCGCGCCACCTCCGGCGTCCGTGGCCGTGACCGTGCGCGACTTCGAGTTCGCCCCATCCACAATCGAAGTGCCGGTCGGGGCCACGGTCACCTGGACGAACGAGGGCCCGACGATCCACATGGTGACCGCCGGCGCGGAAGGGGTGCCGAGCGGGCAGTTCGGCTCAGACATCCTCGACCCGGGGCAGTCGTTCGCGGTGACGTTCAGCGAGCCGGGCGAGTACCCGTTCTTCTGCACGCCGCACCCACAGATGACCGGCCTCGTGCGCGTCGTGCCGTAGATCGGCCGGCGCTCCCGTCAGAGCGCCACGCGCTCGGCCGCGCCCAACGCCACGGCGATTGCGTGCTCCACCGCGGTGCCCTTCTGCTCGAGCACGATCTGCTCGCCGGCCGTGCGCTGGGCGACGACGCCGCAGACGCAGCCGGCGGCGAAGCCGTACACCCCGCCCATCTTGAACAGCGTGCCGGCCTCCATCTCGTAGTTCAGCACGTTCAGCCGCCGGTACTCCTCGGTGATGCCGCGCAGCCGGCGCAGCAGGTGCGGGTTGGCCGACTCAGTGCGCTCCTGGCCCTCGTAGAACGTGTCGGTCGAGGCGGTGATGCCGACGTGGTGGTCCACCCCGAGCGCGCGGGCGGCCTCGACCAGCGCCACGGTGAGGAACGGGTCGGCGGCGGCGGGGTACTCGCGCGGCGCGATGTCATCGGCGGCGCCCTGGCGGCAGAGCGACGCGCTGCTGATCACCACGCTGCCCGGCAGCACGCGCTCCTGGATCGAGCCGCAGGTGCCGACGCGGATGATCGCCCGGATGCCGACCTGGACTAGCTCGTTGACGACGATGCTGAGCGAGGGCGCGCCCATCCCGCTGGTGGCCGAGAGGATCGGCCGGCCGCTGGGAAGCCGCCCGACGTAGCTGTTGAGCCCGCGGTGCTCCGAGAGCATGCGCACGTCGCGCAGGTGCGTCTCGGCGATCAGCTTCGCCCGGTCCGGGTCGCCCGAGAGCAGCGCGATGCGTGGCGGGTCGTCGCCGAGGTCGGAGCGGCCGAAGCCGATATGGTAGAGACGGTCGGACGTTGACATGGCAGTTTCCTCCGAGCTGGTGGCCTTCGACTGGCGTATTGTATAGGACTTGCTCAGCTGCCCGGAACTGGGCACCGTGCTCCGATGGCCGACGGCCGGCCAGCCACGGATGTTCGGAACGCTGCGCGAGACGAGCGCCCGGCCTGCCACGCCGCATCGGTTGAAGTATTCTACTACCACGCGCAGGAGGATGAAACGCGGCGAGGCGATGGGGCGGCTTCGCGCCCGCATCACCTCGCCGCTGTTCACCCCTCTCCTGCCGCGACGGTCAGTACTTCGGGATGCTCGGGTCGACCTCGTCGGACCAGCGCAGGATCCCGCCGACCATGTTCTTGACCTTGCGGAAGCCGGCCTGGCGCAGCAGGTCCACCGCGCGGCCGCTGCGTGCGCCGCTGCGGCAGTACACCACCATCTCGCGCGCCGTGTCGAGCTCGTTGAGCCGGGCGGGCAGCTCGTTGACCGAGATGCGCACCGCGCCGGGCAGGTGGCCGATCTCCCACTCGTTCGCCTCGCGCACGTCCAGCAGGAACGGCCGGTCCTCGCGCTCGAGCCACGCGGCGACCTCGCGCGGCGTGATCTCGTAGCGCGCGTCGCCCTCCGGCTCGGGCACGATGCCGCAGAACTGCTCGTAGTCGATCAGCTCGGTGACGGTCGGGTTGTCGCCGCACACCGGGCACTCGGGGTTGCGGCGCAGCTTCAGCTCGCGGAAGCGCATCGCGAGCGCGTCGTAGAGCATCAGGCGCCCGATGAGCGGCTCACCGATGCCGGTGAGCAGCTTGATCGTCTCGGTGGCCTGGATGGTCCCGATCACGCCGGGGAGCACGCCGAGCACCCCGCCCTCGGCGCAGCTCGGCACCAGGCCGGGGGGCGGCGGCTCGGGGTAGAGGCAGCGGTAGCACGGCCCGCCCGCCTTCGGGTGGAAGACCGTCGCCTGGCCCTCGAAGCGGAAGATCGAGCCGTAGACGTTCGGCTTGCCGAGCATCACGCTCGCGTCGTTGGTCAGGTAGCGGGTCGGGAAGTTATCCGTCCCGTCCACGATCACGTCGTACGGCCGCATGAGCTCGAGGGCGTTCTCCGAGCTGATCTGCACGTCGTAGGTCGTGACCTCGACGTTCGGGTTCAGGTCCTGCAGGCGGCGCTTGGCCGACTCGGTCTTGCGCACGCCGAGCGTCGAGGTGCCGTGCACCACCTGGCGCTGGAGGTTGCTCTCGTCGACCACGTCGAAGTCCACCAGGCCGATGTGGCCGATGCCGGCTGCCGCCAGGTACAGCGCGAGCGGTGCGCCCAGCCCGCCGGCGCCGATCAGCAGCACGCTGCTCTGCTTCAGCTTGCGCTGGGCCTCCATCCCGAACTCGGGGAGGATCAGGTGCCGCGAGTACCGGCGAATCTCCTCGTTTGAGAGCTGTGTCATTGGTCTCACCTGAGTGTAAAGTGCGACGTGCGAAGTCTACGGCGCTGGAGCCAGCAACTCGCAAGTTTCACTTTACACATTACGCGCCACCGGCAATGGCGGGGATGATGCTGACCGTCTCGCCGTCCGGCACTTGTGTGTCGGGGCCCTGCAGGTAGCGGATATCCTCGTCGCCGACGTAGATGTTCACGAAGCTGCGCAGCTGGCCCTGCTCGTTGAAGAGCTGCTTGCCGAGCTGCGGGTACTGCTCGGCCAGGTTGGCGAGCAGCTGCCCCACCGTGCCGCTCTCAAGGGCGATCGTCGCGCTGCCGCCGGTGTACTGCCGCAGCGCCGTCGGAATAGAGATTGTAACAGCCATACACTCCTCTTATGACAACTCCTCAGCAATGAAGCGACGCCCCTCGTCCACCAGCAGCCAGGATGTCAGCTCGGCCGCCGTGCCATCGCGCACGCTCTGGATCAGGAACGAGAAGAGCGTCCCGGCGCCGACACCCTCGGCCCCGACCCGGTCGCGCTCGGAGGGCACCGCGGGGTGATCGGGGTGCGAGTGGTAGCAGCCGACGATATCCAGCCCACGCGCGCGCGCCTCCTTATCCGCGCGCAGGTAGTCGCGCGGCTCGAGGTAGAAGCGGTCGCGCAGCGAGTGGTCCTGCTCGGAGTCGGTCAGGCCCACCTCAGCCGTCCAGCTGTTCTGCGCTGCGAAGACCGCCTCGACGATCTTCTGGCTGCCCTCGATGCGGCCCAGCAGCAGGCCGACACACTCGTGAGGGTAAGTGGCCTCGGCGTGCTTTGCGATCTCGCGGCGTACAGACTCGTTTAGGATTATCATCGGCTCTCGGTCATGCGTGTGCTGCGTAACCTGCAATATGCGCTGTGCGTTTCAACGAAAACAGACAGGGCAACATACGCAATGCGGTATACGTCTCAGATCCCCTCGCCGTCCGCCACCTCGTCCCAGAAGCGGTCGCTGAGATACTTGGCGGCGCCATCGCACAGCACGGTGACCACCACGCCCTGATCGAGCTTGCGCGCGACCCGCAGCGCCGCGGCGACGTTCGCGGCCGCGGAGATCCCCACCATCAGCCCTTCGGTCTGCGCGAGCCGGCGCGCCATCGCATACGCCTCCTCGCTCCCGACCTCCATCACCGCGTCCGCGAGGGTGGGGTCGTAGATCCCCGGCACCTCCGCGGTCGAGGCCATGTGCTTGACCCCTTCGAGCGCGTGGTACGGGCCGTCCGGCTGCACCGCGATCAGGCGTATGGAGGGCGACTGCGCCCGCAGGTAGCGCCCGACGCCCATGAAGGTTCCGCTCGTGCCGAGCGCAGCCACGAAGTGCGTCACGCGGCCGTCGGTCTGCGCCCAGATCTCCGGCCCGGTGGTCTGCTCGTGGGCCTGCACGTTCGCCGGGTTGTTGTACTGGTCCGGGTAGAAGTAGCGCCTGGGGTTCTCGGCCACCAGCTTCCGAATAGCGCGGATCGCCCGGTCCATCCCCTCCAGCGGGTCGGTGAGGATCAGCTCGGCGCCGAGCGTCCGCAGGATCCGCTTGCGCTCGGGGCTGGCGTTCGCCGGCAGCGCGAGCGTCACCTGGTAGCCCAGGGCCGCGCCGAGCGTCGCGTACGCGATGCCGGTGTTGCCGCTCGTGGCGTCGGCGATCCGCATGCCCGGCCGCAGGAGCCCGTCGCGCTCGCCGGCGCGGATCATGAACAGCGCCGGCCGGTCCTTCACCGAGCCGCCGGGGTTGTACCACTCGGCCTTGGCGTACAGCTCGACGCCGGGGGCGAGCTTGGGATCTACCCGCGCGAGCCGCAGCAGCGGCGTGTTGCCGACCAGCTCGATCACCGAGGAGCGCCGGTCGATCCGGGAGGTGTCATCCGGCTGTGGCATAGTCAGCGCCAGTTGCCTTCCGCCGATGACACACAGGGCGCGAAGCGCCGCGAGCTCGTCTTCGCGCCCTGTGTGTCGCCGCGTCTCACGCCTGCCCGGCCCGCTGCCGGTCGGTGCGGTACTTGTGGATCGCCGCCTTGAGCGTGCCCAGCGCCAGCGTCGCGCAGCGCGGGCGGGTGCTCACAACCTCGCGCCCGAGGATCTCGATCATGTCGTTGAAGTCCATGTCGTCGAGCTCCGCGAGCGGCTTATCCTCGACCAGCTCGGTCAGGATCGACGCGGCGGCCTGGCTGATCGTGCAGCCCTTGCCCTCGAACGTCACCTGCTCGACACGCTCGCCGGACTCGTTGACCTTCAGGTAGATCGTCACGACGTCGCCGCAGCCGGGGTTGCCGCCCGGCATGACGACGTCCGCATCCGCGAGCGGGCCCTGGTTCCGCGGGTGCTCGTAGTGGTCGAGAAGGTTTTCGATAGCTTCCTGGCGATCCACAACATCCTCCGGCTACAAGCGGCGGGTCGTAGGTCGCACCCCACGTGCTGCAAGCATGCGACCTACAACCCGTGCTCGGGCTAGCTCTTCTCGATCGGCAGCCCGACGGCGTTGCCCCACTCAGTCCAGCTGCCGTCGTAGTTGCGCACCTTCGGGTAGCCGAGCAGGTAGGAGAGCACGAACCAGGTGTGGCTCGAGCGCTCGCCGATGCGGCAGTAGGTGACAACGTCCTTGTCGGGGGTCACCCCCTGCTCCTCGTACAGCGCCTTGAGCTCCTCCGCGCTCTTGAAGGTGCCGTCCTCGTTCACCGCGCGCGCCCACGGGATGTTCCGCGCGGTCGGGATGTGCCCGCCGCGCAGCGTCCCCTCCTGGGGGTACTCGGGCATGTGCGTGCGCTCGCCGCTGTACTCCTGCGGGCTGCGGACGTCCACCAGCGCGGCGCCGGGCTGCTTGATGTGCTGCAGCACCTGGTCGCGGAAGGCGCGGATGGCGCTGTCGTCGCGCTCGCGCGCCTTGTACGTGCCGCGCGGGTAGCTCGGGACCTCCTTGGTCAGCTCGCGCCCCTCCGCGATCCACTTGGCGCGCCCGCCATTGAGGATGCGCGCGTCCTCGTGGCCGAACAGCTTGAACACCCAGAAGGCGTACGTCGCCCACCAGTTGTTCTTGTCGCCGTAGAACACGACGGTCGTATCGTTCGAGATGCCCTTGGAGGCCAGCAGCTCCTCGAAGCGTTCGCGGTCCAGGTAGTCGCGCACCACCGGGTCGTTCAGCTCAGCGAGCCAGTCGATCTTGACCGCGCCCGGGATGTGCCCCTGGTCATAGAGCAGCACGTCCTCGTTGCACTCCACCAGGCGCACCTTCGGGTCGTTCAGGTGCTCGGCAACCCAGTCCGTCTCCACCAGCACTTCGGGATGCGCGTATCCGGCCATCACGACACCTCCGCTATTCTGAAGTAGTCGACGTAGAAATCTTAACTATTCTACCCGTACCAGCGAGTGCCGTCAAGCAGGATGCCGTGCCTCTCGTCCGCCGCAGGGCGGCGCGGAAAAATAGCTCTCGGAGCGCCTGCCGCCCGCCACACGAGCGCGGCGCGCAGAGCGACCGCGTAAGCCCAGCTACAGCTCCACCAGCACGTCCTGGCCCTCGATGCGCACCGGGTACACGGCGATCGGCGCGAAGGCCGGCAGCGTCAGCGCCGCGCCGGTTCGTATATCGAAGCGCGACCCGTGCAGCGGACACTCGACGGTGTAGTCCTCGGGCTCGAGCCACCCCTCGCTCAGGTGGGCGTACTCGTGCGAGCAGATGTCGTCGGTGGCGTAGATCTCATCGCCGATCCGGTACAGCGCGATCCGCCGCCCGTCGTGCTCGAAGGCGCGCATCCCGTCTGCCGGGATCTCATCGATCGACGCAAGCCTGACAAACTCCGGCATGACCTCCTCACAAAAGGCGAAACGCCGCGGAAAGCCGCAGGCGTCTCGGTGTTCACAAGCTCTCAGGCCAGGTGCGCGGGCGCGCGCCCACAAGCGGGCCACCTCCGGCGTACAGCCGTCCTGCGCGATGCCCCGCCCACCTGCGGCCAGCGTTCGCGACATGCGCCCTACGCGGACGCCCGCGCGCCGGTGACCAGGCTGTTGGCAGGCAGCCCGAGCGCCGAGAGCAGCGCCGCGGGCTCGTCCTCCAGCCAGCCGCTCTCGGCGTCGCTCCCGCTGGCGACCAGCACCGAGGCGATCGGCGGCACAAAGACGATATCGACCGTGCCCTCATCCGTCACCAGGCCGACCCGGTCGAGCTTGCCGCTGCGCACCTTCACCCAGAGCTTGAGCGACATGATGCCGATGCGCGCGATCGTCGGCGCGGCTCGCTCGAAGGCCTCGTCGCTCGCCCACAGGCACTGCCCGTTGAGCGCGCACAGTGCGGCGGCCTCGATCCCGGGGGCGCGTGCCATCGTGGCGCGGATGTGGCGGCCTGCCCGCGCCACCAGCTCGGGTGTCAGCACAATCTGGTCCATTGTCGTACCTTTACGAGAGCGGAACGTCCGAACGCGATCTACCATGTATTGTAGCATGGGCGCGGACGCACGCCACCCCAGACTGTGCGATCCCAGGCAGGCCGCTCGCCGCGCACTACCCGACCGAACCCTCCATCTCGAGCTGGATGAGGCGGTTCAGCTCCACCGCGTACTCCATCGGCAGCTCGCGGGTGAAGGGCTCCATGAAGCCCAGCACGATCATCGAGAGCGCGTCGGCCTCCGGCAGGCCGCGGCTCATCAGGTAGAACAGCTGCTCCTCGCCGATCCGGCCGACCGTGGCCTCGTGGGCCATCGTGACCTTGTCCTCCTCGATCTCGATGTAGGGGATGGTGTCCGAGGCCGAGCGCTCGTCCAGGATCAGCGCGTCGCAGTTCACGTTGATCTTGGCGCCGGTTGCGCCCGGAGCCACCTTCACCAGGCCGCGGTAGGTGGTCTTGCCGCCGCCCTTCGAGACCGACTTGTTCGTGATCCGGCTGGTGGTATCCGGCGCGATGTGGATCATCTTGGCGCCGGCGTCCTGGTGCTGGCCCTTGCCGGCGTAGGCCACCGAGAGCACCTCGCCCTTGGCGCCGCGGCCCATCAGGTACACCGACGGGTACTTCATCGTCAGGCGGCTGCCGATGTTGCCGTCCACCCACTCCATCTGGGCCTCTTCGTAGGCCACCGCGCGCTTGGTGACCAGGTTGAAGATGTTGTTGGCCCAGTTCTGGATGGTGGTGTAGCGGCACTTGCCGCCCTTCTTGACGATGATCTCCACCACCGCCGAGTGGAGCGAGTTGGTGCTGTAGATCGGCGCGGTGCAGCCCTCGATGTAGTGGACCGAGGCGCCCTCCTCGACGATGATCAGCGTGCGCTCGAACTGGCCCATGTTCTCGGCGTTGATGCGGAAGTAGGCCTGCAGCGGGATGTCGACGTGGACGCCCTTCGGCACGTACACGAAGGAGCCGCCCGACCACACCGCCGTGTTGAGCGCCGCGTACTTGTTGTCCGCCGCGGGGACCACCGTGCCGAAGTACTGCTTGAAGATCTCCGGGTACTCCTTGAGGCCGGTGTCAGTGTCGAGGAAGATCACGCCCTGCTTGGCCCACTCCTCGCGCAGCGAGTGGTAGACCACCTCGGACTCATACTGGGCGCCGACGCCGGCCAGGAACTTGCGCTCGGCCTCGGGGATACCCAGCCGCTCGAAGGTGTCCTTGATCTCCTGCGGCACCGCGTCCCAGTCGGTCTGCGGCCGCTCGCCCGCGCGCACGAAGTAGTGGATGTTGTTGTAGTCCAGCTCGGCGAGCTCGGGGTTGGCCCACATGCCCGCCAGCGGAACCGGCTTCTGGTTGAAGATCTGCAGCGCCTGCAGCCGGCGGCGCAGCATCCACTCCGGCTCGCCCTTCATGCCGGACAGCTCGCGCACCACCTTCTCGTTCAGGCCCTTGGGCGCCTTGAACACATAGCGCTCCTCGGTGCGGAAGCCGTACTTGGAGTAGTCGAACTCCAGGTTCTGGGCTGTGACAGACATATATGTTCCTCTCTATCCGGCTTGATGCCGCGCTTCTCTATGACACGCCGTACGCGGTGGCCTCGCCCCGCACCTCCGCATCAGAGGGCCGTCGGCGCGACCGCGGAGCTGCGAGCAACGGCGGAGTTCCGAGCAACCAGGCGGGCGCGCGCTCACCCCAGATCCTCGGCGTCCAGTTCGATCGAGCCCACGCCGTAGAGCCCCGCCTTGAGCGTCTTGAGCGAGAGCAGCGCGCACTTGATGCGCACCGGGTTCTTCTCCAGCGGGATGCCGATCAGCTCCAGCAGATCCTCCTTGGAGTAGCGCTTGGCCTGCTCCACCGGCATGCCCTTGATCTCGTCGGTGAGCAGCGACGCCGACGCCTGGCTGATCGCACACCCGCGGCCGCTGAAGCGCACATCCGTAATTATACCATTTTCGACTTTCAAATCTATCCGAACCCGGTCACCGCAGAGCGGGTTGTGCTCCTCGTGCGAGATATCCGGGTCCTCGAGCGTGCCGGCGTTGTGCGGGTGCCTGGCGTGTTCGAGGATCAGCTCGCGGTACAGATCGCTCATCTCAGTACCCAGTATCCAGTCGTCGCTAGCCCGGAGGCACCCGCGCCAGCGATGGCTACCGCCGCCCAATACGTCCGCGCTTCCGCCGCTGACCCATCATCCCTCCGAATCGTGCCCCGCGCTACTCGGCGAACAGCCGCCGCGCCTTGTTCAGCCCGGCCACCAGCCGGTCGACCTCCTCGGGGATATTGTAGAGGTAGAAGGAGGCCCGTGTGGTGGCGGGCAGGTCGAGCAGGCTGTGCAGCGGCTGGCAGCAGTGGTGGCCGGCGCGCACCGCCACGCCCTCCTCGTCCAGCACCGCCGCCAGATCGTGCGGGTGCACCCCCTCGAGCGCGAAGCTGATGGCGCCGCCGCGCATCTCCGTGTCGGGCGGGCCGAACAGGCGCAGCCCCGCGACCTCGCTCAGCCGCTCGAGCGCGTAGGCCACCAGGTGCTGCTCGTGGGCGTAGATCCGGTCCATCCCGACCTCGGTGAGGAAGTCGCAGGCTGCGCCGAGCGCGATCGCCTCGCCGATCGCCGGGGTGCCGGCCTCGAAGCGGGCCGGGATGTCCGCGTAGGTGCTCGCCCGCAGCTCGACGGTCTTGATCATCGAGCCGCCGCCGAGGAACGGCGGCATGGACTCGAGCACCTGCCGGCGGCCCCACAGCACGCCGATGCCCGTCGGGCCGCACATCTTGTGCCCGCTGAACGCCAGGAAGTCGATGCCGAGCTCCTGCACGTTCACCGGCATGTGCGGCACGCTCTGCGCGCCGTCGACCAGCACCAGCGCGCCGACATCGTGGGCGCGGCGGGCGATCTCGGCCACCGGGTTGATCGTCCCGAGCACGTTCGACTGGTGGGTGATCGCCACCAGCCGCGTCCGCTCGCCGAGCAGCGAATCGAGCCCTTCGAGCGCCAGCCGGCCCGCGCCGTCGATCTCCAGGAAGTCCAGCTCGGCGCCGGTGCGCTGCGCGAGCATCTGCCAGGGGATGAGGTTGGAGTGGTGCTCCATCACGCTCAGGAGGATGCGATCCCCCGGCCGCAGGTTCGCATCGCCCCACGAGCGCGCCACCAGGTTGATCGCCTCGGTGGTGTTGCGCGTAAAGACGATCTCGCGCGGGCTGTCGGCGCCGATGAAGCGCGCCACCTTGCCACGCGCCCGCTCGAACGCGAAGGTCGCCTCCTCGCTGAGCCGGTAGACGCCGCGGTGGACGTTGGCGTTGTAGCGCCGGTAGTAGTCCTCCAGGCACTCGATCACCTGGCGCGGCTTCTGCGACGAGGCGGCGCTATCCAGAAACGCCAGCGGCTTCCCGCTGATCTGCTGCTGCAGGATCGGGAACTCGCGGCGCAGTGCCAGCACGTCGAACAGGGTGAATGTGGTGCTGTCGGACATAGGGCGCTACTCTTGCGCGATGGGCTGCGGCGGAAGGGCGCAGCGCGCTGCACCCTTCCACGCCGTCCACGCGCGTCTAGATCTTGGCTTCGATCAGAGCGCCGAGCCGCTCCCTGAGCTCCTCGCTCGGGATGCGGTCCAGCACCGGCTCGAAGAAGCCCATGACGATCATATGGATCGCCTCGTCGCGCGGGATGCCGCGCGAGCGCATGTAGAAGAGCTGCTCCTCGTCCACCTCGCCGCTGGTCGAGGCGTGGCCGGCCCGGAGCACATCGTTGGTGTCGATCCGCAGGCCGGGGATGGAGTCGCTGCGCGCCTTAGGCGTCAGGTGCAGCGCGTGCTCCTCGAGGCGCGAGACGGTGCCGCGGCTCTCGTGCTCGATCTTGATCATGCCGTCGAAGGTCGCGTAGGCGTTATCCTTGACGACGGTCTTGAAGTCCATGTGGCCCTCGGTGCGGGCGCCGATATGCCGCAGCCAGGGCGCGGTCAGCAGCGCCTGGTCGGCGCCGCCGAACGTCGCCGCCACCCAGTTCACGTGCGAGCCGTCGCCCACCAGGGACGTCTCGGCCTCGGTGTGCTGCAGCGTGGCGCCGAGGTTCACCGCGGCCCACTCCAGGCTGGCGTCGCGGCCCACGATGGCGCGCTGCGCGCCGATCTGGTACACGCCGTGGCCCCAGGTCTGGATGGTGACATACCTGAGGGACGCGCCGTCGCCCAGGAACAGCTCGGTGGCCGGCAGGGCGAGCGCCTGGCCGTCGACGTCCTCGGAGACGAACTCCTCGACGAAGGTCAGGCTCGCGCCGCGGTCGAGCACGATCAGGTTGTGCGGCACGGTGGCGAACCCGGCGCCGGCGAGGGTCACCACGGCGTGCAGCGGCACCTCGAGCGCGGTGTCCTTCGGCACATACAGGAACACGCCGTCCTGCCAGAGCGCCGCGTGCAGGGCCGAGAACTTGTGCGTCAGCGGGTCCACCGCCGTGCCGAGGTACTGCCGGACCAGCTCCTCGTGGTCGCGCAGCGCCGCGGCGAGCGTCGTGAACACCACGCCCTTGGCGGCGAGCTGCTCGTCCCACTGGACGGCCGTGTGCTGGGCGCCGAGGGGCGCGACGATCCCCTCGGGCTTAAACTTCGTCAGGTCGGTGCGGCGCCAGAACGGCGGCTCGGACTGGACGAAGTGGCGCCAGGCCGCCACGCGCCGCTCCACGAGCCAGTCCGGCTCGCCCGCCGCGCGCCCAGTCTCGGCGATCAGCGTGTCGCTCAGCTCGGCGAGTGCGGGAAGCTGTTGAATATTCGTCATCATGCGTTTCGCACGCACGGCTGCAGAGATGCGCCAGCGGCGCGCCTCTACGACCGCACGACCTCCTCACGGATGAAATCGTAGCCCTTCTCCTCGAGCTCGAGCGCCAGCTCCGGACCGCCCTCGCGGACCACGCGGCCGTCCATCACCACCGAGACGAAGTGCGGCTTGATGTAGTTGAGCAGCCGCTGGTAGTGGGTGATCACCAGCACGCCCATCTCGGGGTTCTGCTCGGCGAGGCTGTTGACGCCCTGCGCCACCACCTTGAGCGCGTCGATGTCGAGGCCCGAGTCGGTCTCGTCCATCACCGCCATGCTCGGCCGCAGCATCGCCATCTGCAGGATCTCGACCCGCTTCTTCTCGCCGCCGGAGAAGCCCTCGTTGAGGTAGCGCCGGGCGAAGGCCTCGTCGATGCCGAGCTGCGCCATCTTCTCGCGCAGCTCCTTGCGGAACTGGGCCATCGGGATGGCGGTCTCCTTCGGGTCCTTGCCCTCCTCGGCGCGCTGCGCGTTGATCGCGGCGCGCAGGAAGTTAGCCACCGTGACGCCGGGGATCGCCACCGGGTACTGGAACGCGAGGAACAGCCCGAGCTTGGCGCGCTCGTCGGGCTCGAGCTCCAGGATGTTCTGCCCCTTGTACCAGATCTCGCCACGGGTCACGGTGTAGCCCGGGTGACCGGCGATCGTGTAGGCCAGCGTGCTCTTGCCGCTGCCGTTCGGCCCCATGATCGCGTGGATCGTGCCGGGCCGGACGGTCAGGTTCACGCCCTTGAGGATCTCCTTATCCTCGATGCCGACGTGTAGATCCTTGATGACGAGTTCGCTTTTCAATCTTCATCTCCCTGTTACGACAAAGTCTTCAGCGGTGTAAGTGCGGCCATCCGCGCCGCTGGCGGCACGGACGCCTGCGCCCTCGCACGCCTCACTCTTCCTGAGGCGCTTTGGAGAGCGTGAAGTGACACGAGCGCCGGCCGTCGCGGATCGTCTCTTCGAGCTGGATGCGCTCGCCGAGCACGCTCTCGAGCATCCGCCGCTCCATCGTGCACACCGCGGCGTGCTCTTGGGCGACATCGAGGTACGGGCAGGCGAACAGGCGGAAGCCCTCGCCCGAGCCCTGCACCTCGGCCGGGATGCCGCGCGCCTCGAGCGCGTCGCGCAGCTGCTCGAGGCGCTGCTGCAGATCCTCGCCGCCGATCCTGCCGCGGTACTCCTCCGCCAGCCGCGCCGCCACCGCGTCGAGCAGCGCCTGCATGCGCTCGGGCCCGTCGCGGCTCGCGATCTCGCGCAGCAGCAGGGTCACGAGCGTATCGTACTCCTTGGGGAACAGCTCCTGCGCCCGCGGGGTGAGAAAGTACACCAGCCGCGGCCGCCCGGGGCCGCCGCGCAGCTGCCGCGTCGCGAGCAGGTCCTTGGCCTCCAGGTGCGTCAGATGCTCGCGCACGGCGGTGGTGCTGATACCCAGCAGCTCCTCCAGCTCCTTCACGGTGGCCTCACCGTGGCGCTGCAGGTGCGTGAGAATCTTGCCGGCCGGAGTATCAGGCCCGTAAGGCGTCACTGTCATAGCGAGCTCCTGTGCGTCGCCCGCTACTATATCAGAAATCGTTCAAATTGTCCAATAAAAACAGGAGAAACCGTTTTAACTCGGCGTTGCACGCACGCAACGGAACGAGGGAGCCGGCGACGCTTCGGGCGCGCGCTGACGCTCCTTCTGCCGAAATCACCCCGCCGCAGCGAGCACCTCGCGCACCAGCGCCTCAGGCACATCGTCCCGCACCGTCGCGCCGCCGATGCCGGTCGCCAGCACCCAGCGGATCTTGCCGGCGCGCACCTTCTTGTCGCGCAGGGCCAGGGCCATGATCTGGTCCACGTCCATCCCCGCCGGCAGCTGCGTCGGCAGGCCGTAGGCCGTGAGAAGCGCCCGCTGCCGCTCGACGGTCGCGGCGTCGAGCATGCCCAGCCGCTCGGCGATGCGCGCCTCGAGGTGCATGCCGATCGCCACCGCCTCGCCGTGCAGCAGCGTCCCGTAGCCCGCCGCCGCCTCGATCGCGTGGCCGAGCGTGTGGCCGTAGTTGAGCAGCATGCGCTCGCCGGTCTCGCGCTCGTCGACGTTGACGATGTCCACCTTCACCTTGACGGCCCGCCGGATCAGAGCGGGATCGACCGCCGACGGCCGGCCGCTCTGCTCCAGAAGCTCGAACAGGCCGGCGTCCCGTATCACGGCGTGCTTGATCACCTCGGCCCAGCCCGAGCGCAGCTCGCGCGGCGGCAGCGTGCCGAGCGTGTCCGTGTCGGCCAGCACCAGGAGCGGCTGGTGGAACGCGCCGATCAGGTTCTTCCCCAGCGGGTGGTTCACGCCGGTCTTGCCGCCGATCGCGCTGTCCACCATCGCCAGCAGCGTGGTGGGCAGCTGCACCAGCCCGATGCCGCGCAGCACCGTCGCCGCGACGAAGCCCGCCAGGTCGCCGACGACGCCGCCGCCGAGCGCCAGCACGATGTCGCGGCGCTCCACGCCGCCGCCGATCATCCAGCCGTACAGCTCCGCCGCCACCGCCAGGTCCTTGCTGGCCTCCCCGGCCACGCTGTAGCTCCGGACCGCGTAGCCCGCGGCGCGCAGCCGCTCCTCGAGCGGCGCGCCGAAGCGCTCGTGGACGCCGGTGTCACTCACGAGCCACAGCGCGCCGCGCTGGCCGAGGGCGCGCAGCCGCTCCGGCAGCCCGGCGAGCGCCCCCGGCGCGACCACTACCTCGTAGCTGCCGCCGGGGGTCCGTACCGTCAGTGGATCCTGTTGCATGTCTCTTTTTGAATTTCCTCGGCTCTGCGGCTGCTTCGCAGCCACAGAGCCGAGGAAAAAAAGCTTTCCTGGAGGGCCTGCGGCCCTCCAGACCTCCCCGCCTGAGT
>ERZ777003.3406-NODE-3406-length-15517-cov-6.535765_pt1 | contig 15517 bp, 13 predicted proteins | sample MGYA00374956_ERZ777003 | MGnify/ENA primary metagenome ERZ777003 (study PRJEB29302, sample SAMN06268252) | bioreactor metagenome | isolation source: Joint BioEnergy Institute, California, USA | place: USA:Joint BioEnergy Institute, California, USA | collected... | reverse complement strand
GAGCCGAGCCTCTGGTCCGGCGAGCCGCTTCCGCGCGGCCGCCACAAGCTTTCGCCCGAGGAGGTCAGCGCCTCCCAGCGCGACCGCCTGCTCCGGGCGATGGCCGAGGTCGTCGGCGAGCGCGGCTACCCGGAGACGACGGTCGCGCGGGTGACCGAGCGCGCGCGGGTCTCGCCCAACGCCTTCTACAAGTTCTTCCGCGACAAGACCGATTGCTTCATCGAGCTCTGCGAGGCGCTCGGCGAGGAGCTGTTCGAGCAGCTGGCCCCGCCCGCCGAGCCCGCGGGCGAACCGCTGGAGGCGCTGGCCGTGTTCAACGAGCGCCTGCGCGCCTACCTGCGCTGGTGGTCGGAGCGGCCCGCGCTCGCCCGGGCCTACTTCGTCGAGCTGCCGGCCGCCGGAACCCGGGCGATCGAGGAGCGCGCCCGCCAGGACGAGCGCTTCGCGGGAATCCTGCGTGGCATCGCCGACCGCGCCCGCGAGCTCTGGCCCGAGCTGCCGCCGCTGCGCGACATCGAGCTGCGGGCGGCGTCGATCCTCAGCCGCGAGCTGGTCGCCGCGGTCGTGCGCGCGGGCCGGGTCGAGGAGGTCGAGGAGCTCGAGGACGACCTGCGCTACCTCCTGCTGAAGCTGCTCACGAGCGAGGACCTCGCGCGCGCCGCGGCCCAGGCGTGAGCCTCAGACCGCGGGGCGTGCGGTCAGACCCAGCAGCCAGATATAGGCGAGCGCCTCGCGGGTATCTGCGCTCGTGTCCTCGTTCGTGCGCACCCCCTGGGCGGCGAGCTCCCAGGACGCGGCGACGACGGCGCGGGCGGTGAGCGCAGGCGGCGGAGGCGGCAGCGACGGGTCGACGCTGCGCAACCAGGCAGCGACCTGGTTGAAGAGCTCCTCGGCGCGCCGCATCACCCGGTCGCGCCGCTCGAGCCCCTCCTCCCCGAGCGCGTAGATCTCGAGCAGGAACGCGCGGGCGGCATACGGGCGGCGCTTGCCCCAGGCGACGAGCCGCTCGGCCGACTCGGCGAGCACCGCGGCCGGGTGGTCCCCGTCGACCCTGGTGATGTCGGCCAGGAACTGCTCGCCGAACTCGTCGTAGGCCTGCAGGAAGGCATCGCCCTTGTTGCGGAACTGCTCGTAGAAGGTCGTGCGCGAGACGCCGGCGGCCGCGGTCACGTCCGCCACCGTGGCGGCGGCGTAGCCCTTCTCCCCGACGACGTCGAGGACCGCGTCGAGCAGGCGCTGGCGCTGGGAGGCGCGCACCTGCTCGCGCGAGAGCTTGTGCGGTCCCTTCGGCAGTCGCTCCGGAACCTGATCGCGCACAGTCATGTACGTCGATGGTACATTGCGTCATGTACACCGGCGTTACGCCACTTCGGAGGAGAGGTCTGTATGTCCGCACGCGTCCGTCTTGCCCTGCTGTCCCTCGTCGCCCTGTGCTGTCTGGCGGTGCCGAGCTTCGCCGCCGCCGACGCGCCCAACATGCAATCGGGCAACGGGATCACCGTCTCCGGCTGGCGCTGGATCACGCCGCGGACGCTCGAGGTGGACATCTCGACGCAGAAGGTCGGGGCGGCGGCGGTCGCCGGCCCGCACCGGGTGCGGATCACGCTGCCGAACGACTACTTCCAGTCGGGCAACACCCGCTACCCGGTCCTCTACCTCCTCCACGGCGGCGCCGGCGCCAACTCCTCGCAGTGGACCACCGGCGGCGGCGCGGTCGAGCCGATCACGCACAACCGCCCGCTGATCACGGTCATGCCCGACGGCGGCAAGGTCGGCTGGTACACGAACTGGGTGAGCCCGGGCTCGACCCCGCAGAGCTGGGCGGACTTCCACCTGAACCAGCTCATCCCGTGGATCGACGCCAACCTGCGGACGATCGCGGCGAAGAACGGCCGCGCGATCGCGGGCCTCTCGATGGGCGGCTTCGGCGCGGTGCGCTACGCGCAGGACCGGCCCGATCTGTTCGCCTACGTGGCGAGCTTCTCCGGCGCCGTCGACCTGGGCGACTCGGGCACGCGCACGGTGATCACGGAGGAGGCGACCCGGCACGGCTTCAACCCGTTCGGCCCGTTCGGCAACCCGTTCTGGCCGCTCGACACCACGTGGAACCAGCTCAACCCGCTCAACCGGGCCAACAGGCTGCACGGCGTGGGCGTGGCCCTCTACGCGGGCGCGGGAATCCACGATGCGGACGTGCTCGAGCGCACGATGGGCGCCTCGGCCGATCGCTTCCACCACGCGCTGAACGCGGCCGGGGTCCCGCACTTCTGGTGGATGTACGGGCGGCCCGGCCCGTCGGTCCCGTACGGCTGCGACGGCGGCCACAACTTCAGCTGCTGGAACTTCGCGCTGAACGACGCGCTGCCGAAGATCCTGAACGCCCTCGGCGGGCCCTCCACCCCGCCGGCCGGCAACGCGGTCGCGAACGCCGGCTTCGAGAGCTCGAGCCTCGCCCCGTGGGCGTGCCTGGGCCAGTGCGGCCAGGACCGCGGCATCGGGCTCGCGCGCAGCGGCGCGAACAACGGCTGGGTTCGCAACAACACCGGGTGGAACGACCTGCACCAGACGATCAGCGTCGCGCCGAACACCACCTACACGGTGTCGGCGTGGATCCGGACGTCGGCGAACAACAACGACGGCTACATGGGCCTGCGCACGCCGGGCGGCCAGGTGGTCGGCGAGACCCGCTTCCACAGCCTCGGCAACTACACCCGGGTCACGGCCACGGTGAACACCGGCCCCCACTCGACGCTGGTCGTCTTCGCCGGCATCTGGGCGAACGGGGACACCTGGGCCCAAATCGACGACGTAGCGGTGGAACCCGCCTGAGCCGAAGCGTGGGCCTGCGGCGCCACGCCGAACGTCCCGCCGTACGCCCTATAGCGGTGGTCGCGGGACGTTCGGCGTTCAGCTACGGCTTGACGGGCTTGTTCGCGAACGGCTTGTAGTCGCGGCAGGGCTGAGCCCGCAGGCTCGGGCACGGCGGCAGCGCGTCCGGCGGGTCTACGCCCGGCACCACCGGGAGCGTCAGCCTCGAGGGCCGCTTGGCGCCGTGCGCGATGTCGACCCGTGCCGTGCCCTTCGGCCGCGCCTCCGCGAACGCCCACACGGGCTGATCGCCGCCGACGGCGGAGATCGTCACCCGGATCCGCGAGCCGGCCCGGTAGGCGTGGCCCTGGTAGTAGAGCGGGATCGTCGCCTTGACGAAGCTGTTCTTCGGCAGCGGCTTGCGGTCTTCCTTGCGCAGGCTGAGGACCGGCTCGAGCGGCTTGCTCTTGCGGCGGTCGAGCTTGCGCATGTCGCCGCGCAGCCACCCGCTCTGCACGAAGACCTCCTTGCCGTCCGGGCGCACCTCGGTCACCGTGGCCTGCAGGTCGACCCGCGGCTTGCTCGAGCGAACCCACACGCGCACGTAGCCCGCGCCCACCACCGTGGTGTCCTTCGCGAGCGGCTCCGAGACGTAGGAGACGGCCTTCCCCTTCGGGTTCTGCGTCCACTTGTACTCCGGCGTCTTCGTCCACAGCCCGCCCGAGCCGCTGCCGGTGTTGCCGCTGAAGTTGGTCGGCGGGCGCGCGTCGTCGTCCCAGGTGAAGCGGTCGGCGCCTGCGGACCTGGGCGCCTTGCCGCGCAGCGCACCCTTGCCGGCCAGGTACCAGGACCCGCCCTTCGTCCCCGGAACGGGCAGCTTGGCGAAGCTCCGCTCGAAGGTGGGATACGGCTCGCCCGGCGCGCGCCCGGCGCCGTTTTCGAACTGGACCCGCACGCTGGGCTGGGACTCGAAGGCCTTCAGCGCCGACTCGTAGGTGAGCTGCTGCTGGACCGGATCGGGCGGCAGGGTGAGGTTCGGGATCCCCATCGCCTGCTCGAACAGCAGGCCGGAGACGACCCGCAGGAGCGGCGCGTACTGGATCGGCGGCCGCTTCGCGACGTAGAGCTGGAGGAAGTCGAACCACCGGTTGAACGTGTGCGGTGCCAGCGCGTCGATGTGCGTCCCGTTCGTGAACGTGAACCACTTGCGATCGCTTCGCTTGAAGCGAGAAGCGAGGGTCGGGCAGTGGCCGCCCGTCTGCTCGTCCTGCCACTGGCAGGCGAGGAAGACCGGCGCCTTGATCTTGTCGACGAAGGTCACCGGCGCGAGCGGATCGGCAACGCGCGGGCGGTAGTGGTCGTTGCGCCGGATCTTCCGCTCGAGGTCCGCCGCCTCCGCGTGGAGGGCCTGGTTCGCCTCGCAGACCTTGTCGCCCTGCTGAATGCGCTCCCACGCCCACGGCTGGCCCTGGTCGGGCCCGGCCGGCAGCCCGTCCTCGATCCGGTCCTTCGCCCACTCGTAGGCGAAGCCCGTGTTCAGGACCCCGCCGGGATAGAGCGTCGTCTGCGTATTGTCGATCAGCGAGATCGGCGTGATCGCGGCGAGGCTCGGCGGATTGGTCTGCGCGGTGAAGAGTTGGCTGATCCCGCCGTAGGAGATGCCCATCATCCCGACCTTGCCGCCCTTCACCCACGGCTGACGGGCGATCGTCTCGATCACGTCGTAGCCGTCGAGGCTCTGCAGGGGCTCGAAGAAGTCGAAGGCGCCACCGGAGCAGCCGGTGCCGCGCATGTTCACGTCGACGACGGTGAAGCCCATGAGGTTGCCGATGAGGGCGATGCCGCTCTCCGGCCCGGCCGGGTCCGCGTAGCCGTAGCCGCTGTACTCGATCAGGGTCGGCGTCGGCGTGGTCGGGGGCTTCGGGATCTCCCCCGTCGGCAGGATCGCCGAGACGTCCGAGGGCGGGTGGACGTTGATCGCGAGCTTCGTCCCGTCGCGAGTCGTCAGATAGCCGTAGCCGTCCGACGGGATCTTCTGCTTGTAGATGCTCGGATCGGGCGGCGCGGGCCGGGTCGAGAGCACCCGCAGCTTCGGTGAGGACCCTCCCCCGCCCGCGGCCTTGACGCGGTAGCCGCGGCCGGGTTCGACGCGCCGGAAGAGCAGGGCGCCCAGCTTGTTCACCTTGCGCTTGGCAACGATGCGACCGCGGCGGTCGACGAGCTTCAGCTTCGCGCCCGGCTTGGCGTCGGTCACGTAGACCTGCTCGACGCTGCCGCGCGCCTTGAACGGCGCCGCGTGCGCCGTGCCCGCAAGCGCGCAAAGCGCGAGTGCGGCGAGAACGAGCGCGATCTGGGCGCGGCGGAGGGTCATGACGGGCCTAAAGCCTCCCACGAATCGACCCGATCGACCACGGTTCGTCGCGCGCTCCCCGATTAAGACTCCGTGAATCCCCAGGTCAGCAGTATTTTCTGCGGTCTGCGTGCGACCCGAGTGCCTGCGGGGCAGGGAAACCGCCGGGGACCGCGGTCGGCGCACATGTCGGACTGAAAACGCCACTACGAGAGGAGGTTCTCGCGATGACGGTTTCACTCGACAGAGGGAGCGCCCCGCCCAGCGTTCCGGAGCCCACCGATGCCGAGAAGGCGGTCGCGGATGCGCTCCCCATCGAGGTTTCCGCCGAGCAGGCGCAGGAAGCGCTCGACGCGGTTCCCCTGTGGTTTCACACGTTCAGCTTGGACAGTGGGCGTGTCTACACCCCAGGCGTCGCTCGGGACCACCGCTACCGATTGCCGTTCTTCCCCGAAGACCTGACGGACCGCAGCGTCCTCGACGTCGGCGCCTTCGACGGCTTCTACTCGTTCCTCGCCGAGCGCCGCGGCGCCAAGCACGTCGTCGCAGTCGACAACGAGCAGTACAAGGACTGGGTCCGCGCCCGCTGGGGCGTCGAGCTCGAGGGCGGCGAGGGCTTCCGCACGATCGCCGACCTGCTCGACTCCTCGGTCGAGTACAAGCAACTTGACGCATTCGATCTCGACTCGCTCCGCGAGCGTTTCGATCTGATCCTCTGCTTCGGCATCCTGCACCGCGTCGAGAACCCGCTTGGCCTCCTCTCGATCCTCCGCCGGCGCCTCGAGCCGGGCGGCGAGGTGCTGCTCGAGACCTACGGCGTTGCCGACAAGCAGCTCGAGAACGCGGCGGCGGTCCACGTGTGCGAATCCGGCGAGGTCTACGCCCGCGACGACTTCGTCTACTGGGGCTTCACCGGCGAGAGCCTCGACCGGCTCTCCCGCTTCGCCGGCTTTGCGGGCGCAACCGTCCTGGACGCGCCGACGATCGACGGCCACCCGCGGATCATCTGCCGTCTCGAGGCAGCCGCCGATCCGTCCGCGAACGGCGCCGCCCACCGCAACGGCGCAAGCCACTGATCGCCCGGGGGGCGACCGGCGCCCACCCTCCACAATGGAAGGGTGGACTCCACGCCGTCGCCCCCCGAGCACCTCGACTCGATCGACCCGACGCCCTTCGCGGCCCCCGTGCCGGGGCGCGTAACGGGCAGGCGCTCGGACGCGCTCGCCCCCCTCTCGCGCGACCATCACCACGCGCTCGCCCAGGCCATGGCGCTCAAGCGGGCGACCGCCGAAGCCGCCGACGAGGTCTGGGCCAAGTTCGCGGAGTTCTGGCGCTCCGAGGGAAGCGAGCACTTCGCCGAGGAGGAGTCGATCCTGATCCCGGCCTACGCGGCCGTCGCCGACCCCTCCCACCCCGCCGTCGTGCGCACCCTGCTCGAGCACGCCCTGATCCGCGCGAAGGTCGCGCGGCTCGAGGAGAGCGAAACGCCGCCCGCCGCCGAGCTCCAGGAGCTCGGGCGGTGGCTCGAGCTCCACGTGCGCCTCGAGGAACGGATCCTCTTCACGCTGATCGAGCACGCGCTGCCCGCGGAGGTGCAGGAGCGGCTCGTTCGCAAGCTGGCGTAGCCAAACGGGATACGCCCAACCCGCCCCAACTCAGATGCTCGGACGCGCGCGGGCAACGACGCGCACGGCGAGGCCGAGCACGCGGGCGAGCAGGATCGCGTAAGCGGCGATCAGCGCCGCGCCGCCCGGAACCGAGAGGTCCGACGCGGCGCCCGACCCCGCCAGGGCGACCAGGGCGACGCCCGCAGCAGCGAGAGCCGTGAGCGCGATGTCCCGCCCGGGCCGGGGAACGGGGAGCGGCCGCGTCAGGTCCCGGACCCGGATCACGACGGCAAGCAGGTGAACGAGCGAGCCGAGCACGGTGAGCCCCACCCAGCCGGCGACCAGCAGGGTCCCGACGGCCGCCCGGGTGGAACCGGCGAGCGCATGCATCGCGCCATCCGCAGCGGCGGTCGCCGCCGCGACGGCGAGCCCGGCGACGAGGAACACCTGCGCAACCCCGAGCAGCCGCGCCGGGAGGGACAGCGGGCGCGGTGCCGCCACCAGGCAGCCGCCGACGTTCACGCTGAGGGCGAGCGCCGCCAGCGCCAGCACGATCCATCCCGTCAGGGTCACCGCCTCGAGCGCCCAACCGTAGCCTCCGGCCAGCGCTCCGATCCCGCCCACCCAGAGCCCGTACGTCCAGCGCTCGAGGTGCGGCCTGGGGAGCTCCGTCTTCGTCAGCGACGGATAGAACGTGTGGAGGGTGCCGACGATCGCGGCGCCGAACCAACCGCCCAGGTTGAGCGCCATGTGGGCGCCGAGGAGGTTGCCGTGCGGCCAAGCTGCGCCGACGGCGAGCGCGCCGCCGGCGACGGTGCCGAGCGCCAGGAAGGCGGCCGCGGATCCGTACCACGCGAGCGGCAGCGGCCTGCTCCGCATCGCCCGGCGCCGCATCGCCGCCAGCCCGAGCCCATAGGTCGCGAGCCCGGCCAAGAGCAGCGCAACCGCGAGCCAGACCAGCGGCTCCCACGAGCGCACCACGGCCACGGCGAGGAGGACCGCGCCCGCGTTCCAGCACGCGACCTGTGCTCGCACCAGGGCCCGCGGCGGCGGGTCCGTGGCGAGAAACGCGCCGACGAAGAACTGACTCGCGCCGAGCACGAGCTGCGAGATCCCGCCGACGAACACGAGGTGGAGCGCCAGCCAGCGCCCCCAGCTCCATGGATCGACCGCGTTCACGACCGCCGCGATGACGCCGGCGACGATGAAGCCGACGCCCGCGACGAAGAACGCCCCGACGACGTCCGTGGGCCGCAGCTCGCCGTGGGCGCGCGGGCGGGCACGGCAGCGCCGCCCGGATGTGCCGTGAGTGGCCGGGGCGACGCCGCTCACCGCGGGTGCGACGCCTCCTCGACCTCGGCCTCGCTCCAGCCGGTCGCCCTCGCCACCGCAACGCACCCGGCCCGCTCGGGGTCGTGCGGTTCCCAGTGCGTGAGCGCCGCCTTCGGGGCGAGGCTCGCGAGGAGCCCCGCGGTAATCCCCTTGTGCAGGGAGCAGACGACCTCGGGCCGCTCCCGCACCGCGTCCGCGTAGGGGCAGTTGTGAAGCAGGCACCGGACCCGCCCGTCGTCGAGCCGCTCGAGCGACGGCGCGAACCCGAGCCCCGCAAGGGCATCGCGGAGGGCGCGCGCCGGTTGCTCGGGCCCGTCGGGAGCGAGCTCGCGGCCGATCTCCCGGCCGGCCCGCTCGATCTGCCTCAGCCCCCCGGGGCCGCTCGGCGTCGCGCGGGCGAGCCAGCGGGCGAGGTCCGCGTACCGGCTGCGCGGCATCCCCTCGGCCACGACACCCGGAGCGGCCTTCCACTCGTCGCGGGGCCGCCCCGGGCCGCGCGGGGTCCTGCGGTGCTCGATCAGGCCGGAGTCGGCGAGGCGGCGCAAGTGCCGCCGGACTCCGTTCACGTGGAGGCCGAGCTCGGAGGCGAGCTCTTCGGTTGAAGCGGGGCGCCCGAGTTCAGCGATCCTCGCGAGGAGGCGCGAGCGGGTCGGCTGACTCAGCGGATCCTCGTCGCGGGGGGCGGGCATCGGCCCCAAGATTTACACACGGCGAGTGTGTAAACAAGCCGAATCCCTGCTAGTTTGCACACCTCCGATGTGCAAAGGACGGGAGCTGCCCGAAGGAGACACTCGATGGCCTATGTGATCAACGAGCCGTGCATCGGCACCAAGGACAACTCCTGCGTCGAGGTCTGTCCGGTCGATTGCATCCACCCCACCCCGGACGAGCCGGACTACGAAGAGGCCGAGCAGCTCTACATCGACCCGGACGAGTGCATCGACTGCGACGCGTGCGTCGAGGCCTGCCCGGTGGACGCGATCACTCCCGAGGACATGGTCCCGCCGGAGTGGCAGAAGTACATCGAGATCAACGCCGCCTACTTCCGTAACCGCTAGGGCGAAGGGCCCCGGACTCGCCGTACAACCCGCGGCGGCCCGATTTGGCACGCTGCACCGCCCATGCATCGGCGCAGCACCGTGCTCACCCTCCTCGCAGCCCTGGCCCTCGCCGGGGTATCGGGCTGCGGCGGCGAGGACCTGCAGGAGCCGCGCCCGAACGATCCGCTGGCCACGGTGGAGCGCGCGTTCACGACGACCAACCCGTTCGACTGCGAGACGATCGCGACCGAGCGGTTCCTGGAGCGGGCGTTCGGCACGAACGACCGCGCCGACAACGTGCTGCGGTGCAAGGAGCAGGTCGCGACGGCGATCGGCTACGCCGACGAGGTCGTGGTGACCAATACGAGCGAGTCGGACGGGCGCGTGACGTTCGAGGTCTCCCTCGAAGGCGGCGACGTCGACAAGCAGAACCTCACCGTCACGGTCGTCGACCGCGGCTGGTGGCAGATCTCCGACATCGACGGGTACGAGCCGACGGTGGCCGCCCAGTCCCAGGCCGCCAAGCAGGCCGAGGCGGAGCTGCGGAAGGCGAAGTTCCCGCGGAAGGTCCGCGAGTGCATGATCGAGACCATGGCCGAACGGCTGCCCCGGGTCTCGGTCCAGGGCCTCCACGGCGGCCTGCCACCGGAGTCCGTGAGCGTCAGCGAGCTCGCGGACGAGTGTCGGTAGCTATCCCGTTCCTCGTGAACGACGTCACCGCCAAGGTCGAGGACGACAGCATCTCAGCGCCGCAACGAGAAAAGGCCTGCCGAAGCGGGCCTTTCTCTATAGCGGGGGCGGGATTTGAACCCGCGACCTCCGGGTTATGAGTTCGACTCAGGGAGTGGCGTCTACCTGCGAACCCGCATTCCCATGCGGTTTCTGTTGCACCGAGTTGCTCCCAGTTTCGCTCAGATTGGTAGCCAAATTGGTAGCCACTCCGAAGGCCGCCTCCGCCCACGTGGCGCCCTGGGACGGGTCCGGCGAATAGTCCGCGTACACCTGCGTCGTCTGGTGGTCGCGGTGGCCCATCCACTCCTGGATCGCCCGTAGCGGCGCCCCCGCCGCGGCCATGCCAGTGCCGAACGTGTGGCGCAGGTCGTGGAAGCGAAGCGGCCGCAGCCCAGCTGCCGCGAGAGCCTCCTTGAAGCGCTTGCGCACCTTCGAAGCGTCGTACGGCCTCCCCGTCTCCGGATGGCAGAACACGAGGCCCTCGTCGCCCTGGTAGCGCGAGCGCTGGAAGTGCCGCTCCAGCTCGGCCGCAACGCGGTCGGCCATCGGCACGGCGCGCGACGACCGCCGTGTCTTCGGAGTCCCGAAGCGCCCGCGCGTGTAGTTGCGCCGGACGCGAACCAGCCCGGCCACCCAATCCACGTCCTGCCAACGCAATGCGGCCAGCTCGCCCTGGCGCAGGCCGGTCATCGTCGCCGTCAGGTAGAGCGCGCGATCGGTGGCACCGAGTAGGTCGTCCGGCACGGCCCGCAGGAGCGCCTCGACCTCCCCGCGATCGAGATAGCGGATGTCAGGGTTGGCGCCGGCGGGCCGCGGCCGATCGACGGCGGCGACCGGGTTGGCCGCGATCCAGCCCCGCTTCAGCGCGAACCCGAACAGCCCGTGGGCGAAGTTCAAGTGGTTGCCGATGGTCTTCGTCTGCAGGCCCTCAGAGGCCTTCGCGGCCATGTACGCGGCCAGATGATCGGCAGTGATGCGCTCGATCGACTGCGCGCCGAAATGCGGCGCGAGGTGGCGGCGAAGGATCGAGCCGTAGTCGGCGACCGTTGTCGGCTTGCGCTCAAGGACATGCTCGACGTGGCGCAGGTAGCGCTCACCGACCTCGCCCACGGTGAGTCGCTCGTACGCGGCCGGCGCGACCCGCGTCTCCTGCATCAGCCGTCGGAGGGCCGCTTCCGCCTGCTTGCGGGTCAGCCCCTCACGTGAGCCGGGCCGGCGCGGCGGACCGAGCTTGCGCATCACCTGCCGCTCTCCAACCCACCACTTTCCGTAGTAGGCGCCGCGGCGCAAGACGATCGAGCCGGTGCCGTAGGAGCGGCGAGAGCTGTCCTGAGGGGGCATGAGAACCTCGTTTCCGGATGGCGGGCCCGGCTCGTCCCGTTCCCGCCAGGCCATCTACGTCGACCGGTCGAGCGTACCCCGCTCCTCGGCGCCAAGCCATGCCTCGATCGCTTCGGCACGGAACCGCAGCGTCCGTCCAAACCGCAGGTGAGGGATCTGGCCGCGTCGGCTGAGCGCGTAGACGTAGTCGACCCGCATGCCGATGATTTCAGCGACCTCCTCCGCCGTGAGCAAACGCGAAGCCGCGTAGCCGCGGCTATGCGCCGTTGTGGTCATTTCGGCACCCGCCGCAACTCGGCCACGCGCACCCGCTCCTCAGAACACGTCGCTCGAATCGCTTGGTGCACGACCTGCTGGGTAGGGCTGGAGGGAGGACAGAGGTAGACGCACCGCTCTATCTCCCGTGCCCGCCTCCAGGCCCTGACGATCGCCTCAAGGCGTTTCTGAGACTTCGGCGTCAACTCGACCTCGTAGACCACCAAGCCCTCATCGGTGCGAACGGCGAGGTCGGGCCAGTGAAGCCGCGCGTATCCATTGAGCGTCTCGCCCAGCTTGCCGGCGCCGGTCGGCCTCCCCGTCAGCTTCGCGTCAAAGCGAAGCGCGCGCTCGGTGAGAAGCCGATCGGCTCCGAAGCGGCGCTCGAGGTCAATCGCGACGTCGGCGGTGGTGAGCCAGTGGTCGACCTCGCCGATCCTGATTGCCGGTCGCTTGAGACCGAGGCCGGCGTAGGTGATCCCGCCTCTTGTGGCGCTGATCAGAGTCGGGTCGCCGATCGCCGTCTGAGTTCGCTCGAGGAGACCGAACTCGATCAGCCGCTTTACCTGTTCATAGGCCACCGATCTCCCGATCTCGAAACGCCTGCCGATCTGTTCGACCGAAACCGCTCCCAGCCGCGCCACCCAGCTCACGATCTCCCGCTCGCGGCTCGACTTGCCACTTTCCCTTCCAGTCCAAGTTTGAGCCATCCCTTCCTAGTGCCATGAACAGCCCAAAAGTCCGGTTTGACCTCCCCTACCTGCACTGGCCCGCATCGCCACCAGCTCTTCTTCCTCGCCGGGTCTGACCACCCGAACTCACGCTTATCGTGGGGGCGGGTGGTCAGAGCCGGCGAGGGCCCGTGCGGCCCATGGCGATGCGGGCGGGGGGTGGATACGAGATCCGGGCCTGCATCCGGACTCTGTTCCGGTCCCAGGGACCTTCGCTTTGCCCCTGAACGCTCGTGCCCACCGCTCCATTCAGGTTCCGGGCCTCTGCAGATGGTCGCCACCGACGACACTCCCTCGTCACCGCCGCCGACCTTTTGCAGTCTCTCCGTTTCCATCGCTGGAACCTCCAGAACTTGGTCCCCTGAGGATCCGAAAAGTCCAACGTGAACCCGCCGGTGCTCTCGCTCCGCGGAGCCGCCGCCGACCCCGTCCTCTCCGTTCGAAGAGGGGGCGGGGTCGGCGGCGGCGGAGCGTCGTTTGCCGCTTAGCGATGGGGTTTGGGCGGGGCTTCCCCCGGACTCCGTGTCCGGGGGCAAGTCCGGGGGGAACCAGTGGGGTGTCGTCTCCGGCGTCACCGAAGGCGGACCGCTCCCGTCGGGAGCCTTTGTCAGCCCTGTGGCGGGAAGAGGCGGAACGTCCAATCACATGTCAAATCGTCTGCGGATCGTCCGGTGGCGTCCCTGCGTCACGGCGCTCGTCCCGATACGCGGTGTTGACCCGGAGACCCTTGGCGCCTCAGTGACGCACGTTCGTCGCTCCACGGTCCTGCGTCCACCCGAGCGCTGCCGGGCGCATACACGCCTGCTAGGCCAGGACGGCGATGTGACGATGGGCCCGCCTGTACAGCGGCTCGCTAACTCACGATCTCCGCGCTTTGCGACAGTCGCGGCCAGTCTCGAGCTGCTGTTGTAGCGTTGCCTCGATTGAGCGGTGTGGCCCAGGCAACGCGACCTTCCCGGCGCGATGTCGTTTCCCGTTCGAGGCGTCCGTCAATCGGTCGGGGTCGACACGCCGGGACAGGCGGATCTCGCGACACCAGAAGTATGCATCGCCGGTGACGATGCTCGGGTCGTCAGTGAAGAGAGCGAGTCGGTTCCTTCTTAGCCTTAGCTTGCACGGCTCCCGCGAACCGCTATCGACCCAGACGAGACGAATCGTTCGTCCTGACAAGCGTGTATAGCCGGCCCACGATTGAGCGCGCTTCCCCTGGCACCCATCCCCGACAACCGTCTTCTGAATGGAGCTCGGCGTGCGTCGGTCGCCTAACGCGACCGACGCAGTCAGCAGAAGTGCGCAGGCGATTGGCGCAAGCTTCGCCACGGACCTGGCGGCGCCCCTGAATCCAGTGGGAGCGGCGTGTGGATTCCTGTTCCTGCCCATGATTGTCTCCTCTATTGCGCGACTATCGTCAACGCCCCGAGTCTTCCCTCGGCATTGATGATCGGGTAGCTCTGGAAGGTGCTTCCGGGAGCGCCACAGTCGCCGCTGTACGCGACCGCGATCCCGATCGCATACACCCAGGAAACCGCGGGACCCCCGCTGTCGCCCTCTTGCAGGCATCCGGCCGTCCGAAACGTGTCGAGTACCTGCTTGCCGTCATAGGTCACGGTCTCATTGATGACAAGCACGTTGCCACAGCTGTACTGCGTGACGGAGCCGAACCTGCAGACGTACATCCCGTTCGCAGGGTAGGCGCGGTCATAGATCGGCCACTGCTCATCAACACCCCAGGCTGCGATGACCGGGCTGGCGACATCAGGGCACCAGCCGCAGTTCTGGCCATTCGTCCGGATCAGCCCGCTATCACCTGGACTTCCGAAGTCATACCACTGCGGAGCGCCGATCGTGATCAGGTTTAGGTTCGGATGCCGTCTCGCCTGCCAGACACTGGGGTGGGGCGGGTCCAGGCAATGGCCGGCGGTAAACAGGACGCCCTGACCGGGCGCGTACGGAGACCAGCCCATGAATCCGCTTGTACAGCTCGAGACGTCATTTCGAATGCGTACACCGCCGCGCAGGGGCGCGGCGCAATGCGGGTACGCACACGCTCCGCTCTGAGGCCGCGTGAATGGCGGCGCCACAACGTCACGGCGAACGCCGCTGTCACGGGCAACATCTGCGGTCTCAGCCAACGTCGATGCGGGCGCGTTCGACGCCACCGAGACCACAACGGAGTTCGCGGCGGTATCGATGCCGGCGGTAACCTCTGCGTTGGCGATCTCATCCTCGAGGCCAGCCTCGACCCTGGCCTGCAAACCTTCGAGTTCATCCAGCGACTGGTCGACCTTGCGGACGACGACGTCACCACGATCGAACCCGCGCCCGGCGGTGAGCCGCTCAGCAATCTCCACCCCGGCCAGTGTGGTGCTCGCGGCCACCAACACACCCGTCGTGTTGTCGAACGAGATCCCGCCGTACGTTTCACCGAGCTCCTGACGCAGGGCGGCGTCGTAGGGATAGCCCTCATTCTGGATTTCCAGACGGCGGGCGGCTTCCTTCTCGGTGACCCCGAAGTCTTCGACGTATGCCTCAACGACGGCTGGACTAATGTCGGGCCGCTCCTGCGCGAGCGGGCTCGGCGTCAGCTGCCATGGCGGAGGTACCGCGGGCGGCACCGTCTCCGTCGCGGGCGCCGAAGATGCTGTCCACCCGCACACGAGACACGTCACGGCGGCCACCAGCTGAACCGTCGGCCGGACGCCGCGAACTGCTCGTCCCACCTTCACTTTCTTCATCTCCCCCTCCTCTGAGTGGCGCGCGGCCATCCACCACATTGGCCGGCTGGCCAAGCCTACAGACAGATATGGCCGGGCGCAAACCCGCGATCGTCGCGAGCGGCCGGTAGGGCGTAATCCCCTTCGCGCTTGGGGGATCCGCATGACGCCTGCCTCAACTGTCCCAGCCTGTTACCCAGCCGTTGACCCGAGCCGCCTCAGAAACGGGAAGACCCTCCCGATTTACACCGCCATTGCTGGAGAGGGGACGCTGACGGCCCGGACCCTCGTACGGTCATCCGCCCCGCGAGCACGCTCGTTGCCAGTAGCTCCGCTATCCCCCATGTGACGATCATCTCTAGGGCGAAACGTCCGTATTAAGACCCATGGGCCGCGCCGAAGGGCCAGCCTTGCGAAGACACCGTCCGCCCCCTAAGGCCCACAAATTGGTAGCCAGTTGGTAGCCACAGGGCGACGCAGACCAAAGCCCAGACACGCGAAAGGCCCGCCGTAGCGGGCCTTTCGTAAATAGCGGGGGTGGGATTTGAACCCACGACCTCCGGGTTATGAGCCCGGCGAGCTACCTGACTGCTCCACCCCGCGGCGG
>ERZ777003.3404-NODE-3404-length-15523-cov-6.755560_pt1 | contig 15523 bp, 11 predicted proteins | sample MGYA00374956_ERZ777003 | MGnify/ENA primary metagenome ERZ777003 (study PRJEB29302, sample SAMN06268252) | bioreactor metagenome | isolation source: Joint BioEnergy Institute, California, USA | place: USA:Joint BioEnergy Institute, California, USA | collected... | reverse complement strand
TTGGCGTCCCCTACGGGATTCGAACCCGTGTTGCCGCCGTGAGAGGGCGGTGTCCTAGGCCTCTAGACGAAGGGGACCCGAGGTGAGGGCCGCTTCCTATCCCGTCCGCGGCAGCGGATCAAGCGCCCTGATCAATCGATCGCTCCTCATTCTCCTAGCGCTCGTCCCGCCGCCGGCCGGATCTCGCCCGCCACCCGTCCGCGCCGCAGGTCGAACAGCACCAAGCGCCCTTCGCCGTCTGGCCGCTCCACCCAGATCGCCAGCCGGTCCCCGGACGCGGCGAGCCCCGCAATCCGTGTCCCGGCCGGCTGGCCCAGTCCCACGGTCGGCACCGCCGACCCGTCGCCGCCCTGCAGCGCGCCGAATCCGCCGCCCATCCGCTGGACGATCACCACGACGAGCGCCACGGTGCCGACGACAATCAGCACCCCCATCACCCCGACGAGCCACTTGAGCGCACGCAACGACATCACCCCACCGCCCTCCGCCGAGACCATCACGCTCACCGCCCCGGCCGATGCCGCCGGAGAGCGGACCGACCGCTTCCTTGCCGGCGCGATAGGCTCGCTCTCGCGCTCGCGCGTCAAGGCGCTGATCGAGTCGGGCCATGTCCGCCGCGACGGCGCGCCGCTGACCGATCCAGCCCAGCTGGTGCGCGCTGGCGCACACTACGAACTCCACCTGCCGCCGCCCGAGCCCGCCACGCCCGTCGCGCAGGCCATGCCCCTCACCATCCTCTTCGAGGATGCGGACCTCATCGTCCTCGACAAGCCGGCAGGCCTCGTCGTCCATCCCGCGCCCGGCAACCCGGCCGGCACGCTGGTCAATGCCCTGCTCGCCCATGCGGGGGAGGAGCTGACCGGCATCGGCGGCGAGAGAAGGCCGGGCATCGTGCACCGGCTCGACAAGGACACCTCCGGCCTCATGGTCGTCGCCAAGTCGGAGCGCGCCCACCAGGCGCTGACCGAGGCCTTCGCCACACGCCGGGAGGAACTGGAGCGCGCCTACCTCGCCCTGGTTTGGGGCCTGCCCTCCCCCTCCGCGGGCGAGATCGAGGCGCCGATCGGCCGCCATCCGGCCGACCGCAAGCGCATGGCCGTGGTGGCAGAAGGCCGGGGCAAGCCGGCGCTCACCCGCTACGTGACCGAGCGCACCTTCGGCACGGCCTGCGCCCTACTGCGCTGCCGCCTGGCCACCGGCCGAACCCACCAGATCCGGGTTCATCTCTCGCACAGGGGCCACCCGTTGGTCGGTGACCCGCTCTATTGCCGCCGCGTGCCGTCGGCGGCGCGGACGCTGCCGGAGCCGTTGCGGGCCGCGCTCCTCGGCTTCCCGCGCCAGGCGCTGCACGCGGCGACCCTGGGCTTCCGCCACCCCGTGACCGGCGCGGCGCTGCGCTTCGAGTCGGCGCTCCCCGCCGACATGGCGGAACTCCTGCGCCGCCTGTCCGCTTACGCAGATGGTCGGTAACGAAGAGTAACCGAGTGCCACACTCGGTTTTTCTTGCCAAACCCGGCTGGAAAGTGTATGAATAAGCCGTCGAATGGCGCCGGGTGCCTCAAACAACCCGTGGCTGCACTCGCCCCGTCGTGACCGGGGCGTCACCGGCACGGGCGGGCCCGGAAGGCGTTCGACACATCCCGGTCGTAAGCCGGCGTTCGGACCCCGCCGTCACGGGGCGGTCCCGTCGGTCAGGAGGCAGTGAATCATGGCTTCCAGCTCGGTCATTCCGGTGGCGCCGGAGGGGAACCTCGCGCGGTATCTCCAGGAGATCCGCAAGTTCCCCATGCTGACGCAGGAGGAAGAGTACGCGCTTGCCAAGCGTTGGAAGGAACACGGCGACGTCGAGGCAGCGCACAAGCTGGTCACTTCGCACCTCCGCCTCGTCGCGAAGATCGCGATGGGCTACCGCGGCTATGGTCTTCCCCTCGGCGAACTGATCTCCGAGGGCAATGTCGGCATGATGCAGGCGGTCAGGCGGTTCGACCCGGACCGCGGCTTCCGCCTTGCGACCTACGCTATGTGGTGGATCCGGGCCGCGATCCAAGAGTACATCCTGCACTCCTGGTCGCTCGTGAAGATGGGCACCACCGCGGCGCAGAAGAAGCTCTTCTTCAACCTGCGTCGCCTCAAGGGCCAGATGTCGGCGCTCGAGGAGGGCGACCTGCAGCCGGAGCAGGTGGCGAAGATCGCCAAGACCCTGCAGGTCCCGGAGCAGGACGTGATCTCGATGAACCGGCGCCTTGCCGCGCAGGACCACTCGCTGAACGCGCCGGTGCGCCTCGACAGCGAGGGGGAGTGGCAGGACTGGCTGGTGGATGAGAGCGAGAGCCAGGAAACCGAGCTGGCCGAGCGGCAGGACATGTCCAACCGCCGCCAGCTGCTGAACGAGGCCCTGAAGACGCTCAACGACCGCGAGCGCCACATCCTGATCGAGCGCCGGCTGAAGGACGAGCCGACGACGCTCGAGGAACTCTCCCAGCAATACGGCATCAGCCGGGAGCGGGTGCGCCAGATCGAGGTGCGCGCCTTCGAGAAGCTGCAGAAGAGCATGAAGCAGCAGATCGCGGAGCGCAGGCTGTCGGTGGGCTGACGCTCCGCCTGGAAGCACTCGTCGCGGCCACCGCGGCCAGGCAGGAATGTAGGCAGGCGCCGGAAGCCCCGGCGCCTGTTTCATTTCAGTGGATGGTCGTGCCGGTGGCACTGTCCCGCTGCCACCTCCCCGAGGGTGGGAACATTCTCCCGCCGCCGTGCCTCATTGATCCTCGCGATGGCCTGCATCGGCCAGGCCCATGGGACAGCGGCGGAGGGAACCGCCATATCAGGCGCGCAGGGAGACCAAGCCGCCATGCCGCCAGACATCCAGACCCAGCCAGGCTTCAAACCGGACGCCTTCCCGCCGCTCCCGCCGGAGACGCGGATCGGCCACGTCCATCTCAAGGTTGCCAACCTCGACCGCGCGCTGGCCTTCTGGCGCGACGTGATCGGCCTCGAGGAGCAGCAGCGCTACGGCGACAGCGCCGTGTTCCTTTCGGCCGGCGGCTACCACCACCACATCGCGCTCAACACCTGGGAGAGCGAGGACGGTGCCTGGCCTCCGCCGGGCAGCACGGGGCTCTACCATGTGGCGTTGCTCTACCCCTCGCGCGCGGCGCTGGCGCAGGCGCTGAAGCGCCTGATCGCTGCCGGATGGCCCCTGGAGGGCGCCTCGGACCATGGCGTGAGCGAGGCGATCTATCTGCGCGATCCGGACGGGAACGGCGTCGAGCTCTACCGCGACCGCCCGCGCGAGGAATGGCCGCGCGACTCCGAGGGCCGGCTGGCGATGGGTACGCGCCGGCTGGATCTGCGCGCGCTGCTGGCCGAGGCCGAATAGCGCGCCCGGCGGAGGGAGTGGCAGGTCCGGCGGCAGCGAAACCGTCGGGCCCCGCCCGACCGGCGCGGTCTGCCGCGAGTTGCGGCCTGCCCCCTGCCCTCCCCTACGAACGCACCAGCCCACTCATGGGCGTGACCGCCTCGCTCCCCGGGAAAGCTTGGGCCAGCGCGCCGGCCGACAGGCGCAGATGGTCGCGCAGCAGTCCCTTGGCGACGGCGCGCAGATCGGTGGTCGGCGCCAGGTCGCGGCCCTGGAAGAGCTGCCGCTCGGCGAGGCCCGGCCAGGTGGTGCGCACCGCACCGCCGGCCACCGCGCCGCCGAGGACGAAGGCAGCACCCGCCGTGCCGTGGTCGGTGCCGAGGGTACCGTTCACGCGCACGGTGCGGCCGAACTCGGTGATCACCAGCACCGCCGTGCGCCGCCAGTGCTCGCCGAGGCCCTCGCGCAGCGCCGCGATGCCGTCGTCGAGCGCGCCGAGGGGCTGCACCAGCCGCCCCACCTGCCCGGCATGGGTGTCCCAGCCGCCGAGTTCCAGCGCCGCGACGCGCGGCCCGTCCGCCGCCGCGAGCAGCCGCCCCGCTGCCCCCGCCAGGGCGGGAAAGGCATTCTGCCCTGCCCCGCCGCGCCCACCCATCGCTGCCTGCTGCCCGGCCAGCACGGCCGCGGTGAAGCCCCGGTCGCGCAATCCCTCGGCGACCGCGGGACCGAGCAGCGGGTCGCGCGCACTCAGCGCCGCGATGCGCGCGAGCAGATCCGTCTCCGGCTGCGCCAGGCCCTGGGGCGCGTAGCTTCGCACCGCCGCCGGCCCGCGCAGCAGCAGCGGCACGCCGGTGCCGACGGCAAGGCCGATGCCCTCACCTGCCCCGCCGCGCGGCGACGGCGACGGCATCGCCGCCAGCGCCCGGTTCAGCCAGCCGCTTGCGAGCCGCCGGTCCGCCAGGCCAGCCTCCAGCAGATCCTGCGCCTCGAAATGGCTGCGGCTGCGGTATGGCCCCGCCACCGCGTGCAGCACCAGCGCCTCACCCTCCCGGTAGAGGGCGTGCAGCGTGCGCAGCCGCGGGTGCAGGCCGAACCGCCCGCCGAGGTCGAGCGCGCCGCCCTCCTGCCCCGGCTCGGGCAGGGCGAGCGGGCCGCGCAGCGCGGCGAAGTCGGGATCGCCATAGGCCGGCACCGCGCTGAGTCCGTCGAGCGCGCCGCGCAGCAGCACCACGACGAAGCGCCGCTCGCCCGGCGCCTGGGCAAGGGCGAGCCGCGCGGAACCCAGCGCGACCGTGGCCGACAGGCCGAGCAGGAATCCGCGGCGGCCAACGCGCGGCCCGGCGGACTCGCGCGGCTGTCGCGAACCGTCGCGGGTCGGGATCGGGTCGGTCCTCATCGGCGCTGGAACTCCGGGCTGGCGAGCACGAGGGTGAGGGCGTCACGCGCGGAGCCGGCGCGGCCGGCCTCGCGCAACGTGTCTTCATGGACGAGCGGGCCGAGCACCGCCTCCGCCAGGGCGCGCGCATCCTGCCGCCCGCCGCGCCCCGCGAGCGCATGCGCCCATTCGACACGCCGCAGGATGCCCTCCGGCGCAGCCCATTCAGCGGCGGAGTCGGCCCAGCCATTCGGCGCCGGCGCGGACCACAGCGGCTGGCCGAGGCGCGGCAGGTCGCGCCAGGCGATCTCCGCCCCGGCCTCGGGCGGCGCCTCGAGCGCGCGCAGCACGGCGAGTACGTAGTCGAGCGGCGTGCGGAGTTTGGTGAGCGGCGGCGACCAGGCCTCGGGCAGGCGGATCAGCGCACGGGCGGCGGCGCCGAGATCGCCGCGCGTGTCGCGCAGCACGGCGAAGATGCGGTCCACCGCCGCGCGCGGCAGATCGTCGGCGACGAAGTGGCGGACCAGCTTGGTCGCCAGGTGGCGGTGCGTCGCCGGATGCTCCGCGATCCAGCGCAGCGCGGCGATGCCCCCCTCCTCGCCCGGCGGGTAGCGGCGGCCCATCAGGGTCTTCTCGCCCGGCTCGTGGGTGTTGGGGCGGAAGACGAAGCCGAGGGGCTCGCGTTGGCCCTCGACCGACCAGCCGGTCAGGATCTTGGCGAATTCGGTGACGTCGGCCTGGGTGTAGCCGGCGGCGGGGCTGAGCGTGTGCAGCTCCAGGATCTCGCGCGCCAGGTTCTCGTTGAGCCCGCGGCCGCGGCGCAGCCCGGCCCGGCTGTTCGGCCCGATCGAGCCGGCGTTGTCGAGATAGAGCAGCATCGCCGGATGGCGCGCCACCGCCAGCAGCATGTCGGCGAAGCGGCCGGTGACGTGCGGGCGGATGGCGCTGCGCAGGAAATCGCCGAGGAAGACGCCGGCGTTGGGCCTGCGGCGGCTCACCGTGAAGTGGTTGAGCCAGAAATTGGTCAGGCGGACGTGGTATTCCTCCGCCGCCTCGAGGCCGTGGGCGATCCAGGCGATGCCTGCGGCGCGGATGAGCTGCGGGCGCTGGAACTCCGGGCGGCGCGGCCGGGCTGCGGCACGAGGCGGCGCTCGCTCCGCCGGGGCCATCATCGCCTCGCCCTCCATCGTGCCGCCCATGGTCGTGCCCTGCGGGGCCGAACGCGGGACGGCCGCCTGCGCCTCGCGGATCGTGCGTTCGGTCTCGCGGTCGGCCCGGATCGCCGCGAAGGCCTCCGGGATGCCCGCATAGCCCTGGGGCGGCAGGGGAGCGGGCCGGGCAAGCTGGCGCTCGAGCCACGCGACCGGATCCGACGGGACGGGATCGCCGGGACGACGGCCCAGGCCGAAACGGACCGAGGCAACGACGCTCTGGATGTCCATGCCTGCATCATACCGTGGGAGGCGTCGCGCGCATCATGCCGCACGCGGCCCATTCCCGATTGTAATGAAGCTTATCGGCCTGGGTGGGTTTACCGCGGGCCATGCGGAGCACATCTCGCCTCCATCGAGAACCGGACGAGAAGGAGAGTGTGTCGGCCATGCCGAAAGTGCTGGTGCTGTACTATTCCATGTACGGTCATACCGAGCGGATGGCGGAAGCGGTGGCGGAGGGAGCGCGCGAGGCAGGCGCCGAGGTCGCGCTCAAGCGCGTTCCCGAGCTGGTTCCCGAGGAGGTGGCGCGGAAGGCGGGCGCGAAGCTCGACCAGAAGGCCCCGGTCGCCAGCCCCCAGGAGCTCGACCAGTACGACGCGATCATCGTCGGCTCGCCGACGCGCTACGGACGGATGGCCGCGCAGATGGCCAATTTCTGGGACCAGACCGGCGAGCTCTGGGCCAGGGGCGCGCTGATCGGCAAGGTCGGCAGCGCCTTCACCTCCACCGCCACGCAGCATGGCGGGCAGGAGACGACGCTGATGGCGATCCACACCATGCTGCTGCACCACGGCATGGTGCAGGTTGGGCTCCCCTATGCCGCGGCCGGGCAGATGCGCATGGACGAGATCACCGGCGGCAGCCCCTATGGCGTGACGACGCTGACCGGCGGCGATGGCAAGCGCATGCCGAGCGAGGGTGAACTGGAGATGGCGCGCTGGCAGGGCCGGCACGTGGCCCGAATCGCGGCGCGGCTGGCGGGCCAGGGTGCGGAGGCACGGGCGGCGGCGGCGTGATGGTGCGGTGATCGGGCGCCGCCTTGCCGGAAGCGGGGGGCGCCCGACGCCCTGGGACCGGGCCTGGCTAGCCCAGCCGGTCTCCTCCGGCGGCGCACCGGGCCGCCCGCGCCGTACAAATGCGGCGATGGCCGACCTCGGACGAGCCTCCGGGCCGATCGGTCGCCGAGGCGGCGTGGAGTCGTGACCTGCGCCAGGGCCGAATCGTTCCACCGTACCGGTGTCGCGCTTCGGCCACACGCACCGCGGTTCCGTGCCCCGAACGGTCAGGGCGGCCGGCGCGCGCGTTGCGCCGGAGGGGCGATCCCCTCCGCCTTCGCCGGCTTCGGACCGCGCGCTCGCCCCCCTTCTGCGCGGCCTGATATCCGCGCGGAGCGGGGGGCCGCCCGCGCCTCCCGGCCCCGTCTGGCGCGGCCAGCCCTGCGCCCCGTGCCGAGCCGCATGCACCCATCGGGGGCCAGAGCGCAGCGGGGGCGCTTGCAAATCCCGCCCCAATTGCGCATCTGTCGCCTCGGAAGTCGGTAGCCAACCCATTTTCCGAACCTGACCACGGGCGGCGCAGGGCAGAACCCACTGCGTTCGGGCCCGTTTTCGCGTATGGAGGCCCATCGTGGCGCGCACCCCGCTCGAAAAGATCCGCAATATCGGCATCACCGCGCATATCGACGCGGGCAAGACTACGACGACGGAGCGGATCCTCTACTACACCGGTAAGTCCCATAAGCTCGGTGAGGTGCACGACGGCACCACCACGACCGACTACATGGACCAGGAGCGCGAGCGGGGCATCACCATCACCTCCGCCGCGGTCACGGCCGAGTGGAAGGGCCACCGGATCAACATCATCGACACGCCGGGCCACATCGACTTCAACATCGAGGTCAACCGGAGCCTGCGCGTGCTCGATGGCGCCATCTTCATCATCGAGGGCGTGGCCGGCGTGCAGCCGCAGTCCGAGACGAACTGGCGCCTCGCCGACCGCTACAACGTCCCGCGCATCATCTACATCAACAAGCTGGACCGTACCGGATCGGACTTCTTCCGCGCCGCCGCGACGCTGACCGAGAAGCTCGGCATCAACTGGGTCGCGCTGCAGATCCCGATCGGCGCCGAGGACACGCTGAAGGGCGTGGTGGACCTCGTCACCATGAAGGCGCTGGTCTGGGAGGGCGACGAGCTCGGCGCCAAGTTCCACGAGGCCGAGATCCCCGACGACCTCAAGGAGAAGGCGGCGGAGTACCGCCAGAAGCTGCTCGACACCGCCCTCGCGGTGGACGATGCGGCGATGGAGGAGTACTTCGACAAGGGCGACGTCTCCGTCGAGACGCTGAAGAGGTGCATCAAGAAGGGCACCATCTCGGGCGAGTTCCGCCCGGTGGTCTGCGGCTCCTCCTTCAAGAACAAGGGCGTCCAGCCGCTGCTCGACGCGGTGATCGACTATCTGCCGAGCCCGGTGGACATCGAGGGCATCAAGGTCGCCCCCGAGGAAGGGCAGGATGAGGACAGCGACCGCCGCGTCATCGAGGTGAGCGAGGACGGGCCCTTCGCCGGCCTGGCCTTCAAGATCATCAACGACAAGTACGGCAACCTCACCTTCGTCCGCGTCTATCGCGGCGTGCTGCGCACGGGCGACCAGGTGCTGAACACCACCAAGGGCCACAAGGAGCGCATCGGCCGCATGTTCCAGATGCACGCCGACAAGCGCGAGGAGATCAAGGAGGTCTATGCCGGCGACATCGCCGCCTTCGTGGGCCTGAAGGACACGGGTACGGGCGACACCCTGGCCGATCCGGCCGATCCGGTGGTGCTGGAGCGCATGGCCTTCCCGGTGCCGGTCATCGACATCTCGGTCGAGCCCAAGACCAAGGACGCGATCGAGAAGATGACGATCGGCCTGCAGAAGCTGGCCGGCGAGGACCCGAGCTTGCGGCTCCGCACCGACCAGGAGACGGGCCAGACCATCCTCTCCGGCATGGGCGAGCTGCACCTCGAGATCGTCATCGACCGGCTGAAGCGCGAGTACGGCGTGGACGCCAATGTCGGCGCGCCGCAGGTCGCCTACCGCGAGACCATCACGCGGCCGCACACCGAGGTCTATACACACAAGAAGCAGACCGGCGGCTCCGGCCAGTTCGCCGAGGTGAAGATCATCTTCGAGCCGCTGGAGCGGAACGCGGGCATCATCTTCGAGAACCAGGTCGTCGGCGGCGCCGTGCCGAAGGAGTACATCCCGGCAGTGGAGAAGGGCATCCGCGTCCAGGCCGATACGGGCGTGCTCGCCGGCTTCCCCACCGTGGACTTCAAGGCCACGCTGGTGGACGGCAAGTACCACGACGTGGACTCCTCGGCGCTCGCCTTCGAGATCGCCGCCAAGGCCTGCTTCCGTGAGGGCATGAAGAAGGCCGGCCCGGTGATCCTGGAGCCGATCATGGACGTGGAGGTGACCACGCCCCAGGACCACGTCGGCGACGTGGTGGGCGACCTCAACCGCCGCCGCGGCGTGATCCAGAGCCAGGACATGGCGGGCACCTCCGTCATCGTCCGGGCGCATGTTCCGCTGAAGGAGATGTTCGGCTACATCTCCAACCTGCGGGGCATGACGAAGGGGCGCGCGAGCTTCTCGATGCAGTTCCACCACTACGATCCCGTGCCGCGGCAGATCGCGGACGAGATCATGGCCAAGAGCGCCGGATCATGCCGAGGCGGCTCCGCTGGGTGCGGGGCCGCACGGAGGGGGACGGTCCGGACGACCCGGACCGGACCCGGGAATGGGTGGGTTGCGACGACGCGGGCGAGGCCATCGTCCGCGTCGTTTGCGTTTCAGGGCCGATCCGGGTCGGCTGGCGGCTCCGCCATGCGGTCGCGCGCGACGAGGAGGCGCGGGTGGTGGAGCTGCGTCCGCCCGTGGACCGGGAGCGCCGCTGGCTCATCGTGGTCGGCGGCCGGGTCGTCGGGCGCGCCGCCCTGCCCCTGCAGGCCGTGCGCGGCGCCGAGGCGGCGCTCGGCGGGGGCTGAGCCCCTTCGTGCTTGTCGCGGCGGCGCGGCGCGCTGCATCATCGCCGGACCGCAATGGATGCAGGAAAGGCCCCGCCCCAATGCGCACTCTGTTTGCCGCCGCCCTGATCGCCGCGACGCTGTCCCTGCCGACGGCGGCCCTCGCCAACTACTATGTCTATTGTGCCAACGGAAAGATCGAGGTGGACGGGCGCGATCCGGACCAGATGCGCAACGCCCGCGGCTCCAACCTCTGCCAGATGGGTCCGCGCTTCGGATACCTCTCGGACGCGCAGAACTTCGCCCGCAGGAACTTCGGTGGCGAAGGCCGCGCCTGCTCGTGCCGCTGAACCGGACCGGTCAACCGCTGTGAGCCGCCGCCCCAGCCACCGCGACGGTGGAACGGTGAAACGCCGGAGGATCCTGCTCTGGGGCGGCGCCGCGGCCGGCGGCGCCGCGCTGTGGTGGGTCGGCAGCAATCCGCGTGGCTTCACCCTGGGGCCGCCGCAACTCGTCCCGCCCCTCCTGCGCACCCGCATCGGCGAGGAGGAGCGGCTGCTGGTGCTGACCCGGCGCACCGAACAGGAGATCCCCGGGCCGCTCGCCCTGTCCGCGCCGGAGCTGGGCGAGCGGGTGGAGCTGCGAGGCTTCGCCGCGGCGGACCTGCGCCCGCTCTTCGTCAGCCCGCTCGTCTCCCAGGGTCGCGGGCAGAACCCCGACATGGCGCTTCTCGGCGAGCAGGCGGGCACGGTCTGGCTGCACATCGGCGGGATCGGCGCCGCCTCGACGGTGGATGGACGGCTGCTCGCCGATTCGCCAGGGCTGCGGGAGATAAACCCGATCCTGCAGGGCCGGATGCCCACGGCGCGCCGTGCCTTCGAGATGGACGCGGCCGGGCTCCTCGTCACCGCCACGGACGGGACGCGCCTGCGGATCGACCCGCGGCGCTTCACGGCCAGCGCGGGGCCGGCGACGGGCACCACGTCCAGGCCCGTTCCGGCGGTACTGGGGCTGCCTCCGGCACGGTATCCGGCCCCGGTGTGGTCCACGCGCAGTCCCCCCTTCCGCGCCGCGGAACTAAATCTGGGGACGCGCTGGCTCGGCCTGGTCCGCGCCCGCCATGGGGACGCCCGGTCTCATCTTGAGATGGGCACGGCCATGGTGCGGCTGGAGTTCAGCCAGCAGCGCACGGAGCCGATGCGTCTCTGGTCCGGCGAGCGTACCGCCCCCGGCGCGGGAGTCCCCGGGAATGCGCCAGCGGCGCCGGTATCGGGGGCGCAGGCCGGGCAGAAGCAGCCCCTGCCCTCCTCTGCCTCTGCCGTCCGACAGGGCGCTCCCGCTCCCTCGCCGTCCGCCGCCGGAGGCGTGGAACGCCTGTCCGGTCTGACGCCGGTGGAGATCGCCGGGGCAAAGGAGGGCCTGTTCGATGCCGGCTTCCTCGCGCTTCCCCACGCGTCCGAATCGGTGGCGTTTCGCTTCGAGGACACACTCGGTGCCAGCGGGCTGCTGCTCTACCGCACTGCGCCTGCCACCACGGCGGCACCGCTGCGCCTTGCGCGCCTCGACGCGGCAGGTCGCGTGCTGTGGGACACTGCGCTCCCGATCGCGGAGGTCAGTGCGGTGGTGCCGGGAGCCTCGAACCTCATCCTCGCCGGCCCGCTGCCCGCCTCCGGCGGTGCCCGGACCGCGCCCTCGTCCGTGGCGCTGATCGCCGTGGAGCCGAGCCGCGGCGCCGTGGCCGCCTTCGACCTTGGCGCGGAGCGGCCGATCACCTTGTAGGAGGCGCTCGCCGCCTCAGAAGAGGTCGGGCCAGCGCCGTGCCCGGTTCGCATCCGCCTCATCGGTCGGCTGCGAACCGGGCCCGTCGGCCACACCGCGATAGGGCGGCCAGGCATGCGGCGGCGCGGCGCGCCAGCAATCCACCGCGCCGAGGCTGCGCGTGCAGACCGGCTGGCGCGCGGGCGGCTGCTCCTCCGGCCGGCAATACGATTCGCCGCGATCCAGCCGCACGATCGAGCAGTCGCGTCCGCTCACCGCCGAGACCACGACGTCGGTGACCGAGCGGTCGAACACCATCACCGACGTCCCCTCGGCGGCCGCCCAGAATGCCAGGCCGGCACAGCCGGGCAGCAGCAACGGCAGGAGGCAGAGGAGGGCGAGGAGCGTGACGGACCGGCGCATGGCGTCATCGATACCGCGCCGGGCTTAACGCACCGCCAAGGCCCGGCTATGGTCCGCCGCGCCGTTCCCTGGAGTCGCTGCCCTTGCCCGACATCTTCGACGAAGTCGAGGAGGATCTCCGCGCCGAACGCGCCGCCCAGTTCTGGAAGCGCTATGGCGGCGTGGTTGCCGGCGCGGCGCTGCTCGCGGTGCTCGGTGCCGGCGCCTGGCAGGGCTGGGCGTGGTACCACCAGCGCCAGGTCACGGCGGCGGCGGCCGCCTATCTCGCCGCGGACCGCGACGCCTCGGCGCCCGGCGCCGACCTCAAGGCCGCGGGTGAGCGATTCGCGGAGCTGGGGCGCGACTCCGCCGGCGGCTACCGCACCCTCGCCCGCCTGCGCGCCGCCGCGCTCAAGGCCGAAACGGGCGACCGCGACGCGGCCCTCGCCCTCTGGGACCAGGTCGCGCGCGATTCTGAAGTGGATTCCCTCTACCGCGACCTCGCGGCGCTGCTCTTCGTGCTGCATTCGCTCGACGCACCCAACGCCGATCCGGCACAGCTCGCCGCGCGCGTCGCGCCGCTGACCGAGCCCGGCAATCCCTGGCGCGCCTCCGCGCAGGAGGTCGCCGCCCTGGTCGCGCTGAAGCGCGGCGAACGTGAGGAGGCACGACGCATGCTCCAGGCCCTGGCCCAGGACGTCACCGCGCCGCAAGGCGTCCGCGGCCGGGCCGGCCGCATCGCCGCGGAGCTTGGCGGCTGATGCGCGCACCGAGGAGGACGCTTCCCGTCGGCAGCGGGCCCGGCCGCCGCGCCCTGCTGCTCGGCGCCACGGCCGGCCTGCTCGGCGGCTGCGAGTGGCTCGATGACATTTTCGGCGAGCGCAAGGTGCCGCTCTCCGGCGAACGCCTGACGGTGCTCACCACCGAGCAGCGCAGCGGCCTCTCGGTGGACGAGGGCATGCAGTCGCGCACCGTGACCCTCCCCCCGCCGACGCCGAACACGGACTGGCCGCAGGCGGGCGGCGTGCCCAGCCATGCGCCGGGGCATCCCGCGCTCGGCGGCGACGGCGGAGGGGGAGCGCTGCGCGAGGCCTGGCGGTCCTCCTTCGGCTCCGGCACGGGCTATCGCAGCCGCATCACCGGCGTGCCGATCGTCGCCGAGGGCACGGTCTATGTGGCGGATGCGGTCGGGATCGTCTCCGCTTTCGACGCCGCGACCGGCAGCCGGCGCTGGCGGCTCGACAGCCGCCCGCGGGAGGAGCGCGACGGCGCGGTGGGCGGCGGCGTCGCCTTCGAGGGCGGAACCCTGTACGTCGCTTCCGGCCTCGCGGAGATGCTCGCGGTGGACCCGGCGGATGGCAGCGTGCGCTGGCGCGTCAGCCTGCCGGCACCGACGCGCGGCGCACCGACCGTCGTGGGGGGGCGGATCTTCATCCCGACCATCGAGAACCAGCTTCTCGCCCTCTCCACCGAGGACGGACGCCGGCTGTGGACCCATCGCGCCAGCCCCACCACCGCCGTGCCGCTCGGCCTGCCCGCGCCCGCCGTCGAGGGCGAGGTGGTCGTCGCCGGATTCCCGTCCGGCGAGCTGTCGGCGCTGCGGGCCTCGGACGGGCGGGTGCTGTGGACCGAATCGCTGGCCCCGGCGGGCACCAGCACCCTGGCCGAGATCGCGGGCATCCATGCCCTGCCGGTCCTCGACCGCGGCCGCGTCTTCGCGGTCGGCATGGGCGGCCTCTCGATCGCGGTGGACCTGCGCTCCGGCCGGCGGCTCTGGGAGCGCGAGGTCGGCGGGACCCAGGCGCCCTGGTCCGCCGGCGACTGGCTCTTCCTGTTGAGCAGGGACGGCGAGCTCGCCGCCCTCGGCGGAGAGGATGGCCGGGTGCGCTGGGTGACCGACCTCCGGCCCCCACGGGAGGGGAGCCGCGAGCCGCCGCGGGTGACCTGGGGCGCGCCGGTGCTGGCCGGAGGGAAGCTGTTCGTCGCCGGCAGCGGCAGCGAGATGGTCGTGGTCGAGCCGACGGACGGCCGGATCATCGAGCGGCGGCGGCTGCCGGGCGGAGCCACCTTGGCGCCGGCGGTGGCCGGCGGGACGCTCTACCTCGCCACCGACGACGCCACCCTGGTCGCGCTGCGCGGAGCCGCCTCAGCCTGAAGCGCCCAAGGCGCGTTGGGCCTTCGCCATGACCCGCAACCGGCTACCCACTGTCGCCATCCTCGGGCGTCCGAATGTCGGCAAGTCCACGCTGTTCAACCGGCTGGTGGGGCGCCGCCTCGCCATCGTGGACGACACGCCCGGGGTGACGCGCGACCGCAAGGAGGCGGAGGCGACCATCGCCGGGCGTGCCATGCGCCTCATGGACACCGCGGGGCTCGAGGAGGCGGCGCCGGAGACGATCTTCGGGCGCATGCGCGCCTCCTCCGAGGCGGCGCTGCGCGAGGCGGACGTCGCGCTGTTCGTGGTAGACGCACGCGCCGGGATCACGCCGACGGACCGCGCCTTCGCCAATTGGCTGCGCCGCAGCCGCAAGCCGGTGCTGCTGGTGGCCAACAAGGCCGAGGGGAGGCTCGGCGGGCAGCAGGCGATGGAGGCCTACGAGCTCGGCCTCGGCGATCCGATCCCGATCTCGGCCGAACACGGCGAGGGGATCGGCATGCTGCACGAGGCGATCGCCAAGGCGCTGCCGGAAGTGGACGAGGCGGAGGCCGAGCGCGCGGAGGGAGACGAGGAACGCCCGCTGCGCCTTGCCATCGTCGGCCGGCCGAACGCGGGCAAGTCCACGCTGCTCAACGCGCTGCTCGGCGAGGAACGGATGATCACCGGGCCGGAACCCGGCCTGACGCGCGACGCCGTCGCCGTGGAGTGGACGGACGAGACGGGCGGGCGGGTGCGGCTCGTGGACACGGCGGGGATGCGCAAGCGGGCACGCGTCGCGCGCAGCGCCGAGCTGGAGCAGATGTCGGTCGGCGCCAGCATCACCGCGCTCAAGGAGAGCGCGGTGGTGGTGGTGGTGGTGGACGCCCTGCTCGGCATGGACGAGCAGGACCTGCGCATCGCCCGCCTCGCCGAGCGCGAGGGGCGCGCCGTGGTGATCGCGCTGAACAAGTGGGACGCCGTCGAGGACCGCGCCGTGGCGCGCAGGCAGCTCGACGACGTGCTGGCGACGAGCCTGCCCCAGCTTCGCGGCGTGCCGGTGGTGCCGATGTCGGCGCTGACCGGGCGCGGCGTGGAGAAGCTGATGCCGGCGGTGCGCGCGACCTACGCGCTGTGGAACAAGCGCGTCGGCACCGGCGAGCTGAACCGCTGGTTCGAGGTGGCGAAGGAGCGCCATCCGCCACCCGTCGTCGCCGGCAAGCGGATCAAGCTGCGCTACGCGACCATGCCGAAGGCCCGGCCGCCGACGCTGGT
>ERZ777003.3401-NODE-3401-length-15542-cov-15.449732_pt1 | contig 15542 bp, 12 predicted proteins | sample MGYA00374956_ERZ777003 | MGnify/ENA primary metagenome ERZ777003 (study PRJEB29302, sample SAMN06268252) | bioreactor metagenome | isolation source: Joint BioEnergy Institute, California, USA | place: USA:Joint BioEnergy Institute, California, USA | collected... | reverse complement strand
GAGGTCTTTGCTCTTGGTCTGTGCGCTCATAGCTCCTCTCAACGATCCACGGAGGACACGGAGGGCACGGAGGGGATCAGCCCCAGCGCCTGCGCTTCGTGGGCATGCAGCACGGCGGTCGATGACAGCATGGCATTACTTTCGCGAAGCGATCGAACATCCTCCGGCAACCGAACCACTGCGCTCCGTGGATCAGGCTGGCTCGTAGTAGTACGCCGCCTCGTCCACCGTCACCCGGCTCTTCTCGGTGAGCCGCATCGGCACCGGCACCTTGTGCAGCACGCCCTGCTCGGCCAGCCACTCGCACGCCAGCGCCGCGCCGCCGTTGTCGCTCTGCAGCTGGTTGCGGAAGTAGGCGTCGATCTCGGTCGCCGTGCGCGCGCCGCCCTGCTCCGCCAGGTAGCTCAGCACCGGCCGGAACAGCGCTTCGATCCGCTCGACCAGGTAGCCCTCCACCGCCAGCAGGATCTCCTGCATCAGCTCGGGGGTCTTGGGCCGGTCGATCACGTCGAAGTAGATGCGCCGGAAGAAGGCCGGGTTGTGGCGCATCGCCTGCTGCACCACCTCGCGCCCGGTCACCTCGCCGTTCAGCAGCGTCTCGATGCTCGCCAGGTGGCTGACCATGTACATGTGCCAGAGGAAGCTGTAGGCCGGGTCGTGCTTGACGTACAGCCACTTCTGCGCCTTGGTGAGCAGCGACACGACCCAGGTGGCCTGCCCGAGCAGCTGCAGCTCGCGGTCGGCCTCGCCGAGCTTCCCGGCGTCGGCGTAGTACTCGCGGATGGACTCGTCTGTGGTGAACAGCAGCGTGCTCTTCGAGAAGTAGGAGTGGAAGAACGAGCTGGTGAGCGCGCCCTCGATCTCCTTGCGGAAGCGGCTGCGGCTGTAGAGCAGCACGTGGATGTTGATGCCGTCCTCGACCAGCGCGTAGCTGCGCAGCGGCCGCCGCTCGTCGCGCCCCACTAGGATCACGTCGATGTCCGACTTCTCCCAGACCTGGTCGTGCGACAGGCTGCCGCACAGGATCGCGGCGAGGATGTAGTCGTCCTGCCGCACCCTGGCGACGAACGCTGCGAGCGCCGCCTGGTAGCGGGCGCGCACCGCCTCTGCTGGCTGCAGCACCGGGGGTTGGACCATCGGTCGCCTCCTTCAGTGGCCGTCGTCATCGGGCGTGGGGATGAAGGAATACTCTACCCGATCGCTGTGACACCTACCGCCACAGCCGGCCCGCATCCCTTGACTTCTCCACCCCGGCGGCGTATCATTGGCAGCACGACACGCGGCGGCCCCTCGGCGCCAGCCGTGTCGCGCTCCTTTCCAGCTGCTCGCGGGGCAGGGTGCCAGCCGTGATCCCCGTTCGCAGTGTAAGGCATTATAGCATGGTTGAAGGAAAGGTCAACCGCTAAATTTTGGCTTTTTAAAGCTCAAAACTGAGGTTTCGGAGATCGGACTTAAGCCGCTTCGAACGCTTTACACACTCTCGGGATTTTCGCTGAATTAAAGATGCCGCCCCCATCCCCTGGGAGCGGCCCTCGGCGCCTCACGTATCCCACTTCTAATTACCGATAGATCACGGCAGCGCCGCGTCGGCCAGGGCGTGCGCCAGCGCGATCGGCTCGGCGTCGCTGCGGTTGCAGAGCACCGCGGCGGTGAGCCGCCGGTCCAGGTAGCGCACGATCGCAGTGCGGAAGCCGACGGTCTCGCCGGTGTGGTAGGCGAGCCGCAGCCCGCGGCGCGCGCCGATGTACCAGCCGAAGCCGTAGCCGCCGCTGCCATCCGGCAGCGCCACAGCCGGGGCGAAGGCGGCCTCGAGCGCCCGCGCGCTCACCAGGCGCTCCTCGGCGAGCGCCGCGTCCCACAGCGCCAGGTCGTCCACCGAGGCGTAGATCCCCCCGTCCCCGAGCGTCGAGCTGGTGATGCTCTGGTCGGTGCGGACGAAGCCCGCGCCGCGGCGGCTGTAGCCGTAGGCGCGGTTGGCGATCTGCGACCTGCCGGCCTCGTAGGCCACCGCCGCCATCCCCAGCGGGGCGAAGATCTCCTCGCGCAGGAAGGCCGCGAACGGCCGGCCCGCCACCCGCTCGACGATCAGCGCCAGCAGGCAGTAGCCGGTGTTGCTGTACTGAAACGCCGTGCCGGGCGGCGCGTACAGGCGGCGCTCGCGCTGCACCAGCTCGAGCACATCGGCATCGAGCACCGGCACGGTCGCGTCGGCCGGGATGAGCTCCTCGTAGTCGGGCAGGCCCGAGGTGTGGGTGAGGAGCTGGCGGACGGAGATGCGCCCCCAGGCAGGCGGCGCGTCGGCGAAGAAGCGGGTGATCTGGTCGTCGTAGCTGATCAGGCCGCGCTCGGCGAGCAGCACCACCGCCATCGCCGTGAACTGCTTGGACACCGAGGCCAGCCGGTAGCTCGTCGCGGGCGTGCAGGCGACCTGCGCCTCGAGGTCCGCGGCGCCGAAGGCCGCGCGGTAGACGACGCGCCCATCGCTGATGAGGATCGCGCTCGCGCCCGGCACGTCCAGCCGGTCGAACGCGGCGAACAAGGCGTCCGCCGATGGCTCCTGTCTCGCAGCCATGTGCCCTCGCTTTCATCTCCGCGCTCCTGCTCGCCGCCATGATACGCGATCGGCGGAGGGCGCACCGCGCCCGCTGCAGAATTGAGTGCGTTGCGTAATCGTACGTTGGCGTCCGTGCGGCTACAATCGGGAGGGACGACTGTGTAGTAGAGGAGGACCGCTATGGCACTTCGTCGCACCACCCGCTTCCTGGTCGGCCTGCTCGCGCTCGGTCTGCTCGCGGCCGCGCTGCCCGGCGCCGCTGCCGCCAACGTGCCCTCGGCCGTCGGCGCGCCGGTGCTGAAGTGGCAGCGCGGCGGGTGCTTCGCCTCCTGGTGCCAGACCGGCTGGTACTCGTCGCCCGCGGTCGCGGACCTGGACGGCGACGGGCAGCCCGAGGTGATCTGGGGCTCGTACGACGTCGTCGCCCTGCGCGGCGACACCGGCGCGCTCGTGTGGCGCGCCACGGGCAGCCAGCGGGTCTGGCCGGGAGTCGCGGTGGCCGACCTGACCGGCGACGGCAGCCTGGAGGTGATCGCCGGGCGCGGCGGCGACCAGGTGACGGTCTACAACGCAGCCGGCGGCACGGTCTGGACGCGCAACCCCTTCGGCAGCGGCGAGGTGCGCACGCTGGCGGTGGCCGACCTCGAGGGCGACGGCGTCAAGGAGGTGATCGTCGGGCGGGCCAGCGGCGGCTCGCACGAGCAGATCAACGTCTTCGAGGCGAACGGCAACGTGCGCCCCGGCTTCCCGGCGCCCGCCGCCGGATCGCCGGGCTACGGCTGGGGCATGTACAACAACAACATCGCCATCGCGGACCTGGACGGCGACGGCGACAAGGAGCTGATCGGCCCGACCGACACCCACTACATCACGGCGGTGGACCACCAGGGCAACCAGCTGCCGGCCAGCCCGATCTACGGCGCCGGTAAGGTCTGGCGGCAGGTCGGTGTGCACGTGGATCACGCGGTGGACCTGCGCGGCTACGCCAACTGCGGCGTCGAGCACCGGCCGAACTTCGCCGACAGCGCGCCGGCGATCGGCGACCTGAACGGCGACGGCACGCCCGAGATCGTAGTCGTCGGTAACGTCTACGACTGTGACGCCAACCCCTACAAGAGCCTATACCAGATCCCGTTCGTGCTGAAGCTGGACCGGACGCGCTGGAGCGGCAGCGGCTTCGACTGGACCGCGGTGCCGGCGCCGGAGCCGGGGAGCGAGCCGCTGTCCGAGAACTACCAGGTGATGGAGAACGTGGCGCGCAACGCGGTGCTGGCCGACCTGGACGGCGACGGCATGCAGGAGATCCTGTACCCCTCGTACGACGGGCGGCTGCACGCCTACTGGCTGGACAAGACGCAGCACGGGAGCTGGCCGTTCGACGTGCCCGGCAGCGGGATACGCTTCGCCAGCGAGCCGGCGGTGGCCGACCTGGACGGCGACGGGCGAGCGGAGGTGATCGTCGCCTCGTGGCCGGAGAAGGGCGGCGGGCGCGTCGGGCAGCTGCATGTGCTAGACTACCTCGGCAACCAGCTGCACGCCGTGGATCTGCCCGCGCCGGTGGGGAGCGCCACGTGGAACGGCGCGCTCGGCGCCCCGACGGTGGCGAACATCGACGCCGACCCCGACATGGAGGTGGTGGTCGGCACGGTGTCGAGCGGCGTGGTGGCCTACGACCTGCCGGGGAGCGCGGGCGCGCGCTGCCTGTGGTGCACCGGGCGCGGCAGCTACCTGCGCGCCGGCGTCGCCGCGGCGTCGGACGGCTTCACGCTGCGGATCGAGGGGCCTGTGCAGGCGATCGAGCCGGGCGAGGCCGCCACCTTCCAGGTGGTGCTCGGGCGCGACGGCACGTTCGCCGAGAGCGTGTCGCTCAGCGCCAGCGTCGACCGGGCGGGGGTGAGCGCCAGCCTCTCGGCGCCGAGCCTCACGCCGCCGGGGACGGCGACGCTGACCGTGCAGCACAGCGGGGGCGCCGCGGGCTGGTTCGCGGTCACCGTGACCGCCACGAGCGGCGGGGCCTCGCGCAGCGCCACGGCCTACGTCCTGGTGGGCGGCGCGCAGCAGTTCCTCCCGGCCACGGGCCGCTGAGCGGGGCGTTGGAGCACGGCGCGCGGCCGGTTCGGGGAACGCGCGCCGTGCCCGTCGTTGGGGCGCAGCACGCGGCGCAGGACACGGCGCGGCGCCGATACGTGTTTTCCGTGTCCTCCGTGCTCTCCGTGGATCGGGAAAGGAGCTCCACCATGCACTACCGACTCTTCGGCCGCACCGGCGTGCGCGTCTCGCCGCTGTGCATCGGCGCGATGAACTTCGGCGACGCCACCGACGAGGCCGAGGCGTTCCGCATCGTCGACCGGGCGCTCGAGGCCGGGATCAACTTCTTCGACACGGCCAACGTCTACAACGGCGGCGAGAGCGAGCGCATCCTCGGGCGCGCCCTGGCGCGCGACGGCAAGCGCGACCAGGTGTTCCTCGCCACCAAGGCGTTCAACCCGGTCGGCCCCGGCCCGAACGACCGCGGCGCCTCGCGCCTGCACCTCATCCGCGCCTGCGAGGACTCGCTGCGCCGCCTCGGCACCGACCACATCGACCTGTACCAGATCCACCGGCCCGACCCCGACACGCCGGTCGACGAGACGCTGGCCGCGCTCACCGACCTGGTGCGGGCGGGCAAGGTGCGCTACGTCGGCTGCTCGACTCACCCGGCCTGGCAGGTGATGGAGGCGCTGATGGTCAGCGAGCTCAAGGGCTACGTGCGCTACGTCAGCGAGCAGCCGCCCTACAACCTGCTCGACCGGCGCATCGAGAACGAGCTAGTACCGCTCTGCCTGGCGCACGGGCTCGCCATCATCCCCTGGGCGCCGATGGCCCAAGGCGTGCTCGCCGGGCGCTACGATGACGCCGCGGCCCCGCCGCCGGACTCGCGCGCCGCGCGGCGCGGCGGGGTCTACGCCGAGCGCGTGACCCAGCGCGGCATCGAGGTGGGGCGGCGCTTCGCGGCGCTGGCGCGGGAGGCCGGCATCCCGCCCGGCCAGCTGGCGCTGCTGTGGTGCAAGGACCAGCCGGGGATCACCGCGCCGATCTACGGGCCGCGCACGCTCGAGCAGCTCGAGCAGGTGCTGCCGGTGCTGGAGATGGAGCTGCCGGACGAGCTGCGCGCGGCCTGCGACGAGCTGGTGCCGCCCGGCTCGGCGGTGACGAACTTCTTCAACAGCGCGGCCTGGATGAAGATGCGGGTGGGCTGAGGCGGCTACTCCTCCCACACGGGCACCGGCGGCAGGCCCGCGGCGCGGCGGGCGCGGTCCACCACCTCCTGGATGAAGGCGGTCTTGGCGCGCGTGTAGCCGTCGGGGTCGTCGGCGTACTGCTCGGCCAGCGCCCGCTTCAGCGCGCCGTAGGCCGCGGCGTCCTCCGGGTGCGCCAGCAGGTAGTCGCGCAGAAGCCGCTCGTTGCGCTCGCCCCAGGTCGCGTGCTCGACGATGTGCAGGTGGAAGCGCAGCCCGCGCTGGCCGTCCTGCTTCTGCAGGAAGATGCGGCGCGGCATGCCCGTCTCCCGCGGCTGGTAGCCGAGCGGCCGCAGCAGCTCCGCCGCGCGCTCGCCGTCCTCGAGCGTCCTCACCGCCGCCATCATGTCGATCACCGGCTTGGCCTCGAGGCCGGGCACGGCCGTGCTGCCGATGTGCTCGAGCGCGACGAAGAGCTCGCCGACGCGCCCCGTCAGCGCCGCGCGCTCGGACTGGTACACCTCGCTCCAGGCGGGGTCCGGCGGCACGACCCGCACCCTCGCGGCGGCCTGGTCCGGCGCCATGGCCGCCAGCCGCTCGAAGGCCGACGGCGGCGGGCCGCGCTCGAGGCGCTGGCGGATCAGCTCGGCGCAGGCCTCCGGGCTCAGCAGCGACGTGTCGACCTCGAGGTCGTAGATGCCGGGGGTGTGGACCGCCGCCTGCCAGCGCAGCACCTCCTCCGGGATCGGGTCGGCGGGCCCGCCGGCGTTGTAGCCGGTGGCGCGGCGCCGCTCCATGATCACCTCAACCGGGCAGCGCACGCCGACGAACAGCGCGGGCAGGCCGCGCAGGCGCCGGGCGCAGTCGGCGAGGATCCCGCGCGGCGCCGCGTAGGCGTCGTGGTGCCCGACGTCGACCACGACGTTCAGGCCCAGCCGGCTGTGGGCGGCGATCGACTCGTACATGGCGGCGTACAGGCGCTGGACCAGCGGCTCGAGGTCCGGGCGCTCGCCCCCCGGCCGCAGCCCGATCCCCGGCTGGTAGCGCGCCGGGGTCATCTTCTTGAAGCCGTCGACTCCCAGGTTCATCCACAGGCCGTCGAACGTCGCCTGGATCGCGGCGGCGATGCTCGACTTGCCCGAGCGCGGGACGCCGTTCAGGACGATGATCTGTCCGGGCTGGTGCGCCACGTTCCTCTCTCCTGACACTGCTCTCTGCTCCGCGGGGAAGTGCGGGCGGCGGCCTCGCCGCCACCGTGCGCCGCGATCTAGTGTAGCATGTGCGGTGGCCCCGGCGTGCCGCGAGAGGGCGCCGTGGTACTCTGCCGAACCGCACCCGAGCGATGACAAGGAGCCGAACATGTCCGCAACCGCGCCGCTGCCCCGCAGCACCCCGGAGAGCGAAGGGATCGCATCGTCTGCCATCCTCGCGTTTATCGACGCGGCGGAGCGAGAGCTCGAGAGCCTCCACAGCTTCATGCTGCTGCGCCACGGCGCGGTGGTGGCCGAGGGGTGGTGGGAGCCCTACGCCGCTCAGCACCCGCACATGCTGTTCTCGCTGAGCAAGAGCTTCACCTCGACGGCGGTCGGGCTGGCGGTGGCCGAGGGCCGGCTGTCGGTCGACGACCGCGTGCTGGACTTCTTCCCCGAAGAGGCGCCGCCGGTGGTCAGCAAGAACCTGAAGGCGATGCGCGTGCACCACCTGCTGTCGATGTCGACCGGGCACGCGGAGGATACGAGCCCGCGGTTCCGCGAGCGCGAGGACGGCGACTGGGCGAAGGCGTTTCTGCTCGAGCCGGTGGCCTACGAGCCGGGCACGCACTTCCTCTACAACAACGGCGCGAGCTATATGCTGTCGGCGATCGTGCAGCGGCTGACGGGCGTGACGCTGCTGGAGTACCTGCGCCCGCGCCTGCTCGACCCGCTGGGGATCGAGCGCGCCACCTGGGAGACCTGCCCGCGCGGCGTGAATATCGGCGGGTGGGGCCTGAGCATCACCACCGAGAGCATCGCCCGCTTCGGGCAGCTGTACCTGCAGAAGGGAGTCTGGAACGGCGAGCGGCTGCTGAGCGAGGCGTGGGTCGAGGCGGCCACGTCGCGCCAGGTGTCCAACGGCAGCAGCCCGGAGAGCGACTGGGAGCAGGGGTACGGCTACCAGTTCTGGCGCTGCCGCCACGGGGCGTACCGCGGCGACGGGGCCTTCGGCCAGTTCTGCGTCGTGATGCCGGAGCAGGACGCGGTGATCGCGATCACCTCGGGGCTGGGCGACATGCAGGCGGTGCTGAACCTGGTGTGGAAGCACCTGCTGCCGGCCTTCGAGCGGGCGCCGCTCAGCCCCGATCGCCAGGCGCACGCGCGGCTCACTCAGCGGCTCGGCAGCCTGAAGCTGGCGCTCCCGGCGGGCGCGCGCTCCGCGGCGCTGGCCGCCAAGGTCTCAGGGCGGCGCTACGTGGCCGAGCCGAACGACCTGGCGGTCGAGGCGATCGCCTACGACTTCCAGGACGGGCGCGCGGTCATCACCGTGCGCGATGCCCGGGGCGAGCACACGGTGGTGTGCGGGGCCGGGGAGTGGGTCCGCGGCACGACGACGCTCAGCCCGTACGGCGAGCAGGCCGTGGCGGCGGCCGGCGCGTGGGCGGCCGATGACACCTACGAGGCGACGGCCTACTTCTACGAGACGCCCTTCCGCCTCACGCTGACCGGGCGCTTCGTGGGGGATGAGCTCCGCTTCGACTACGCGCTGAACCAGTCGTTCGGCCCGACCACCTTCCCGCAGATCGTGGCGCGGGCGGCGGGCTAACTCGCGCCGGAGGGCATGCGAAAGGGCGTGTGCCGGGGAGCCAAGCTGCCCCGACACACGCCCTCTTTACGTCTAGCGCGTGGGCTTACCAGCGGCTGCTGCGGGCCGGCCGGCGCTGCTGGAAGCAGTCCGAGCAGTACACCGGCTTGTCGCCGCGCGGCACGAACGGCACCTGGGCCTCGCGGCCGCAGGAGTCGCAGGTGGCGGTGTGCATCTCGCGCGGGCCGCGGTCGTAGCCGCCGCTCGAGTAGCCGCCGTTCGAGTAGCCGCCGCCGTAGCTGTCGCCGCCGCTCGAGTAGCTGCGGCCGCCGCCGCTGGCCTTGCGCTGCTGCCGGCAGGACGGGCAGCGGCTGGGCTCATTGGTGAAGCCCTTCTGCGAGTAGAAGTCCTGCTCGCCGGCCGTGAACACGAAGTCCATGCCACAGTCCCGGCACGTGATGGTCTTGTCTGCGTAGCTCATCGCTCGCCAACTCCTTGGGTAAAAAAACTGACACTTGTCACTGGTTTGGGGAGACGATGAGCGGGAGAGCACGCATCCTGGGGGAACAGGAGGGGATCTGAAGCGTATCGTGGAGCCAAACCTTTCGTTGACTAGGGCATTATACCACACATATGCGCGGCGCGCTAGCCCCAATTTTTGCGGAAAAAAAGGCCGTGGAGGGCCCGTCCCTCCACGCCTCCCGGCGGAGCACCACTCCGCGCCCCAGGAAGGGCTTGGGGAGGCGAAGCCTCCCCAGAGCCTTTCTTTAGCCGCACGTCTCAACCGCACTGCCCGTTGCGCTGCAGCACAGCAGCCGCTCGTCTCAGTGGGCATTGCAGCACATCAGCCTGTGCCTGGGGTACGGGCATCGGTGGAGGTGGGCATGACAACCCCGGGTGCAGGGCGGAGCGCCTGCATGCATGAATGACAGCACAAGCTGCACCGCGCCCCAGGAGGGATTTGGGGAGGCGAAGCCTCCCCAGAGTCTTTAGGGGAGCCGCAGGCCGAGCGTGACGGTGTGCGGCGTGAATCCGGCGCGCGCGTAGAAGGCGAGGGCGCGCTCGTTGGCGGCGTAGGCCGTCACGGTGACGAAGGCGGCGCCGCGCTCCTGCGCCCACGAGAGAAACGCGCGCACCAGCTGCTCGCCGGCCCCCCGGCTGCGCCAGGCCGGCGCGACGCAGATGCTCTCGAGCTCGGCCGTGATCGCGGGGCGGTAGTCGTTCGCGTCGCGGGTGTGCCCGGCGAGGTAGCCGATCACCGCGCCCTGCGCCTCAGCCACCAGGCAGATGTACGACGCGCGCTCCAGCATCCCGCCGAAGTAGGCCGCGCCGTGCTCGCGCGCCCAGGCGTGGTTGACGAGCGGGTCGCGCGTGCCGGAGTCCTCCTGGAACAGCTGGTCGTTGAGCGCGACGATCGCGCCCACGTCGGCCTCCGCTGCCCGGCGGATGTTGATTGCGTCCTTGTTCATAGCGCCTCCTTGCCGTGCCGGCTCGCAGCCGTGCTTCCGTCGTCTGCTGCGGTTGACAGGACCCTGACTGGGCGCTAGGATTCGGCGTGGTGGGACTGCACCTGGCTCGCACGTGCTGCGCTTGTGTAAGAAGTATATCATAGGTTGCGGGGAGGGGCAACCGAGAAAAATTTGATTGGAGCGGGTATTTTTGCCAAGTGGCGGCGGATTAATAAACGAAAAACGATTTACATCCTTTCGTTCTTCATAGAGCAGTAAAGAACGAGTCGCGGGGAGGCAACGCCTCCCCGCGACCTCATTGCAGCGGGCGCCGCGGCGCCGTGCCGCCACGAGCTAGACCGCGGCCTGCTGGGCGAGCAGCGACTCGATCTCGCGCATCTGCTCGTCGGTCAGCGGCCCGTAGCGCAGCGCGCCGGCGTTCTCCTCGATCTGCCGCAGCGTCTTGAAGCCCGGGATCGGGATCGCCTTCGGGCTGCGCGCCCACACCCAGGCCAGCGCGCCCTGGGCGAGCGTGCGGCCGCCGCTGGTGAGGATCTCGCGCACCGCCGCGAGCCGCTCCAGCACCTCCGGGCGCGGCCGGCCGTCGGCGAAGAACGTGACCCAGCTGTGCCCGGCGGCGCGCACGTCGTCGGCCGGCAGCCGCGAGTTGGCGTCGAACTTGCCGCTGAGCAGGCCCATGCCCAGCGGGCTGTTCACGACGCTCGCCAGATTGTGGCGCTCGCACACCGCGAAGAGCTCCGGGGCGTTCCCGAGCACGTTCGACCCGAACTGCAGCGCCGTGCCGTTCGTCTGCTTGGCGTACACGTCCGCGCGCTCGGCGTTGCCCATGCTCCAGCCGTAGGAGCGGATCAGCCCCTCCTTCTGGAGCTGGTCGAGCGTCGCCCAGACATCGCCGATCTCCTCGTCCGGCACGTCGCCGAAGTGGAGCTGGTACAGGTCGATGTAGTCGGTCTGGAGGCGGCGCAGCGAGGCCTCGCAGGCCCAGCGGATGTACTCCGGCGTCCACTTCGTGCCGGTGATCTCGCGGCGCTCCTCGTCGTAGGTGAAGCCGAACTTGGTGGCGATCACCACCTCGTGGCGGCGGCCCTTGATCGCCTCGCCGATGACGCGCTCGCTGTGGCCGGTGCCGTACACGTCGGCCGTGTCGATGAAGTTCACGCCCAGCTCGATCGCCCGCTGGATGGCGCGGATCGACTCGGCGTCGTCGACCTGTCCCCAGCCGTCCGGCTTGCCGTCCAGCAGGAACGGCCCGCCGATCGCCCAGCCGCCTATGCCCAGCGCGCTTACCTCGATGCCACTCCTACCAAGCGTGCGTCGCATTGTCATGAATTGCCTCCTGAATTACCACGGCAGGGGGTTGCCTGCCAGCTCACGCTCCCAGAGCTCGCGGATGCCGCGGATCACGTCGTCCGGCAGCCGCCCGTTCGCAGCCGCGAAGTTGTCGAGCGCCTGCTCGACGGTCTTTGGGCCGGGGATGACCGTAGAGACCTCCGGCTGCGCCAGCACGAACTGGAGCGCCGCGTGCGTCAGCGACGTGCCGGGCGGTATCAGCGCCGCGAACTTCTCGACCAGCTCCCCGCGCCGCGCGATCACCTCGGGCGACCAGCGGCTGCGCACGTCGTCGAAGCGGTGGTTGCCGCGGTAGCGGCCCGAGAGCCAGCCTGAGTCAAGCGGCACCTTGACGATCAGGCCAACGCCGCGCTCCTTCGCCAGCGGGAACGCCGGCAGCGGTTCCTGGTACAGCGCGTTGAAGTAGACCTCGATCGCCCGGCTGCCGGTCGTCTCGACGACCAGCTCGAGCTCCTCGCGCCAGTCGAGCGAGACGCCGTACTCGCGGATCTTGCCCTCGGCCTTGAGCCGCTCCAGCTCCTCGTACTGCGGCGCCGTCCGGCCGTCCATCAGCTCGCGCGGCGGGTTGTGTAGCAGCAGAATGTCGACATAATCTGTCTGCAGGCGCCGCAGGCTGCCCTCCAGCACCGGCCGGATCTGCTCGGTCGCGAAGTGGTCGGCCTCGGGCGCGCCGGGCGGGGCGTCGTAGCTGAACTTGGTGCAGATGATCACATCGTGGCGCACCCCTTTCAGCCCCTTGCCCAGCAGCTCCTCGCTGCGGCCGTAGCCGTAGCCAGGCGCCGTGTCGAAGAAGTTGCACCCGGCGTCGAGCGACGCCTTCACGATCCGTAGCGCCTCCTCGGTGTCGTTCAGCTTCCAGTCCGGGTTGGCGAGCTGCCAGGCGCCCAGCCCGATCTCGCTCACCTGCATGCCGGTTGCGCCTAAGGGACGAAGGTTCATCGCGTCCTCCTTACTTGTGAGATCGGGGTACGGTTGCGCTGAGGCGGGGCGGCTGCTTCGCCGCCGCCCCCGCTCCCGACGCTCGTGATTGTAGATGGCAATTGGTACTACTAGTAGTGCCAATCACAACGAGTTTTTATAGGTCCAATTCCGCCTATCGAGATGATTGACCATATAGTTCTGAGTGGAATATAATGTCTTCACCATGCCACTAGGACAGGGGTTACGCGGTCGCGCCGGCCGCCCGCGTAACGTCTGCCGGAAGGAGCCACGCCGTGCGCATCCCGATCGACCGCCAGAGCGACACGCCGCTGTACCAGCAGATCGAGAGCTACCTGCGCCAGAGCATCCTGTCCGGGACGCTGCCACCAGACACGCGCCTGCCCGCTGCACGCCAGATCGCGAGCGACCTGGGGGTGAGCCGGATCACGGTGGAGAACGCCTACGCGTCGCTGGAGGCCGACGGGCTGGTGGAGCGGCGCGCCGGCAGCGGCACGTACGTCCTGGCGCCGGGCGCGCTCCCGCAGGCGCGCAGGGACAGCCGCGACTGGCCGCTGTGGCAGCGGGACGTGCTGGAGGTGGCGAGGCTGGCCGCAGAAGATCCGGCGGCGCCGCTCGTAGGCGCGCGCCACCCCCAGCCGGCGGCGCCGCGCGCCGCAGCCAACGTCATCTCCTTCACCGGCTTCGGCGACCCGCGCCGCTTCCCGGTCGAGGGCTTCTACCGGGCGCTGAAGGATGTGATGCGCCGCGACGGAGTCGCCGCGCTTGAGTTCGACGACATGCAGGGCTACGGCCCGCTGCGCGCCACGATCGCGCACGTGCTGGCGAGCCAGGGGGTGCAGGCGCGGCCGGACAACGTGCTGATCACCTCCGGCTCGCAGCAGGCGCTCGCGCTCGTCGCCCAGATCCTGCTCAGGCCGGGCGACGCCGTGCTGGTGGAGAGCCCGACCTACGACGGGGCGCTGGACCTCTTCCGCTCGCACCAGCTCAGGCTGATCGGCTGCCCGACCGACGCCCACGGCATGCAGGTCGAGCAGCTCGAGCCGCTGCTGCAGCAGCACCACCCCAGGCTGATCTACACCATCCCCAACTTCCAGAACCCGACCGGCGCCTGCCTGAGCCTCCCGCGCCGGCGGCAGCTGATCGCGCTGGCGGACTGCTACAACATCCCGGTGCTCGAGGATGACTTCGTCGGCGACCTGCGCTACGAGGGGCGGGTCCAGCCGGCGCTCAAGGCGCTCGACCCGGGCGGGCGCGTGATCTACATCGGGACGTTCTCGAAGCTGCTCATGCCCGGCCTGCGGGTGGGGTTCCTCGTCGCCGAGGGGCCGATCTTCGGCCTGCTGGCCCGGCTGAAGCGCGTCAACGACCTAGTGACCTCCACGCTGACCCAGCGCGCGCTGGAGGAGTACGTCACGGTCGGCCGCTACCAGGCGCACGTGCGCCGCTCGTGCCAGGTCTACCGGCGGCGGCGCGACGCGGCCCTAGAGGCGATCGGGCGGCACCTGCCCGGCGCCGAGGTCACGTCGCCGCAGGGCGGGCTGTTCGTGTGGGTGCGGCTGCCGGAGGGGGCGTCTTCGGTGCGGCTGCTGCCGCTGGCGGCCGAGGAGGGGGTGGAGTACGCGCCCGGCCCGCGCTTCTTCCCGCAGCCGGCCGAGGGCGAGCCGTACCTGCGCCTCAACTTCGCCGTGCGGACCCCAGAGGAGATCGAGGAGGGCGTCCGGCGCCTCGGGCGGGCGCTCAGGCGGCTCCGCTGAGGATTCGGCCAAGCCGAGTGGGGCCTCCCAGCCGCTAGCTCGCGAGCCGGCGCTCCACCGCCCCCAGGATGCGCGTGACGTCGTCCCGCCAGCTATCGCGGAAGGCCGGGGTGTGGCGCTCCTCGATGAACCAGAACATGAGCTGCAGGTCGCGCAGGGCGATGAAGGTGTCGATCAGCGCCTCTTCCTCGGGGCTGAACGGGCGGACCGAGCGGTAGCCGCGCAGCAGGCCCGCGCGCAGCTCCGGCTCGTCGGGGCGGTGGCTGAGCTCACTCATCGTCACCGCCACGTCGTAGACGTAGTGGCCGAAGCCGCAGTCGTCGAAGTCGATCGCCGCCACGGCCCCGCGGTGGAACAGGTAGTTCTCCTGGTGCAGGTGGGCGTGTATCAGCCCCCACCGCCCGGGGCTGTCCCCGAGCTGCTCCCGCGCCTCGCGGGCCCGCTCAAAGGCCTCGACGACCACGGAGGCGCCGCGGGCGCCGTGCGACATGTCGATCAGCTCGGCGGCGTGGGTGATCACCGCGTCGGAGAAGTGGTCCGGGAGGTGGTGCGCGAGGCTGGTGATGGTGTCCACCCGCCGGCGGGTGAACCCGGGCGGGCGCTCGAACGCGGCGGCGTGCAGGTGGAGCCGGGCCATCAGCTCGCCGACCTGCTCGAGGTGCCGCGGCGTGAGGCCGTCGTCCAGGAAGCGGCCGGGGAGCCAGCTGAGCAGCACGCAGACCCGTGGGCCGGGGACGCCCGCGCCCTCCACGACGGCCATCGGCTCGCCGGCGAGGGTCGGCACCGGCGCGGGGACGCGCCCTTTCATCTCGCGCTGCAGCGCGGCGAGCCAGGCCAGCTCGGAGCGGATCTCCGCCGGGGAGTTGCGGTCCGGGCGGTGGATGCGGAGCAGGTAGCGCGCGCCGTCCGGCGCGTCGACCCGGAAGGAAGTGTTGAAGCCGTGCAGCGGCCGCCGCAGCGGCGCGCCCTCGAGGCCGTAGTCGCGCAGCGCCAGCCGGGCCAGGTTGGTGAGGCGCCGCAGCTGACCGGCGCCGCTGAGCTCGCTGAACTGACGCATCGCCCCCACGCCACGAAAGTCGTGCGGGAACGGTAGCACGCGCGGCGCGCGCTGTCAATGGCAGGACTGACGCGGTGGTGCGTCCTGCACCCAAGTGTGTTCCGCAGGCGCTTGTGCAGGCGCTCCGCCCTGCACCCGGGCAGGAGGGCCGGCGCCGGCCCTCCTGCACCACCCGCGCCAGGGCCTGCGGCCCTGGACCCGCAAGGGAACTCGTACTGTGCCAGTCTGCCCGTTGTCATGCCCACCTCCACCGATGCCCGTGCTCCAGGCACAGACTGATGTGCTGCGATGCCCACTGAGACGAGCGGCTGATGTGCTGCAGCGCAACGGGCAGAGCTGGTGAAGACATGCGGCTGGTGCGCTGAGGCATGACAACGGGCGGGCTACGGGAGGTGGCACCGCTTGCGGGGATGGTTCGGA
>ERZ777003.3399-NODE-3399-length-15550-cov-4.654211_pt1 | contig 15550 bp, 13 predicted proteins | sample MGYA00374956_ERZ777003 | MGnify/ENA primary metagenome ERZ777003 (study PRJEB29302, sample SAMN06268252) | bioreactor metagenome | isolation source: Joint BioEnergy Institute, California, USA | place: USA:Joint BioEnergy Institute, California, USA | collected... | reverse complement strand
GTGACTCGTGAATAGTGAGTAGCGAGTAGTGCGAAGGAACAGTGAACTCGCCAGATCCGTGGTAGGCCCGCCTCCGGGTGCCCAGAGTCCAGTGCCCAGCCACCTTGTGCTCAGACATCATTCTCTATTTGAGTTTCTCTAACAGTCGCTGGAAACGCGGATCGTCGCGGAGCGGATCGTAATCGGGATCGTGCTCGATCCAGTCGCGCTTGCCCCACCCACGGCTGAATGCGCGTTCGAGATGCTGCATCGCAGCCTCCTTGTCGCCGATACGCGTATTCAGGCAAGCAGCGTTGATGAGCGTGCTCATGTCGTCGGGATACAGCTCGAGCGATCGCCGCGACCACTCGAGAGCGCGCTCGGTTTGTCCATCTTCGTAGAGCGCCAGCGAGCAAAGGGATAAAGCCCGTCCGTCCGCCGGATTCAACCGCAGGACGCGTTCGGCACGAGCGATGCTTTCGCGGTTGACCGTAAGGGCCTCGTCCGCACGGCCGACGATGCGCAACGACTGAGCCTGCAGCACGAGGCTCTGAAAATCCTCTTGTCGCACTTGTGCTGCTTTGCCGAACAAGTCTGCCGAGCGCGCGATATCGCCGCGCGCGAAGCAGGCACGGCCGAAGTAATAGTAGGCATCGAACAGATTGGGATTGATGGCGATGGCCGACTCGAAGTGACGCTCGGCTTCTTCGTAGCGACGAAGCAAGGACAAAGAGAATCCGCGCGCGACATTCGCATCGGCCAGGTTCGGCGCAAGCCGCATCGCGCGTTCGCTGGCATCCTCGGCGCGTCGTAGATCCTTGTCGTTCGCGCCCCACCACTCGTACAGAAGGCAGTGCACCGTAGCAAGCCCAGCCCAAGCGGGCGCGTACTTCGGGTCGATCTCGAGAGCGAGCTCGAACATTTGACGACTGCGATCCAGATCGGGCTCGCGCATGCGGTGCAAGGACTGTCGGCCGCGCAAAAAATATTCGTACGCATCGGTGGCGGTCTGTTGGCGCCGCACGGCGCTTCTTTCGCGACCGGACAGCGCGGTGCCGCGCATGGTCGTGGCTACGCTTTCAGCGATCTCGTCCTGGATCGCAAATACGTCACCGAGCCGGCGATCGAAGCGCTGCGACCAGATGTGATAGCCCGTGGCCACGTCGATCAATTGCACGGTGATGCGCAACACATCGCCTGCCTTGCGGACGCTGCCCTCGAGCAGCGCGGTGGCGCCCAAGCGTCGGCCGACGTCCTGAACGTCGAGCGCAGCCGCATTGAATTGAAATGAGGCGCTGCGCGAAACGACACGCAAACCCTCGACGTAGGTCAGCGCGTTGATCAGCTCTTCGGCAAGGCCTTCGCAAAAGAAGTCCTGATCGCGCACGGCGCTCATGTCCACGAAGGGCAGAACCGCGATGGCCATGTGGCGTGAAGTCGATTCGGCGGACAGTTGTGCAATGAAGCGGTAGCCGAGTCGGTGGCGCGTTTCGATGTAGCGGGGCTGTCGAGCATCGTCGCCGAGCGCCTTGCGCAGCTCCTGAATGCACGTCGCAAGCGCATCGTCGCCGACGACAGTGTTGCGCCAAACGCAGGCAAACAGCTCCTGTTTCGAGACCGGTTGACCTGCACGCTCGAGCAAAGTGGCAAGCACGGCGGCGGCCTTGCGAGTCAGTTTGATTTCGCTGCCGTCGGCCCAGAGGCGAGCCGTCGAGAAGTCGAAGGCATACCGCCCGAAGCTTACGCGTCTCGAGATCGTCTCTTCGTTCATCGTGCGGTTGCTTTGGACAAATCCCAGAACTTACCCGAAGTTCTCCCAGGACTTGAGAAGCACCTCCACCTAGGCTTTTGTCACACCCCGTTCGATGCACAGGGCGTCGGACGGTCAGCCAGCTTCCGGATTTCAGGAGAGTGCCGTGCTTCGACGACTGACGATCTTCCTTTACGGCGTGATCGTGTATGCCGTGTTCTTCGCGACCTTCCTGTATGCCATCGGCTTCATCGGCAATCTCCTCGTGCCGAAGACGATGGATGCGCCGCCGCTAGTGCCGCTCAGTGTTGCGCTGGCAACGAACTTGGCCCTACTTGGCTTGTTTGCTGTGCAGCACAGCGTCATGGCGCGTCCCGCATTCAAGCGCTGGTGGACGCGCATGGTACCCCCTGCAGCCGAGCGCAGCACGTATGTCTTGTTCTCGAGCCTTGCATTGATCTTGCTGTTTGCCTTCTGGCAGCCGATGGGCGGACTCATTTGGGATTTCGAGTCGCCGGTTGCTCGCGCGCTCATGTACGCCGGCTTCGCATTCGGCTGGGTGCTCGTGCTCCTGTCCACATTCCTGATCAATCATTTCGATTTGTTCGGCTTGCGTCAGGTCTGGCTGCAGTTAGTAGGACGAAAGTACGAGCCGCTGCCGTTCAAGACGCCGTTCATCTACCGCTATGTTCGGCATCCGTTGTACGTCGGCTGGTTCTTCGCATTCTGGTGTACGCCGACGATGACGGCGACACATCTTCTGTTCGCGATCGTCACAACCGCCTACATCGTGATCGCAACGCAGTGGGAAGAGCGCGACTTGCTCGTCGCTCATCCGGAGTACGCTGGCTATCGTCAGCGCGTACCGATGTACGTGCCATTCATAAAGCGCCGCCGCGCAAATGCCGATGGCATTCCTGCAGTTATGACCCGGGAATCGTGAGGAAATGAAGATAGGGAACAGGGATTCGTGGATCGTGCTGGAGTGAATCCGGCACGATCGCACGACGAATCACGACTATCAGTGTTCCAGCGCGACTACAGGTACGAACCCGCCGAAGATCATGCGCTTACTGTCGAACGGCATCGGGTTCGTCTTCGGGTTCATGCGTGGGTCTTTTTCCGTCAGTTCCTGAATCTTGGCCATGGCGGCATCTCGAGTCTGCTTGTCCGGCCACTCGATCCAGGAGAACAGCACGGCCTCATCTTCCTTGGCCTGTACGGCTCGACGAAAGTCCGTCAGCTTGCCGTCCGGCACATCGTCCTCCCAGCACTCGAGAATGCGCTTGGCGCCGAGCTCGGTGAAAACGCCGTCAGCGCGATGTGCATGATCGATGAACTTCTGCTTGTTCGCCTTGGGTACGGCAATCACGAAACCGTCGATGTAGGACATGGCAGCCTCCTTTGTGGGCGGACGTTTGGGGTCTTCGTCAATGAAGACGAACGAGAGGGGCGGGAGCCGACACCTTGAGGCTGAAGACTGAAGGCTGAAGTGGAAGCGCGCTTCGCGCAGGTGACGGCCGTTGGCCACACGGGTTGCTCGACGATAAGCTGCGAAGGCCGCGGAGCGGGGAGCGGGTCGAATCAGTTGATAGCGGACAGTTGATGGACAGCAAACCCGCCGCCCGGTGGTTTGTCGCTCACTTCCTTCAGCCTTCAGCCTTCAGTCTTCAGTCTTCAGTCTTCAGTCTTCAGCCTTCAATGTCCGCCGTCGAACCTCCGGTCCGATGGTGGAACGTGTACACACCCAACTCACGCTCGCCGTCGGCACCGACAGCAATCAAATGGACATGCTGGGTAGTTTGTTCGATTAGCCGCAGCGCGTCCGTTCGAGGCAGGAGGACGACTGCGCTCTCGGCGGGGTTGAAGCTCAAGTTCGTAAGTCGTGTACGAGTACCGCTCGTCGTGTCTTCGACGATCGCATCGAGTCGTTCTACATGATCGAGAGGCGCCTGCAGATGCGCGAGCACGAGGTCGTCGCTCGGCGTGACCGTGCAATAAACGCTCGTGTGCGGCTCGAGCCGATACTCTCGGATCTTGAGACCTGCGGCCTGTAACCGTTTGACGAACGAAGCCGGCATGACCGCGGCGATCTTACCTTGCTGAAGGAGCGTACGAACGTCCGTTGCCAGCGTGACGAGCTCCTGCAACGAATCGCTGCAGGTCGCGCACTCGAACAGATGCTGCTCGGCCGCTTCCATCGCGGACTCATCGAACTCGTCTAGCCAGTAAGCGAGCAGTCGATCGACGTCGAGCGGGGCGGTGCACATATCACTCATCGGTTGTGCTCCCGTCGACGCATGAACGCAGGCGCTGCACGGCGCGATGTCGGATGACTCGCACGTTCGCGGACGAAAGCCCTAAGGCTTGCGCCACGTCGTTTGCATCGCTGTCCTTGAAGAAAGTCGTGACGATGACCGTGCGCTCGCGTTCCGGGAGATTCTCGAGGCAACGTTCGAGTTGCTGTAGGTCGGATCCCGTCGGCAGTTCCGATTCCATTGCCACGGACTCGAATTCATGTGCGAAAGCTTCGAGGATTCGTTCGCGACGTTGGATACCGCGGCGCCGATCGATCACGAGCTGGCGACAAGTGCCGAGCACGAACGAAGCGATATGACCTGGATCGCGAATCTCGCCGCGATGCAAGCGGTCGAGCATCAGCAGCATCGCATCCTGTGCGAGATCCGCAGCCGCATGCACATCGCGCAGGTGCTTGAGCGCATACAGTCGCGCGCGCGGCGCAAGCAGCCTGTAAAGCGCTTCCTCAGCGGCTCGATCCCGACCCGGTGCAGCGTCAATGACGCGCCGAGCCAGGCCGGTTTCATCGTCGCTGCAGGCGAGGGTGGGGGGCGACACCCGCACAGCATAGAGAATCGCTTGCATGCCAGGAAGTGTAACGATGGGTCTCCTCGTTACACCTCCTCGCATTCATTCGACGAGGAGCCGCCATGATCACGAACCGCGAGTCCGGAACGAACATCGAGGAAATCGCAGCCGGCGTGTACCGGATCAATACGCCGGTCGCGATCCCGACGGGCGAGGCATTCAGCTTCAATCAGTATCTCGTCGTGGACGACGAGCCGTTGCTGTTCCATACGGGACAGCGAGGTCTCTTTCCTCTCGTGAGCGAGGCGATTCGGCAGGTTATTCCTCTCGAAAGAATCCGCCACATCGGGTTCTCGCATTTCGAGGCAGACGAGTGCGGAGCTCTCAACTTGTTTCTCGCCGCGGCGCCGCACGCGACGCCTTTCTGCAGCGGTGTTGCGGCGATGACTTCGGTTGTCGATTTCGCTGATCGAGCGCCGCGCGCACTGGGCGACGGCGAAGAATTCAGCACCGGAACGCGCGTTTTCCGCTGGTACGACACGCCGCATGTGCCGCACGCTTGGGAATGCGGTTTGTTGATGGAGATGACTCGGCGCACGTTCTTTTGCGGAGACCTGTTTACGCAGGGCGGCAGAGGCGAGCGCGCATTGACGACGGACGACATTCTCGCGCCGAGCGAAGCGTTCCGCGGACCGATGGACTATTTCGCCCACGCGCCACAGACGGCAGCGACGCTCGCAAGATTGGCAGATGCCAAGCCAACGACGCTCGCGTGCATGCACGGGAGCGCTTGGGAAGGCAATGGCGCGGGTTTGTTGCGCGCGCTGGCACGCGCGATTGCGCGCTGAGCCCCCACCGCGACACGTTCGCTCTCGCCGCCTTGACGTGCACGGATGCAGGAGAGGGCAGAGCGGAGCGAGCGGGTGGGGGGCGGCGTCAGCCGAACTTCAGCTTGCCCTTCATTACCGCCCAATGACCGGGGAACGAGCAAAAGAACGTGTAGTCGCCGCCTTTCTTCAGCTTCGACGTCGGGAAGGTCACGCTCGTCGACTCGCCGCCGCCGACCAATTTGGTGTGCGCGATGACGCGCGGATCGTTCGGCGCAACGTAGTCGGCCTTGGGGCCGGCCTTCGCGCCGTCGTTTACGACTGCTTGGAAGTTCGCGGTCTCGGTGAGAACCCAGTTGTGGCCCATGGTGGTAACTGGCAGCTTGCCGGTGTGTTTCAGGGTGAGCTGTACCTCGGTGCAATCGCCGGCAATTGCGATTTCGGTCTTGTTGAACTTCATCATGTCGTCGCCTTCGATCGCGACTTCGCAAGTCTTGGCTGCTGCCGCGTTGGCAAAGCCGCATGCCGCGACGAGCGCGATCAACGGACACCACGTGCTCAACAGTTTCATGGTCTACCTCTGTCGGAGCTGTCTCACGAACTTGTCGGCGGATTCGTTCATCGAATGCACATCCGCCAGTTCGACAAACGGACACTGAGCGGGAACGTTCCCGCACGTCGGAAACGTATTGTGGGGGCTCAGAGCGGGTGGTTCGCTGACCTAGATCAGGTTCAGCGACGGGTGTCGATGTCGGCCAGCGACGTTGCCCTGGTTTCGGGAGCAAGTAGTGTCGCAGCGAGCGTCAATGCGGCGGCCGCGGCAACATAAAACGCAACTCCGATCGCAGAGTCGGTTTCGCGCAGAATCGCGATGGCAATGATGGGTGCGAGCGATCCGGCAACGATCGATGTGGCTTGATAGGCGAGCGACACGCCGGAGTAACGGATGCGTGTCGGGAACATTTCTGACAGGAAGGCCGCCTGCGGTCCGTACATTGCGCCGTGGAAGACCAAGCCGACGACGATGGCGGCAACGACTGCGCCGCTTGCTCCGGTATCGAGCAAGCGGAAGAACGCGAAGATCCATATGCCCGTACCGATCGCGCCGATCGCATACACAGGCCGTCGACCGATCCGATCGGACAACGCTGCAAACGACGGTATCACGATGAAGTGAACAGCCGAGGCGATCAGCAATGCGTTCAACGCAAGCTGTCGACTGAGCCCGACCACTTCGGTGACGTACGTGATCGAGAACGCAGTGATCACGTAATAACAAATGTTCTCCGCCATGCGCAGGCCGGCGCCGATAGCAAGGGCGCGCGGTTGAGTGCGGAGCGCTTCGATGGCCGGTGCCCGATGGATTTTCGCTTCGCGTCGTACGGCTTCGAAAGCAGGACTTTCGTCGACGGTCGTACGCACCCACCAGCCGATGCCGATCAGAATCGCCGATAACAAAAAGGGAATGCGCCAGCCCCAAGCGAGAAATTGCTCTTCGGTTTGGAGCGCGGTCATCACGGCAAGCACGCCCGCAGCAAGTAAGTTACCGGCCGCGACGCCCGATTGCGGCCAGCTCGACCAAAAGCCGCGCCGCGCTGCATCGCCGTGCTCGGCTACGAGCAGCACCGCGCCGCCCCATTCGCCGCCGACCGCAAAGCCCTGCAGCAACCGCAGCATCACTAGCAAGATAGGCGCGGCCATTCCGACTTGCGCATACGTGGGCAGACACCCGATCGCGACGGTCGCGCCGCCCATCAAGACTAGACTCGCCATCAACAGCTTCTTGCGTCCGATCCGATCGCCGTAATGGCCGAAGACGACGCCTCCGAGCGGGCGCGCGAGAAATCCGAGTGCGTACGTCGAGAAGGCGAGCAGGGCGCCGATCAACGGCTCGGCTTGCGGGAAGAACAGCTTGTTGAAGACGAGCGCGGCCGCCGTGCCGTACAAGAAGAAGTCATACCACTCGATCGTCGTGCCGATCAGGCTGGCGAAGACGACTTTGCGAAGCGTACGAGGTTGGCTTGCAATTCGATCGAGCTGTGCGGAGTCGACTGCGGCCATTGCGTTTGTGGTTCGTAAGCGAGACGTTGTTTGCCTGAGCCGCAAAATCGAGCCGCGACCCGAAGGTCGCGGCTCGTTCCCTCACCGTTTCGGCCATCGCTCATTGCGACCGCGGACGTTGCGGTGCGTTCGGATCCACCTGGCCGAGGCCAACAACTTCGCCTGACGCCAAGACGTGGCCCTTCAGCGGCTCGATCAGCTCATCATAGTTCTTCGGAGCGAAGTCTGCAGGCAAGACCGTGTCGAGCGCGAATACCTGTAGATGGTAGCGATGCTTCGGCCCCGGCGGCGTGCGCGGACCGAGATACGGCTTGGCTGCGCCCTGATAGTTCGGTCCGTAAATCGAGCCTTCGGGTTTTTCTTCCGGCTTCATGTCTTCCGGGAGCTTCGTGACCGAAGCGGGGATGTTCACGATCGACCAATGCAGGATCGGTGAGCCGCGCATCACGAATGCGCTGTCCTGCATGATGATGGCGTACGACTTCGTCCCCTCCGGACCTTTGCTCCACTCCAATCCTGGAAAAGTGTTGCCTTGATATTGGGTGTACTTGAACGGGATGTCCTCGCCATCCTTCCAGCCGGGCGTCGTCACCGTGAGCTTTTCTTTCGCCGGCAGTGTGGCGATGGCAAGCAGGTGGGCGCCGGGTGCGGGATCGACAGGCGGCGGCGATTGCGTGAAGGCCGGCGCGGCAAACGCCATCGCCCCCACGAGAGCGAATATCGAAGCTTGCTTCCTCATTTCTTGTGTCCTCATGTGATCGTCAGGCCGGCTTTGCGTGAACGCCGTCCGACAGGGTGCCGGGGCGTTCATCACTACTAACGCGAGAAGGCTAACAGGGCGCATTCCTAATTTCTGTCAAGAACGGGCGATCACCGCATTTGCGGCGATACGTAGTACATCCGCCTGCGTGTAGTCTTCCGCAAGCTGCATCCCGCGAGCCTGGGCCACACAGCGACCGGAGAACTAGAGATGAGCGACCGTAAAGTAAGCTTCACGCCCGAAGTCTTTCGCCTGTTCGACGAGTACGTTCACGGTTTGATCTCGAGACGCGATTTCATCGATCGCGCCGGTGCGCTTGCGGTCGCTGGGATGAGCGGTGCTGCTTTGCTCGATGCGTTGAGTCCAAAGTTCGCCGAGGCGCAGCAGGTCAGTCCAACGGACGAACGTATCAAGGCAGAGTACATCGAGATTCCTGCGCCCGGCTACGGAAAGATGCGCGGCTACTTGGTCAAGCCCGCGAAGCTTTCGGGCAAGCTGCCGGCGGTGCTGGTCGTGCATGAGAATCGCGGCTTGAACCCGCACATCGAAGACATCGCGCGGCGGCTCGCGCTCGATAATTTCATTGCGTTTGCACCCGATGCCTTGCATCCGCTCGGCGGCTATCCGGGCAACGAAGACGAAGCGCGCGCATTGTTTCCGAAGCTCGATCAAGCCAAGACGCGCGAGGATTTCGTCGCGGCCGCGAAGTGGCTCAAGACTGCGCCCGATGCGAACGGCAAGGTCGGCGTCGTCGGCTTCTGCTACGGCGGCGGCATCGCAAACTTTGTCGCCACGAGAGTTCCGGAGCTCGATGCCGCCGTACCGTTCTACGGCGGACCGGCACCGCTCGATCAGGTGAGCAACATCAAAGCACCGTTGCTCATCCACTTCGCCGAAACCGACGAGCGCATCAATGCCGCATGGCCCGCTTACGAGCAGGCGCTGAAGGCCGCGAACGTCGAGTATCAAGCCTTCACGTATCCCGGCACGCAGCACGGGTTCAATAACGATACGACGCCGCGCTACAACAAAGAAGCCGCGGCGCTCGCCTGGAAGCGCACGATCGATTTCTTCAATGCGAAGTTGAGGACATAACAGGCTGTGGGCTCTAGGCCGTAGGCTGTAGGAAGAGCGCGCGGAGCGCGCCGATCGCCTCTCCTTCGGGAGCCCCTCCTACGCATCCTGCGTCCGGGGCATTGGCATCCATGCACGTCAAGGCACGCTGAGCGGAGCGTGCGGGTGAGCCCCGCGCCCAAGCCCCATGCCCGGTGGAGCCCTTGCGCCAACTGCGTATCCACGCTCATTGACTCAGCAACGGCCGTAGGAATAGCCTTTCCGTCAAGAAACGACAATCTCCGCGAAGAAAGATTGGCGCATGCCGATGCCGCCGCAAGAACAATGGAGGGGGGCTCTATGACCGGCCGGTCGTGTCGTCTCTGCGTTTTGCTCGCACTGCTCGGCGCGAGCGGGTTCCTCGATCCGGTCGGCGCAATCGCCGCATCGAATCCGCGCTTGTTCGCAGAAATCGATGGTGTCGACGACGACGAGACACGCCGCGAGCTACGGCTTGCGCACCTCCGGATGGAGGTTGCAATCGATGGCAGCGTCGCCGAAACGACTCTCACCGCGCACTTCCTCGGCGTTCCGGACGATGTCGTCGAAGGACACTTCTCGCTCACGCTGCCTCCAGGCGCGGTCGTGAATGGATATGCGCTCGATGTCGACGGCGAGATGATCGAAGGCGCGTTGGTTGCGCGGCCGAAAGCGCGCCATGTCTACGAAAGCAAGGTGCGGCGCACGATCGACCCAGGCGTTGGTGAGCTAGTGAATACGAATGTCTTCTCGACTCGCGTCTATCCGATCGAAGACGAAGCCGGACGCAAGATACGCGTCAGATTCGCAATGCCTGTCCATCGAGGGTTCGTTCTGCCGCTCGAGACGGACGCGGCGATCGACTCGGTGGATATAGAGGTGACGGCACGCAATATCGCGCATGCGCCGTCCGTCGAGTTCCCTGTCGGGCTCGCTGTTACGAGCGAACGCAGCCGCGACCGCTACATCGTCTCGGCTTCCGCTCGGAATGCGAAGCTGAGCGGGCAGCTGGCTGTCGCACCGACGCTGCCGAAACGGGAGGTGCTCGTCAGTGCCAATGCTCGCGGCGAGCGGTTTTTTCAGATTCGCTCGAAGCTGCTACCGGAGACTCAACCGCGCACGCCGTTGCAACGCATCCGTGTGTATTGGGATGCTTCTTTGTCGCGCCGCGACGATCGGCTTGCCGAAGAGATCGACATTCTCGAGCGGTATGTGCGAGCAATCGGCGGCGTGCCGATCGATCTCGTCACGTTCAACAGCGCTGGTGCGCGACTCGACGAATTCGGCTCTGTATCTCAGCTGCGCGCAGCGCTGGAAGGGCTCGAATATCGTGGCGGAACGAGCTTTGCGATGCTCAATGGCATCCGCCCGCTGGATGCACAAATTTGCCTGTTGTTTTCCGACGGCCGTGCAACGATCGATCGCCGGGATACGTTCGACCCCGAGTGCGTGCTGAAAGCGATCGCGAGCGCACCGGATGCGGACTTTGGATATCTCGCGCATCTCACGCGTACATCCGGCTGTGTCGTCGTTCGCGCCGATCTCGAGTCGATCGATTCAGCCGTGCAGCGGCTTCTGCGCGATCCGCCGGTGATCGTGGCGGCGAGAGGTACCGACGGCCGGCCGCTCGCGTTCTCCGTCGTCGAGAACGGTCCAGAGGGATTTTTCATCCTCGGCGCGGCACCGCGTACCGATTCGATCGCGCTCGAGTTCAAGACATCCATTCGTGGACGCACTGTCGAGCGCCGCTACGAGGCGCCGAAACGACGGGCGACGCGCTTCGACGGCGTCGGTTCGTTGTGGGCTGCAGAGCAAATTGCCGCTTTGAATGCGCGTGAAGCCGACTTGGAGGAAATCGAGCGCATCTCGCGCCGCTATTCGGTTGCAAGCAGCGATCTCGCTTGGGTCGTACTCGAAACGCCGGAGGATTATGCAGAGGCTGGAGTCACTCCTCCCAAGAACTACCCGCCAGATGCGCTGAAGGCGTACGCCGAAGCGCGCGCCGAGAGGGAAGAAGAGCTCGCGGAGGAGCGTGCATTGCATTCGCGGCGAGTGCGCGCGGAATGGGCGGAGCTCAAAGCCTGGTGGGCGACGGAATTCGATCCGAAAGCACGTCCGCTGCGGCGACCGCCTCCTCGTCAGAATGTCGACGAACGCAGGCGCTTTGGCGTCGCTCCTGGAGTCGACCGCGGCAATTTGCAAGAAATCATTGTCACGGCTCAGTTGGTATGCTCCGATGCGCAGGGCTCACCGGTCGCGATCGAGCCCTGGCGGTCGGACAGACCTTATATTCGCGCGCTCGAGACTGCCGGTACGAACTTCCGCGATGTGCTCGCTGCACAACAAACCGAGTACGGAGACTTACCGGCGTTCTATCTCGATACGGCGGAGTGGTTGTTCCAGCGCGGCGCCATCGACGAGGCGAGCGAGATGCTGCTCTCGTCCCTCGAGTTGCCCCTTGCAAATGACGAAACCCGCTCGATCGTCGCCGACCGCTTGCTGCGTTACGGCTACATCGAGCGCGCGATCTGGTTGTACGAACAGATCGTCCGGGTCGAGTCGCACCGCCCGCAACCGCTCATGCAGTTGGCCAACGCGCTTGCAAAGCGTGCCGAGTTACGTCCGGGATCCGCTAAACGCGACCTGCAGCGCGCCATCGCTCTACTCAACAAAGTCGCTACCACGCCATGGGACGATGAGTATGACGGCGTGGCGCTCGTGGCATTGATGGATGCCAATGCGCTCGTTGCGCGGCTGCAAAGGATGGGCGGCGGCCGAGTCGCGCTAGCGCCAGGGTTGATCGCGCTGCTCGATCTGGATCTGCGGGTTGTCATCCAATGGAACACGGCAGCGACGGATATCGACTTGTGGGTCGATGAGCCGAACGGGGAGCGGGCGATCTACAACTATCCACGTACATTGATCGGCGGGCGGCTCTCGAACGACATGACCGCAGGCTACGGACCGGAGGAGTACCTGTTGCGCAGAGCCGCGCCAGGACGTTACCGAGTCTTCATTCACGCGTATGCGCACGACGCTCTCAACCCGAACGGTGCGACGACCGTGACGGCCCGTTTCATCTACGGCTTCGGCAGACCGAACGAGCACGAAGAGCTGGTCGACGTCGAGCTGATGCCGGCCGAGAGCGGCGAGAAGCTCGTCGGCACGATCTTTGTGGGCGGCACGGAGTGAGGGAGAGGCGGCCCTAGTACTCACAGAGCTTCAGTCTCGGTAGCGGTCAGCCCTGATGGCACGTGCTCTCCGGTTGTGCCATTACGCTCACAGGTTCGAGCCATCGGCTCCATCACGTACTCCGCGCGAGCCCTCACGCTGCATTCGCGTTCTGCTTGCGGGCCGCACAACCCGATTCGGTGAGCGCCATGAAGCTTCAACTCCAGATCATCATCGTGAGCACGCGGCCCGGTCGCGTGGGTCCGTCCATCGCGCGCTGGTTCCATGATTTCGCGGCGCGACACGGCAAGTTCGAGCCCATATTGGTCGATCTCGCCGATTTCAATTTGCCGCTGTACGACGAGCCGCATCATCCGCGGCTACAGAAATACATCAAGGAGCACACGAAGCGCTGGTCCGCGAGCGTTGCGAAGGCCGATGCCTATGTCTTCGTCACGCCCGAGTACAACTTCTGCCCGCCGCCGCCGTTCGGCAACGCGCTGCAGTATCTGTATCACGAGTGGAACTACAAGCCGTGCGGGTTCGTGAGCTACGGCGGCGTATCCGGCGGCATGCGAGCCGTGCAGCTTGAAAAACAGCTCGCGACCGCGCTCAAGATGATGCCGATGCCCGAGGGCGTCGCCATTCCGATGATCTCGCATCATTTCGACGCGCAGAAGAACTTCATCACGAACGACCTGATCGACTCTGCGGCAAGAGTACTGCTCGACGAGCTGCACAAGTGGGCGCAAGCGCTCAAGCCGATGCGCGTCGCGCACGAAGGCGCCGTCGCTGTACAGATGGCGGCGAGCAGTTGATAGTTGACAGCGAAAGAAATCGCGCACGAGCGCGACATGGAGAATGCGTAGGCGTCCGCACGAAATGGATTCTTCCCCGAGCCCCACGCCCCAAGCCCGAGCCCTCAGGGCGCGTAATAGCGCGCCAGCAGCTTGATCTCCTCCTCTGTCAGCGCTCGAGCGATGATGCGCATGCGGCCGAAGTTGTCGTTGCGTCGCTCGCCGTTCTTGAATGCATTGAGTTGCGCTTCGAAATACTCGGGCGATTGACCGAGCAGAATCGGCGATTCTTCAGGGCCGCTCATGTTTACGCCGTGGCAGGAATCGCACGGTGGGAGCGCGCGGGCAGGGCTGCCGATTTTGATCAGCTGCAAGATTTCTCGCGGGACGCGCGTGTTGTATTCGGTCACGCGTGCGGACAGTGAAGCGTAGTAAGCGGCGACGTTCGCCATCTGTTCCGTCGTTAATCCTGCAACCATCGGCGCCATGACAGCAGCCATGCCGCCGGTGCGTGCTCCTGTCTTGTAGTCATTCAATTGCTTGAAGATAGCGGCGGCAGATTGGTGTGTCAGATTGGGATACGCAGGCATGATGCCGATGCCATCCTTGCCGTGACAGGCGACGCATACGCTCTCCGCGATCTTTGCACCGTCGGCAATGTCGGCTGTTGAGAGCAGTTTGCGGCTCTCCACATTCCAGCTCACGGTCGAGCGTTGTTGGGGCGGCGCGACTTTCGGGGCAGGCGGCGCATCGTTCAGATCGTAACCGGGAATACCGATCGAGCGGCAAATCGCGGCCCACGGATCGAAGCCGGGCTCTTCCGATTCCGGAACGATCCAAAAGCCCAACACGAGACTCACGAGAACAAAAGCACCGACCGCCACGCTTGCCCAAAGCCGCCATGGACGATCGAGTGCGGCACGCTCGGCAGGAATCGGAGGTCGATCGGCGCTCATGGCACTTCTCAGGCGCGATGGATCATCGCCGGCGGCGCGTCGATGATGAAGAACTGGAGGATCGGGTACGCGTACGCGATGACCATCAAGAACAGCACGAGCCAGTTCCACAACGCAAAGCCGTTCAACGCGGCCGGCAGCCGATGCGGCGGATGTACTGCGAGCGCGTATGTCATGTGAATGTCGGTGCGCGGCGCTCCGCGAAATGCCGTCGCCAGGTTCCAGATGAAATAAAACGCGCTCAAGAACATGATCGCGCCGCCCGCGACGGACATCATCGTCCACGGCGCCCACCACGCAATCTGCGGGAACGAATAATCGAATGTGCTGACGCGACGCGGTTGGCCGAACAGGCCGAGTAAGTGCCAAGGGAGCGTCATCGTCATCGTGCCGATGAACCACAGCCAGATCTGATAACGCAGCGGACGTATGCTCCATTCCGGCCGGCCGGTCAGCTTCGGCCAGATCTCATAGGCAATCGCGAAGTACATGATCACGACCGAGCCGCCGAAGATCAGATGGAAATGTGCGGTGACCCACGAAGTGTTGTGCACCATCGCGTTCATGCCGTAGCTCATGTTGATCAATCCGCCGAAGCCGCCGAAGCCGAGCATGACGAACGCGAGTCCTCCGGCGAGCACCATCGGTCGGCTCCATGGCAGCGCCTTGATCCAGCCGAACAGACCTTTGCCGCCGCGCAAACGTCCTGCAATCTCGAGCGAAGCGGTGATCGTGAAGATCGTCAACAGCGTCGGTACCGTGACGAGCGAGGTGAGCATCATCTGCAGGAACTTGAAACCCGAGCCGTGCTCGGGATCCATGAACAAGTGGTGCATGCCGACGGGCAGGCTGTACAGCAGGAATAAGATGAACGCGAGCCGCCCCATTGTGTCGCTGTACAAGCGTCCGCCCGCGGCCTGCGGCAGCATGGTGTAGAACGCGATGTACGCGGGGATCAGCCAGAAATAGACGATCGCGTGCAGTGTCCACGAAAACAGCGTGCGCGATAGGCCAACGTCGATCGTTTGCTTCCAGCCGAGCGCCGCGGGAATGACCTGAAACAATAGCTCTACTGCAACGCCGACCGTCGTCCACAGCCAGAGCACCGCGTTCGCGACGGTTGCGAACATCGCAAGCGGCACGGGCAAGCCCGGGTTCTCGCGCTTCCAGTTGCGCATTGCGACGATCATCAGCACGCACCAGATCCACGAGCCGACGACGACGAGCACGAGGCCCAGGTAATAGAAGACGCTGCCAGTCAGCGGCGGATAGAACGTGTAGAGCACGGTCGCCTTGCCGTGAAATACCGTCGTAGCGGCCATCACGATGCC
>ERZ777003.3398-NODE-3398-length-15553-cov-10.126920_pt1 | contig 15553 bp, 14 predicted proteins | sample MGYA00374956_ERZ777003 | MGnify/ENA primary metagenome ERZ777003 (study PRJEB29302, sample SAMN06268252) | bioreactor metagenome | isolation source: Joint BioEnergy Institute, California, USA | place: USA:Joint BioEnergy Institute, California, USA | collected... | reverse complement strand
GCTCGGCATCGCCGCGCCGCGCGGCCCGGCGACCGAGCGCGGCGTCGAGGGCGGCCGCGTCCGCCGCGAGGCGTCCGACCGCTCCTAGCGCGAGGTGGGCGTGGCGTCGCGCGGCGCCGCGCCGCGCGCGTGACCCAGCTGGGGGGCCGGGACTCGAACCCGGATAGCCGGCTCCAAAGGCCGGAGTCTTGCCATTAGACGACCCCCCAGGGCTCCCGTCGATTCTATGCCCCTCGCGCCGGCGGGCGGTCGCGCGCCGGGCCGGCGGTGACGCGACGCGGCCGGCGGCGGCGCAGCTACGATGCGCGCGTGACCACCGCACCGGTCGTCGTCATCCTCGCGGCGGGGCAGGGGACGCGGATGCGCTCCGCCACGCCCAAGGTGCTGCACCCGCTCTGCGGTCGTCCGCTCGTCGCCTGGCCGGTCGCGGCCGCGCGCGAGGCGGGCGCCGCGAAGGTCGTCGTCGTCGGCGGACCCGACCGCGCGCTCGCGCCCGGCCTGCCCGACGACGTCGTGCTCGCCGTCCAGGAGCGGCCGCTCGGCACCGCCGACGCCGTCCGCGCCGCCGCCGGCGAGATCGACCGCGACGGGCCCGTCGTCGTGCTCAGCGGCGACGTCCCGCTCATCGACGCCGCGACCATCCGCGAGCTCGCCGCCGCACACGTCGCCTCGGGCGCGGCGGCGACGATGCTCACGATGGTCCTGCCCGACCCGTCCGGCTACGGCCGCGTCGTGCGCGGCCCCGACGGCGCGGTCGAGCGCGTCGTCGAGACGAAGAAGCCGGGCGACGCGACGCCCGAGGAGCTGGAGATCCGCGAGGTCAACGCCGGCGTCTACGCCTTCGCCGGCGGCCCGCTGCTCGACGTGCTCGGCGAGGTCAGGGCCGACAACGCCCAGGGCGAGCTCTACCTGCCCGACGTGCTGCCGCTGCTGCGCGCCCGCGGCCACGCCGTCCGCGCCCACCTCGTCGACGACCCGTCGCTCGCGCTCGGCGTCAACGACCGCGGCGACCTCGCGCAGGTGCGCGAGCTCGCGCAGCGCCGCATCCATGCCCGCCACCAGGCCAACGGCGTCACGATCGTCGACCCCGGCTCGACCGCGATCGACGTCGACGTCGAGATCGCCCCCGACGCGACGATCCTGCCGTTCTGCTCGCTGCACGGCGCCACGCGCGTCGGCCCCGGCGCCCAAGTCGGGCCGCAGACGACGCTCATCGACGCGACGCTCGGCGCGCGCGTGACCGTGCCGCACTCCTACCTCGTCGGCGCCGAGGTCCACGACGACGCGACCGTCGGGCCGTTCGCCTACCTGCGGCCCGGCACCGTCCTGCGCGCGGGCGCGAAGGCGGGCACGTTCGTCGAGATCAAGAACTCCGACATCGGCCGCGGCACGAAGGTGCCCCACCTCTCCTACATCGGCGACGCCGACGTGGGCGAGGGGACGAACCTCGGCGCCGGCACGATCACCGCCAACTACGACGGGCGGCGCAAGCACCGCACGACGATCGGCTCGGGCGTGCGGGGCGGGGTCGACACCGCCTTCGTCGCGCCGGTGACCGTCGGCGACGAGGCCTGGACGGCGGCCGGCTCGGTCGTCACCGAGGACGTCCCGCCGGGCGCGCTGGCCGTGGCCCGCGCGCGTCAGCGCAACATCGAGCACTACAGCGAGCGCAACAAGGAGACGCAGGACCCGTGACCCCCGTGCTGTCGTCGGCGCCGGAGCGTAGACTCGCCCCCAGGATGAGCTCGGCCCTGCCGCAGGAGCGAAGCAGCAGCCACCTGGAGATCGGCTACGGCAAGCAGCTCATGCTGTTCTCCGGGCGGGCGCACCAGCAGCTGGCCGCCGACATCGCCGCCAAGCTCGGGGTCGAGCTCGGCGCGGTGACGACGAAGACGTTCGCCAACGGCGAGGTCTACTGCCGCTACGAGGAGTCGATCCGCGGCGCCGACGTCTTCCTCGTGCAACCGCTCTGCGGCAACGAGCGGACGGGCCTGACGGCCAACGACGCGCTCATGGAGCTGCTGATGATGGTCGACGCCGCCGTCGGCGGCTCGGCCCACCGCGTCGTCGCCGTCTGCCCGTGGTACGGCTACTCGCGCCAGGACAAGAAGTCGGCGCCGCGGGAGCCGATCAGCGCCCGCCTCGTCGCGCGCATGCTCGAGACGGCCGGGATCGACCGGATCCTCACGATGGACCTCCACTCCGGCCAGATCCAGGGCTTCTTCCAGAAGCCGTGCGACCACATGACGGCGATGTGGATGCTGACGAGGTACTTCGCCGACCAGGGGCTGGAGGACCTCGTCGTCGTCTCGCCGGACGCCGGCCGCGTCAAGCTCAACAAGAAGTTCGCCGCCACGATCGGCGCCGAGCTGGCGATCCTCAACAAGGAGCGGCCGGCCCAGCAGGTCGCCGAGATCAGCTACGTGATCGGCGACGTCAAGGACAAGACGGCCGTCATCGTCGACGACATCATCGACACCGCCGGCACGCTGAAGGCGGCCGCGCAGGCGGTCAAGGACGCCGGCGCCAGGCGCGTGCTCGCCGCCGCCACCCACGGCGTCTTCTCCGGCAACGCGTGGGAGAACCTCGCCGCCGCCGGCTTCGACGAGATCGTCGTGACCGACACGATCCCGCTGCGCGACGGCGCGCTCGACAACATCACCGTGCTGCCGTGCGCCGACCTGCTGACGAGCTCGATCCGCCAGATCTTCACGGACGGGTCGGTCAGCGAGGTCTTCCGCGGCGAGAACCAGCTCTTCTAGCGGCGGCCGGTGGGACGCAGCGGATGGCCGATCGCGCCGCCGAGCTGATGGAGCTGCTCGGCCTCGACGAGGACGAGCTGTGCCGCGTGCTCGCGGTCGACCCGCTCACGCTCCTGTCTGGCCAGCTCGACCACCGTCCGGAGCTCGGGATCCTGCTCGACCTGCTGGCCGAGGCGAGGGCCGCCGCCGGCGCCGCCGCGCTGCGCCGCTGGGTGCGGGCCGCCGGCCCGCACGGCCGGCCGCTGGACCTGCTGCTCGCGCGCGACTTCGCCGCCTTCGAGGATGCGCTCGGCGAGCTCGCCGCGCGCGGCTTCGTGCTGCGCGGCGGCGGCCCGGCCGGGCTGGCGTAGCGGCGTCGCCGTCAGTCGCGGTCGGGGGCCCGCTCGCCCGGCCAGATGCCGAAGAGGTGCTCGAAGCCCCTCGCCCCGGCGCGGTCGACGACCGCTCGCGTGGCGGAGAAGACGGCGCCCTCGAGCGTCGCGGCCGCGACGACCCTCGGCCAGCTCGCGCGCGCCGTCGTCGGCGCCGGCGGCTCCTCGTCGTCGAGCTTGCTCCAGATGAACGAGAACAGCTTGCGCGCGAGGACCCCCGCGAGGATGCCCGCGACGAGCCCGAACGGCTTGTACAGCACTTTCATGCGCGGGAGGCTACCCCCTATCCTGGAGGCTGCATCGACGATCAAGGACGGTGGCGCCATGCGCGACGAAGCACCACGCCATGACGACGATGCGGAGGAGCTGCTCCGCCGGGCGCTGCTCGACGCGTCCGACGCGGCGGCCGTGTCGCTGCCGGTCAGCGACCTGCCCCTCAGCGACACGGTCACGATCATCTTCCACGGCCGGCGCGACCTCGGCACCGTGCACACGTATGTCGCCCACGGCCGCCACGGCGCCGGCTCGACCGTGAACGCGCGCCAGCTGCTGCGGGTCCCGTGCGACCTCGACCTCGCCGACGCCGAGGACCGCGCGCAGGCCGAGGCGCTCTACCTCGAGCAGGCGACCGCGCTGCGCGACGCCGTCGTCGGCGCCGACACCGTGCTCGACGTCTGGCGCGAGCCGCTCGGCGAGCTCGCCGGCCCGACCGTCGCCGTCGACCGCTCCGTCGACGCGCCCGCCCCGCTGCCGGCCCACCGGCTGCTGCCGGTCGCGCTCGTCGCGCCCGAGCGGGGGCTCGTCGTCGCGGCCGTCTGCGGCGCCCGCTCGCTGTCGGCCGGCAAGCCGCCGCTCGGGATCGCCTGCGTCCAGCAGGACGTCGCCCGCATCTACCCGCTGCCGGACGACCCGGAGCGCTGCCTGACCGAGTTCCTCGAGCTGGCGGCCGAGCACGCCCGCGCGCTCGCCGAGCAGCTCGCCCACCAGGAGGCGTCGGTCGCGCGCTTCCTGGAGATCAGCGGCGACGGGCCGCCGCCGACGCTGCACTGAGGCGGCGGCCGCCGCCCGCTGCGTCTGGACGGCGCATCGACGATGATGGCGCCGATGCGTCCGGTCGGCGCATCGACGATGATGGCGCCGATGCGTCGACCGGGGAGGATCGCCGCCGTCGCGCTCGCGCTCGTCGCGTTCCTGGCCGTCAGCGCCGCGCTCGCGCGCGTGCTGAGCGCCAACGGCGCCGAGCGCGCCGCGATCGTCGATCTGCTCGCGGCCCAGGCGCGCGGGGACGCGGACGCCGTCGTGCGCCGGCTGCACGGCTGCGCCGCGGACCCCGCCTGCCGCGCCGCCGCGGCTGCGAATGCGCGCGCCCTGCGGTCGCCGGGCGCGGTCGAGCTCGTGCGGCTCGACCCGTCGACGTCCTTCTCGCTCGGCGGCGGCGCGACCGGCGTCGCGCGCGTCGTCTGGCGCACGCCCGCGCGCACGACCGTCGTCCAGTGCGTGCGCGTGCGGCGCGGCGGCGACGTGCTCGGCGGGCTCACCGTCGAGCTGCTCGCGCTGAGCGCCCCGATCGCCCGCGACGGCAGCTGCCCGCGGCCGCCGGCGGCCTGAGCGCGCGCCGCCGGCGACCGCGGCGCGTCAGCCGTCGACCGCCTCGCGTACCCTCCTGGTCCGTCGATGCCCCGCCGCCCGTCCGTGCCCGCCTTGCTGCTCGCGCTCGTCGCCCTCGGCGCGGCCGCCCCCGGCGCTGCCCGCGCGCAGGCGACCGCGCCCGCCGACCCGCCGGCGGCGACGACGCCGCCGTCGAGGACGGCGACGGTCCCGAGGGCGCGGACGCTCTACCACGAGGGCCAGGACGGCCGCTACCTGCTCGACGGGCCGTGGCTCTACCGCGCCGACCCGACCGACACCGGCGTCGCCGCGCGGCTCTTCGCGCAGACGACCGTCGACGGCTGGAGCGGCGCGACCGTCCCCGGCGTCTGGAACGTCGGCGGCACGACGAGGGCCTCGTTCGACGGCGCCGTCGGCTGGTACCGCAAGGACTTCCGCCTGCCCGCGAGCAGGCCGACCGACCGCTGGGTCGTCCGCTTCGAGGCCGTCAACTTCCGCGCCACCGTGTGGCTCAACGGCCGCAGGATCGGCGAGCACGTCGGCGGCCACACGCCGTTCGAGCTGGAGCTGCCGAACGTCGCGCGCGGCCGCGTCAACCGCCTCGTCGTGCGCGTCGACAACCGCCGGACGCTGCCGGTCGGCAGCGTCAGGCAGCCGATCCCGCCGACCGGCTGGTGGAACTACGGCGGCATCCCGCGCGAGGTCTACCTGCGCCGGATCGACCGCGTCGACCTGACCGACGTCTACGTCCAGCCGCAGCTGCCGCGCGTCGGCGGCCCCGCCGTCGTGACCGTGAGCGCGACCGTCCGCAATGCGACCGACGCGACCCAGGTCGTCGACGTCGCCGGCCGCTTCGGCGACCAGCCGCTCGCGTTCGCGCGCCAGGCGGTGCCGCCGCGCGCCAGCCGCGTCGTGCGCGCGCGGCTCGTCGTCAGGCGGCCGCGGCTGTGGTCGCCGGCGCGGCCCCAGCTCTACGACGTCCGGCTCGCGGCCGCGGCGGCGACGGCGGCCGACGCGGCGCGCGGCCGGCGGCCGACGGCAGCGGCCGGCTACCGGCTGCGGACCGGCATCCGCCAGCTCGCGGTCGCGCGCAGCGGCCAGCTGACGCTCAACGGCCAGCTCGTCCGCTTCCGCGGCGTCGCGCTCCACGAGGACTCGCTCGCGTCCGGCGCGGCGCTCGACGACGCGACCCGCCGGAGGCTGATCGCGCTCGTGCGCGACGCGGGCGCGACGCTCCTGCGCGCCCACTACCCGCTCCACCCCCGCTTCCAGGAGCTCGCCGACCGCCACGGCATCCTCATCTGGTCGGAGATCCCGTCGACCTACCAGCTGCCGGAGGCGGACCTCGGCCTCGCGGCGTTCCGCCGGCTCGCGCTCCAGGAGCTGCGGGAGGACCTGCTCGCCAACCGCAACCGCCCGTCGGTCGCGGTCTGGTCGGTCGGCAACGAGATGGCCAGCCAGGTCGGCGCCAACCAGGCGGCCTACCTGCGCGAGAGCGCCGCGCTCGTCAAGCAGCTGCACCCGACCGGCCTCGTCGGCCTCGCCTTCGCCGGCCACCCCGAGACCGACTGCCAGCCGGCCTACGACGTGCTCGACGTGCTCGGCATGAACGACTACTTCGGCTGGTACACCGGCTACGGCGGCAACATCGCCGACCGGGACAACCTCGAGCCCTACCTCGACCAGCTGCGCAGGTGCTACCCGCGCCACGCGATCGCGATCACCGAGTTCGGCGCCGAAGCCAACCGCGAGGGGCCCGAGGAGGAGAAGGGCACGTACGCGTTCCAGACGCAGTTCGTCGCCGACCACCTCGCCGTCTACGCGCGCAAGCCGTGGCTGTCGGGCGCCGTCTACTGGGCGCTGCAGGAGTTCCGCATCCGCAACGGCTGGGGCGGCGGCAACCCGTGGGGCCAGCCGCCGCTGCACCAGAAGGGCCTCGTGCGGCTCGACTGGACGCGCAAGCCGGCGTGGGCGACGCTGCGCGCCAGCTACCGGGCGACGCGCCAGTACGTCCCCCAGCGCGGCGGCGGCAGGGCGACGAGGCCGAGGACGTAGGCGGCCGCGGGCGGCCGAGCGCCGGGACGGGAGCGCCGGGACGGGCGAGCGGACCCGCGCGTGCGCGGACCACGGCGCGCGGACGGGCGCCGCTCAGGCGCCGGGCGTGCGCGCGGGGCGGCGGACCGGCGCGGGCGCCGGCGGATGGGCGGGCCGCCGATCGCGCGGCGGCAGCAGGTCGGCGAGGCGCGCCGGGCCGCGCAGCCGCACGCGCGCCGGCAGCGCGTCGGGCAGCGGGATGCCGCCGGGCCGGGGGCCGCGGGGCGGCTGGCGCTGGATGCGGTCGCTGCCGCCGCCACCGCCGCCGTCCTCGTCGTCGTCGCGCGTCGCCCACGGGGCGGGGTCGTCCTTCAGGCAGGGGAGCAGCAGGAGCGCGCCGAGGACGAACATGATGAGGTGCAGTCCGCCGAACAGGATGATGGGCAGCGCCTCGTTCCCCATGGAGGGAGCGTAGCGCCGTCGCGGGGTGACGGTGGAATTCCCGTCCGGTGCGCTAAGCTCCGTCGCCGCTTATGGCTGCGCAAGACACCACCACCCTCGCCGTCGAGCCCCGTGAGGTCGAGGGCTCGCGCGCGAACCGCCGGCTGCGCCGCGCCGGGTTCGTGCCGGGCGTCGTCTACGGCGGCGACGCCGAGCCGGTCGCGATCAAGGTCGACGCGCGCGAGCTGCGCAACGCGCTCGCCCATGCCGGCGCCGTCATCGACCTCAAGCTCGGGGGCGAGACCACCCCGGTGGTGCTGAGGGAGCACCAGCGCCATCCCGTCACCGGCGCGTCGCTGCACGTCGACCTCATGCGCGTCGACCTCAGCCGCAGGATCACCGCGACCGTCGTGCTCGAGCTCGTCGGCCTCGACGACGCCCCGGGCGTGAAGGCCGGCGGCGTGCCCGAGCAGGTGACGCGCGAGATCCAGGTCGAGGCGCTCCCGACCGCGATCCCGGACGTGATCGAGCTCGACGCCTCCGGCGTCCAGGTCGGCGACACGGTGACGCTCGCGGCCGTCACGCCGCCGGAGGGCGTCGCGCTGGCCGACGACCCGGAGACCGTCGTCCTCACCGTCACGCCGCCGCGCAAGGCGGCCGAGCCGGCCGAGGAGATCGAGACCGAGACCGAGGTCGTCGGCGAGAGCGGCGGCGAGGGCGAGGGCGACGGCGGCGCCTAGCCGCCGGCTGGCTCGCGCGACGCCGTGCGCCTCGGCGGCGCCCCGCAGGTCGACTGGCTCGTCGTCGGGCTCGGCAACCCCGGGTCCGCGTACGCCGGCACGCGCCACAACATCGGGTTCGAGGTCGCGAACCTGCTCGCGACCCGCTGGCAGCTGCCGCGCGCGAAGCGCAGGTTCGCCGGCCTCGTCACCGACGGGCGCGCCGGCGTCGGCGGCCCGCGCGTCGCGGTGCTGCTGCCGCAGACGTACATGAACGAGTCCGGCCGCTCGGTCGGGCCGGCGCGCGGCGCCTACCGGGTCCCGCTCGAGCGGGTGCTCGTCCTCCACGACGAGATCGACCTGCCCTTCGGCGAGATCCGCGCCCGCCTCGGCGGCGGCCTCGCCGGCCACAACGGGCTCAAGTCGCTCAAGCGCGAGCTCGGCGGCGATGGCTTCGCGCGCGTGCGCATCGGCGTCGACCGCCCGCCGACGACCGACCCCGACCGCGTCGCCGCCTACGTGCTCGGCAGGTTCCGCGAGCCGCGCGCCGAGGTCGAGGCGCTCGTCGCGCGGGCCGCCGACGTCGCCGAGCGGATCGTGACCGGCGAGCAGGAGCTGTGAGGCCGCGCTCTAGACTGACCTGACGCGCGGGCCGCCGCACCCGCCCGCCCGCGCGCCGCCTCTCCGATGCTCGCCCCGCTCCTGGCATACGCCGCCGACGACCCGTCCACGTCCGCGCTCGCGCGCGACGGCGGCCGCGCCTTCGTGTCGCAGTCGCTGCGGCCCTACGTCGTCGCCGCGCTCGCGCAGCAGGACGCGCGGCGGCCGCTCGTCGTCGTCGCCGGCGACGACCGCCAGGCGCGCGACCTCGCCGCCGACCTGCGCACCTGGCTGGCGCCGCGGCCGGTCCGCCTCTACCCGTCCCGCGGCGTCAGCTACGAGTCCCACCTCGCCCCGCCGCCGCACCTCGTCGGCCTGCGCGTCGCCGCGCTCGACGCGCTGCTGGCCCGGGGCGACGCGCCGCCGGTCGTCGTCGTCAGCGCCGTCGCGCTGTCGGAGAAGGTGCCCGACCCGGCGCTGCGCCCGCACGGCTTCACGCTCAGGGTCGGCGACCTGCTCGATCTCGAGGAGACGGCCGCGGACCTCGTCGCGGCCGGCTACGAGCGCGTCGACCAGGTCGAGGACCGCGGCCAGTTCGCGATCCGCGGCGGGCTGCTCGACCTCTACCCGGCGACCGAGGACCGCGCCGTGCGCGTCGACCTGTTCGGCGACGAGATCGAGTCGCTGCGCTGGTTCTCGACGTTCACGCAGCGGTCGCTCGGCGACGTCGACGCGGTCGAGGTCGCGCCGGCCGCCGAGCTGGCCCCCGAGCACCGCGAGCTGGCCGAGATCGCCGCGCTCGAGGACGCCGACCAGCGGCCCGACATCGCCGAGCTGCTGCCGGTCGACGACTTCCACGCGATGCTCGACCTCGTGCCCGACGCGGCCGTCCTGATCGCCGCCGAGGAGGAGGTCGAGCCGGCGCTCGCCGACCACTGGACCGACGTCTGCACCGCCTTCCACGCCGACGACGCGCACGACCTCTACGTGCCGCCCGAGCGGATCCTCGCGACGCTCGCGCAGCGGGCCGCGATCCGGCTGTCGTCGATCGACGGCGACCAGCCCTACCAGTTCCGCGGCCAGGCGGCCGACATCGCCGCGCGCGGCGTCAGGGAGGCCGAGCCGGAGCTGGAGAAGCTCGTCCGCTCCGGCTACCGGACCGTCGTCGCGTTCGGCCGCAGGGGCGAGGGCGAGCGGGCCGCCTACAACCTCGGCCGCATGAAGGTCCGCTGGGTCGACGGGGACGCCCCGCGCGGGGCGGACCTCGCCTTCGTCGAGGCGCGGCTGCGCGACGGCTTCATCGCGCCCGGCTTCAGGCTCGCGGTGCTGCCCGAGCACCGCCTCTTCCACCGCCGCCCGGCGCGCACCGCCGGCGGCCGGCGGCGCGGCGCGCTGCGCTCGTTCACCGACCTGCGCACCGGCGACATCGTCGTCCACGAGGACCACGGCCTCGCCCGCTTCGCCGGCTTCGACACGAAGACCGTCGCCGGCGTCACGCGCGACTACCTCGAGCTCGAGTTCGCCGGCAGCGACAAGGTCTTCATGCCGGTCGACCAGTTCGCGAAGATCTCGCGCTACGTCGGCGCCGACGGCGCCCACCCGCCGCTGTCGAGGCTCGGCGGCAGGCGCTGGGACACGCTCAAGGCGCGCGCCCGCAGGGCCGCCCAGGAGCTGGCCGGCGAGCTGCTCAACCTCTACGCCGAGCGCAAGCGCCGCCAGGGCCACGCCTTCCCGCCCGACAGCGACTGGCAGCGCGAGTTCGAGGACGCCTTCCCGTACCGCGAGACGCCCGACCAGCGCGAGGCGATCGACCAGGTCAAGGCCGACATGGAGGCGCCGCGGCCGATGGACCGCCTCATCTGCGGCGACGTCGGCTACGGCAAGACGGAGGTCGCGCTGCGGGCCGCCTTCAAGGCCGCCGAGAACGGCAGGCAGGTGATGGTGCTCGTGCCGACGACGATCCTCGCCCAGCAGCACTACGGCACCTTCGCCGAGCGGCTCAAGGACTACCCGTTCACGATCGAGCACGTCTCCCGCTTCCGCCCGGCCGCGGAGCAGAGGGCGGCGATCAGGGCCTTCGCCGAGGGGAGGGTCGACATCCTCATCGGCACCCACCGGCTGCTGTCGCGCGACGTGCGGCCGAAGGACCTCGGCCTGCTCATCGTCGACGAGGAGCAGCGCTTCGGCGTCAGGCAGAAGGAGCTGCTGCGCCAGCTCAAGCTCAAGGTCGACGTGATCTCGATGAGCGCGACGCCGATCCCGCGCACGCTGCAGATGTCGATCGCCGGCATCCGCGACATCTCGGTGATCGAGACGCCGCCGGAGGGCCGCCGGCCGGTCAAGACGTACGTCGGCGAGTACGACGAGCAGCTCGTGAAGGCCGCGATCGAGCGGGAGCGGGCCCGCGGCGGGCAGGCGTTCTTCCTCCACAACCGCGTCGAGACGATCGACGAGACGGCCGAGCGGCTGCGCGGCCTGTGCCCGGAGGCGCGCTTCGAGGTCGCCCACGGCCAGCTCGACGACCGGACGCTGGAGGAGCGGATGCTGCGCTTCCTGCGCGGCGAGGCCGACGTGCTCGTCGCGACGAGCATCATCGAGTCGGGCATCGACATCCCGCAGGCGAACACGCTCATCGTCGAGCGCGCCGACCTGTTCGGCCTCGCCCAGCTGTACCAGATCCGCGGCCGCGTCGGCCGCAGCCGCGAGCGCGCCTACGCGTACCTGCTCTACCCGTCGGCGGCGTCGCTGACGGCCGACGCCGCCCAGCGGCTGGCGGCGCTGTCGGACTACACCGAGCTCGGCGCCGGCTTCAAGGTCGCGATGCGCGACCTCGAGCTGCGCGGCGCCGGCAACCTGCTCGGCGACGAGCAGTCCGGCCACGTCGCCGCGCTCGGCTTCGAGCTCTACATGCAGATGCTCGACGAGGCGGTGCGCGAGCTCGACGGCGAGGACGGCGCCGGCGAGGAGCACGAGCCGGTCCGCCTCGACGTCAACGTCGACGCCTACGTGCCGGCCGACTACATCCCGTACGAGCAGGCGAAGATCGACGTCCACCGGCGGATCGCCAGCGCGCGCGACGTCGCCGAGCTGCACGAGCTGCGCGCCGAGCTGGCGGACCGCTTCGGCGAGCCGCCCGAGCCGCTCGTCAACCTGCTGCTGCTCCAGCAGGCGCGCATCAAGCTCGGCCAGGCCGGCGCGCGCGCCGTCACCTTCCGCGGCGGCCGGCTGGCCGTCACGCCGATCGAGCTCGACTCGCGCCGCGCCAAGCGGATGCGCGAGGAGATCCCGGAGGCGCTGTACGAGTCCGGCAAGGCGCAGCTGTCGGTGCGCGTGCCGGACGACCCGAGGAGGCGCTTCCCGGCCGTCGTGCGCGCGGCGGACGTGCTGCTGGCGGTCAGCCGCGAGGCGGCCTGAGCGAGCGGCCGAGCGGCGTCGATGAAGCCGACCGAACGATTTGTCCAACTGACGCACGAGGTGAGGGAAGGCGGTACAGTGCTCCCGTCCGTGACCAAGACGCTTCGCATCCTCCTGGCGCTCGGCGCCTTTTTTGTGGCCGCGATCGGCTTCGCCGCCTGCGGCGGCGACGACGACGGCGACGTGCCCGGCAACGCGGTCGCGACCGTCGACGGCGACCCGATCACGAAGGCCGACTACGACCACTGGTTCGAGATCAACGCCCGCCAGAGCAGCTCGCTCGGCAGCGGCGACCCGGTCATCCCGGACCCGCCGGACTACACGAGGTGCATCGCCGCGCTGCGCAGGCAGCAGGCGAGGGCGAGGACGAGGACGAGGCCGTCCGACCGGACGCTGCGCACCCAGTGCAGGACGCTGCACGAGCAGATCTCGCAGCAGACGATGGCGCTCCTGATCCAGTCCCGCTGGATCGAGCTCGAGGCCGACGAGCTCGACGTCTCCGTCAGCGACGCCGAGGTCGAGAGGGCGCTGAGGGAGACGAAGAGGCAGTCGTTCCCGAACGAGCAGGACTACGAGAGGTTCCTCAGGCAGTCCGGCATGACCGAGAGGGACGTCCTGTTCCGCCTCCGCATCCAGGAGCTGTCGACGGCGATCACCGAGAAGGTCCAGAGGGACGCCGGCGAGATCACCGACGCCGACATCAGGGACTACTACGAGAGGAACAGGGAGCAGTTCGCCGTCCCCGAGCGCCGCGACCTCGAGATCATCATGACGAGGACGAGGGGCGAGGCCGAGGAGGCGAAGGCGGCCGTCGAGGGCGGCATGTCGTGGGCCGAGGCGACGAGGCGCTGGTCGACCGACACGCTCTCCAAGAGCAACGGCGGCAGGCTGCTCGGCGTCGCGAGGGGCCAGCAGGACAGGGCGCTCGACACCGCCGCGTTCAACGCCAGGAGGGGCGTCATCGCCGGGCCGGTGAGGGGCCAGTTCGGCTGGTACATCGTCCGCGTCACCGACGTCACCCCGGCCAAGCAGAACTCGCTCGAGCAGTCGCGCGACCAGATCAGGGAGCTGCTCAGGCAGCAGCGCGGCAGCGAGCGGCTCGACAGGTTCGCGAGGGAGTTCCAGGAGCGCTGGACCGACGCGACCCAGTGCCGCAGGGGCTTCATCATCCCGATCTGCGCGAACGCCCCGAGGCAGAACACGACCTCGACCGCCGGCGGCACCGTCGCCGGGTCGGAGAGGTAGCGCCGGCCGGGCGGCGGGCGCGGCGGCGGCTGCGCCCGCCCGGCGGTAACCTGCCGCATCTGTGAGCGCGAGCCGGCCCCAGATCCAAGCGGCGCTCGTCCAGCTCGACGAGCTGACCCGGCGCCTGCGCCGCGAATGCCCGTGGGATCGCGAGCAGGACGAGCGCACGATCGTCCCGCACACGCTCGAGGAGGCGTACGAGCTCGCCGACGCCGCCCAGCGGCGCGACGACGCGAAGCTCGTCGACGAGCTCGGCGACGTGCTCTTCCAGGTCCACTTCCTCGCGCTGCTGCTGGAGGAGCGCGGCGCCGGCAGCCTCGCCGAGGTGGCCGAGCACGCGCGCGAGAAGCTGATCCGCCGCCACCCGCACATCTTCGGCTCGGCCGAGGCCGACGACGCCGACGCGGTCCTGCGCACCTGGGACCGCGTCAAGCAGGGCGAGCCGGGCCGCGAGCCCGGCGTCTTCGGCGAGGTGCCCGAGAACCTGCCCGCGCCGCTGTACGCGCGCAAGGTGCAGCGCCGCGCCGCCTCCAGCGGCTTCGACTTCCCCGGCGTCGAGGGGCCGCTGCAGGCGCTGCGCGACGAGCTGGAGGAGCTCGCCGCCGTCGTCGACGCCGAGGGCGAGGCGGGGCGCGACGCGCGCTTCCACGAGGTCGGCGACGTGCTGTTCGCGGCCGTCAACGTCGCGCGCAAGCTGAAGGTCGACCCCGAGCTGGCGCTGCGCGCCGCCGGCGACCGCTTCCGCGGCCGCGTCGAGGCGGCCGCCGCGCTCGCCGCCGCCCAGGGGCGCGACTGGCGCGCGCTCGGCGCCGACGAGCAGCTCGCCTTCTACGCGCAGGCGCGGCTGAGAGAACCCCAACCAGGAGACCGACACGCATGAGCCAGATCGAGCACGTCCACGCGCGGCAGATCCTCGACAGCCGCGGCAACCCGACCGTCGAGGTGGAGCTCAGCCTCCGCTCCGGCGCCTGGGGCCGCGCCGCCGTGCCGTCGGGCGCCTCGACCGGCGAGTACGAGGCGACCGAGCTGCGCGACGGCGGCGACCGCTGGGTCGGCAAGGGCGTGTCGAGGGCCGTCGCGAACGTCAACGGCGAGATCGCGACGGCGCTGCGCGGCCAGGACGCGACGAACCAGGCCGGCATCGACCGCCTCCTGATCGAGCTCGACGGGACGCCGAGCAAGTCGCGCCTGGGCGCCAACGCGACGCTCGCCGTCTCGCTCGCGGCCGCCCATGCGGCCGCGGCGGAGGAGCGCCAGCCGCTGTGGCGCTACCTCGGCGGCGACGCCGCCCACATCCTCCCGGTGCCGATGATGAACGTCCTCAACGGCGGCGCCCACGCCGACAACAGCGTCGACTTCCAGGAGTTCATGATCGTCCCGTGGGGCGCGCCGAGCTTCTCGGAGTCGCTGCGCTGGGGCGCCGAGATCTACCACGCGCTGAGGAAGATCCTCCACGACCGCGGCCTCGGCACGCAGGTCGGCGACGAGGGCGGCTTCGCGCCGAACCTCGCCTCCAACGAGGAGGCGCTGCAGATGCTCATGCGCGGCATCGAGGCGGCCGGCTTCCGTCCCGGCGACGACGTCGCGATCGCGCTCGACCCGGCGACGAGCGAGGTGTACGAGAACGGCCGCTACGTGCTCGAGCACGAGGGCCGCTCGCTCACGTCCGAGGAGCTGGCGGCCTACTGGACCGACCTCGCCGCCCGCTACCCGATCGTCTCGATCGAGGACGGCATGGACGAGGGCGACTGGGGCGGCTGGTCGACGCTGACCGACCGGCTCGGCGCGAGGGTCCAGCTCGTCGGCGACGACCTGTTCGTCACCAACGTCCAGCGGCTCAGGCGCGGCATCGAGGCCGGCGTCGGCAACTCGATCCTCATCAAGGTCAACCAGATCGGCACGCTGACCGAGACGCTCGACGCGATCAGGCTCGCGCGCGAGAACGGCTACACGGCGATCATGTCGCACCGCTCCGGCGAGACCGAGGACGTGACGATCTCCGACCTCGCCGTCGCGACCGGCTGCGGCCAGATCAAGACCGGCGCGCCGGCCCGCTCGGACCGCGTCGCGAAGTACAACCAGCTGCTGCGGATCGAGGAGGCGCTCGGCGGCGACGCCGCCTTCCCCGGCCGCAGGGCCTTCAAGGGCCAGCAGTAGGCTCGCCGCGCCGGCGCCGCCAGGGGCGCCGGCGCCGCCAGGGGCGCCGGCGCCGCCGGCGCGCGGCGCGGCCGGCAGCGCCCCGGCGGCGTCGTGCGTCGTCCTGCCGGCGCCGGCGCGGCAGGACAACGGCGGCCCGGCGCGAAGGACAGTCGCATGCCGCCGAGAACGACCCGCCGTCCGCGGGCGCGCCGCGACGCCG
>ERZ777003.3396-NODE-3396-length-15588-cov-10.922938_pt1 | contig 15588 bp, 13 predicted proteins | sample MGYA00374956_ERZ777003 | MGnify/ENA primary metagenome ERZ777003 (study PRJEB29302, sample SAMN06268252) | bioreactor metagenome | isolation source: Joint BioEnergy Institute, California, USA | place: USA:Joint BioEnergy Institute, California, USA | collected... | reverse complement strand
GCAGGGCGACGAGGCCGACCTTGAACCAGAGCGGGAGGTCGGCGTGTCCGAGGGCTGTCGCGAGAGGCAGCAGGAACGCAACAACCGCGACGGTCATCGTGCTGCCGATTGTCAGCCGGTGAAGGCGGGCGGACGCCGTCTCCCTCAGCGGTCAGCTCTCCTTTCGAGCGCGCATCGCGTACAGGATCCGGGTCGTTTCCGGCAGCGGCTCACGCCTGACGATCTCGAACCGCGACGCGAACGCGGCCTCGAAGCCTTCGATGTGATAGTCGGGAAAGATGTCGGCCCGCGTAGCCAGCAACCGCTGCACCTGCGAGTCTTCCTTCGGCACGAACTCGATCACGAGCGCCTCGCCGATGCGCGCGAAGAACTCGGCGAGCGCGTCGAGCGGAACATTGTTCGAGATCGCGAGGTGATGAATCAACGCCAGTGCCAGCACGGTGTGCCCGGCGATCCGGTCGACCGCAGCCGCACGTTCGGTGGACCCCCAGCCAAGTGACGGCGACGGGTTCGTGAGGTCGAGCAGCAGCGGCAGGATGCTGTCGTCCTGCCGCTGACGCACTGCCAGGTAGTGTCGCTCGACGGCCAGCTCGTCGATGTCGTGCGCGACGACGTACCGGCCGCCGGCCGCGGCAATCCGGCTGAAGCGGCCGACGTTGGCCCCCAGGTCGTGAACGATCCCGCCGGATGGCGCCACGAGATCGACGAACTCGGCAACGAGCCGCTCCTTCGCGGTCATGGCTCCGGCCGAGTAATTCGTATCGCTGTAGTAGTCGCCCCACTCGGTCTTCGTCTCGGGCATCCGCAGGCCCGCTATCGTCCGGCGCAGTCCATCCACCAGAGCGACCAACAGCCGCTTCTGCATCGTCGGACGTGCCGCGCGCGCCGTGCCGCCGGCGGCCTGATAGCGCTTCTGGCTGCGGGCGTGCAGGTGGATGTGAGTCGCCAGCCCCGGACGGAGCCAGCTGCTGCGCGGGAGCAGGCGTGACGCGAGATCGAGCGGCACGCCGTCGATGAACGCGCTCGACAGCCGCCGCAGCCGGACGTCGGCCAGCGCCATCAGCGCGAGCGGCGCGAGGTAGTGCTGGCAGAACTGCCGGTAGGCCACCCACGGATCGCCGTCGCGGTAGCGTTGGAACGACAGCGTGTCGATGAAGATCGGCCGGCTGCCGACGAACTGGACGTTGAACGCCGACGCGTCCTTCAGCGTGAGCCCCCGCTCGAGGGAGGCAAGCTGAATGTCGAGTGTCAGCAGTGCGGCATCCTTCAGCTGCGAAAAGGACCACTCGTACGGGTACGACACGTACGGAACGACAGTGGGACGGAGTGTCTTCCATGCCCCTGGCGCCGGGGGCACTTCTTCATGCTCGACGAGCCATCCGCGCGACGTCAGGTGCTCGTAGAGGCCGCTCGACAGCAGCGCCTCATAATCGGCCCCGTACGACGCGTTCACCTGGCGGTAAAGCACACCATCGTCGCGATAGACGAAGCCGGAGGGGTCGCGGAACGAGGCTGGATGACGGTTCACGATTCAGGACGGGAAGCGGCGCAGCCAAACAGCGGCATCGGTTCCTCCCGCAGCGTCGAGCCCGCGGATGTCACCACAACGGGTGCCGGATCGTCGGGCTGAGGAACGTCGCCGCGCTTCATGAAGTATCTGAACATCTGCGGCAGTGACATCTGACGGCAGTCTACTCCGGGCTCGATGTCGGGTCCCCGCACAGCGAAGAACGTCCCGAAATTGTCGAGATAGTCGCGTTCGACCATCGATTCGTAGCTGCTTCCGCTGGAAATCCTGGAGCCGTGGTCCCCGTGAACGACCACCAGCGCGTCGTTCCACCAGTCTTCCCGGCTCAGCCGCTCGAACAGCGCGCCCGTCCGTCTGAGAATGCACTCGGCCTGGCGAAGGTAGGACGCGTAATACCGTCGACGCACCTCGCGGCGCTGTTCCTCCGAAGCGTACCGTTCCGCCAGATTGTAGCCGGAGTCGTAGGCGCCCTCGATCAGTTCACACCGCTCATTGAGCAGATAGGGTGAATGCGGAACCATGAAGTGCGCGAAGACGTGCGTCCCCCGGGGCACCGAGCGGAGAAAGCCGCCGAACTGATCGAACCATCCGGGAAAGCCCTGCACGTCGTAGCGGTTGGCCGTGCCGAGGGCGTCCCGCTCACGATGGTCTCCCCCGTGCACACGGCGGAGCAGCGTGCGTCCCACGCCGGCCGTCATACTCGGCTCGTACGACCGCAGGATCCCGTCCACGAGATCGACCGCCCGCATCGCCAGGTCGCCCCGTTCACCTCGGGGGTCGAACGAGTCGAACTTCACGCACATGTCGACGGCCTCGTGGGCACAGAAGTCGAGCACTGCGGTGTCGAACACCACGGTGTGATAGCCGCGGTCCTGAAAGTCCCGGAAATACAGATTGTCGGGCCTGGCTCCGGCGGTGTACCTTCCCGCCACCCCGAACGCCCCTCCATACTCGCCTGCCATCATGTTTACGAGCGACTCGTGGGAGTAGTAGGCGCGGCTGTACACCGAATCGAACACCCGAAAACCGTAATGTTCGGAGAGCGCATAGCCCAGTGCCCGGACAGCTTCGGCCTCGGGCACCACGCCCTCGAGTACGCCCGGGGAGACCATCTCGTCGAGGATGATGTGAACGACGGCCGGCAGCCGCGTGTCGAAGACCCGGTCGCGCTGCCACTGCGCCACCAGCCGCGCACTCGATTCGGCCGAGAACTCTTCGGGCCAGAGCTTCGGTGCGGGCCGCGTTACCGCCACCGCGAGCACGTTCGCGCAGAGCACCAGCAGGACGATCTCCGAGGCGCGGCTTCCGAGCGCTCGGAGGGCGAAGAAGAAGGCGCCCGCGGTCAGCACCATGACCGCCGCCCCCTGCATTCCTGCGAGACCGAGCCCCAGAACGACAAGCAGCAGGAGACCGCCGAGAAGCAGCGACCCGCGGCGGTTACGTATGGCGGTCACGGGCGGTACACTCCACATCGGGTGTGCGCGAACCGGTCACGGAAGAAGCCCGGCTGCTCCTGCCAGAGGCAATCACAGAGGGGATCCAGCAGGTCGTCGGACAGCGCAAGCTCTTCGAACGCAGTCACCCCGAGCATGTAGATGTACGCGTCTCGATTGGCCTCACACGCGCCTCCGTTGTAGGTATAGTTCGGTGGCACCAGAAAGTAGACGTACTGCCACCCCTCGGTCGGCATGCCATCTGGAGACGGCTCGTTGCGGGGATCCACCGGGACGCGGGTCAGTCCGTCGACACTCTCCAGGAAGGGCAGGAAACTGCGGCCGTCGCCGTCCTCGTCGACGGCCGAAACGTCCCACCAGCCCTGCCAGAAACCTGCCGGCCCCGTTCCTTCGCCGTAGTTGAGCGGCATCGGCAGGCTGCCGGTCCGTCGGGCGTAGTCGTCGAGCGCCGCAGCGATGGTCTCGATATCACGCAGGCGCTGCTCGTCCCGCCTCCGCGGTGAATCCAGCGAGGCGCTCCAGCGCTCGACGACCGCAGCCGGCAGCATCGTCGTCACGTCAAACCACACCGCAAGCGAGACTGCCATGAGAGCCAACCGGATGACTGGCCCTCCGAGAGCCGCGACGAGCCCGACCGCGGCCGCCACCCCGATGGCCGTGACTGCCACCACCGTCGCTTCTGGACCAAACAGGGTCACCTGCAGGCTGACAAACCCGTTGTAGACTAGCAGCACGACGACGAGCACCGGCACGAGGACGACGCTGGCCTCGATTCTTCGTCGGCGTCTCTGTGTGTCTCGTGGCACCGTTTCCTCTAATAGAGTTCTGATCCTTCGATGGCCGCTCAGCTCGGCAAACGGCTCCCTGTCCCGGGGCGGTATGTTCTGACCGGGCTGGCCATCGTTATCTTCCTGCCTGTATTCGTACATCTCGACGGCACGCTCTACACTACGACGGACGAGTTCTACGAATCGGGATTCCGCCTGTCGCGGCTTCCCCTTCCCCTCTCCGTCGCTGCCTCCGGACTGGGCGTTCTTCTGCTCGCCCTGCGGCGCGACTGGCCACGTGACCTCACGTTCCTGGCACTGACAGCCGCGAGCATCATCGCAACTTCACTGCTCTTTCTGGAAGAGCTCTCCCGCTCGAAGCTGCTCCTGTGTGCCCAGTTCCTGTTGCCGATGGGCGGCTACCTGCTGGGGCGGCTGGCCTTCAGGCAACCCGGCCGTGAGCTGCAGATCCTGTCGACAGCCATCCTGATCACGCTGACCGTGGTCGTACCGGGCCAGCTGGCCGATACCTGGCTCTCGGGCGATTCTCCGATTCTGGCCCCCACCTTCTTCGGAGTCGGCGTCTACGGCCATCTGCAATACGTCCCGACGACCTTCGTAGCCCTGTTCCTCATCGGCCTGGGAACCACCTGGAGTTCACCCGCCGCCAATACGCGGCATCGCCGGTTCATCGTCGTGCTGGCGATGCTCATGGGCATCTACGTCGCGTCATCGATGTCGATGCTTGCCGTCGGGGGCTTCGCAGTGTGCCTGCTGGCTTACGCCGTGTACGATGTCGCGGCGCATCGGCGGCCGGCCACCGCGCTGCTCAGTCTCGCTGCCGTCGGGATCATGATTCTGACGCTGCAGACAGCCATTCCGATCTCTGAACGATTCGCAACGAAATTCGCCCTGGGCACGCCGGACGTCCCGACCGTGCGTGCCGCAGCCGCTCCGCTTGCGTCTCCGGCAACGCCGGCCGCGGCTCCGGCGGTTCGTCCCGGCGTTGCCCCGGCCGCCGGCGGATCGGGCATGCGCCCCGAGGCTGACCGGTCGGCGGGAGAGCAGCAGCTGCCGGTGCCGGCCGTCGATCTATCCGGGCTGTCCGAGGAAGCCCGGCTCATTCTGGACCTGTGGGGAGAAGATGCCGCCCGCGTCGCCGGACTGCCCCCGAACATCGCCATCAGACTCGGCTACTGGAAGCACTACACGGCAGGACTCTTGAGCAGCCCCGGTCACTTTCTGTTCGGCCGACCTGTGCCGCCGGACAGGAACCGGTTTCCGAGTGCCCACAACTACTATCTCGATCTCGCGTACAACTTCGGAGCGGTCACGCTCGTACCGATCGTGGTCCTGATCGGGATAACCGCAGCGGGCGTCTGGCGCCAGCGCCACGTGGTCGTGCAGAACGCGCCGCTGTTCAGTCTGGCACTCGGCGTCGCGTTCCTCCTCCTGCTCGACAATCAGACACGCGTTGGAATGCGTCAGCCCTATCCGGGCATCGTGGCCTTCTTCCTGTGGGGCGTGCTCATGAACCTCGTGCAGGGAGCCCGCGGTGCCGAACAGTCATCCGTCACTGCGGGGGCTGCGCATCGTCCGACTGAGCTGCAGCCTTGACGTCGGCGGCCTGCCTCTGAAACAGACCTCGAATCTTCCCCCAGTACAGGCGAACGCCGTACGCGAGTCCGGCAAAGACAGCCACGATTGTCTGGAAGATCATGCTGCCCGAGCCGGGATCCAGATAGGCATAGGCGTCCGAAGGAAACAGGACGACCAGCAGCATTACCATCCCGATAGCACTCAAGCCTCGTGTCAGCACCACATGACCTCCGTCGATCACCCGGTTACGAGCGTGGGAGGGGAGAACGGTCAAACGTTACACAGTCGATACAGTCGACGCAAGCCTGACGACTGCCAGCCACGATGGGGCTCAGGTCCGCGTCCGTGAACTGCCGCGCGCCGCGATCGCCCATTCGCCTGCACAGACGACCGCCACCCACCCCAGGCTGAGCCAGGCGCGATCGGGCCGATCGAAGGCCCACAGGCCGACGGCGGTCACCGACGCGGCCGCCAGCATCAGGCCCGCGACGACGGGAGCGTGCGGCCGGCCCGGCACGATCAGTCGCTGGTAGGCGTGCTCACGATGCGCTTCCGTGATGGGCGCTCCCCGCAGGAGCCGCCGCACCAGCGTGACTGCGGGATCGACGAGGAACAGCGCGAGGCTCGTCGCTGTCAGCACGACTACCGTTGCTCGCGCCGGACCGTCGGCCACCGCAAACGGCAGGCCCGCCAGCAGGAACCCGAGCCAGCCGCTGCCCACGTCGCCAAGAAAGATCCTCGCCGGCGACCAGTTCCGCACAAGGAACGCGGCCGTGGCCGCCACCGTCAGCAGGGCGACGACAGCGCCTCCGGCAGCCCACGACACGAAGGCGATCGCACCGGCCGTCAATATCGCCTGCCCGGCCGCCAGCCCGTCGGCACCGTCCATGAAGTTGAAAAAGTTCGTGACGCCGACCAGCCAGAGCAGCGCCAGTACGATTCCCGCCGCTCCAGCCGGTCGATCGAACGGTGGTGCAAGCGGCCAGGTCTCGAATCCGCCATACGTCCACACCACGACCACGGCGGCCGCCAGCTGCACAGCCAGACGGATCGACGGCGCCACCGACGACACGTCGTCGCGCAGCCCGATCGCCGCTACCACTCCGGCGGCAGCGAGCAGCGGCCAGGGCGTTACAGACGTCCCCGCCTGTACGAGATCGACCACGACAAGCCCGGCGAGCGTGCCGACGACAATGCCGAGTCCACCACCCCGCGGGCGAACCTGAGCGTGAGAGCTCCGATGATTCGGCCGGTCAAGCAGGCCGATACGCGACGCCAGTTGCTCGACCAGCAGGACGACCGTCAGCGCTGCCACGGCCGTCACCAGCAACGCAGCGATCATGGCCCGTCGTCTCCGCCTTCCGCCAGCAGCTCCGTCAGGCTTTCAATCAGATCACGGGCGGGTCGGTAGCCGAGCTCCCGTGCAATGGCACTGCTGTCGTACGTCGCCGCGCCCAGCAGCTTCTGCAGCGCGGCGGAGTCGAACCCGATTCGACGCCGGAGCACCAGGCGCGCGACGTCGCCGCCCCAGGCCGCCAGTTGAAACACTGCGTACGGAATGTGCCACCGGAATGGCCGCCGCCCGAGCGCGACACGAATCGCGTCGACGATCTCCCGTGTCTCGTACGGTCGGCCGTCAGTGACGATGTACGTGCGGCCGACAGCCGCGGGGTGACTCCCTGCCAGCCTCAACGCGGCAACGGCATTGTCGATATGAAGCATGCTGCGCAGGTTGCCACCCGGCAGCGGCGGAAAACGTCCGGCCCGCACCGCCGCGATAAGCCGCTGCATGTTGCCCCGCTGGCCCGGTCCGTACACCAGCGGAAACCGCAGGCAGACGCTCTCGATGCGGCCATTGCTGCCGGCCGCGCGCACAATCTGCTCGGCCTCCAGCTTCGACCAGCCATAGGGGGTCTGGGGATTCTCCGGTGTCGTTTCGTCGGCTGGTCGACGGTTGCCTTCGTCGATGGCCTTCACGCTGCTCACGAACACGAAGCGCCGGACACCGGCGCGGCACGCCGCGTCGATCAGTCGACGGGTGCCTTCGACGTTAATCCGCCAGTACTCCGCTTCGGTGCCGGCCGCTTCCCGCATGTCGTGCGTGCGCGCGGCCAGGTGATAGATGACGTCGATGCCGTGACAGATCGGTGATGTCGGGGCGAGCTCCGCCAGGTCGACGGCCACGCTCTCCGCGGCTTCGCCGCCACCGCTGCGCGAAGCTCCCCTGACGAACGCCCCATCGGCTGTGAGCGCCGATACGAGCCTCCGTCCGACGAACCCGGTGGCTCCCGTCACCAGGCAGCGCACGTGGCCGCTACTCCCCCTTCTCGTACCAGGTGGTCCGACGCACGTAATCCACGTAGCTGAGGATGATGCGCGCGACCTTGCGCGAGACGTGGCTGTCGACGTAGTCGGGCACCGGCTGACGGCCGAGCGCCCCCTGGGTCGTGACCAGCTCGACTGCCTGCAGAAGCCGACGCGGCGACAGGCCGCTCATCACCGTCATGCCGGCCTCCATGGCCTCCGGCCGCTCGTGCGCATCGCGCAGGATGACGGCCGGTACGTCGAGCAGGGCTGCCTCCTCGCTCAGCGTCCCGCTGTCGGAAATGACGCAGAAGGCGTGCTGCTGCAGGCGAATCCACTCGAACAGCCCGAACGGCGGCAGGAACTCGATACCTTCGGGCCGGGCCTGACGCCGCCACAGGGCCTGCAGCCTGCGCCGTGTGCGCGGGTGCGTCGACATGACGATGCGCCGGCGGTACCTGCGGCGCACCGCCACGAGCGACTCGAGCAGCGTCGCGAGCCGGGCCGGATCGTCGACATTCTCTTCGCGATGCGCGCTCACCACGATGTACTGCCGTGATTCGAGGCCGAGCTCCTCGAGCACCGGGCTGGCCTCGATGCCCTCTCGGTAGTACTCGAGCACCTCGCGCATCGGCGACCCGATGGGGATCACCGTTTCCGGCCGCAGCCCTTCGGCGAGTAGATAGCGCCGCGCGTGCTCGGTGAGCGGCATGTTGATGTCGCTGATGTGATCGATGATGCGCCGGTTGACCTCCTCGGGCACGCGGTCGTCGAAGCACCGGTTGCCCGCCTCGAGGTGGAAGATGGGAACCCTCCGTCGCTTGGCGGGGATGGCCGCGAGGCAGCTGTTCGTATCGCCGTACAGCACCAGCGCTTCCGGCTTCATGCGCACGAGCAGTTCGTCGGTGCGGGCAATCACGTTGGCGATCGTCTCAGCCGCGGTCCGGCCGGCCGCGCCGAGCATCACGTCCGGTCGCCGAATTCCCAGCTGCCGGAAGAACACCGCGTTCAGCCCATCGTCGAAGTTCTGTCCGGTATGGACCAGGACGTGATCCGTCACCCGATCGAGCTCGGCAATGACGCGGCTCATCTTCACCACTTCCGGCCGCGTGCCGACGATCGTCATCACGCGCAGCCGGGCAGCCGGTTTACGTCGCTGATCCTTCATCGCAGCAGTTCACCTTCGCTCAGGTCGACCTGTTCGACGAGCAGTCGGTTCTTCCGGAGCAGCGCCTCGGTCTGTGCCAGGCCGACCGGCGCGTCGGCCGAGCTGTACTCGCGCTCGAGCGGACGCACCTCCCGCGGCGTGCGGGTCAGTTCGGGCAGCATCGGTGCAATCGCGTAGTACTGCGGGCTGTGCACGTAGGTATGGCGGCATTCCTCGTCCGACACGAGTATTTCGTGTTCCTTCTCGCCCGGACGGATTCCCGTAACGACGATGTCGACGGGTCGATCGCCAATCAGCGCCTTCGCGATGTCGATGACCGTGGCCGACGGGGCGACCGGCACGAGAATCTCGCCGGGCCTCGCCCCGGCAATCGCCTCGAACACCGTGTCGACCGCGTGGTTCAGGGTCATGAGGAACCGCGTCATGTTCGGTGCGGTCACCGTAACGGGACCGCCGCTGCGAATCTGCTGGTGAAAGAGCGGCAGCACCGAACCGCGCGACGCCATGACGTTGCCGTACCGGACGCACACGAAGCGCGTCTGGGGGTTGAGGATATTCGCCGCCGTGAAGATCCGCTCGGCCACCGCCTTCGACATGCCCATGACGTTGACCGGCTTGCAGGCCTTGTCGGTGCTCACACCGACCACCACCTCCACGGACAGGTGCCCTTCGCTGATGGCCCGCACGACGTTCGTCGCCCCGATGCAGTTCGTCAGGACGGCCTGCTCGGGAAAGTACTCACAGGTGGGGACCTGCTTGAGGGCGGCCGCATTGATGACGATATCGACACCCGCCATCGCCGAGCGGACGTCGGCATAGGACCGCACGTCGCCGATGCGGAATTCGAGCAGGCGGCTGAAGTTGTCGTAGATGACCTCGTCGGTCCCCGTGCGCCGGTTCTGGTACTCCAGGCGCATCTCGTGCTGCTTTGCCTCGTCGCGCGAGAGCACGATGACCTTGGCGGGTGTGCCGCGCTCGCCGCCGAGCAGGCGCCTCACGAGCACCTTGCCCAGCGATCCCGTACCGCCCGTGATGAGGATGCGCTTTCCGGTCAGGTCCATCAATCCGTCCGTCCTTCCGCCGCGGCGCCGCGCCGGGCGCGAATCTCGTCGGCGAGCTCGTCGAGCATGGCGTCCCACGCGGGCACCTCGTAGCCGGCGGCCCGGGCGAAACGGGAACCGTCGAGGCTCCTGTCGCAGAAGAAGTCGTCGTCCGGTCGGATCTCGACATCGGTCCGACCGAGTCGGTCCGCAAGTCCGACGAGCAGCTCGTACTTCGAGATGGGAGCCGAAGCCACCTGCCAGACGCCGGACAGATCCGGCCTCTGCGTAAGCACATGCTCGATCACGCGGGCCGTCTCCCGGGTCGTCAGGCCCGTGTAGATGGCCCGCCGAAACCCGTGAATCATACCGCGCTGGGCGAGGAACCACTCGATGAGACCAGTGAACCGGCTCAGCTCGAGGCCGATGATGGAGGTCCGCAGTGTCAGCCCCGGAGCCTCCGACACTTCGCCGAGCAGCTTCGACCGTCCGTACAGGTCCACGGGGTCCGGAATGTCGTCCTCGGTGTACATGCCGCGGCGCCCGGAGAACACGCAATCGGTGCTCACGTGCACGAGCCGCGCGCCCTGCTGCCGGCACCGCGCGAGCAGCCGGTGCGGCAGCAGCGCGTTGACCTGGATTGATGGAATGGCCTCGTGCGCCTCGGCCCGCTGCTTCACGATGCCGATGCAGTTGACGACGGCGTCTGGACGCAGGCGGGCAAGCAGGTCATCGACCACTCCCGGCGTCGTGGCCTCGACGCCGGCGATGCTGTTCTGCCGGTTGAAGAGGCCGAAGCGCTCATAGTGCTCGAGCGGCTGCCGCAGCGTGACCGTGACGTCGTGCCGGCCGGTCCACGTCCGGAGGAGCTGGTGCCCCAGCATCCCGTCGCCGCCCAGAATCAGGATCTTCATCTCGCTCTCTCCGTAATCTCGCGCATCCACCCGTCGAGCCGGGCGATGAGCATCTCGCGATCGAACTGCTCGACCGCGTATCGGCGTCCCCGCTGGCCCATCTCGGCACGCTGTGCAGGTTCCATCGCCATCAGACGCCTGACACCGTCGGCCAGCGCCTGACCACTCTCCTGCTCCACGACCACGCCGGCGCCGGACTCCTCGACGATGCGCGCGCCTTCGCCTTCGAGCGCGGCCAGCACGGGACGTCCCATGGCGAGCGACGACTGCACCTTGGCCGGCACTGTCGACGCGAACGCGGGATCGCGGCGGAGACTCACGAGGAGCACATCGGCGAGGCTGAGATACGTCGGCATCGCCTCGGCGGGCTTCCAGCCAAGGAAGCGGACCTTCTCCTGCAGACCGAGCTCGCCCGCGCGCTCCTCGAGATGCGCACGCTGGTTCCCATCTCCGATGAACACCCACACGACATCGCGGTCGCGCAGGAGGTCGGCGGCGTCGATGACGGCATCGAGCGCCTGCGCATACCCGAGGTTCCCCGCAAACACGACGGTGAACCCGCGCGGCCATTCGCGCCGTTCCGGGGCGTCGTCCGGCACCGTCGTGGGCCTGTAGAAGTCGTCCGCCCAGTTGGGCAGAACGCGAACGTCGCGAACGTCGGGACAGACGCGGCGAATCGCCGGCACGAACGCCGCCGACTGGCCGAGCACGAGGTCGCAGCGGTGGTAAATCCACCGGGCCAGGCGTTCGACCGCCCGCGTGATGCGGCCGGGCCTGACCGCCCCGATCGCCACGAGGTTGTCGGGCCAGAGGTCCTGGACCCAGAACACGACGGGAATCCCCCGCAGCCAGCGCAGCCAGATGGCCGGAAGACAGATCGTGATGGGCGACGGCGCGTACGCGAAGCTCACGTCGTAGCGGTCGCGGAGCATCAGCGATCCGAACACGACGCCGGCGACGACGAAGGATGCATAGTTCAGCAGGAGGCGCAGGCCGCGTCTGGATCCGCGCGTCACGATGGGCACCCGCCGAACCTCCGCCCCTTCGCGCTTCTCGCGCCAGGGACCCCGCCAGCCATAACCCTTAAACAGGCGACCGGCCGGATAGTTCGGCAGGCCGGTGAGCACAGTCACCTCGTGACCACGATCGGTCCAGGCCCGGACAAGGTCGTTGATCCGGAAGGATTCGGGCGAAAAGTACTGCGAAACGACGAGTATCTTCATCGGTTCCGATCTGCCTCGCAGCAGTCGGTGTCGACCGGCGTCGAATCCGGCCAGGCACCTTCAGGCAGCGGACGGACTTCTACCTTGTCAGGCACCTCCGAGTCGACCACGACTGTCGGATTGTCCGGACCAAGCGCGTCGACAGGCAGGTTGCTGAACAGTTCGGCCGACAGCCGCTGAATCGACGTTCGACGCCCATCGACACCAGGCGCCAGGTCGGATCGCCGGATGGCATACAGGGCGGAATAGTTGTCCAGAAGATCCCGGTCGGTCAGGTTCTCGACTTTCAGACCGGCGGAGATCCTGGAACCGTGATCGCCCTGAACCACGATCGTCGCTGAACGGAAGTCGGGACGTTGCAGAGCCTTTTCGAGCAGGGCATCGATTCGGGACAGCGCGCAGCGATATTGAGCAAGGTAGTCCGCGTAGTTGCCTCGCCGCCTCGTCTCGAGCGCCTCGCCCTCGAGACCGTGCTGCTCGACGAGGGAGTACCCGACTGGTGCCCGACCGGTTTCATTGCAGGCCTCGTTCAGTACATAAGGGGAATGGGGCACGAGAAAGTGCGCGAAGTAGGCGCGCCCGGCCGGCGAACTCAGGACGTCCGTCTCGAAGCGATCGAACCACCGGGGAAACTGATAGGCATCGACCGTGTGGAACTGCTCGGGGCGGACGTCGGCGTACCGGGCGGTCAGCCACTCGAGGTAGTGGTACAGCAGGTAGCTGAAATTGAGACGAGGACGCAGCAGGAAGAGCGCCATCTGCGCCTTCATGTCTTCGTTGACCGCCAGCACGTTCGCCGCAGGGTCCTGACTGCCGACAAACGGACTGTAAGGATTGAAGGACGGCAGGACCTCACATCGCTCAGCGCCGTCGAAGCAGAAGTCGATGTGCTCCGTGCCGTACACGACGACCTGGTAGCCCTCCTCCGACAGGCGCGCGAAGAGCCTGGACTGCACCTTCCCGCGGTCCGCGTGTGAAACGAACGTGCCGTACCGATCGTCGTTGAAGTCGAAGTTCAGCGTGCTGGGTATCGAGCGGGCCGACACCGGATGACGGCTGAACGCACGCTCGAAGACCCGGAAGCCATGACCAACGAGAACCCGACGAATCTCGCCGGCCAGGTCACTTCCTCCCGGCGCCTCCTGAAGCCCTTCGATCCCGAGCGCTTCATCCAGGACGATGTAGAGCACGGGCGGCTGCATTGTGGGCGCCGGCCCGACCTGAGGTCGATCGGTGGAGACGGCCAGAAGTGCAGCCGGGTTCGCCACGACCGTCGCCGCGAACAGAGTCAGTGCCACCAGCACGGCGATCGACACGGCGTGCCTCCGTATCAGCCAGAAGACAGCGAACAGCGCAGCGAAGATCGCTGCGAGTGGAGCCACTCGCGCCAGTCGCGCAACGGGCGGTGGAAGGGCCGCGACGGCGTCCGGCGTGAGGCTCGACAGTATCCAGTGCCCCCCGGCGACGACATCGAGGCAGACGACGATACATCCGGTGAGGATGAGGACCTGCAGAAAGGTGCGTACCGGGCTCGCCGGCACCAGACTGACGCTGACCAGCGCACAGCCGAGGGCCAGTCCCAGGGCCGCGAGCCCGGCCAGCAGCCACAGCAGCGGTCCCGAAAAGACCGTAATCCGCAGGTCTCCCCCGGACGCGATGAGGGGCGAAACCAGGGCGAGCGCAGGCGCTACGGCTGCGGCAACCTGCCCGGGACGAAGCCAGTCACGGAATGTCATCGCACAATTGCCCTGTTCCACGCCGGCCTGAAGGCGGCGGGCAGCGCCGGCCAGAGCACACCGGCCCCACACACCGAGACGCCCAGAGCCGTCAGCGCCAGCTCACCCCACGTCCGGGGCGTCCAGAACAGCGTTCCGGCGGCGGCCGCGAGAAGGAACACGACGGGAACGGCTCCACTCCACCTCTCATGCGGCGACTGGTGGTCGCCCGGCAGCGCAGCGAACAGCCGGCGTTGACTGAGCAAAGACACACCCGCACTCACCGCGGCACCGGCCCACGGAGCCCCCGCGAGACCAGCTGTCAGCAGGCCGGCGGGAACGGCGAACACGCGGCCCACTGACTCCAGGAACATCAGCCGGCCCGAGAGGGCGATATCTCCGGTCGCGCGCAGCAGGCTGTTGAGAAGCAGCGTCCGGCTCGAGAGGATCAGCTGAACCGCAAAGGCACACGTCAGCCACGTGCCACCGAACGACGACGGTTCGAACAGGAGCGAGACGAACGCAGAATTTACAGCGACGACGATGGCCGCAGATACGCAGGCCGCCGCCAGGTGCAGCCACAGCGCCTCGACGGCAAGTGAAGACGCGCGCTCGCGATCACGGGCTCCGATCAGATGCGCCAGGCCGGGCGGAATGGCGAGCACGAATCCGTCCAGCAGATTCCGGACCCCGTCAATCGCGCGGCGTGTCAGGCCGTACACCGCGGCCGGCACCGGCCCGAAGATGATCGCAACGATCAGCACCTCGGTGTTCTGGGCAAGGACATGCGCCGAACTGCCAAGCGCCATGGCACCGCCGAACTGTCGCGTCTCCCGCAGGTAGTGCCTGGCGGGGCGACCGACCCAGCGCCACCGGCCGGGCAGTGACGACAGGAAGATCAGCGCGCCCGCGACGGAAACGGCTGCCCGCGTCAGCAGGCCGACGGCGAGCGCCAGAATCCCCCAACCGTTCCAGAGCAGGACGATCGACGTCACGAGTCCGACCGCCACGCCCCCGACCTGCGCCGACTGCATGAGTGCGGGACGCTGCACGCCGCGCGCAACTCCCTGCAGGCCGTTGAACACCAGGATCAGGGCGCTCGCGACGACGGCCAAAGCAAAGGCGCGACCGAACTCGGCCCGGTGAGCGTCCGGTACTCCGATCCACGACACGACGAGCGGCGCCCCCAGCATGCCGACCAGAGCCAGCAGCAGCGCCACGCCCGCCAGCAGTGCCATGCCGGTCGCCGACCAGCCGGCAGCTCGGTCGAAATCCTGTTCTCCGGCGGCCGCCGCCACGCGCTGCGCGAGCAGGTGCGGGATGCCGAGATCGAGCAGCTGAATCCAGACAAGGACTTCGGACGCCGCCAGCCAGGCGCCCAGCACGGGAGCCCCGAGGACGGACAGACTCAACGGCAGCAGGAAGAACGCCTGCAGGACCGTCAGCGTGACGGTCGCGGCGTGCCCCACGAAGGTGGCAGCTGCTGCCCTGCGCCTGACAGGAACACCGGCTGTGGCGACCCCGGTCACCGTTTCGCTCGTGTTCCTGCTGGACCTGCTCACGCGACCTAGTGCCGCGCCCCCTGAGGGCGCTCCGATAGATTCAGATGAGGAACGGGAAGAAGAGGTGCAACACGTTTTCGGCAGTTAGTCTATACTTCCCGGAGCAGCCGTGAACAGGACTTCCCGGCGCCGACGGTCCCTGCCGCCTCCCCTCAGGAATCCGTTACTGCGCTTTGCCGTCATTTTCAGCTTCGACGCGGCCATCGCAGCCGTCAGCCTCTGGCTAGCAGTCCAGCTGCGTTTCGAAGGCCGTGTCGAACCGGCCTATGCGGCAGTCCTGCCTCAGTACATCGCCCTGCTCGTCGGTTGCCGTG
>ERZ777003.3394-NODE-3394-length-15603-cov-4.897286_pt1 | contig 15603 bp, 15 predicted proteins | sample MGYA00374956_ERZ777003 | MGnify/ENA primary metagenome ERZ777003 (study PRJEB29302, sample SAMN06268252) | bioreactor metagenome | isolation source: Joint BioEnergy Institute, California, USA | place: USA:Joint BioEnergy Institute, California, USA | collected... | reverse complement strand
CACGCCCCGCCAGGCGGGCGGTACCGGCGAAGGCTACCGGGCGTGGACGCCCGACGGCGGCGGCGACGCGCCGGCGACCCGCCCGAGCGAGGCCGAGGTCATTCAGGCGCTGTGCACCGTCTATGACCCCGAGATCCCGGTGAACATCTACGAGCTGGGGCTGGTCTACGACGTCGAGGTCCACGACGACGGGCGGGTCGAGGTGCTGATGACGCTGACTTCGCCCGGCTGTCCGGTGGCGGCCGAGATGCCGAGCTATGTCGAGAATGCGGTGTCGGCCGTGGACAAGGTGACGAAGGTCGATGTCGAGATCACCTGGGACCCACCGTGGACGCCGGACATGATGAGCGAGGCTGCCCGCCTTGAACTGGGCTTCCTGTAGGGCCATCTCAGGCACTTGATCTGTCGCGATGACTGACGGACCTTTCCGGGTCGTCGCCGGTTGTGCGCGGACGCGGCGATTCCCGTGTGCTCCGGTCGCGCAGGTCCCGGATCGGCAGGCCGCCGTGGATTGCTCGCGGTGATGAAGGAGTAGGACGGAACCGATGCCTCTTGGTGCAGCGATTCAGATCAGCGATGCCGCCGCCGCGCGGGTGAAGGAGATGCTGGCCGAGGCCGGGGAAGGTGTCATCGGCGTGAAGCTGGGCGTCCGCACCCGCGGCTGCTCCGGGCTCAGCTACGACATGAGCTACGCCACCGAGATCGGCCCCCACGACGAGGTGGTCGAGGACAAGGGCGTCCGCGTGGTGATTGACCCGGCCGCGGTGATGTTCCTGCTCGGCTCGGTGATGGACTACAAGGACGACGTGTTCGAGAGCGGCTTCGTGTTCAGGAACCCGAACGCCAAGGGCACCTGCGGCTGCGGCGAGAGCTTCCACGTCTGAGCATCCCGCCGCGCCGTGCGACCGGCCGGCGCGGCGACAGTCCCTGCCACTCCATCATTCCTCCGGAATGAAGTCCGGGTTCCACACCACCTCCCACAGGTGGCCGTCCGGGTCCTGGAAGTAGCCGGCATAGCCGCCGTAGAAGGTTTCCTGCGCGGGCTTGACGATGGTGGCGCCAGCCCGCGCGGCCTGGTCCATCACCCGGTCCACCTCCTCCCGGTTCCGGACATTGTGCCCGAGTGTGAAGGCCGTCGGGCTGGCCGGCGTTGCCGCCAGGCCGGTGTCGTGGGCGATGTCCTCCTGCGCCCAGAGCGCGAGCTTCAGTCCGCCCGCCAGGTCGAAGAAGGCGACCGCGCCATGTTCGAACTCGCGGCCGACGATGCCGCGCGTCGGCAGCCCGAGGCCGTCGCGGTAGAAGGCGACGGACCGGTCGAGGTCGGCGACCCCGAGGGTAATGACGGACAGGCGCGGGTGCATCGCTCGCTCCTCTGGCGGGTCGGTCTCGCCCCCCGATCATGCCACGGAGGCGCGGCCGGGGATCGGCATCAGTTGATGTAGAACTCGGTGATGAACCGCGCCGGCTCGCCGTGGCGGATGCTGCCGTTGAAGACGCGCTCCTGGCCGCCCACCCGCACCCGCACCCGGAACGGGGTCGGGTCCGGCGAGCCATGGTTGGCGTAGTGATCGACATACACCTGATAACGGCCGGGCGGCATTCCGCCGGGCCAGACGATGTTCTCGACCGGCGCGTTGCTCAGCCAGTTGGCCGAGGCGTTCATGTCGATGTCGAGCCGGCTGCCGCAGCCGCTGACGTTGGCGAAGTAGACGCGCGTGCCGTTGGGGCACACCACGTGCAGGTCGAGGTCGTTGGTGTTGTTCCAGATCAGCGTGACGAGCTGTTCCGACTGCTGCCCGCCCTCGCGCCGGATCCGGGAGTCGAACTCCGGGTCCACCGGCGGCTGCGGCGGCGGCTGGGGCTGCGGCGGCGGCTCCACCACGGACACCTGCGGCGGCTCCGGTGCAGGCGGTGGCGGAGGCGGCGGGGGCGGCGCCTCGCGTGCGGGGGTGAGCGCAGGAGGCGGCGGCGCGGGCGGAGGCGGCGGCGCGACTGCGACCACCACCGGCTCTTCCGGCAGCTCGACCACGGGCTCCTCGATCGGGGGCTCGGGCTCCTCGACCGGTGGCGCCTCGGCGACCTGGGGCGGCTCGGGCGGCGCTTCGGGGATGCAGGTCCGGCGCTGGCTGAGCGCGAGCCAGCGCAGTCGCGCCACCTCGTCGCTCAGCGCCAGCGTCTGCGCCTGCGCGGCCGCCAGTGCGGCCCGGGCCTGGTTCTCCGGCGCCTCCGCAGGTTCTTCCGGGGCCGGGGTCTCCACGACGTCCGCGACCGGCACCGGCTCGACCTGCTTGGGATCGGACGCGGCGGGCATCCAGGCCAGAACGGCCCCGGTAGCCGCCGCGAGCGCCACCGCGGACAGCCCCGCAGCCAGTGCCGTGCGTCTGCCGCGTCCCGTCATCGCTCCGCTCGCGCCCCGTACGGCGTCCGCGCCTGCGGCATGTCAGTCTCTCGCCCGGCCGATCCCCATCAGGGGAAATCTCGGCGGCGATTAAGGCGAGGCTGTGGCGGCTAGGCTCCCGCCCAGGTCTCGTTGAAGGCGGCGGCGATCTTCGCACACTCCCGATTGGCCGCCTCGAGCTCGCGCGTCCAGATCATGAAACCGTGCAGCACGCCGGGCACGTCGCTGAACGTTACCGGCACGCCGGCGGCGGTGAGCTTGTCCCGCAGCCGGAACGCGTCGTCGCGCAGCGGATCGCAGCCCGCGGCGCTGACATAGGCCGGCGGCAGCCCCTCCATCCGGGCGCGCAGCGGCGAGGCGCGCCAGTCGGCAATCTCGGCGAGGCTGTTCAGGTAGTTGTTGCGGAACCAGACGAGGAATTCCATCGACAGCATGTATTCCTCGCCGCCGAAACGGTCGAAGGACTCGCCCTCGTAGGCGAGATCAAAGGCACCGTAGATCAGTGCGAGGAAGCGGAGCGGGCTGTCGCCGGCGTCCCGCAGTGCCAGCGCCGTTGCCAGCGTCAGGTTGGCGCCGGCCGAGTCCCCGCCGAGGGCGAGGCGGCTGGTGTCGAGGCCCCAGTCGCCACCGTTGCGCGCGAGCCAGATGACCGCCGCGAGACAGTCGTCGGTGGCGGCGGGGAACCGATGCTCGGGCCCCATCCGGTAGTCGACGCTCGCGACCGCGAAGCCGCCTTCCTCCGCCAGCCGGCGGCACAGCCGGTCGTGGGTGTCGAGCGAGCAGATCACCCAGCCGCCGCCGTGGAGGAAGATGAGCGTCGGCGCCGGCCGCGTCGCATTCGGGAAGTAGAGCCGCACGCGGATGTTGCCGGCCGGGCCGGGGAGGCTGCGCTCCTCGACCGTGTGCATCGCCGGCGGGTCCTCGTTCCACGGCCGGTTGAACTCCTCTGCCAGCGCGCGGGCCTGCGGCGCGGGGAACTGGTGGAGCGGCGTGCCGCCGATGCGGCCGATGTCGATCAGCCGCTGGTAGACGGCCTGCGACTGTGGTTCCAGCCCGGGCGGCGGGGCGCTCGGGGGTGTGAACACCCGGTGCATCGGTACCTCCGTGGGTCAGACTCGGGGCGCCGCCGCCGGGCGGCTGCGCTCAGGCGCGCAGCTTGTCGCCTCGTCCGTAGACGAGCAACATCAGGATGATGACGGCGCCGTAGATGATCTGGCGGCCGGCCTCCGGCATCTGCATCACCGACAGCACCGACTGCAGCAGCACGATCAGGACGGCGCCGATCACCGTGCCCAGATACTTGCCGCGCCCGCCGAGGATATGGGTGCCGCCCAGCACCACCGCTGCGATCGACGGCAGCAGGTATTCGTCGCCCATCGCCTGGAAGGCGCGGCTCGAATAGCCGGCGAGCAGCAAGCCGGCGATCGCCGCGCACAGGCTGCAGATGACGAAGGAGCAGATGATGACCAGCCGGGTGTTTACGCCGGAGAGGTAGGTCGCCGCCTCGCGGTTGCCGATGGCGTACATGTAGCGGCCAAGCGGCGTGCGGTTGAGGATGAACACGATCGCCACCGAGACGGCGATCCACAGGATCACCGCATGCGGGATGCCGAAGGTGCGGTCGCGGCCGAAGAAGAGCATCAGGTCGGTGGCCGCCGACTGGGGCGCGAAGCCGCCGGTCAGGATCACCATCAGCCCCATCAGCACCGTGTTGACGCCGAGGGTGAAGATCATCGACGGCACCCGCAGATAGGCGACGCCGAGGCCGTTGAACAGGCCGACGACGAGGCCGACGCCGAGGCCGACCGGCACGGCGGCCGGCCCGCCGACCGCCGTGGCCAGCATCGCCGCCGCCGACAGCGTCCACGGCACCGACAGGTCGATGTGGCCGAGCAGGATCACCATCATCATGCCCGCGGCGGTGATGCCGAGGAAGGAGGCGATCTGCAGCTGCTGCAGCAGGTAGGTCGGCGACAGGAAGCTCAGCGTGCCCTGGGTGGCGAGCGTGTAGGCGCTGCCGACCAGGAGGATGACGATGACGAAGGCGCCGGCGATCAGGATCGGCTTGTCGATGCCCATGCGGGTGGTGGCGGAGCTCATCGGCCGGCCCTCATGTGAACAGCGTCAGCCGGTTGCGCACGCGGAACACCCGCGCCGCGCCCAGGCTCACCGCCAGCAGCAGGATCGCGCCCTCGACCAGCGACTGCAGCAGCGGGCTGGCGAGGAAGCCGAAAATCGAGTTCTCGTCGATGACGCGGAAGATGAAGGAGATCGCGCGGATGACCATGGCGCCGAAGATGGTGCCGATGCAGCCGCCGGTGCCGCCGAACAGCGAGGTGCCGCCGATGACGACCGCCGCGATCGAGTTGAGGGTGTAGGAGCCGGCCTGCTGGGCATCCGCATTGCCGCTGCCGGTGAGGAGCGTGAGGTAGAGCCCGGCGCAGGCGGCGAAGAAGCCGGCGAGGGTGAAGGCGGCGAGCTTCGACCGGTTGATGGCGATGCCCGACATGTAGGCGGCACCCTCCGCCGAGCCGATGGCGTAGCAGCCGCGGCCCGTTGCCGAGCGGCGGAACGGGATCCACACCAGCAGCACCACCAGCACCAGGAACACCGCCGGCAGCGGGATCAGGCCGAACCAGCCGAGATCCTCCCACCAGCCGTAGGTGTAGCCCAGCTCGTTGATGTCGTTGGTGAGCGCCCAGCTCAGGTCCCCGTCGACCTTGCCGCCCGGCGTCGGGCGCACGAACAGCGCGACGCCGATGAAGATCGCGCCCGTGGCCAGCGTCGCGATGATCGGCTGGATGCGGCCGTAGACGACGATGCAGCCGTTGAGGAGCCCGCAGGCGGAGCCGATCACCAGGCACAGCACGCAGCCGAACAGGACCGACCAGATGTCGCCGGCGAGGAACTCGGAGGCGATGCAGTTGATCATCGTCATCAGCGGGCCGACGGAGAGGTCGAGCCCGCCGAGCAGCACCGGCACCGTCTGCGCCATCGAGACCAGCGCCAGCGGCACCACTTCGTTCGCGTTCTGCAGCACGACGTTCATGCCGAAGCGCGAGAGCTGGGTGGCATAGATCAGGTAGAGCACCAGGAAGATCGCGATCGCGATCAGGAGCCCGAGGTTCTGGGTGGCGTAGATGCGGAGCGTCTTCATGCCCGCGCCTCCGCGGCCGCGCGCTCGATCTGGTCCGATAGGTTCAGCGAACTCGCGACGATGTTCGTCTCGGTGATCTGGTCGCCGACCAGCTCGCGCACGATCTTGCCGTCATAGAGGATCAGCACCCTGTCGCAGCTCCCGATCAGCTCGTCGTAGTCGGTGGTGTAGAACAGGATGGCGGTGCCCTGGTCGGCCAGCCGCCGCAGGAGCTGGTAGATCTCCTGCTTGGTTCCGACGTCGATGCCGCGCGTCGGGTCGTTCAGCAGCACGATCCGCGCTCCGGTCATCAGCCACTTGGCGATGACGACCTTCTGCTGGTTGCCGCCGGAAAGGGTCGCGACCGGGTCGCCGACGCCGCCGATCTTGATCTGGAGCTGCTGGATCATCTCGGTGATGCGCTGGGCCTCGCGCGAGCGGTCGATCACCAGCCCCCGGGTCAGCATCGGCATCGCCGCCATCGAGATGTTGGCGCCGATCGACATCGGCAGCATCAGGCCCTCGGTCTTGCGGTCTTCTGGGATGAGCGCCATGCCGATGCGCTTCGACTTCGCGCGGGCGGGGCTTCCGATCGCGGTCTTGCGACCGTCGATCAGCACCTCGCCCTGCACGCCACGCAGCACGCCGAACAGCGCGAGCAGCAGCTCGCGCTGGCCCTGGCCGTCGAGCCCGCCCAGCCCGACGATCTCGCCGCGGCCGACGGTGAGCGAGATGTCGTTCAGCACCGGTGGCCAGGAGAGGTTGCGCACCTCGAGCACCGGCTGGGGCGGCGTGTCCCACTTCGGCTTCGGCGGATAGACGTGGCTCATCTCCCGCCCGATCATCAGCTGCACCACCTCGTGGTCGGTGTGCGCGTCCTTCGGGAAGGTCTCGATGTGGCGCCCGTTGCGGAACACGGAGCAGGTGTCGGCCAGCTCCTTGATCTCGTGCATGCGGTGCGAGATGTAGAGCAGCGACAGCCCCTCGTTCCGGAGCTGGTGCAGGATCTCGTACACCTTGGTCACGTCCGAGCTGGTCAGCGCGGACGTCGCCTCGTCGAGGATCAGCAGCGTCGGGTTGCGGCCCAGCGCCTTGGCAATCTCCACCATCTGGCGGCGCGACAGCGGCAGGTTGCGCACCCGCTCGCGCGGGTCGATGTCCTCGCAGCCGACGCGGGCGAGCAGCTCCTCCGCCCGGCGCCGCTGTGCGCGGGAGTCGATCAGGCCCAGCCGGGTCCGCGGCGGGTCGGTGATGCAGATGTTGTCCGCCACCGACAGGTCGGGCATCAGCGACAGTTCCTGGAAGATGCAGACGATGCCCGCGGCGTTCGCCTCCAGCGGCGAGCTGAACTGCACCTCCCGGCCGTCCAGCGTCATCGTGCCCGCATCGGGCTGGACGACGCCGGCGATGATCTTGATCAGGGTCGACTTGCCGGCGCCGTTTTCGCCGAGGACCGCATGGATGGAGCCGCGCTCGCAGGCGAAGTCCACGTCGGTGAGCGCGCGGACGCCGCCGTAGGTCTTGGCGATCCCGCGCATCTGCAGATAGGCCATCGAAGGGATCCTCGGTGCGGGGAGGGCTTCGCGACGGGAAACGCCCGCGCCGGGCAGCGGCGGCCCGGCGCGGGTCGTCGATCAGGATCGACGGACGGTTACTGCGTCACGTCGTCCGCGGTCTGCGCCATGATCTGCACCGCCGTGATGTTCACGTCGCACGGCGGGAATTCGTTCACCGCGAAGAAGTTGTCGGTCAGGTCGGACCAGTAGTTCACGCCGTCCTCGAGCGTCTTGTAGTCCGCGACCGGCACCGGCACCGAGATCAGCTGCGGCAGGACTTCGCCCTGCAGCGCGGCGATCGCGGCCTTGATCGAGATCGCGACCAGGCCCGGCGACTGGCCGTAGGAGAGGCCGACCAGGCCCTCTTCATGGTGCTCGGCGATCAGCTTGCGGAAGCCGTTCTCGCCCTCGCCCGCGATCGGGATGAACGGATGGCCCGCATCCATCAGCGCGCGCACGGAGCCGGTCGAGCCGCCCTGGGTGAAGATGCCGTCGAAGTGGCCGTGCACGGCCAGCGCGTCCGCCGTCGCCTTCTGTGCGTCGCCGTCGGCCCAGTTGCCCACGACCTCGATGATCTCGAAGTTGTTGCCCTCGGCTTCCATGACCGAGCGGAAGCCCTCGTGGCGGTCGCGGTCCACCGAGTTGCCGGGCACGCCGCGCACCTCGAGGATCCGGCCTTCGTTGCCGATGTGCTCGATCAGGAACTCGGCCGACATCGTCCCCATCGACCACTGGTCCTCGTTCACCATCATCACCTCGTCGGTGTCGAGGATGTTGTCGAACGGCACCAGGACGACGTTGTTGCGGTTGGCGAGCCGGATCACGCGGTCGAAGCCGTCGGGCGACACCGCGATGGTGACGATCGCGTCAAAGCCCTGGTTGATGAAGTCCTCGATCGCGCCCAGCTGGACCGCGGCGTCGAGGCCGGTGGAGACGACCTTGAACTCGGCGATGTGCTGCGCGATCTCGGGCGTCTCGACATAGGCCTTGGCGGTCTGGATCATCTGGATCCGCCAGGTGTTGCCGACGAAGCCGTTGACGAGGGCGATCCGGTACGGCCCCTCGCGCGGTTCCCACTGGAAGTACTTGGTGTCCTGGTCCCAGGGCGCGAAGCATTCCGGCAGATAGCCCGGCCCGTCGACGACGGCCGGCTGCGCCCACGCGGACGCGCCGCCCAGCAGGCCGGCTGCCAGCGAGGCCGCGGCCGCATACGCGAATTTCGTCATCCCGTTTCCTCCCAATTGACGTTCGGGTCGCTCGTTCTTGTTCTTTCTCGTGTCGAAGCGGCGTTTCACTTCCGATCGGCGAGCCGGAGTTTTCGGCATTCGTGACGATGCGTCAACGGGATTAACTTCGGGTCAGGGGAACTCGATCGCAGGTTGCAGGCGCGCGGCCGCGCTTGTGGCGGCATCCGGCTCCTCCTATTGAAGGAGGAATGCGGCGGCTGATTCTCCTGTGCCTCCTGTCCGCGGTCGCGGCCGCGCCCGGCGGCTGTGTCTGGTTCTCGGACCTCACGAGCGAGGAGCCGGAAACCCCGCGGCCGGTGGAGACGCCGGTCGAGCCCGCGCCCTACCGGCTGCAGGCCGAATACGACTTTCCCGGCTCGATCGCGGCGGCGGAGGCCGGCCACGCCGCCCTTGCCGCGGGGCACACCGCCGCGGCCATCGAGCACTACGAGGCGGCGATCGGCGCCTGGCCGGCCAATCCCGACGCCTGGGCCGGCCTTGCCACCGCCTACCGCGCGGAAGGGCGCGAGGACGACCTGCGCTATGCGCTGTTCTTCGCCCGCCGCATCGAATGGGCGCAGACGACGCCGCCGTCCAGCGTCGCCGCCAGCTTCCGCAACGTCGCCCGCGGCAGCATCAACCGGCCCGTGGAGGACGAACGCACGCGGCAGATGGCGGAACAGCTGGCGCTGTACTATGCCGGCCTGCACGTCGCGCAGCGGATGGCGCTGGTCGGCAGCCGGGCGGAGCCCGAGGACGCGCTGGACGCCGTCGGCGTCGTGCCGGCCATGGTCGGCACTGCGGCGCTGTCGATCTACATGGGAGCGCAGCTGGTTGGCATCTTCATTCCGGAATAGGCCGCCCGCCCGCGGTCACGAGGTCCTGCTCGCCCTCGGGGCCAACGTCGGGAACCGGCGGAAGACCCTGCGCGCGGCCGTCGAACGGCTCGGCTGCTGGCTGACCTCGCTGCGCGCGTCCAGCCTCTATCTCACCGCCCCGCGCTATGTGGAGGACCAGCCGAGTTTCCTCAACATGGCCGTCTGCGGCAGGACCATGCTGTCGCCGTTCGAGCTGCTGGCAGTGGCGCAGGCGATCGAGAACGGGCTCGGCCGCATCCGCGAACAGCGCTACGGCCCGCGCACGATCGACATCGACATCATCTACTACGGCAGTACCATCATCACGGCGCCTCGCCTCGTCATCCCGCACCCGCTGCGCGCCGAGCGCCGCTTCGTGCTCGCCCCGCTCGCCGAGATCGCGCCGGACTTCATCGATCCGGTCACCGGGCTCACCGTCCGCGCCATGCTGGAGGCGCTGCCGGTGCAGGAGGGCGACTGCCTGCGCACGGGAACGCTCGATCTCCCGCCTACCACAGGCGGCGCAAGGTCTCGATCCTGAGGCGAACGCCCCGGCTCGACGGGCCGCCCTGGACCACCACGCAGTAGTCGCGGTCCGCATCCACCCGCACGTCCATCCGGCCTGCGGTCAGCGACGCGGCATAGCCGCCGGCCACCGTGCGGGTGGCCATGCCCCCTGCCCCGATCGCGTCCACGGCCTCCATGGGCACGATGCCGACGGCGACTGCGCCGCCGCCTTCCGTGTCCGCGTGCACGGTCATCCGCAGCGGCTCGTCGAAGGCGAAGCAGTGGTGCGCGGTCTCCCCGGGGCCGATCGCATGGCGCTCGTCGGCCCACACCGTCGGCCACAGGAAGCTGCGGGCGAGAAGCAGGATCAGCAGGGCGACAGCGCCGACCGCAGCTGCGCCGGCCAGGGCGGGGAGCCGCGACGGCTGGGCGCGCGGCGCGGCCTGTTCCTGACCCTCAGCCACGCGCGGCGCCCTGCCGGTTCCGTTTCGCCTGGCGGAGGGTGAGCGCGGCCTGCAGCTCCTCGATGTAGCGGGCGATCCACCGCCGGTCCCGGTCCGCGAACAAGCTCCACGGGAGCCGCAGGCGGTCGCGCCCGGAGAAGCGGACCTCCACGCCGGAGCGGGAGATGCAGACGCTCTGGGCGAGGTTCATGTCCCACCGCCGTACCTGTCCGTTCGCCAGGGTCAGCGAGACCACGTCGCCGTCGACCGCGACCACGCGCGTCGACCGGCGTGCGCTGCGGACGAGCCACCAGCCGGCAAGGCACAGGGCGGGCACCAGCACCGGCAGCGCATGGGTCAGCCCGCGCGCGAGCGGGTCGGTCCATCCTTCGAGCCGGTCGAGCGATCCGAGGAGCGCGAGCACGACGAGCCCGATCACCATCAGGGCGACAAGGGCGACCATCGCCCAGGAGAGGAGGGGGGAGGATCGTCTGCTGCGGATCGTCCTGGTGAATGCGTCTGCCGTGATCCCGTGCATGGTTTCCTCCCCCCTGTTCCGCGACGCGGCCTGCCTCCGGCTACATGCCGGGAGCCTGTTCGTTGCCGCCGCCAGATCCCTCGACGAGAGTGCCGGATGCCTGCTCCGCGAGGAGCCCGGCCCGGTCGTGCCCGCTCTCAGTGCAGTTCCGCGCTCGTGCCATTACTGAAGTCGACAGGAAAAGAACAGTCATAGTATAATTTCGAGAAATCATAACGAATATCCCACTTTCGGACTAACCCGACTGTCGAATGTGGTGGGTTCGTGCAGTCATTATGCTTTACTGGATGAAAAATCGTCAATAATCCGGAATCTCCTCATTGGGATGACGTTCGCTCGTCCACGAGGGAGACATTGCTGCCTCGTATGGCGGAGACGCGGCCGGGCCCGCGGCGGGCTCCGGGTCCGGTGCGGCGCTGCGGGTGCGGGGAGGGGTCGTTCAGCCGTTTGCGGTGCGCGGACGGCTGCGGACGATCGCGTCGGTCATCCGCACCACCCGGACCAGTGGCAGCACGTCGTGCACGCGCACGATCGCCGCGCCGCGGTCGATGCCGATGGCGACGGTCGCCGCCGTGCCTTCGATGCGCTGGTCGACGGGGAGGTCGAGCGTGTAGCCGATGAAGCTCTTGCGCGAGGTTCCGAGCAGGATGGGCAGGCCCAGCGCGGCCAGCGCATCCAGACGGTCCAGCAGCTCCAGGTTCTGCTCGCGCGTCTTGCCGAAGCCGATCCCGGGGTCGATGCTGATCTGTGACCGGTCGATCCCGGCCGCGACGGCGCGCGCGACCAGGGCTTCGAGCGCTGCCGACACCTCGGCGACCACGTCCGTGTAGTCCGAGCCGACGAAGCGGGGGCCGAGCGCCGTCTGCTGCACCGAACCCCGCGCGGCGTTGTGCATCAGCACGACCGGCACGCGGGCTTCGGCCACCACGCCCGCCATCGCCGGGTCATGGGTGAGCCCGCTGACGTCGTTGACGATGGCGGCCCCCGCGGCGAGCGCGGCGGCGGCCGTCGCCGCGTTACGGGTATCGACCGAGATTGGCCGGTCGATGGCCTGCGCCAGCGCCGCGATCACCGGGATGAGCCGCGCCTGCTCGAGATGGGGCGCGACCGGCTCGGAGCCGGGGCGCGTGCTCTCTGCGCCGACGTCGATGATGTCGGCGCCGGCCTCGACCATGGCCACGGCCCGCGCCACCGCGCCCGCGACCGGATGGTCGGCGCCTGCGATCAGGCCGTCGCCGGAGAAGGAGTCCGGGGTGATGTTGAGGATGCCCATGACGAGCGTGCGCTCGCCGAAGCCGGGGAGGTCGACCCAGCGCCGCAGCCGGTCAGCCATTGGCGTGCAGCCGGTGGAAGCCGCCGCGGTAGAACAGCATCGGCCGCAGCTCCGGCCGGGTTCGCATCCGCACCACCTCGCCGAGGAAGATCACGTGGTCACCGCCGTCGTAGGTGCGCCAGGTGCGGCAGTCGAAGCTGCTGACGCAGCCGTCGAGGATGGGTGCGCCGGTGGACCATTGCTGGTACCCGACGTCGGCAAAGTCGTCGCCGACCGGACGGGCGAACCGCCGGCACAGCTCGTCCTGGTCCTCGGCCAGCACGTTGACGGCGAATCGTCCGGCGGCCTCCATCGCCGGCAGCGCGCTCGCCCGGCGGTCGAGACTGAACAGCACCAGCGGCGGGTCGAGAGAGACCGCGTTGAAGGAGCTGACCGTGACGCCGATCGGCCGGTCGTCGGGCCCGGTCAGGGTCGTCACCACCGTCACTCCCGTACAGAAGCCGCCCAGGCAGTTCCTGAGCTCGCGCTGGTCGAGGGGCATCATCCTTCTCTGGTCTCGCCGCGGAGGCGCGGCGGACTGTAGTGATTTCCCGCCGCGGCGCAATCGGCCGCAGCGCCCGCGGCCGGCGTGGACCATTGTATGGTCCAATCGCCGACCAATTTCGGACCGCTTGCGAACCGCTGCCGGTTGCCCTAGGTTCGTACAAACGCCGTTGCGAGGAGGCGAGCATGATGGAGATGGCCGCAGCGCGGCGTCCTCGTGTCCGCGAACCGGGCATCGTTCCCTACATTCCGGGGCTGGAACGCTACCGCGCCCGCGGCGGCGGCTGCCTGACCGTGTCGCTCGGGCCCGGCGACCGGTTGACGCTGATCGACGTCGAGGGCGGACAGCGCTGCGAGGTCGTCGCCTTCGCCCCCGCCGGCGGCGTCGATGCCACCGCACTGGGTGCGGCGCCCGATGGCCGCGCCACCGGGATCGCGGCGCTGATCGGCCGCGGCGAGCCGACCGCGGCGCCCGCTGCCTCCCTGTTCGCCGCCGCGGAGACGCCGGCCGAAACGACGCCCGCCCACGTCCTGTTCGACGATCCGCTGTCGCCAGCCGGAACCAGCGCCGCCTTCGTCGCCGAGCGGGCGGCGGTGGTGGTGGTCGCCGCGCCTGGCGGGCCGCTCAGCCCGCACGACCTCGGCCCGGCCACCGACATCCTCGCCCTGGTGGAACGGGCGCAGGTTCCCGAGGGCGCCGAGCCGCGCCCGCTGCCGCCGCCGCTGGCCGAGCCGGTGTGGGAAGGCCGCGTGCCGATCGCCAGCGCCATCGCCTACACGGTGGAGAAGGGGCAGTACATCCAGATCATCGACGTGGACGGCCGCCAGTGCTCCGACTTCCAGGCCTTCGACCGCCGGGCGCTCGACCGCGGAGTCGAGCTGGAGCTGGATTCGACCACCACCCGCACGCTCCTCGGCATGAGCTATCCGGTGCCCGGGCTGCTGTCGAAGATGTTCGACCGCGAGATGAACGCGGCGATCGAGGTGATCCAGGACACCTGCGGCCGCCACGACAGCTTCGGGCTCGCCTGCACGCGGCGCTACTACGAGGACATGGGCTATTTCGGCCACCCCAACTGCACCGACAACTTCAACACGGCGCTCCGGCCCTACGGGGTGGCGCCGCGCAGGGGCTGGCCGGCGCTGAACCTGTTCTTCAACACCTCGGTGGACGCGACCAACGCCTATCACGGCGGGGAGTCGTGGTCGCGGCCGGGTGACTACGTGCTGATCCGGGCGCTGAACGACCTCGTCTGCGCCTCCTCCGCCTGCCCCGACGACATCGATCCCGCCAACGGCTGGAACTTGAGCGAGATTCACGTCCGGATCTACCCGGCCGAACACCAGTTCAGGAAAGCGGTGGCCTATCGCATGACGCCCGATTCCGAAGCGCAGCTCACCCGTGAAACCGGCTTCCATCCCCGCACATCGGCGCTGACCCGCAACTTCGTCGAGTACCGCGGCTACTGGCTGCCGACGAAGTTCAACAACTACGGCCGCGAGGCGGAATACTGGGCCTGCCGCGAGGGCGTGGTGGTGATGGACCTGTCCCCGCTGCGCAAGTTCGATGTCATGGGCCCGGATGCCGAGAGCCTGATGCAGTACACGCTGACCCGCAACGTGAAGCGGATCGCGCCGGGCGCCATCGCCTACACCGCCATGTGCAACGAGACCGGCGGCATGCTGGACGACGGCACCCTGTTCCGCATGGGGCCCGACAATTTCCGCTGGATCTGCGGCGACGAGTACAGTGGCGTCTGGCTGCGCGAGCAGGCGCGGATCAACGGCTGGCGGGTTCAGGTCAAGAGCGCGACCGACCAGCTCCACAACATCGCCGTCCAGGGCCCCAAGAGCCTGGAGGTGCTGCGCGACATCATCTGGACCCCGCCGGCCCAGCCGACGGTGGAGGAGATCGAGTGGTTCCGGTTCACCATCGGGCGCATCGGCGGCTGGCACGGCATCCCGGTGATGGTCAGTCGCACCGGCTACACCGGCGAGCGCGGCTACGAGATCTGGTGCCACCCTTCCGACGCGCCGGCGGTGTGGGACGCGGTGTGGGAGGCGGGCCAGCCGCACCGGATCGCGCCGATGGGGCTGGAGGCGCTGGACGTGGTGCGGATCGAGTCCGGCCTCATCTTCTACGGCTACGAGTTCTGCGACCAGACCGACCCGTTCGAAGCCGGCATCGGATTCACCGTCGGCCTCAACAACGAGGACGACTTCATCGGCAAGGCCGCACTGGTCGAGCGCAAGGCGCACCCGCAGCGGGTGCTGGTCGGGCTGGAGGTGGAAGGCGACGAGCCGGCGGTGCATGGCGACTGCGTCCACATCGGCCGCGCCCAGGTCGGCGTCGTCACCAGCGGCTGCCGCTCGCCGATCCTCGGCAAGACCATCGCGCTGTGCCGGATCGCGGTCCAGCACTCCGCCATCGGCACCGAGGTCGAGATCGGCAAGCTCGACGGCCACCAGAAGCGCATCCCCGCCACGGTCGTCCGCTTCCCCTTCTACGATCCCGAAAAGAAACGCCCGCGCGGACTGGCGTGATCTCCGGCCCTCTCCCCCCGCGGGAGAGGGCTGCTCAGCCCTGGCGAGCAAGAACGAGCCCCAAGCGGGGCAGGGTGAGGGGCTGTGCGCCGCCACGCACGTCCGCCGTACGGCCCTCTCCAGCTCCGGAAGGCCCGGTTTGCCCCGGGGTCTCCGTATCCTTCTTCCCCCAGGGGAGAAGGGGCATTGAACCCCTTGCCGCTGCTGGGCGACCCGTGCTCATGCTGGCATCGGACGGGCAACCGGCAGGAGTGAAGGACATGCGGCGGATCGAGGCGGTTTCGGCGGTGCTTCTGACGGCGGTCGGCCTTGCGGCCTGCCAGACCGCGGGCAGTGGCGGAATGCCCGCGTCCTCGGCGCGGCCGGCCTCGAGTCCCACGAGCTCCGCGCCCCCGGTGCCGGGGGCGCCGACGGGCGAGCGGCTGCGCGAGATCCTTGCCGGCTCCAGCGCCAGCGGCCCGGCCGCCTGCAGCTACTTCGGCGCCGACGGGACGCTGGTGCGACGGGCCGGCGGGCAGGTCGCGACCGGAAGCTGGACGGTCGACGGTCGCTTCATCTGCGAGAGCGTCGGCGGCAGCAGCC
>ERZ777003.3391-NODE-3391-length-15611-cov-4.717215_pt1 | contig 15611 bp, 14 predicted proteins | sample MGYA00374956_ERZ777003 | MGnify/ENA primary metagenome ERZ777003 (study PRJEB29302, sample SAMN06268252) | bioreactor metagenome | isolation source: Joint BioEnergy Institute, California, USA | place: USA:Joint BioEnergy Institute, California, USA | collected... | reverse complement strand
CCGAGATCCGGCTCTGGTAGTCGGCGGCGCAGTTGGGCGCGCGGCCGCAGGCGAGCGCCGGCTCGTCGAGGTGGCCGCAGCGGCACGGGTTCATCGCTGCGATGAGCTGGATGCGCGCCGGATAGGTGACATGGTGGTTGGCGCGGGCGACCACCGCGCGGCCGGTTTCCAGCGGCTGGCGCAGCGCCTCCAGCGCGGCGCGGTTGAACTCGGGCAGCTCGTCGAGGAACAGCACGCCGTGGTGGGCGAGGCTGATCTCGCCCGGCTTCGCCTTCAGGCCGCCGCCGACCAGCGCCGGCATCGAGGCGGAATGGTGCGGGTCGCGGAACGGGCGGCTGCGCAGGATGGCGCCGCCGGACAGCAGCCCGGCGACGGAATGCACCATGCTCGCCTCCAGCGCCTCCTGCGCGGTGAGCGGCGGCAGCAGGCCGGGCAGCCGCGCGGCGAGCATCGACTTGCCGGCGCCGGGCGGCCCGACCATCAGCAGGTTGTGCCCGCCCGCGGCCGCGATCTCCAGCGCGCGCTTGGCGGTTTCCTGGCCCTTGACGTCGGCGAGGTCCGGCACCTCCGGCGGCGGTGCCGCCACCGGCTCGCGCGGCGGCGGGATTGGGCGGGCGCCCTTGAAGTGGTTGACCAGCGCCAGCAGGCTGGGCGCCGCGACCACGTCGATGTCGGCGACCCAGGCGGCCTCCGCGCCGCAGGCCTCGGGGCAGATCAGGCCCAGATCCTCCGCGCTCGCCCCCATCGCCGCCGGCAGCACGCCGGCGACCGGCAGGATGGCGCCGTCCAGTGCAAGCTCGCCGAGCGCGGCATAGCCGGCGAGCGCGTCCGACGGCACCGCCTCCATCGCCGCCAGGATGGCGAGGGCGATCGGCAGGTCGAAGTGGCTGCCCTCCTTGGCCATGTCGGCCGGGGCAAGGTTGACGGTGATGCGGCGGGCCGGCAGCGCGAGCCCCAGCGCATTCAGCGCCGCCCGCACCCGTTCCCGGCTCTCGGCGACCGCCTTGTCCGGCAGCCCGACCACGTTGAAGGCGGGCACGCCGGAGGAGAACTGCACCTGGACGTCGACGGGCAGCACGTCGATGCCCTGGAAGGCGACCGTGGCGCAGCGGGCGACCATGTGGAGGAGGGCTCCGGACGGACAGGCAATGCGGGCAGCATACAGGGGGCGCGACGCCGCGCCACCCGTTTCGTCATCGAGCGGCGCCGAACGCTGCGGCCTGCGCGAACCGTGCCTCCCGCGGCAACCGGCGATGCGCTATCAAGAAGACCTCGACAACCCGGAGGCGGCGATGGACCTGATTACGGCGCAGGGCGCGGTGACCGCGCTGAGGAACAAGACGACCCTCGACGCTGCGTACCACTCCTACGACGCGGGGCACGACGACAAGCACCGCAAGGCGGGCGTCGCGTACGGCTACAACTTCGCCGGCGCTACCGGAGACGAGACGGCCGGCTATTACCAGGCCGTCAGCCTGGTGCCGGATCCGTCGGGAACGATCACCCGGGAGATTTCGGCCTGGGGCAAGACCACCGTCGCCACCTACTCCCAGGCGCTGGCCGACATGACCAGGGACCAGGAGAAGCAGCTGCTGCTGGCGGCATTCTCCAGCGCCGGCGGCTTCTACGCCCATCCCAACCCGAGCCGCTTCTGCTACGGAACCTACATTCCCGCCGGGTTCAGGGGCTTCGTGTTCCAGGGCGGGGGCAAGGTCTATCCGAAGATCGCAACCGAGACCCGGGCGATGCTGATCGTCGTCAGCACCGGCAGGGGAAACGTGCAGATCGTGACCCACTTCCCTGAGTTCGAGGACAGAATCCGGCGGATGGCGCCGCTCGTCTGAGGCGCCGGCTTTCTGCGTCCGCCCGCCGGCGTTGCGGCCGGCCGCGCCCGCCCCCCGGAAACGGGGAGCGCTGGCCGCGACTGCGGCCGTGGTGTAAACCGGCTGGGCGACCCCCGCCGACCGGGAGCAAGGGGAGGCTTCACCGACGTGGCCGAGGCGCACGCCAGGGGCAGGCCCGCGAACAGGGCCGTAGCGGCCGTCTTCCTCCTGCTCGGCCTGGTGCTGGTGCTCGTGCTCCTGCTCGCGTCGGCCGTGATCTGGCAGGGCCATCGCGATGCCCGCGCGGCGCTGGAGGCGCGCACCGTCAGCTCCGCCTATGTCGCCTCCACCCACGCCCGCTGGCTGATCGAGGCCAACCTGCAGGCGCTGCGGCGCGTGGCCGACAGCACCGCCCGCTCGGCGCGGCCGCTGGGCGAATCCGCCGGCGAGATCGCATCGGCAGTCTCCGCCCTGCCCGGATCGGTGATGATGTGGGTGTTCGACGCCCAGGGTCGCCCCGTGTTCGGCACCGATCCGCAGATGAAGCCGGCGGACCCGGCGGGGCAGGACTACTTCCAGGCGCTCCAGGCCGGCGAATCCTGGGTGGTCGGCCCCCTGCGCGACGAGCCGGGCCTCGAGCGCAAGGTGTTTCCCATCGGCTACCGGATCGCCCGCGACGGCGTGTTCCTCGGCGCCGCAGTGACGATGGTGCCGGCCGACCTGATGGTGCAGTTCTGGCGGTCGCTCAATCTCGGCCCGGGGTCCAGCGTCGGCCTGCTGCGGGAGGACGGCTGGCTGGTCGTCCGCTCCCCGATTCCGGACTCGCCGCTCAACCTCTCCGACTACGTGCTGTTCACCGACTACCTGAAGGAAAGCCCCGAGGGCCTCTACGTGTCGTCGCAGTCGCCCGCCGACGGGCTCGCCCGGGTCGTCGCCTACCGACGGGTGACCGGGCTGCCGCTGGTCGTGGCGGTGGGCGCACCGGTGATCGACTTCTGGACCAGCTTCCGCGAGCGGATCGTGGATGTGCTGGTGGTTGGCGGCCCCGTCGCCCTCGGCCTGGTGCTGGTCTCGCTGTGGGTGGTGCGGCTGCTGCGCAAGGAGGAGCGGGCACACCAGAAGCTGGCCGTCGCCAACGAGCGCAACCAGATGCTGCTGCGCGAGATTCACCACCGGGTGAAGAACAACCTGCAGGCGGTGTCCGCGCTGGTCCGGCTGCAGCCCGGCCCGCGGGAAGCGAAGGACGAGCTGATGCGACGCATCCAGGCGATGAGCATGGTGCACGAGCACATCTACAGCTCGGACCAGTTCGACCGCATCGACCTCGAGGACTATGTGCGCACCCTGGTCTCCGTCCTGCGCCAGTCCCACACCGCGCGGGTGGCGGTCGAGGCGCGGCTGGACCCGATCGTGGTCGCGGTGGAGCAGGCGAACCCGCTGGGCCTGATCCTGAACGAGGTCATATCCAATGCGATGAAGCACGGCTTTCCGGAAGACCGCGGTGGCCGCATCGTCGTCACCCTGCGCACCGAGGGCGGGGAGGGCGTGCTCGAGGTCCGCGACAACGGGGTCGGCTTCGATCCGCAGGCGAGCCGCCACGGCATGGGGCTGCGGCTGGTGCAGGGCCTGGCCCAGCAGCTCGGCGCCACCTACACCTTCGCGAACGACGGAGGCACGGTCTTTACGCTCCGCTTCCCCGTCACCGCGCCGCTGGCGGACGACACGCCCGCGCCCGAGGCCGCCCCGGACACGGCGCCCGCGCCGGCGTGAGCCCCGCGTCAGTGCACCATCGCCGCTGCCCGCAGCGTCGCGCGCTCGAGGGCGCTCGGCTTCGGCCAGGTCGCGGGCGGGTGGGCGAGCACGCCGGGGAACTGCACCGCGATGGCGTTCTTCACCCCGCTCACCGAACGGCCGCCACGCGACAGCAGGGCGCGGAACAGCTCCGTCCGCTGCCAGCCGCGGTAGCCGCGCTTGTCGAGCTCCGGCCCGAAGCGGCGGAGGAACAGCGCCGCCAGCGCGGCGACGATGGCGGTGCCGTAGGAGGTGCCGTCGCCCCAGTCGTAGCCGTAGCGCACCCGGCCGTCATCCGGGGGCCGGGTGTCCGGGCGCCACACCTCGGCGCCCGGCGCCCAGATGTCCGGCTGGACCGCGCCCTCGTAGGTGAAATAGGGGCGGTACTGCGGACGGATGCCGCCGACCGCGATCGTCTGCGGGTACTTGCCGGGATACGCCACCCGGTGCAGCACCTGGCCGGCAGCGGCGACCACGATGGCGCCCGCCTCGCAGGCCTCCTCGACCGCCTCGCCCATCGGCTTCCAGCCGAACACGCTGCCCAGGCTGATCGACAGCACCTGGCAGCGGTTGACGTGGACCGCATGGCGGATTGCCTTCGCCACATGGCCCGCTTCCGGCTCGTCGAAGGTATTGCCGGGGGCGTTCATCACGCTGCGATTGGTCACCCGGTAGGGGATCAGCAGCACGCCGGGCGCGGCGCCGAGATAGCCCGCGTCAGGGTCGATGCCGGCGAGCACACCCCCGGTGCGGGTGCAGTGGCCGCGCACCCCCAGCGTCTCCGGATAGTTCATCGGGTCGCGCGGGTCGCGGCCCGGCTCCAGGTAGTTGACCCCGAGATCGGGCCTGACGATGCCGCGGGTCACCGGGTGCAGGGTGTAGCCGTGGTCGATGTGCCCGACGCGGATGTCCGCCCAGTCGAAGCCCGGCCGGTCGCGCTTCGCGTGCTTCAGGTCAATCAGCGGCCCGCCGAACACGATCTGCCAGGCGCGCGGTGCGCCGAGCGTGGTGAGGAACCAGTCCCGGGAAACGGCAGCCATGGCGGACCTCCCCCTCTGTCAGGGACGCCGCCAAGTCTGGCAGGATCCGCGGCCGGCGACTGTGAGCTTCGCCACGCCGCGGCGGCAGGATCAGAGCCGCGCCTCGATCGCGTCCCAGATCTGCGCTTCCAGCGAGACGCCGTTGAAGCGGTCGATCTCCTGCAACCCCGTCGGGCTGGTGACGTTGATCTCGGTCATGTAGTCGCCGATCACGTCGATGCCGACGAAGATGAGGCCGCGCTCGCGCAGCGTCGGGCCTATGGCGGCGCAGATCTCGCGCTCGCGCGGCGTCAGTGTCGTCTTCACCGGCTTCGCCCCGGCGTGGAGGTTGGCCCGGGCCTCGCCAGCCTGGGGCACGCGCAGCACCGCGCCCGCCGGCTCGCCGTCGATCAGGATGATGCGCTTGTCGCCCTGGCGCACCTCCGGCAGGTAGCGCTGCACGATCAGCGGCTCCCGGTACATCTGGGTGAACAGCTCGAGCAGCGCGTTCAGGTTCTCGTCCTCGGGACCGATGTGGAACACGCCTGCGCCACCGTTGCCGAACAGCGGCTTGACGATGATGTCGCCGTGCTCGGCGCGGAACGCCGCCACCCGGGCGCGGTCCGCGGTGATCAGCGTCGGCGGCATCAGCTCGGGGAAGTGGGTGACGAACAGCTTTTCCGGCGCATTGCGCACATGGGCCGGGTCATTCACCACCAGCGTCTTCGGGTGGACGTGCTCCAGCAGATGGGTGGCGGTGATGTACGCCATGTCGAACGGCGGGTCCTGGCGCATCAGCACCACGTCCAAGCTGGCGAGGTCGATGGTCTCAGCCGGTCCCAGCGTGAAGTGGTCGCCCTGGACGCGCCGCACGGTCAGCGGGCGGGCGACGGCGGTGACCCGGCCGGATTCCAGGCTCAGCTGCTGCGGCAGGTAGTGCCACAGCCGGTAGCCGCGCGCCTGCGCCTCGAGCGCCAGCACGAAGGTGGAATCGGCGTTGATGTCGATCCGGTCGATCGGGTCCATCTGGATCGCCACGGCGAGGCTAGCGCGCATGAGAGGTCGTCTTCCCGTGATTGCGGCGGGGTCGGCAGGACAGGCGATCAAGTGGCGGAGTTGCGGCCCGCCGTCAATTCGTTCGGAACGCGCAGGGCCACTGGCCGGCAGAAGGCAGCCGGCGTGAGACGCCGCTGTCAGTTGAGGCGCGTGCGCAGCTTCTGGATCAGCGCCGCGGTGACATGGCGGCGCGACGGGCGGTCGTCGCAGGTGAGGCTTTCCTCCAGCGTCATCACCGCCGCGCGCAGGTTGCCCATCTCGGCATGGATCATGCCCATGTCGCGCCAGGCGCCGGCGTCGTGCGGGCTGAACCAGGTGACGGCCTCGGCCGACAGCAGCGCGTCGGCGAACTGGCCCAGGCGGACCAGCCGGGTACGGATGTTGTTCTGCAGCCGGGTGAGGATGGCGCGGTTGCTGGCGCTGGCGTAGTGCTCGGGCTCGAGTTCCGCCGCCGGGCCCTGCATCTGCTTGACCAGCGCCCTGAGGTCCGGGGTCTCGCGCAGCGCCCCGTCCTCGAACGGGTCCAGCACCATGCGCCCGCCGATGCCGTCGAGCGCGATGAGGAAGTGGCCGGGGAAGGCGAGGCCGTGGGCGCCCCAGCCCAGCGACCGGGCGACGTGCAGATAGAGGATGCAGAGCGTGATCGGCAGGCCCTTCCGCCGGTCCAGCACCCGGATCAGGCTCGCGTTCTGCAGGTCATCGTAGTTCGCCCGGTCGCCAGTGAAGCCGTACTCGCCGGCGATCACGCCGCGCAGCGCCTCCACCCGCCCGACCAGCGACGTCGCCCCGTCCTCCTCCGCCCGCGCCGCCACCCGCTCCGCAATCGCGGCCATCAGCTTGCGGAAGGGCTCCAGCGGCGTGTGCGGCTGGCGCAGCAGGGCGAGCTGCAGCGCGGTTTCCGCCAGGTCGATGTCCTCGTCCGGCCGCGTCCCCAGCGCCCGGAGGTAATCCCTCACCGCCGGATCGACTCGATCGTCCAAGGTCTCGTGCATCGGTGAGCACTCCTGCCGTCGCGACCCGGCCTCTGCCGGTCAGGAGGGTGCGGCCACCTCGACGACCGGCACCACCCGGACATGGCTGACCACGCCACGCACATAGGCCACGTTGCGGGCATGGGCAATTGCGCGATCCAGCTCCCACTGGCTGCGCGCCGTACCCATCAGGTAAACCACCGCATTGTGTGTCACGATCCCATAATTAACCGCTTTGATCTCGCTGTCGAACACCAAAGCTGAGGTCACGCGCTGGCTGATCAGCGTGTCCTGGGCGTCGTCGTAGAGGGCCGAGCGGGGTCCGACCTCCAGCTCGTTGAACACCTCGAACACGCCGGACACACCCCCCGCGCGGCGGCCCGCCTCCTGCCGGTGCGCCTCCGTCGGCACGTTGCCGACCAGCAGCACCCGGCCGTCGCGCACCAGCGTCGTCACCGGCCAGAACAGCTCGCCGCCGTCGTCGAGGAGCGCCGCGTTGACCTCGACCTGGAGCGCGGAGTCGGCGACGGTGCCGTCGATGCCGCGCTCCTCGAACGCGGCCAGCCCCACGCGCGCCCCTGCGCCCAGCACCAGCGCCGGCGGCGTGCAGCCGGCGGCGGTCAGCAGCAGGGCGAGGCCGGCGAGGAGGCGCTGCATCGGGTCAGAAACCAGGACGCCAGGCGTCGGCGACGTGGCGCGGCCGCCGGCCGGGGACCAGCAGCACCAGGTCGAAGCGCAGGTCCAGCCGCGCATAGGTCGGGTCCAGCGCCCGCACCGCCTCTGCCGCCGCGGACAGCCGGCGCTGCTGGCGGATGCCGAGGGATTCGGCGGCGGTGCGCAGGTCCGCCCGCTGCTTCACCTCGACGATGGCGAGCACCCGGCCCCGCCGGGCGACCAGATCGACCTGTCCGACCGGTGTGCGCAGGTCGCGGGCCACGATTCGATAGCCCTTGAGCCGCAGCCACAGCGCGGCCAGCCATTCGGCGTCCATGCCCCGCTGCTGCGCGGCCCGCCGCCGGGCGCGCGCCGCTTCGCGCCTACCGCGCCCGGCCGTCATCGCCGCCCGTCCCCGGCAAGGGCCAGCGCCCGGGCATAGACCTTCCGCCGCGGGGCGGCCAGCGCCGCGGCCACCGCGTCGGCCGCGTCGCGCACGCTCATCGACTCCAGCGCCGGGCGCAGGGCGGCGTCGATGGCGTCGTCATCGGCCGCCTCGGCCTCGCCCGCCGGCCCGATGACCAGCACCACCTCGCCGCGCGGCGCCCCGGTCTCGCGGTAGTGCTCCGCCAGCGCCGGCAGGCTGTCGCGCCGCACCTCCTCGTGCAGCTTGGTGAGCTCGCGGCAGACGGCGGCCGGCCGCGGCCCCAGGCCCTGGGCCAGCGCCGCCAGCGTCTCCGGCAGCCGGCGCGCGGATTCGAACAGCACCAGGCTGCCCGGCGCGGCGGCGAGCCCGGCGACGGCGGCGTCGCGCGCCCCGGACTTCGCCGGCAGGAAACCGGCGAAGGTGAAACGGTCGGTCGGCAGGCCCGCGACGCAGAGCGCCGCCAGCACCGACGAGGCGCCGGGCACCGCGGTCACGGAAACGCCGGCCTCGCGGGCCTCGGCCACCAGCCGGTAGCCGGGGTCGGAGATCAGCGGCGTGCCGGCATCGGAAACCAGCGCGATGCGGGCGCCGGCCTTCAGCCGGGCAACGAGCCCGGGCCGCACCTTCGCCGCATTGTGCTCGTGGTACGGGGTGGTTGGCGTCGCGATGCCGTGGCGCTGCAGCAGCACGCCCGTGACCCGGGTGTCCTCGCAGGCGATGAGGTCGCTGCCGGCGAGGACATCGAGGGCGCGGAGCGTGATGTCGCGCAGGTTGCCGATCGGCGTCGCCACCAGGTAGAGACCTGCCGCGAGCGGCGGCGCCGGCTCGTCCGCAGTCACCGTCGCGGGCGCCGAACGTTTACTTCCGGTCATGGCGCCGATAGGCTTCCGTGGTCCGGCCGGACCGGACGATCCAGGGCGACTCGCGGGTCATGGCGGCGAGCTTACCATGATCCGGTGGCGCCGGGCGGCGTCGCCCACCCGGGTCTGGCGAAGGCCGGGGCTGGCACAGGCAGGCAGGGGCGTCGCAGGCGCCCGAGAGGAGGGTTGGGATGACGGCGATGGCGTTCGGCAGGCCCGCAGGCCGCATGGCGAGATGGACGGCGCGGCTGGCCATGGTGGGCATGGGCCTTGTCATGCTGGCGGGCTGCCAGGCCTCACGCCAGCAGCAGCAGGGGCAGAGCTTCTCCACCGCCCAGCCCGGTCCCTCCACCTTCACGCCGGCGCCCCAGTTCGCGAGCAACGCCTTCGGCGACGGGATCACCACCGTCGCCATCCTGGTGCCGCTCACCGGCCCCGATGCGGCGGTGGGGCAGCAGCTGCTCAACGCAGCCCAGCTCGCCGCGGTGGAGCGGGGCGGGCAGAATTTCGTGCTCCTGTCCAAGGACACCCAGGGCACCCCGGCCGGCGCCGCGGCGGCCGCACAGCAGGCGGTGGCGGAGCGGGCCGACATCATCGTCGGGCCGCTGCGTTCGCAGGAGGTGGCCGCGGTCGGCCCGATCGCGGCCCAGGCCGGGATCGCGGTCGTCGGCTTCACCAACGACGCGTCGGTGGCGGCGCCGGGCGTCTTCGTGATGGGCCAGACGCCCCAGGACGAAGTGGACCGCATCCTTTCCTACGCCGCGCGCAACGGCGCGCGGGTGGTGGCGGCGCTGGTGCCGCAGACGGCCTACGGCACCGTCGCGGTCAACGCGCTGCAGCAGCTTGCGCCGCGCCACGGCATCTCGGTGGGCGCGATCCAGAGCTACAATCCGACCGACGCCGACCACAGCGCGGCGGTCCGGCCGCTGCAGTCGGGCGGCTTCGACAGCCTGTTCGTGCCCGACGGCGGTGCCAGCCTCACCCGGATCATGCCCTTCGTCGCCTACTACAACGTCGCCCGCGGCCGCCAGCTCCTGGGCGTGGCGCAGTGGGACGACCCCCGCACGCTCAGCGAGCCGTCCACCAACGGCGGGCTGTTCGCCAACGTCGATCCGCGGATGCGGGACGCCTTCGTCGCGAAGTACCAGAGCGCCTACGGATCGGCGCCGGCGCAGGTGGCGGGGCTCGCCTACAATGCCGTGGCGATGGCGGCGGAGCTCGGCCGGCAGAACAATTTTTCGGCGGCGGCGATCGCCAACCCGAACGGCTTCAGCGGCGTCTACGGCGCCTACCGCTTCGGCCCCGATTACGTCGCCGACCACGCGCTGGCGGTGCTGCAGGTGCAGTCGGGCGGCTTCGTCGTGGTCGATCCGGCGCCGACCAGCTTCGTCGGCTACTGACGCTCAGCCCAACAGCCAGCCCAGCACGGCGTTGAGCCGCTTCCGCCCCTGCGCCGTTGCGCGCAGGGCGCGGCCGTCGTCGGCAAGGTCGCCGGCGTCGATCAGGGCCTGCCGACGGGCGGGATCGATCACGGCGTCGATCTCCCGGCCGGTGACGGCGCCGAAGCGGGCGCGGTCTATGCCCTCGCGCAGCCGCAGGCCCATCATCACCGCCTCCTCCGCGCCGACCGCGGGATCGATCGGCGTCCGCACCCGGGTGCCGTGTCCGTGCGCCGCAACCGACGACGCCCACGCCTCCGGCGCGCGGATCGCTTCGGTGGCGATGCGCCCGCCGTCCTCCGCCGGCAGGCGGCCATGGGCGCCGGGGCCGACCCCGACATAGGGGTCATAGCGCCAGTAGGCGAGGTTGTGGCGGCAGGCCCGGCCGGAGCGGGCGTGGTTCGAGATCTCGTAGGCGGGAAGGCCGGCCGCCTCCGTCAGCTCCTGGGTCAGGTCGTAGAGCGCCTCGGCGGTGGCCTCATCCGGCATGGCGAGCCGGCCCCGGGCGAACGCGCGGGCGAAGGGCGTGCCGTCCTCTATGGTGAGCTGGTACAGCGAGATGTGGTCGCCCGCCATCGCCAGCGCCTCCCGCAGCTCCGCCGCCCATGACGCCGGCGTCTGGCCCGGCCGGGCATAGATCAGGTCGAAGCTGAAGCGGTCGAACAGGCGCCGGGCCAGCGCCACGGCTGCCCGCGCCTCGCCGGCATCGTGGCGCCGGCCGAGAAGGCGCAGCGCGGCGTCGTCCAGCGACTGCACCCCGATCGAGACGCGGTTGACCCCGGCGGTGCGGTACCCGGCGAAGCGCGCCGCCTCCACCGTTCCGGGGTTCGCCTCCAGCGTGATCTCCACGTCGGGTGCGAGCGGCCACCGCTGCGCCACCCGGTCGATGACCGCTTCCACCGCCGCCGGCGGCATCAGCGAAGGCGTGCCGCCGCCAAAGAACAGGCTGGTGACCGTGCGGCCGGCGGTCTCGGCGGCGAAGTGGTCCAGCTCTGCCAGCAGCGCGGCGACGAAGCGGTCGGTGTCGATACGCTCGCGGACGTGGCTGTTGAAGTCGCAGTAGGGGCATTTGGCAACACAGAACGGCCAGTGCACGTAGACCGCGAAGGCGCTGGCGGGCGCGACCGCGGAATCGGAAGTGGCGAGCGTCATGCGCAGATCGTCTCCGTGCGGCCCGGTGCGGGCCCGCAGGCGATATGGTGCCGGCGCTGCGGCCTGTCGCCCGGTTCAGCCGGTCAGGCGCGCAACCAGCGCCCGCAGCGCCTGGCCGCGATGGCTGTAGCCCTGCTTGGCGGCGAAGGGCATCTCGGCGAAGGTCCGGGTTTCGCCATGCGGCACGAACATGGGGTCGTAGCCGAAGCCGCCGTCGCCGCGCGGCGGCCACACCAGCGTGCCGTCCACCCGGCCCTCGAACACCTCCTCGCTGCCGTCGGGCAGCGCGAGCACGATGACCGAGACGAAGTGCGCGTTCCTGTCCCCGCCGGCGGCCTCGACCTCCTCGTGCAGCCGGCGCATCGCGGCGGCGAAGTCCCGGTTCGGGCCGGCCCAGCGCGCCGAGCGGATGCCGGGCCTGCCGCCGATCGACGGCACCACCAGGCCGGAATCGTCGCCGACGGCCGCGAGCCCGGTCGCGTCGCGCGCCGCCTCCGCCTTCAGCCGCGCGTTGGCGAGGAAGCTGTCGCCGGTCTCCTCCGGTTCGGGCAGGTCATGGTCCCCGGCTGCGGTGACCGGCACCCCCAGCGGCCCCAGCAGGTCGCGCATTTCGGCGAGCTTGCCGGGATTGTGGCTGGCCATGACCAGACCGGCGCGCAGGTCCTGCAGGATGCGGCCCATCGCTTGGTCAGGCGCCGATCACGAGGCCGCCGAGTGCTGCCCGCTGCAGCACGACCAGCTTCGCGATCGCGCCTTCGGCCATCGACAGCATGGTCGAAAGCACGGAGCGGGGGAAGGGCGTGGTCTCGGCGGTGCCCTGCACCTCGACGATCAGCCCGCTGCCGGTGAAGACGAAGTTGGCGTCGGCCTCGGCCGTCGAATCCTCGATGTAGTCCAGGTCGAGCACGACCTGCCCGTTGATCAGGCCGCAGGACACGGCCGCGACATGGTCCCGGAGCGGGATCCGGTCCAGCACCCTCGCGTCCACCAGCTTCTGGAAGGCAAGCGCCAGCGCCACGAAGCCGCCGGTGATCGCGGCGGTGCGGGTGCCGCCGTCGGCCTGGATGACGTCGCAGTCGATCTTGATCTGCCGCTCGCCCATCCGGTCCAGCTCGGTCACCGCGCGCAGGCTGCGCCCGATCAGGCGCTGGATCTCCTGGGTGCGGCCGGACTGCTTGCCGCGGGCGGCCTCGCGCTCCGTCCGGGTGTTGGTCGAGCGCGGCAGCATGCCGTATTCGGCGGTGACCCAGCCCTGGCCCGTGTTGCGAAGGAACGGCGGCACCCGCTCCTCGGTCGAGGCGGTGCACAGCACGTGCGTGTCGCCGAAGCGGGCCATGCACGAGCCCTCGGCGTGCTTCGAGACGTTGGGTTCCAGCACGATCCGCCGCAGGGCGCCGGCGTCCCGGCCGGAAGGGCGCTGGACGGTCATGGGGCGTGCTGCTCCGGCATCTGTGGCTCCGGCTGAATGGCTCGTACCCGCGGCGGCGCGGAAGGTGCCGCACGCTATACCGGCTGCGCCGGCGCGTCCAGCCGCCCGGGCCGCCCGGGTGCCGGCGTTGACGCACCCGTCGCCCTTGCCTACATCTGAGCCATATCTGCCACCATGCCGGGAGTATCCGGACCGGACGACGGGAGAGTCGTGGACAAGCTGATCGAGCCTTCGCAGGGACTGGTCGAACGCACGCGCGGACGCCCCCGGCGCGACAGCATCGACAGTCGTGCGCGCGAGATCCTGCGCCATATCGTCGACGCCTATGTCGATACCGGTGCGCCCATCGGCTCGCGCACGATCTCGCGCGTCATGGGGATGTCGCTGTCCCCGGCGACGATCCGCAACGTGATGGCGGATCTGGAGGAAGCCGGCCTGCTCTACGCGCCCCACACCTCCGCCGGCCGGCTCCCCACGGAGAAGGGGCTCCGCTTCTTCGTGGACGGCATCCTGCAGGTCGGCCAGCTCAGCGAGGCCGAGCGGGCGACGATCGAGGCGGCCTTCGCCGGCGAGAACCGGTCGCTGCAGAACGCGCTGGAAGGGGCGACGGCGATGCTGTCGGGCCTCGCCGCCTGCGCCGGCCTGGTGGTCGCGCCCAAGCAGGAGAGTCCGCTCCGCCATCTGCAGTTCGTGGCGCTCGGCGGCGAGCGCGCCCTCGTCATCATCGTCCACGAGAACGGGCAGGTGGAAAACCGGATCATCGACCTGCCGCAGGGCCTGCCGATGTCGAGCCTGATCGAGGCGGGCAACTACCTCAACGCCCGGCTCGCCGGCCGGACCCTCAGCGAGGCCCTGAGCGACATCGAGCAGGAGCTGGCGACGGACCGGGCGGAGCTCGACGCGCTGAGCCGCAAGGTGGTGGAGGCCGGGCTGGCCTGCTGGACGGACGACGGTTCCGACGACGGGCTCCTCATTGTGCGCGGCCAGGCAAACCTGCTGGAGGACGTGACTGCGATCGAGGACCTCCGCCGCATCCAGCGGCTGTTCGAGGCGCTCGAGCGCAAGCGCACCATGCTCGAGGTGCTGCGCAAGACCGGCAACGCAGAAGGCGTGCGCATCTTCATCGGGGCGGAGAACGAGCTGTTCGACCACGCCGGCTGCTCGCTGATCATCGCGCCGTTCCGCAACAGCCGCGCCGAAGTGGTGGGCGCGATCGGCGTGATCGGCCCGACCCGCATCAACTACGCCCGGATCATTCCGGTCGTGGACTACACGGCACAGGTCATCGGCCGACTGGTGCCCGGCGGCAGCCGGATCGAGGTCGAGCGCTGATCCTGCCCGGGGCCGCCGGCCCGCCCCACCAGACGCCCAGAGAGAACAGGACAGGGATATGACGTCTCAGGACAGGCCCGACCACGACCCGGATCCGAAGCAGGAGCAGGGCGGAGTTCCCCCGGCCGACGACACAGCCCCGGCAGTGGAGCCGGGCGAGGCTGCGGCGGCCTACGCGCGCGCCCAGGAGGCGGCCGGAGCGCCGGAGGCAGGCGATGGTGCCGCGCCCGATGCGGCCGAGGAGGACCCGACGGTCGCCGCGCTCAAGGCCGAGATCGAGGAGCTGCGCGGGCAGACGCTGCGCACGCTCGCGGACATGGAGAACCTGCGCCGGCGCACCGCGCGGGAAAAGGAGGACGCCGCGAAATACGGCGTCTCCCGCCTGGCCAAGGATCTGCTCAGCGTCGCCGACAACCTCCAGCGCGCGCTGAAGGCGATCCCGGCCGACGCGACCGAGGGCAACGACCTGATGCGGACGCTGGCCGAGGGCGTTGCTGCCGTCGAGCGCGAGCTTGCGACGGTGCTGGAGCGGCACGGCGTGCGCGCGGTCGATGCACTCGGCAAGCCGTTCGACAGCAACCTGCACGAGGCGGTGATGGAGCAGCCCACGGCGGACGTGCCGCCGGGCCACGTCGCCCAGGTGTTCCAGACCGGCTACATGATCCACGACCGCCTGCTGCGGCCGGCGATGGTCGCGGTGGCCAAGGCCGTGGACGGGCAGGCGGCCGGCGCCGCGCAGGGCTGACGGCGCGCGCGGGCCCGGATCCGGCATCGGCCGATTCGGAGCCCGCGGTTGCGGCCCTGTCCAGGCGTCCCTATATACCAGCCAACGTCGGGACGGCGCGCAGGAACGGGGTGCGCGCTTCAGGAGAGTCCCGGATCACTTCGTCCACCAGCGCGCGGGTCTGGCGCGCGGCAACCAGAAGGGGGCCCCGAACGGCGCCGCGGAGCGGGTCGTAGCCGGGCCTGCCGCAAAGGGGTGTGAGTATGAGCAAAGTCATCGGTATCGACCTCGGCACGACCAACAGCTGCGTCGCCGTCATGGACGGCAAGGACGCCAGGGTGATCGAGAATTCGGAAGGCGCGCGTACCACGCCGTCGATGGTGGCCTTCACCGACTCCGGCGAGCGCCTCGTCGGTCAGCCCGCGAAGCGCCAGGCGGTCACCAACCCGAAGAACACGCTCTATGCGATCAAGCGCCTGATCGGCCGTCGCTACAACGACCCGATGGTCGAGAAGGACAAGGGCCTCGTCCCCTACGAGATCATCAAGGCCGACAACGGCGACGCCTGGGTCAACGCCGGCGGCAAGCCCTACAGCCCCAGCCAGATCAGCGCCTTCATCCTGCAGAAGATGAAGGAGACCGCCGAGAACTACCTCGGCGAGCCGGTGACCAAGGCGGTCATCACCGTTCCGGCCTACTTCAACGACAGCCAGCGCCAGGCGACGAAGGACGCAGGCAGGATCGCCGGCCTCGAGGTGCTGCGCATCATCAACGAGCCGACGGCCGCCGCGCTCGCCTACGGCCTGGAAAAGAAGCAGAGCGGCACCATCGCGGTGTACGACCTGGGCGGCGGCACCTTTGACGTCTCGATCCTCGAGATCGGCGACGGCGTGTTCGAGGTGAAGTCGACCAATGGCGACACCTTCCTCGGCGG
>ERZ777003.3389-NODE-3389-length-15625-cov-14.863969_pt1 | contig 15625 bp, 15 predicted proteins | sample MGYA00374956_ERZ777003 | MGnify/ENA primary metagenome ERZ777003 (study PRJEB29302, sample SAMN06268252) | bioreactor metagenome | isolation source: Joint BioEnergy Institute, California, USA | place: USA:Joint BioEnergy Institute, California, USA | collected... | reverse complement strand
GCCCCTGGCGGGGTGCAGGGGCTGGCCCCTGCCGCCTGCCGCGCGTAGCGGCAACCAAAGCGAGGAAAATCCTGTCGCGGCACGCCGCCCCTTCGCTCTGCCGAGTGTGACCAATGGCCGCAGCGCGCACCCAACACATCTAGGTGTATGATGGAGCGGTGCGGCGCGTCCGTCGCGCCCTCGTGTACCTCGCCTGCAAGCAGCGCAGCGTGCCGCCAGACGCACGAGGCCAGAGCACGGAGTTACCATGAGCGACACCCTGACACGCATTCGCGCGATCCTCGCCACCACGCCGCTGCGCTGGACGCAGCTCGCCGCCAGCGTCCCGGACGACCTGTTCCGCCTCCGCCCCGCGCCCGGCGAGTGGTCGGCGCTGGAGTGCCTGCAGCACATCATCGACACCGAGCGCCTGGCGTTCCCGGTGCGCCTCACGGCGCTGCGCCAGCGCCAGGACATCCCGGCCTTCGACCCGGACACGCAGGGCACGCAGGGGACGGGCGACGACACGCCCGCCGCGCTCGCCGCGACCTTCGCGGAGCTGCGGGCCGCGAACCTGGAGCTGGTGGCGCAGGTGACCGAGGCCGAGTTCGGCTTCGGCGGGGTCCACAGCGAGCTTGGCCCGGTCACGGTCGGCGAGCTGCTCCACGAGTGGGCGGCGCACGACCTGGACCACACCATCCAAGCCGAGCGCGCGCTGATGCAGCCGTTCATCCGCGGCTGCGGCCCCTGGCAGTCCTACTTCGTCGCCAACCGCATCGACCCCGAGCCGGCCGGGCAGGGCGCCTCGTGATGACAGGAGTTACGCGGTGGCCTCGCCCCTGCACCCCGTGAAGGGGGGTGGCTTCGCCTCCCCGGAATTCCCCTCCCCGCCGCTCTGCGTCGGCAAAGTCAACGCAGAGCGGCGGGGACAAAGAGGATCTCAGAGGGCCTGCGGTCCTCCGAACCTCCCGGCAGGGAAGAGGGCCGTGGAGTTAGGCAGCCCTCCACACTCCCCGCGCGTACGCGGACGACCTGCGGGACGACCGCGTAACTCCTGGTGATGACACTCGGGTGGCCGGCGTGGCACCAGCCACCCGAGTGTGTACAGCGGTCAGAGATGAGCGGCGGCGTGGGGCGCGTGCGGAGCACCGGCGCTCGCTGCGACCGGGTCCGGCTGCCAGACCGCGGGCACGGTCTCGCGCTCGTGGCGGAAGTCCGAGTAGGTGCAGAGGATGTTGCTGTTCGACAGGCGCCGCCACAGCAGCCGCTCGTCGGCGCAGAGCTCCAGGAAGTTCGACAGGAAGGCGTCCTGCACCGGGATGCTGCGCGCCTCCCACGAGCGCACCACGCACAGGTCGAAGCCCCTGCGCCGGTCGTAGCAGTTCTCCTCGTAGCGGCCGTTCACGAACACCCGGATGCGCCGGTCGACGCGCCGGTGCGGGTCGAGCCGCAGGCGGTAGACCCACCCGCGATGCTGCTTCGAGGACACGTCGATGAACCCCAGGCCCGGCGTCGTGAGCTGGGTGTAGAGCGGGCCGAGGAAGGTGCGCAGCATCGCCTCAGCCCGCTGGCTCTTCGTGCGCCCATCCCGCAGGTCGCGCTGCCCGACCTCCAGCAGGTCCACGATCTCCAGCCCGTCGCCGTCCGCCCGTCTCCGGGCGCCGCGGCGCATGCGGTAGAAGTTCTGCGGCGGCGGGCCCACATCGAACCCGGCGCGCTGCGCGAGCTCGCGGCAGACCGCCCACCCGGCCCACGCCGCGACCGCCATCGCGGTGTCCTGCAGCGACAGCGCGTGCCGCAGATTGGTGGCGACGAACGCGCGCGCGGCGCCGGTCTCCAGGCCAAGCTCCAGGAAGGAGAAGCGGTAGGCAGCGCCGCTCACCGGCGCGACGTACTCCTCGACGCGCACCGCCCGCTCGCCGAACGGCTGGAGCAGCGGCTGCATCGCGACCACTGTGGCCGAGGCGACCGGATCATCGCGCAGCGAGCGATGCCCCGGCAGGAGCTGCTGGTCGAGCAGCTTCGCGGTGACGTCGGTGTGCTTGCAGGTCCGGTCCCCGCGCTGGTTCGAGATCCAGGCGGCGCAGTCACACGAAAGGTTCAGCCGGCCGTCCGCGCGCCGCGGCTGAAGCCGGTGGAGGCACTGGCGGTAGTAGGCGGCGGGCTGGGAGCCCTGGATCACGCCCACCAGCCGGTAGGTTCCGTCAACGACACTGGGCATGGACAACCTCGTGCGACGATGGAGCATGTGCTAAGATGGGCGACCATCGATGCCAGCGCGCCGTAGAGGAGCGCGGGCTAGCCCCCGACGCGGGGGATGAGCACGAAGGTGGTGGAGTGTTTGGTCACCTCGCCCGGCGTAATCTGGCGCATGCTTCCCGAGAGCGGGCTGCCGGCGATGATCGGGCCGCGCCGCGAGGCTGCGGCGGCGATGCGTGTGGCGAGCTCGCCGGCGAAGACGATGTCGGGCGGCAGCTCACGCGCGGCCGGCTGGCTGGGCGCTGCCGCGCCCTCGAGGCTGGAGGGCATGGCCAGCACCGGGTAGGCGATCTGCTCGTCGCCGCTGGTCCCCATCACGGCCAGCGTCCCGAGCGAGACGCCGTCCGGCAGGGCATCTGGCGCACCGTCGCGCGCGCGGGCGACCCGCGCTTTCCATGTGCGGTAGAGCTCCTGCTCCTCGGCGGTCAGAGTCGTCGGCGTGGTCAGCAGCGGCGATGTCGTCGTCATGGGTCGGCTCCTTTGTTCACACCAACTCAGAACCTCAGCTGGAGCATAGCACATCTGTACGTCAGCTACTGTCACACGTCACGGAGGCCGGCAAGCTGGCTTTGGATGGCCGGAGCCGGGCTCGGGCATGCGCCGCTCGCTGGAGCCGCTCGCAGGCGGCGCGGATGAGCTTCCCGAGGTGACCCGGCCCACGGGCGACCTTCGCGCGTAATGAGCGGTCACGGTGCACGCCAGCGCCAGGGCCGACGCAACAAGGAGAAACAGATGAAGTACACACTTGGGCGCTGGAGAGTGCTGGCACCACTGGCCGCGGTGCTCGCCCTCCTCCTCGGCGGGCGGGCGCTGGCGGCTGAGGTCTACAGCGGGAACACCTACGTGCTCCCGGCGGGCGAGGTGCTGGAGGATGACCTCTACGTGACCGCCGAGGAGGTGATCATCGACGGCACCGTCGTCGGGGATGTCGTGGCGGCCGGCGGGCGGATTGTGATCAACGGGACGGTGAGCGGCGATCTGTTAGCGGCCGGCGGCAGCGTGCAAGTCAGCGGGACGATCGAGGACGACGTGCGCGCCGCAGGCGGCGCCATCGACATCAACGGCACCATCGGTGGCGATCTGATGGCGGCCGGCGGCGGTGGCATGTGGTCGCCGCCGCTCACGTTTGGCGGGCAGCAGGTGGAGCAGGGGGTACGCGTATCTGAGGCGGCCGCGATCGGCGGCGATGCCTACATCGCCGGCGGCGAGGGCGCGATCAACGGGTCGATCGGCGGCGATCTGCACGTCACGGTGATCGAGCTGGCGTTCGCAGGGGAGGTCGGGCGCAACGCCGAGCTGATGGGCCAGACTCTGCGAATCGGAGAGGGCGCGCAGGTGAATGGCTCTCTGCGCTACAGCGCGCCGGAGCAGCAGGCTATCCCGCAGGACGTGGCCCAGGAGATCGTCTACGTGGCGCCCGAGAGCAGCGGGGCTCGCGCCGCGGAACGCCCGGCCAGCAACGCCGGCTGGTGGCTGGTGCGCACGCTGCTCGTGCTGCTCGGCTTCGCGCTGCTCACCTGGCTCACGCTGCGGTTCGCGCCACGGGCCGCGACGGCGCCGGCCGCGGCGCTTGAGCGCCAGCCGGGGCGCGCAGCGCTCTACGGGCTGCTGGCCGCGCTGCTGCTGTTGTTCGTGCCGCTGGTCTCGGCGCTGCTGGTATTCCTGATGGTGCTGTTCTTCGGCTGGCTGGCCGGAGTCGTCACCGCCCTGGTGCTCTTCGGCGCGCTGGCGCTGCTGTGGGTGCTCAGCCCGCTGGTGGTCGGGATGTGGATCGGGCAGCGGCTCGCGGCGCTGCGCGACCAGCCGCGCCAGGCGGTGCCATGGCTGATCGCCGGGGTGCTGCTCGTTGCGCTGCTGGCGCGGGTCCCTGTGCTCGGCTGGCTCGTGGGGCTGGTGAGCTTCATTCTGGCGCTCGGCGCGATCCTCCTGGCCTGGCGCACCGGTGCCGAGCCGGCGGCTGCAGGGGCCAGCTAGGCGGCCGCCCTGCGGTATACTGCGAGCTATGCATCAGCCCACCACCGCTCAGCGATACGGCCGGCTCGCGCTCACCGGCGGGCATCTCATTCTCCCGGACCGCGTCGAGACCGGCGTGGCGCTCGTCATCGAGGGCGGCCGGATCGCAGGGGTCGCGGCGCCGGACGAGCTCGGCACAGCAACCGAGGTCCTCGACGTCGGCGGGCGGTACGTTGCGCCGGGCCTGATCGACATCCACACGCACGGCGCCGCCGGTCACACGTTCAACGAGCCGGCGGCGGAGGCGTTCGCCGCGATCACCGCCGCCAACGCGGCCGCCGGCGTCACCGGGCTCCTGGCGACCATCGCGACCGACGCTCTGCCGAACCTGCTGGCGAGCCTGGCCTTCTGCGGCGAGTGGATGCGCCAGCCGCTCGCCGGAGCCCAGGTGCTCGGGGCGCACCTGGAGGGGCCCTACTTCAGCTTCGAGCAGCGCGGCGCGCAGGACCCGGCCCACCTCCGCACCCCGGACGACGGCACCGCCGAGCTTCTGCTAGCGCACCACGCGGTGATGCGGATCATGTCGTTTGCGCCGGAGCTGCCCGGCGCGCTCGAGCTGACCAGGCGCCTCACCGAGCTGGGGGTCGTGGCGGCCGCCGGCCACAGCTCGGCGCGCGAGGAGCACGTCCGCGCCGCGATGGAGTGCGGGCTCCGGCACGCCATCCACCTCTGGAGCGGGCAGTCCAGCACTGTGCGCGAGGGTCCCTGGCGGCGCCCCGGCCTGCTCGAGGCGTCGCTGACGTTCGAGGGCCTGACGGCAGAGGTGATCGCGGATAACCGCCACCTGCCGCCGACGCTCATGCGGCTGGCCTACATCTGCCTCGGCGCCGACCGCCTGTGCGCGGTGTCCGACGCGACCAGCGGCGCCGGGCTGCCGGAGGGGGCGCGCTTCCGCATGGGCGGCATGGAGTACGAGGTCCACGACGGGGTCGGGATGCTGCTGGACCGCACCGCCTTCGCCGGAAGCACCACGCTGCTGAGCCGGATGATACCCATCCTGCGCGACGAAGTCGGCATCCCGCTGGCCGAGGCCGTGCGTATGGCGAGCCTCACCCCGGCGCGCGTGATCGGCGTCGACGGCCGCAAGGGCAGCCTGGAGGCGGGCAAGGACGCCGACATCGCGGTGTTCGAGCCGGACTTCACGGCGTGGCGGACGATGATCGGCGGCCGCTGGGTGTACGAGGCCGGCGACGGGCCCCGCTGACGGCTACACAGGAGCACGTATGAGGACAGTCACCTACGACAAGCTGCGCGTCCAGATCTTCGACACGATCGAGCAGCTCGCGGCGGCGGCGGCGGACGACCTGAGCGCGGTGCTGCGGCAGGCGATCGCGGAGCGGGGCGAGGCGTCCGCGATCTTCGCCACCGGCAACTCCCAGCTGATCTTCTACGACCAGCTGTGCGCGCGGGACGACATCGCCTGGGACCGGGTCACGGTCTTTCATATGGACGAGTACCTCGGCCTGCCCGAGCAGCACCCGGCGAGCTTCCGGCGCTACATGCGCGAGCGCCTGGTGGAGCGCGTGCGGCCGCGCGCCTTCTACGGGATCGCGGGCGACGCGCCGGACGTGGCGCGCGAGCTCGAGCGCTACGCCGGGCTGATCGCCGCGCACCGCCCGGTGGCGTGCGTGATGGGCATCGGCGAGAACGGGCACCTGGCGTTCAACGACCCGCCGGCCGACTTCGACACAGAGGCGACCATCCACGTGGTGACGCTGGTCGAGTCCTGCCGGATGCAGCAGGTCGGCGAGGGCCACTTCGCGCGCCTGGAGGACGTGCCGCAGCAGGCGCTGTCGCTCACGATCCGGGCGCTGCTGGCGCCGCCGCACGTCCTCGTGATCGCGCCGGAGTCGCGCAAGGCCGCGGCGGTTCAGGCGGCGCTCGAGGGGCCGATCACGCCGGACTGCCCGGCCTCCGTGCTGCGCACCGCGCCGCACGCGCGCCTCTACCTCGACCGCGACTCCGCCGCGCTGCTGGGGAGAAGGGCGTAGCCCCTGCGCGAGACCGACCATGATCACCATCGCCTTTCTCGCAGATCAGCCGCAGCACCTCCCCGTCGTGGCGGCCTGGGTGTACGACCAGTGGCACCGCCACCGGCCCGGCGAGACGCTCAAGACGACCGCCGAGATGTTCCGCGCCGCGCTGCAGCGAGACGCGATTCCGCTCACGCTGCTCGCGCTCGACGGCGACGTGCCGGTGGGCACCGCGAGCCTCTTCGCCGACGATATGGAGACGCGGCCGGAGCTCACGCCCTGGCTCGCCTCGGTGTACGTGGCGCCCGAGCGACGCGGCGCCGGCATCGGCCCGCGCCTGGTGCGGGCGGCCGAGGATGTGGCGCGCCAGCTCGGCGTGAAGCAGCTGTACCTGTTCACACCGGACCGGGAGCGGTTCTACGCGCGCCTCGGCTGGCGCACCGTCGAGCACTCGGCCTACGACGGGCACCCGGTCGTCATTATGGCCCGCTCGCTTGCGGGTGGAGAGGAGCCATCATGAGCGTGACGGAGCCGGTGGGGTTCGGCGTGATCGGGGCCGGCATCGTCGGCGGCGCCTGGCACGCCCACGTCTATGCGCGCCACCCCCGGGCGCGGCTGGTGGCGGTGTGTGACCTGGACGAGCGGCGGGCGGCGGAGGTGGCCGAGCGCTGCGGCGGCGCGGCGGTCTACACCGACTACCGCGAGCTCCTCGCCCGGCCCGACATCGCCGCCGTCTCGGTTGCGACGCCCGACTTCGCCCACCGCGAGATCGCGGTGGCCGCCGCCGAGGCCGGCAAGCACATCCTGGTCGAGAAGCCGCTCGCGACGACCGTCGCAGACGCCGAGGCGATCCTCGAGGCGGCGCGCCGGGCCGGCGTGAAGCTGATGGTCGACTTCCACAACCGCGCCAACCCGCCCTTCGTGGCGGCCCGGCGCAGCATCCGCGCCGGCGAGATCGGCCGCCCGGCTTACATCTACGCCCGGCTCAGCAACACGACCTACGTGCCCACCCGGATGCTGGCGTGGGCCGGCCGCAGCTCGGCGCTGTGGTTCCTCGCCAGCCACACGGTGGACCTGGCCCACTGGCTGCTCGACGACGAGCCGCGGCGGGTCTACGCCGTCAGCCGCTCGGGGGTTCTGCAGCAGCTCGGGGTGAACGCGCCGGACTTCCACGCGGCGCTCCTCGAGTTCCGCGGCGGCGCGGTGGTGAACCTCGAGAGCGCCTGGATCCTGCCGCAGAGCGCGCCGAACGTGTTCGACTTCAAGGTCGAGATCCTGGGGAGCGCGGGCGCGATCGCTATCAACGCCTCGGACCACCGGGCGGTGGAGACCTTCACGGCGGAGCGCTCGCACCTGCCGGACGTGCTGGGGCTGCCGGGCGGTGACTCGCCGCGGCTGCACGGCTTCGTACTGGAGGCGATCGCGCGCTTCGTGGACGCGGTGGCGGACGAGCGGCCGCTGCTGGCCTCGGGTGAGGACGGGCTGCGCGTGACGCGCGTGCTGGCGGCGATCGCCGAGTCGACCGCGAGCGGAAAGGCGGTCGACCTCTAGCCGCCCTCCGGCTCCGTCGGCAGCCCGACGAGCTCCATCAGCTTCAGCGCGTTCGTCGACGTGGCGAGCCCCGGGCGCAGCCGGTAGTCGAAGTGCATCGACGGGCCGAGCGGGCCGCGGGTGAAGCTCTCGCGGAAGTGCACCTGCCGCGCCGCCTCGGCCAGCTCGGGGGCGGCGGCCAGCGTCAGGTCGTGGGTCGAGACCACGCCGATCGCGCCCAGCCCCAGCAGGTGCGCGATGATTCGCCGCGCGGCGATCTGGCGCTCGGCGGTATTCGTGCCGTGCAGGATCTCGTCGAGCAGGAACAGGGGCAGCCGCAGCCCCTCGTCGCGCGCCCGGCGCGCCTCGTCGATCACCTCCTTCAGCCGCAGCAGCTCCGCCATGAAGTACGACACGCCGCGCTCCAGCGAGTCCTGCACCCGCATGCTCGTCGCCAGCGCCAGCGGCGGCAGGCGCATCGACGCGGCGCACACCGGGCCGCCGGCCTGCGCGAGCACGACGTTCACCCCGATCGCGCGCAGCAGCGTGCTCTTGCCGGACATGTTCGAGCCGGTGACGAGCAGGAACGTGCCGGGCGGCCCGACCTCCACGTCGTTCACGACCCGCACGTCGTCGCTGAGCAGCGGGTGCCCGAGCCCGCGCGCCTGCAGCGTCCGGCTGCCCTGCCCGTCGCTCAGCTCGGGAAGCACCCAGCCCGGGTTGTCGAAGCGCAGCGTCGCCAGCGCGACGAGCGCCTCCAGCTCGCCGAGGGCCGTCAGCCACGAGCGCGCGTGCCGGCCGGCCTCGGACTGCCAGCGCTCGAGCAGCCAGAGCAGGTGGACGCTCCAGAGCGTCGTCACCTGGATCGCGGCGAAGAAGATCCACTGCCGGATGTCCGCGAGCGGCATCAGGCGCCCCAGCCGGCGCATCTGCTGGTCGGCGCGCACTCCGCCGGCGGCCATGGCGTCCAGGAGGCGGCGGAGCTCGGGCGCCTCGAACCGCTGCGCCGCCAGGAGCCTGAACAGCGCGCCGTAGGCCGCGAAGACCTCCTGGCGGGTCGCGACCTGGTCGATGATCGCGTCCACGCGGCGCCCGATGGTCATGGTGATCGCGACGCCGGCCAGCACCGAGAGCGCGAGGAGCCACTCGACCGGCAGGCCGGCGAGCAGCGCAGCGAGGAGCGCCGCGTTGGCCAGCGGGAGGAGGCGCGCGAGCCAGAGCAGCCAGGGCCGCTCCGCCAGCCAGAGCGGGCCGCCGGCCCAGGCGAGGAAGCGCTCGTAGTTCGGCTGCTCGCCGGCGATCGCGCGGCCGCGCAGCCCAAGCTCCTCGCGCAGCTCGATGCGCGGCGCCAGCTCGCTCACCGCCTGCTGACGCATCCGCGCGACCTCCGGCGGCGCCGGGGCCAGCAGCCAGGCCTGGAGGGTCGCGAGGCCCACGGGCGTCGCCGGCGTGTTCAGCAGGTGCTGGAGCGAGGCGTGGCCGAGCAGGTCGAGGTCGGCGGCGGTGCCGTCGGCGGGCGGGTCGCCGGGCGGGCGGCGCAGCGGGAGGGCGTTCCAGTCGCGCCGGAGCCGCTGCAGCCCCTCCTCGTTGATCGCCCGGAGCACGTTGTAGCGCCGCTCGACCCGCTGCACGCGGCCGTGCACGATGTAGGACACGAGGAAGCCCAGCGCGAGGACGCCGCCCGCGGCCAGCAGCGTCCCCTGGCGCTGCACCAGCCCGGCGCCGAGGAGCCCGAGCGCGCCGAAGAGGAGCGCCAGGCTGATGTTGCCGTTCAGCGCGCCGCGCCGGGCGTAGCGGTCGCGCAGCTCCGTGAAGTGCGCCAGCCGCTCGCGGTAGATCTGCTCGGGGGTGGCTATGTGGCCGCTGGGAGGCGGCGCGGTATCGGGCGTGCTCATGGCCGGCCAGTATAGCAGATGCGGGGCCGATCCTCCTGCTTCGCCCGGATGCGCGGCCCGTCACCAGCAGCCGCCGGCGCCGCTGGTGACGGGCGCGGGAACAGATTCCGCGAGGCGCCCCTCCACGACCGCCGGAAGGACCCGCTCCAAGTACGCCAGGAGCCCCAGCGCGTCGGCCGGCTGGCTGCCGAAGCCGACATACCCGTCCGGCCGGATCAGGTACAGCGCCTCCGACGCGGCGCCGTAGCGCTGGTGCACCTCGCGCTCCGGGTCGAGCAGCATGATGCCGTGCCAGTCGAGCGCGGCGGGGCGCTCGTCCCCCACGACGACCACCGCCACGCGCACGTCCTCCGCGAGCAGATCCTCGGCGTGGAGCGCGATGCGCGCCAGCCGCTCGTACCCCTCATCGGTCTGGGCCAGCCCGTCGAACAGCAGCAGCGTCCAGTGCGCGCCGCGGAACAGGTCGAACAGCCGCGTCGTCCGCCCGCCCGCTGGCGTCCGCCCGTGCGCATCCGGCGCCCGGTCCCCGGCGTGCGGCCCCTGCTGGAAGCTGAAGCGCTCGGCCAGGCCAGCCCGCTCGCGCGTGCGGCCCGGCAGCAGCGGCGTCTCCCTGAGCGGCGCCGTCTGCTCGTGCGACAGCGGCGACTCGCGGTAGCTGATGCCGAGCTGGGCCATGCTGCGCGAGAGCGCGCGCTTGACCGCCGGCTGCGATAGCATCGGCAGCAGCACCCACTCGCGCAGCAGCCGCATCAGCGGGTGGTCGGAGAAGATCGCGTCGTGGCCGATGCTGCTGCCCTTCAGCATCGCCGCCGCCACCGGCATCCGCTCGGCCTGGTAGCTGTCCAGCAGCGCCTCCGGCGCCTTCCCCTGCACCACGGCCGCCAGCTTCCAGCCCAGGTTGTAGGCGTCCTGGATGCCGGTGTTCATGCTCTGCCCGCCGGCCGGGCTGTGGACGTGCGCCGCGTCCCCGGCGACGAACACCCGCCCGACGCGGTAGCGGTCGACCATGCGGCGGTTGAAGGGGAAGTGGGAGAGCCAGGTGGGGCTGATGAGCCGCAGGCCGGCGCGCCCGGTGCGCTCGGCGAACAGCCGCTGGAACAGCTCGAGGGTCGGCGGCTCGTCCGCCAGCGGCGAGTCGGGCGCCAGCTCGAGGATGATCTGCCAGGCGTCTCCCCCCTCCAGCAGGCCCAGGCCGACCAGCCCGTCGTGGTGCAGCCAGGCGTAGCCGCCGTCGCGCGGCAGCCCGGCCACCTGCACGTCGCCGATCAGGAAGTGCTCCGGCTTGGTGGCGCCCTCGAAGCTCAGGCCGAGCAGCCGGCGCACCGTGCTCTTGCCGCCGTCGCTGCCGACGACAAACTGGGCGAAGATCTGCTCCTCCTCGCCCGTCGCCGTGTGCCGCACGGTCGCCCAGACGCCGTCGGCGGACTGCTCCAAGGCGACGAGCTCGCGCGAGCGCTCGACCGTGACGCCGAGGGCGCCGAGGCGCTCGCGCATGATCCCCTCGGTGCGCCACTCGGGCAGGTACACGATGTTCGGGTACGGCACGTCGTGGCTCGGCTGCATGATCAGGTCCAGGTCGGCGACAAGCCCCGCGCCGTCCATGACGCGCAGCCGCATGTCGGCGATGCTGTGCGCGTGGATCTCGGCGAGGATGCCCATGTCGTCGAAGACCTCCTGGGTGCGCGGCTGGACGCCCTTGCCGCGCGAGCTGGCCGGGAACTCGTCGAGCCTGTCGATGATGCGGAGCGGGATGCCCCGCCGCCGCAGCTCGATCGCCAGCGCCAAGCCTGTCACGCCGGCGCCGACGATCAGCACCGGCAGCGGGTCCCGCGCGCCGCCGACGACCCCGGCGCGGCGGAGGCGCTGCTCGGCGAGGTCCTCGCGCACCCGCTGACGCGCCGCGCCACCCGCAGGCGCGCTGCGGAGCTTCAGCAGGCGATACGCGGCGGCTAGCTCCCGCCACGCGCCCGTCAGGCTAGCTCGGCGAAGAACTGGCGCATATCGTCGGCGACCTCGCGTGGCACCTCCCACTCCGGGAAGTGGCCGCCGCGCTCCAGGACCGTCCAGCGGGTGACGTTATAGCTTCGCTCGGCCCACTCGCGCGGCGCGGGAACCGTCACCCCGTCTCGCAGGGGCATCAGGATCGCCGTCGGAACCTCCGCCCGCCCCGATACGCCTGGGTCGAGCGCCGACTCGCGGTAGAGCCGGATGGACGCCGCGCCGGCCCGCGTGAACCAGTGCAGCGACAGGTTGTCCAGCAGGGCATCCCTGCCGAACGTCCGGTCGAGCCCCTCGCGGCAGTCGCCCCAGCGCTGGAACTTCTCGATCACCCAGCTCGCCAGCCCGACCGGGGAGTCGGCGAGCGCGGCAGGTCGCACGTCATCTCGAAGTCGGCCTCCGCCGAGTCGGCGCCGTAGTCGCGCCAGCGCTCTCGATCCCGAGCAGCTCCCGCACCGTGCTCCGCGCGCCGTCGCAGCCCACCGCCCACGGCGCCTGCAGCTCCTCCGCGCCGCCGCGCCCCGCGACCCGCACGACGGCCTGCGTGCCCCTGGTGGCGACGTGCACCGCCCGCGTTCCCCGGCGGATCTCCACGCGGCCCGTCGCGCGGGCGGCTGCCTCGAGCGTCGCCTCGGTGTCGTGCTGCGGCAGCAGCAGCGAGTAGGGGTGCGGGTGATCCAGGCGGTCCATGCGCAGGCTCAGCAGCCGCCCGCGCGGGCTCCAGAACTCATGCGCCGCCCGGCGGACGCTGATGCGCGCGAAGGCCGGCAGCAGCCCGAGCCAGTCGAGGAAGTCCAGGCCGCGCGGCACCCAGGTGATGGCCCGCGACTCATCGCGCGGCGTCGGCTCGTCGCGCTCCTCGAGGACGATCGACGGCACCTCGTAGCGCGCGAGCACCAGCGCCAGCGCCAGGCCGACCGGGCCGCCGCCCACGATCAGGATCGGTTGCATCTGTTCGCTCCTCGCTCAGCTCGGGCCACCCGCCAGCGCCACGTGGCCCCGCTCGATTCACTGGGTGTCCTCCCACGCCTGCGCTCCTCGCTCGAGCGCGCCCCGCTCGCTCTCCGGCGGCGCGATCCGCAGCGTGAGCTTGTGCGCGTCCAAGGTGTCGAAGGTATAGCCGATCAGCCAGTCCACCAGCTCGCCACGCGGATCGAGCTCCTCGACCGGCAGCTCCGCCCGGTAGCTCCGCAGCGGGTCCACCTGCGTCGCCGCTCTGCGCGCGGCGGGGCGCGATAGTCGCTCCATTGCACCTCCTGATACCCCGATTTCGGGTGAATGACAGTACGGGCGGCGGGCTACGCCTGAGGCGGCAGCATCTCGATGCCGTACTTGGCCGCGACGGCGACCAGCCGCCCGAGGTCGGGCAGGGCGCCGAGCGGCGTGTGCTGGCCATCGGCCGGCTCGCCCACCTCGGCGAAGAAGCGCTCGTGGATGCCGCCCGGGCTGACGAGGATCAGCATGCGGGCGGGCGTCCGGCCGCTGTTGGTGAAGGCGTGGACCGTGCCGCGCGGCACGAAGACGAAGCTGCCCGGCCCGAGGTCCAGCCGCTGGTCGTCCAGCACGAACTGGTACGTCCCCTCTAGCACCCAGAATGCCTCCTCCTCGTAGCGCTGGCGGTGGGGCGGCGCGCCCTTCCCCGGGGGCGTCCGCGTCTCGAACAGGCCGTAGGCGCCGTTCGTCGTGGCGGCGGTGGCCTTGAAGGTGACCAGGTCGTCCACGACGCGGTAGGTCGGCCCGGTGCCGGCGGGGGCTGCGCGAGGCGAGAGGGTCGAGTCGAGCATCGTGGCGTCCTTTCCGCTGCGGGCGGGACCACGCAGTTCCCGCGACCGTTGCTGCGCCCACTCTACACTCGGCGCGCCCGCGCGAGTACCAACGCGCTGCACACACCGTGCATACACTCGCGGGGAGCCACGTGCGCATGGCGCCCGAAGGCACGCAGCAGGACGCCGGCGGGCCTCGGCGCCGGCCGCCCGCAGATAGACGAGGTCTTCAGTTCGCTCTACGATGTGGTGGGCGTATTGCCAGCCGCGCGCTCTGCGGTCGAGCCGGGCGCGGTTCGCGTCGTGGCCAGCGCGGGCTGCTGTGGCGCCTGCTCAGCATCCGGGTTGCGGGACAGGCGCCCGCGGCGAGCGAGTCATTCCTGGTCTGCTTCCAGCGCGATGCCGCCAGCCTGCGACGAGGCGCGGGCCGCCTGCAGGGAGGAGCCGTGGGCGGCGACAGCGCGCTCGATACCAGCGACGATACAATCTACCTACTGCGCGAGGGCGGGCAGGCGGGCGACCCAGCGCTCAGCCCTGCACGAGCGCGAAGCACACGCCCACGGGGTCCTCGATCCCCACGTACACATACTTCCCATCCTCGCGGAACTCCGAGATGACCTTGCCCCCCTCCGCCTCCGCTCGGCGAACGCTCTCCGCCAGGTCGCCCACAGACAGGTACATCATCCAGACCGGCGGCAGGTGCCCGTGCGCGCCGCGCGCGTGCTGGATGCCCGCCACCCGGCGCCCGGCCGCGTCGAACATGCCGTAGTCCGCGTAGCGCTCGCCGTTGTCCTCCATCTCGATCTTCTGCGCCGACCAGCCGACAACCTGCTGGTAGAAGTCCCGCGTCGCAGCTGCCTCGGGGACCGTCAGGTCGATCCAGGCGATGCGCCCAACGGCTGCGTCGGGCGCCCCGTCGCCCTGGTAGTTGGCGACCATCTCCGCGGGGATCACGGGGATGATCCCGAACGCAGCCCCGTTCGGGTCGAGCAGGACCGCCCACTGGCTGTTCCCGTCGTCATCCGTCGCGTGCATCAGCACGCTCCCCCGCAGGTCCACCGCGCGCTGCACGCTCTCCGCCACATCGGCGACCTGGATGTGCGGCATCCACTGCAGCGGAAGATCGGCGTACTCCTCACTACGCGCGCCCAGGCCGATGATCGGCATGCCCGCGTTGTTCATCAGGTCCTCCGCGCGCCAGAGCGGGGTGGCGCCGGTGGTGAGCACGCGCGAGTAGAAGCGAAGCTCCCGCTCGTGCTCGGGGACCGCGATGTCGGCGCTGAACACGGCGCCGACGCTTGGGACGAAGAGGTCGCTCACACTAGCACTCCTGTTGGTACAAAGCTCGCAGACGCCAGCAGACGCGCCAGGTTGCGTCGCCGGTGCAATGCTACCACAGTCTTGTGACAGCAGTTGTCGCAGCGCGGCGGAATTTAGGACGGATGTTCGAAATCAGGCCGGCGCCCCTTCCGGCCGCGCCTCCTCCGCAGCGGCCGCGGTGGGCGCCCCGAGCCGGCCGCGGGTGAGCGCCAGCAGGAGCAGCGCGCTCGCGCCGTAGGCGAAGACGTGCAGCCAGCCGTCGCCGATCAGCCAGCCCGCCAGCCCGGTCTCGGGCAGCGCCAGCCCGCTCTGCGCGAACAGCGCGTTGAACCACTGGCTGGCCGCGTTGCTCGCCGCGTGCATCACGATCGCCAGCAGCACGCTGCCGCCGCTGCGGTTGTACAGCCAGGTGTAGAGGAACGTGCCGGCCACCGCCGTCAGCAGGAAGGTCACCACCTGGGCCGGCCGCATCGGCCCGAACAGGATGGTGCCCAGCGCCGGCAGGTGCCACAGCCCGTGCAGCGCGCCCAGGATCAGCGTCCCCCGCGCTGGCCCGTAGCGCCTCTGCAGCCGCGGCAGGGCGAAGCCGCGCCAGCCCGGCTCCTCGCCGATGGAGGGGATCAGCAGCCCGAGCGCCACCCCCGGCAGGAAGGTCGTGAGCAGCAGCTCCCAGTGGCTCAGCGCCGCCGCGAGCAGCCCCGGCCCCAGCACCAGGCCGAAGGCGATCAGCCAGATCACGAGGTTCGCCAGCAGCGCGAAGGCGTACCACTGCGGGCCCACCCGCCACTTCGCGATCGGCCGCAGCAGCGCGGCGACGCCGGCGCGCCCTTCGGACAGCCCATGCCGTGGCGCCGCACCTGCTCGCGCGCGAAGGCGTCGATCCGCGCCGCATCGC
>ERZ777003.3386-NODE-3386-length-15646-cov-6.510936_pt1 | contig 15646 bp, 9 predicted proteins | sample MGYA00374956_ERZ777003 | MGnify/ENA primary metagenome ERZ777003 (study PRJEB29302, sample SAMN06268252) | bioreactor metagenome | isolation source: Joint BioEnergy Institute, California, USA | place: USA:Joint BioEnergy Institute, California, USA | collected... | reverse complement strand
GAAACCTGCCCTCGGTACCTGAAGTGGCGCGCCCACCCGCGCGCGCCGGATAACGTCCCGCCTCAACCGCCGGGGATTGGCCGCGGCGACGACCCGGAAACAGGGGGACTCATGAGGAGTCAGGGTTCACGGCGTGCGCTGACCTGCGTGCTCGCAATCTGCGCGTCGCTCGGGCTGGCGGGCCAGGCGAGAGCCGCCGATCTCTCGGAGGGGTTCGACGACATCGCGACGCTCCCCGGGAGCGGATGGCAGCTCGTCAACAACAGCGAGCCGATCGGAACCCAGCCGAACTGGTTTCAGGGAGCGGGCTTCGCGGCTCACACCGACACCGGCTTCATCGCCGCGAACTTCAACAACGCAAGCGGCGCGGGGACGATCAGCAACTGGTTGATCACCCCCGTTCTGCCGAACCTCACCACCGGGGACGAGTGGTCTTTCTGGACCCGGAAAGCGACCATCGACACGTTTCCGGACCGCCTCGAGGTGAGACTGTCGACGAACGGATCGTGCACCCCAGGCCCGGGCGCAATGGGCGTCGGCGACTTCCAGACGCTCCTGCTGTCGATCAACCCGAACCTGGTGACCGGGGTCTACCCGACGACGTGGACAGAGTTCACGGGGACGCTCAGCGGACTCGCCGGTCCCCAGAGCGGGTGCCTCGCGTTCCGGTACTTCGTCACGAACGCCGGACCGGCCGGCACGAACAGCGACTACATCGGCGTCGACACCTTCAGCTACGCGGACAGCCCCGACACGACGCCACCGACCGTCTCCATCCTCGACGGCCCCGCGGGCACCACGAGAAGCAGCACGCCGACGTTCGCGTTCGGAGCGAACGAGACCGTTACCTTCACGTGCCGGATCCATCCGCAGGGCGGGCCGGTCCCCGAGTTCGGCACCTGCTCCGGGCCCGGCAACACCCACACGCCCGCCTCGCCGCTGGCAAGCGGGGCGCACACCTTCGAGGTGCGCGGAGTCGACGCCGCGGGCAACGCGGGCACGGCGACGCGCAGTTTCACGGTCGACACGAGCCGCCCGCCCCGGCCCTCGGCGTGTGACCGGGTCCAGGATCGCGTGGCCGCCGCGCAGGCCGCGCTCGAAGCCGCCAAGGCGAAGCTGAAGAAGGCGAAGAAGAAGCTCGCGAAGGCGAAGAAGTCGGGCAAGGCCGGCAAGGTCAAGAAGGCCAAGCGGAAGGTGAAGAAGGCAAAGAAGGCCGTGAAGGCGGCCGAGGCCGACCTGGAAGCCGAGCAGCAGAACGTCGCCGACGCATGCGCTCCGGTCGAGGAGGAATGACGCTGCCGACGGCGTCGGGTCGCCCGGACGCGGAAGACGCGCTTGCCGCTTACGGGTCGATGAGCACGCCCGGGTTGAGCACGCCCTTCGGATCCACGGCGCGCTTCGCCGCGCGCAGCGCCTCGGCGAACGGGTCGGGGCGCTGGCGGTCGTACCAGGGCCGGTGATCGCGGCCGACGGCGTGGTGATGGGTGATCGTGCCGCCGGCGTTCGCGATCGCCTCTGACACGGCGGCCTTGATCTCGTCCCACTGCTCCACTTCGGAGCCGCGCCGGCCTGGCGCGAGCACGGTGAAGTAGGGCGCCGGGCCATCCGGGTAGACGTGGGTGAAGCGGCAGCCGAAGATCGGCGCGCCCTCACCCTCGGCGGGAGCGCCGGTCACCTCCGCGACGCTGCGGCGCGCCGCCTCGGTGACCGCCGCGTGGAACTCCTCGAACCGGTCCCAGGTGATCGCGGTCTCGAACGTCTCCGAAATCACCCCGCATGCAACGAGCGTGTCGCGCAGATAGGGAGCCGAGAGGAAGGCCTGGCGCCAGGCGCCCGACGCGTCGTCGCCCCCACCGCTGCCGCTGCGGACCTCGCCCGCCTCGCCCCCGTGGTCGCGGGCGGCCTCGATCGCGATCCGCATCGGCTCGTCGACGGGGTGGTGCGCCGACTCGAACCCGAGGACGAGCATCGCCTTGCCGGGCGGCGCCGCCTGGGTGAGCGCCGCCTCGTCCGGGTCGAGCAGGCGGCAGTTGGCCGGGTTGAGCCCCGACTGGGCGAGTTCGCGCACGGCGGCGACGCCGGCCGCGAACGAGTCGAAGGCGACACCGCAGGAGAGCTTGTGAGTGGGCCGCAGGCGCACGCGGACCCATGCCTCCGTGATCACGCCCAGGATCCCCTCCGAGCCGATCAGCATCCGGTCGGGGCTCGGGCCCGCACCCGAGCCGGGCAGGCGGCGGCTCTCCCAGGCCCCGCTCGGCGTGATCGCGCGCACCGACTCGACCAGGTCGTCGATGTGGGTGAGCACGGTGGCGAAGTGGCCGCCGGCCCGCGTCGCGATCCAGCCGCCTAGCGAGGAGTACTCGAACGACTGCGGGAAGTGGCGCAGGGTCAACCCGTGCTCGGCGAGCTGCTCCTCGAGCGCCGGCCCGAGCGCACCCGCCTGGATCCTCGCCGCCAGCGAGACCTCGTCGACCTCGAGCACGCGGTCGAGCGCCCCGAGGTCCACCGACACCGCCCCGGCGTAGCCGTCGCCGACCCGCGGCTCGATCCCGCCGACGACGCTCGTTCCGCCACCGAACGGGATCGCCGCGATCCCCTCATCGGCGCACCACGCGAGCAGCGCCTCGAGCTCCGCCTCGTCGCGCGGGCGGGCGACGAGGTCCGGCGGGTTCTCGACCTGACCGCGCATTCCGCGGACGATGTCGCGGTAGGCCTTGCCGAGCGCGTGCGACACCCGACTGTGCGGGTCGTCAGCACAGATCGCGGCGAGCGAGTCGGGCGGCGCCACCCTCGGCGCGGGCAACTCGATCGCGTCGAGCGGCACGGGCTGCTCGGGGGCATCGCCGAAGCCGAGGCGCGAGCGCACCTCCTTCGCGGCGGCTTCGAGCCCCGCCGCGTCGGGCTGTTGGTCCTCATAGCCCCAGCCCCAGTGCTTTCGCCGGCGCTCAGCGGCGGCCACGTGCCCTCGCGACGTAGGTCTGGCCCGCCTTCACCGTGACGGTCCGCCTGGCCGCGAAGTCGCGCACGAGCACCCGCCCCTGCTTGACCTTCGTGATGGTCTCCCGCTTCCGGTCGATCGTCAGCCACTTCGTTCCGCGCACGGTGGCTGAACTATGCCGTCCAGTGGTGCGGCACTTGCACCTGCCCCGGCCCCACAGACGCCGGGTGCCGCTCCTGCCGCGGTACGCGAGGCGCTGCGCCGAGCGCGCAAACGGCGCGATCAGCCGCAGCTCGGTGACCGGCTGGGCGCCGCCGGTCTGGTCGAGCTTGAAGGCACCGTCCCAGAACCAGGCCCGCTGCGTTGCGCCCCGCTTGTTGCGGGCGGTGACCACGGCGACCTGGCCGTTCGTGGCGTCGACCTTGCTCCCGAGCGGCACCTGCTCCGCCTCCGAGAGCCGCCGGAACCCGCCGCCGGGAAGCTTGATGTAGACGTTCCCCGCGACCGGCTCGAGGTTCGCGGTCTCGCGGACGACGGGCGGCGGCGGGGGCTGCGGTGAGCCCGGGGGCTGCGGCCCATCCGGCGGGGGTGGCGGCGGTCCGAGCGCCGGCTCGATCGGGCCGGTTTGCGGCGAGGTGTACTTGTTGATCACGTCCCCGAGCGCGACCACCGCCCGCAGGTAGGCGCCGACGTCGGACGCGGTGGGCACGTAGGGACCGGGCTCGTCCATGACCCCGGGATCCGACGTCTGGGATCCCGGGATCTCGGTCCAGTCCCCGTCCGGATCGGCGTCGGGATCGAGCGGATTGAACGGCCAATCTCCGCACGTGACCTCATCCGCCGTGCAGCGGTACCACCTCCACTGCGTGACCTCGTAGGGGCCGGCGTAGACGGCGGTCAGCGGCTCGCCCGCCCGCAGCTCGCCGGAGACCTGGACCTGCGTCTCGTCCGGGTAGATCGGCCCGATCTTCTCGTTTACGCCCGGAAGCGTCTCCTTGGGCTCGCTGAAGAGGCTGACGACGGGCCGCACGAACTTGCCGACGTCGCCTGCGCTGAAGACGTACTGGACCGAGGTGACCGGCCCCATGGTGATCGAGCCGGGGATGTCCGGCCAGCCCAGGCCATCCGGCGGCACGTTCACGCCGCAATCGGCGATGGCCGGATTGCAGCGCTCCCACTCCCAGCCCGTGACCGAGTGCGGGCCGGTGTACGTGGCCTCCACGGCCTCCCCCTCGGTCGGCCCGTTCCCCAGGTACGACCACTCGATCTGCGCCGACGCCGGGAGCGCCCCCGCGGCCCCCGCGATCAGCGCCCCGGCGCCGATCGCCAGCAGGCGTCTACCAATGCGTCCCCCGTGTCGCGCGCGCGAACGCTTTCTGCTCGGCGGTCCCCCCACCCTGCTCATCTGCTTCTCGCGCCCCCTTCTTCGGTTGTGAGTCCGGAAACATCTTGTATCCGGCGTTCGCGATCGCGTCCTGGACCCGCGGCACTGTCGCATAGGTGACCTCGGAGAGGCGGCCCGCGAGGGTCGACTGCTTCTTGTTTCGCGAGGCGATCGCGTCCGCGACCATGTCCGCCGCCTCCTCGGGCGAGAGCGCCGGGAAGTACTTGTAGTGGGTGCTCGGCTCGATCATCGGCGTGCGGACGAGCGGCATGTAGACGGTCGAGATCGCGACCCGGTCGTCGACGATCTCCGAGGCGATCGAGCGCGAGAAGGCGTCGAGCGCCGCCTTCGAGGCGAGGTAGGCGGAGAACCGCGGCGTGTTCGTCTGCAGCCCCATCGTCGAGACGTTGACGATGTGGCCCGAGCGCCGCTCCCGCATCCCGGGCAGCAGCTTCAGGATGAGCTGCACCGCCCCGAAGTAGTTCAGGTCCATCGTCTTCTCGTAGTCGTGCATGCGCTCGTAGGACTGCGCGACCGAGCGCCGGATGGAGCGACCCGCGTTGTTCACGAGGATGTCCACGCGGCCGAGGTCCGCGAGCACCTCGTCCGCCATGCGCACGATGTCCTCGCGCCGCGAGAGGTCACACGGGTAGACGTGGGCGATCCCGCCGCCGTCGCGGATCTCGTTCGCGACTTCCTCGAGCTTCTCGCGCGTGCGTGCGACCAGCACCACCTCGCCGCCCGCGTCGCCGACCTTGAGCGCGAGCGCCCGCCCGATGCCGGACGAGGACCCGGTGATCAGGACGATCTTGCCGTCGACCGCCTTCTCCAGCGTGCGCCGCTCGAGCGGGTTCGGGATCGGGATGTTCGCCGGCACCTGCCGGACGAACTTCGCCACGAACGATGCCCGTTGCGCGAGCGACGGTCGCTTCGACTCGCCCATCGCTACCAGTGGATGCCGCGCAACAGGTACGCGAACGCGAGCTGGCGGGCCGTTGCCTCGTCCTCGGCGGTCTGCACCTTCACGTCCCCTTCGGCCTTGGACTTCTCGCCCCGCGCCGCGGCCGAGTCCGGGAACAGGTGGTAGGCCGTGTTGAGGATGTAGTCGATCGAGCGCGGGTTGAGCGCGTAGAGGATCTGGCCGAGCGTCCCCATCGGGGTCGCGATCCGCTTCGGCTTGTGGATGATCGCCTCGCAGATCATGTCGGCCGCCTGGTCGGGCGTGATCGTCGGGAAGCGGTCGTACATCTTCGTCGGGGCGATCATCGGCGTGCGCACGAGCGGCATGTGGATCGTCGTGATGTGCACGCCGTCGTCGATGATCTCCGAGGCGATCGAGCGGCTGAACGCGTCGAGCGCGGACTTCGAGGCGACGTACGCCGAGAACCGGGGCATGTTGGTCTGCACCCCGATCGACGAGATGTTGATGATGTGCCCCGACTTGCGCCGGCGCATGACCGGGAGCAGCTTGAGGATCAGCCGGACCGCGCCCAGGTAGTTGAGCGAGATCGTCCGCTCGAAGTCGTGCGGGCGGTCATAGGAGAGCGCGATCGAGCGGCGGATCGAGCGACCGGCGTTGTTCACGAGCACGTCGACGTGCCCGTGCTGCGCGAGGGCCTCCTCGGCCATCCGGTCGATGTCGTCGAAGTCCGAGAGGTCGCACTGGTGGATGTAGGCGACGCCCCCCGCCGCCTCGATCTGGCTCTTCGTCTCCTCGAGCTTCTCCGGCGTACGCGCGACGAGCAGGACGATGCCGCCCGCCTCCGCGATCTTCATCGCCGCGGACTTGCCGATGCCCGAGGAGGCGCCCGTGACCATCACGACCTTCCCGCGCACCGCCTTGTCGAGCGAGATCCCGCCGCGCAGGCGCCGCGCCACGCGCAGGACCTCGTCCGGGATCTGCTGATGCAGGATCGTCGCGACCCCGTCGACCAGTCCGAGCCGCCCGCGCGCCGCGCCGACCAGTGTGCGGTCGCGATAGAGGTCGGGGTCCAGGTGGCGCTCCCAGTAGTCCCACAGCTTGCCCGCGTAGGCCTTGAGCGGCGGCACCTCGATGCCGCTGCCCTCGAGCGCGGCCTGCGTCTGGCGCGAGTCGAACTTCGTCGGCCAGTTGACGTACATCAGCACCGAGCGCGGAATGCCGAAGTCGGCGAGCACCGCGTCGGCCACCGAGTTGGCGAACGGCGTGGCGTTGATCAGCGTGCGGATCGCGGGCCGCATCGCCTCGAGCACGGGGGTCGGGAGCCGCACCTTCGTCTGCGGCGCGTGCGCGGCCTGCGCGAAGGTGTCGATCACCTCGCCCGCCGTCAGCGGGTTCGGGTCGGTGAGGCTGAACGCCCTGCCGTCGAGGCCCTCCGTGTGGGCGATGTGGTCCATCGCCTTGACGACGAAGTCGACCGGGACGATGTTCACCTCGCGCCCCTCGACGCCGATCATCGGCGCCCACTGCGGCACCGCGGCGCGGATGCGGCGGATCAGCTTGAAGAAGTAGTAGGGGCCGTCGACCTTGTCCATCTCGCCCGTCTCCGAGTGGCCGACGACGATCCCGGGCCGGTAGACGCGCCAGGGGCGGGTGCACTCGCGGCGCACGACGCCCTCCGACTCGTGCTTCGTGCGGAAGTAGGGGTGCGTGTCGAGGTCCTGGGCCTCCTCGAACATGTCCTCGCGCCAGACGCCGCGGTAGAGGCCGGCGGCGGCGATCGAGCTCACCATGTGCACGCACCCGGCCTCGACCTCCTCCGCGAGCTCGACCATGTGACGCGTACCCTCGATGTTCGCGATCTTCTGGGACTCCGCATCCGCGGTCATGTCGTAGATCGCCGCGAGGTGGAACAGGTGGTCGACGTTCCCCTTCAGCATCTCGAGATCCGCGTCCGAGACGCCGAGGCGCTCCTGGGAGAGGTCGCCGACGATCGGTACCACGCGTCCCTCGTCGTCGCCCCAGCGGTTGCGCAGCTCCTCGAGGCGCCCGCGCGAACCCTCGCGGACCAGGACGTAGATCGGACCCTCGCGCTCGAGCAACAGCTCGACGAGGTTGCGCCCGATGAAACCGGTTGCCCCGGTGACGAAGTAGCTCACGGTCTCTCCTCCTCGACTAAGGGCCGCTCTGCCCGGACCCTACTATCTGTGTGGACGATGGCCTTGCTCTTCCCTCAGCCCGGCGACCCAGGCGAACCCGACGCGAAGGCGGGCCGCACGGGTGGCTCGGCCGTCGGCGAGGACCACCGGCTGGTCCGCAACGGGGTTCAGGTACTGGCCCGCGGCGCCCTCGCGTGCCCCGAGTGCTCGCTGCCGATGCACCCGGTGCCGCAGCTCCGCCCGCGCGCGGAGTTGACCTGCGCGTATTGCGACCACACCGCTCCGGCGATCGAGTTCCTCCACGAGGGCGTCCACGTCCCGCCGGGCGCCCGGGTCGCACTCGTTGCGCGCCTTGGCTGATCCGTTTCGCCGAGATCCCCCCATCTGGGGGTCTGCGGACCACACCATCGGGCAGGTCCCGTTTCAGACGCCCGTACCAGACGCCGCGCTTTTGTTAGCGACCCCATAGACTCGTAATACATGGCGGAAACAGGCATCGTCGAGGTCCAGATGCCCCAGATGGGGGAGTCGGTCACCGAAGGCACGATCCTCGAGTGGCACGTCTCGGAGGGCCAAGAAGTTGCCGAGGGAGACACGATCGTTGAGGTCTCCACCGACAAGATCGACGCCGAGGTTCCCGCGCCCGCCGCGGGCGTGATCACGAAGATCCTCGCGAACGTCGACGACACCGTCGAGGTCGGCCAGACCCTCGCCCAGATCGACCCGAACGGCTCCGGCAACGGCGCCGCCGCGTCGGCTGCGCCTGCCGCTGCGGAGCAGGACAACGGCGCGGGCGACGCCACAAGCTTCGTGGAGGGCGGTGGCGAGGGCGACGCCGACATCGGCGACGAGTCGGCCGGGTCCGAGAGCGCGCAGCCGGGCGTGATCGAGACCGCCGCCCCAAGCGCCGATGCCGGCGAGGGCGAGACCGTCGTCGTCTCCATGCCGGAGATGGGCGAGTCGGTCACCGAGGGGACCGTGCTCGAGTGGCACGTCTCGGAGGGCGACGAGATCTCAGAGGGCGACACCGTCGTCGAGGTCTCGACGGACAAGATCGACGCCGAGGTGCCCGCGCCTACCTCGGGCGTCGTCACGAAGCTTCTGGTCCAGGTCGACGACACCGTTCAGGTCGGCCAGGCCCTGGCCGAGATCCGCGCCGGCGCCGGCGCGGGAACCGGCGCCGGCACCGCTCCGGCCGAGCCCGCCGCCGACGCAGGCGCCCCGGCCGCCCAGCCGCAGGCGCCCGCCGCCGACGGCACCGGTCGAGCCTCCCCCGTCGCGCGCCGCGTGGCCGCCGCCACCGGGGTGGACATCTCGTCGGTCCAGGGGTCGGCGCCGGGCGGCAAGGTGACGAAGGCGGACGTGCTCGCCGCAGCGCAGGGCAACGGCGCCTCCGCGACGGCCGCTCCGGCCGAGGCCAAGCCGCTGCGCGGCCCGGCCGCGATGCTCGCGCAGGCGATGGAGGACAGCCGGGAGGTGCCAACCGCGACCTCCTTCCGCACGCTGCCGGTCGACGTCCTCGACGCGAAGCGCAAGGCGATCAACGAGGCGCTCAAGGAGCGCGGGATGAAGGTCTCCTTCACCCACATCGTCGCCTGGGCGATCGTCAAGGCCGCGATCGAGTGGCCGGTGATGGGCCGCACCTTCGAGGTCCGCGACGGCAAGCCGCACGTGGTCGAGCACGAGGCCGTCAACCTCGGCATCGCCGTCGACGTCGAGCGCAAGGGCGGGCGCAGCCTGCTGGTGCCGGCGATCAAGGGCGCCGAGTCGATGGACTTCGCCGGCTTCCACGCCTACTACGAGGACCTGATCACGAAGACGCGGGAGAACAAGCTCACCGCGGACGATTTCCAGGGCACGAACATCTCGCTGACGAACCCCGGCGGGCTCGGCACGGTCGCGTCGGTGCCGAGGCTGATGCAGAACCAGGGGACGATCGTCGCGACCGGGTCGATCGCCTACCCGCCCGAGTGGGCGCACGTGCCCGCGGAGAAGCTCCGCCAGCTCGGCGTCTCGAAGGTCATGACGATGACCTCGACCTACGACCACCGGATCATCCAGGGCGCCGAGTCCGGCTCGTTCCTGCGCCGGATCGACCAGCTCCTGCAGGGCGAGGACGAGTTCTACGAGAAGCTCGCGGAGGACCTGGGGATCCCGGCGAAGGTCGTCTCGACCGCGCATCCGGCCTCCGCGTCGGCGCCGCCGCTGGCAGCCGCTCCGGGCGGCGCGCCCGCCGCGGCCACGAGCGTCACGGCCGAGCCCGACCGCGAGCTGCTGCAGGCCGTGCAGGCGGCAACCTCGCTGCTCAAGGCCTACCGCACCCACGGGCACCTGGCCGCCCGGGTGAACCCGCTTTCCGACGAGGTCAAGGGCGACCCGGCGCTCGAGCCGGAGAACCTGAACCTCACGCCGGAGCTGATGGCGAAGATCCCCGCGGAGATCCTGCGGATCGGGGTCGAGGGCGAGACGCTGCTCGAGGCGCTGCCGCGGATGCGCGACGCGTACTGCGGCACGATCGCCTACCAGATCGAGCACCTCTCCTCGCACCAGCAGCGCGTGTGGCTGCGCGAGATGATCGAGACGGGCGCCCACCGCACGCCGCTCACCGCGGAGGAGAAGCGCTCGCTGCTCAGCCGCCTGAACCAGGTCTTCCACTTCGAGCGCTTCCTGCAGAAGGCCTACCTGGGCCAAAAGATGTTCTCGATCGAGGGCCTCGACGCGATCGTGCCGATGATCGACGAGATCTTCACCCTCGCCCAGCGCAGCGGCGCGAACGAGGTCGTCATCGGCATGGCCCACCGCGGCCGCCTCAGCGTCCTCGCCCACAACCTCGGCCGCTCGATCGAGTCGATCTTCGCCGAGTTCGAGGGCGCGAAGGCGCTGGACCGGGTGAAGGCGATCGCCGCGATCCCGCACTCCGGCACCGGCGACGTGAAGTACCACCACGGCGCCGAGGGCATCTTCGAGACGCGCGACGGCGAGGAGATCAAGGCGCGCCTCTATCCGAACCCGAGCCACCTCGAGTTCGTCGACCCGGTGGTCGAGGGCGGCGCCCGCGCCGCGCAAACCGAGCACTCGGGGCCGAAGCTGAAGCACAACCCGGAGGCGGCGGTGCCGCTGCTCCTCCACGGCGATGCCGCGTTCCCGGCGCAGGGCACGGTCGCCGAGACCCTCAACCTGCAGGCGCTCGACGGCTACTCCACCGGCGGCACGATCCACATCATCACCGACAACCAGGTGGGCTTCACGACGAACCCGTCGGAGGGCCGTTCGACCCCGTACGCGGGCGACCTGGCGAAGGGCTTCAACTGCCCGATCATCCACGTGAACGCCGACGACGTGGAGGCGTGCATCGCGGCGATCCGCCTGGCGATGGCCTACCGCGAGCGCTGGGGGCGCGACGTCGTCATCGACGTCATCGGCTACCGCCGCTACGGCCACAACGAGACCGACGAGCCGGCGTACACGCAGCCGAAGATGGCGGCCCTGATCAAGGACCACCCGCCCGTCTCCCAGATCTACGCGGACAAGCTGATCTCCGAGGGGGTGGTCACCAAGGAAGAGGTGGAGGAGGACGGCAAGCGCCTGCAGGAGGAGTTCTCCCAGACCCTCAAGCGGCTGCGCGAGAAGATGGAGGCGGGCGAGTACGAGGACCCGAGCTCCACCGCGCTCGGCACCGGCGAGCTCGACCGGACGAAGAGCCCGGAGGTCGAGACCGCGGTCTCGGAGAAGCGCCTGCGCACGCTGAACGAGGAGCTCCTGCGGGTCCCCGACAGCTTCACCATCCACCGCAAGCTGCGCAAGCCGCTGCTCAGCCGGCTCGAGAAGCTCGACAAGGGCGAGATCGACTTCGGCCACGCCGAGGCGCTCGCGTTCGCCTCGCTGCTCACCGAGGGCACGCACATCCGCCTGACCGGCCAGGACTCGGAGCGCGGCACCTTCTCGCACCGCCACCTGGCCCTGCACGACGAGAAGACCGGCCTCAAGTACGTGCCGATCCAGAACCTGTCCGGCGCGCTGGCCCCGTTCGAGCTGCACAACAGCCCGCTCTCCGAGGTCGGCTGCCTCGGCTTCGAGTACGGCTACTCGGCGGCCTCGCCGGAGAGCCTGATCCTGTGGGAGGCGCAGTTCGGCGACTTCGCCAACTCGGCCCAGGTGATCATCGACAGCTTCATCGTCGCGGGCGAGTCGAAGTGGGGCCAGACCACCCGCCTCACGCTCCTGCTCCCGCACGGCTACGAGGGCGCCGGGCCCGAGCACTCGAGCGCGCGGATCGAGCGCTTCATCCAGCTCGGCTCCGAGGGCAACATCCGCCTCGCCAACCCGACGACCGCGGCCCAGTACTTCCACCTGCTCCGTCGCCAGGCGCGGATCGCAAAGCCGCGGCCGCTCGTCATCTTCACGCCGAAGGGCCTGCTGCGCCTGCGCGAGGCCTCGTCCTCGCTGGAGGAGCTCACCTCGGGCCACTTCCAGTTCGTGATCGACGACCCGGTGATGAGCGAGCGCCGCGAGCAGATCGACCGGCTCGTGCTCTGCAACGGCAAGGTCTATTACGACATCACCCGCCACGAGCGGCGCGCGAGCGCGGAGTCCGTCGCGATCGCCCGGGTTGAGCTGCTCTACCCGTTCGCGAAGAACGAGCTGCGCCGCCTGATCGAGAGCTACCCGAACCTCAAGAAGATCATCTGGGCCCAGGAGGAGCCGAAGAACATGGGCGCCTGGAGCGTGATGGCGCGCCGGCTCCCCGAGCTCGTCCCCGACGGCGTCCAGTTCGAGTACGTCGGCCGCCCGCAGCGCTCGAGCCCCTCCGAGGGCTACCCGGCGGCGCACCGCCTCGAGCAGGAGCGCATCGTCCTCACCGCCCTCGAGGGCTGAGCGGCGCTTCCGAGCACCACGAACGGCGCCCCCGTCGGCGCCGCCCGTGTGTGTTCAGGAGAGAGGCGAGGAAGCTAGGCGAAGGCCGCGCGGCGGATGACCGCCGACACGAACGCCTCGCCGCACTCCGGACACGACGACATCCGTGTCCACGAGCGCCGCTCGGTTCCGCAAGCGCCGCAGTGGTAGTGACGCTCGAGGCTGACGAGGCGGCGGGCCTCACGGGCCACTGCCGTCGGGTCTGTGAGGTTGCGCCCGGTGGTGCTGCTTCCCCTGGTTTCGATCATGGGGGCATCTTTTCGATCGCCGGGCGCAGCTCCCATGGACGCTTGTCCAGTGTTCGCGCGGGGCGGTTGTACGCGCGGGTGGTTGAATCGCCCCGGTGAGCACGCCGGCGACAACCGCAGAACGCACCCCGGAGGGGCTGCGCCGGGTCGTTCCCGGGCGTCTATATGCCGCCGTGAAGGTCGCCTCGTGGATCGAGCTCGCCCTGTTCGCGGGGCTGCTCGTCGTGTGGATCGCGCCCGGGCTCGAGCGCGCGACGTTCTACTTCGGGATGGGGCACGGGATCGGCTTCATCGTGCTGGCGCTGATGGTGATCGCGGCGGTGCTGCGCCACGAGGCGCCCTACACCCTGCTCGCCGCGACGATGACGCCGGTCGGGCCGGTCGGCAGCGTGATCGCGATCGCCTACATCGACCGCAAGGCCGAGCGCCAGAAATAAAGGCGGGGCGGGACCGCGAAGGGGGTCACGCGGCCCGCCCCATGTAAGCCCCCTTGCCCAAACCCGTGCAGGGCTTGCCTACCCGGCACGTTAGCGGGCCTTGGCCCGTTTCCGCAAACAGGTGGGTCTCAACGCCGAAAATGCCCGCAACTGCAGGCATTTTCCATTCGGCTGGACGCCCCTCGGGGCGAAGAATTGGCGGGGCGGGACCGCGGGAGGCAGGGGGTCCACGCGGCCCGCGCCACCGCCAGCGCGTCGGTAGCCAGGGAGGGATGCCGACGCGATCGCCCCCGGAGGCGGGACTGGCCGGGGACGAGTTTTAAAAAGGTCTTCCCTCCCGCTGGGCTCGGCTCATTCTGACCGATCCCTCAAACCGGTGTCAACCCCCTTTCGGTTCCCCCATCAGGCCATTGACCCTAACCGACGAAGGGCTGGAAAAGCAACCCGCTGTGCAGCCGGCTACCCCCGCAGGTCGCGCAGAACCCGGTGCAGGATGCCGCCGTTCTGGAAGTAGAGAACCTCGTTCGGCGTGTCCAGGCGAACCGTCGCCTCGAACGTGATCGGATCCGCGCCGTCGCGGCGGGCGGTGACCTGGACGGTCTTCGCCTCCCCGTTCTGCAGGTCGCCGACGTCGAACGTCTCCTCGCCGGTGAGCCCGAGCGAGTCGATGCTCTCGCCGTCCGGGAACTGCAGCGGCAGGACGCCCATCCCGATCAGGTTCGAGCGGTGGATGCGCTCGAAGCTCTGCGCGATCACGGCCCGCACGCCGAGGAGCGCCGTCCCCTTCGCGGCCCAGTCGCGGGAAGAGCCGGAGCCGTACTCCGCGCCTGCGAGCACCACCAGCGGGACGCCCTCGTTCGCGTAGGCCATCGCGGCCTCGTAGATCGTCGTCTCCTCGCCCTCGGGGAACTTGCGGGTGAAGCCGCCCTCGCGCTCGACGAGCCGGTTCCGCAGCCGCACGTTCGCGAACGTGCCGCGGATCATCACCTCGTGGTTGCCGCGACGCGACCCGTAGGAGTTGAAGTCGCGGGGCTCGACGCCGTTCTCGATCAACCAGCGGCCGGCCGGGCTGTCCTTCTTGATCGCGCCGGCGGGAGAGATGTGGTCGGTAGTCACCGAGTCGCCGAGAACCGCGAGCACGCGCGCCCCCTCGATCGGCTTGATCGGCTGGGGCTGGGCGTCCATGCCCTCGAAGAAGGAGGGCTTGCGGACGTAGGTCGACTCGGGCCACGTGTACCGGTCCCCCGACGGGGTGTCGAGGGTCCGCCAGCGCTCGTCGCCGGTGAACACGTCGGCGTAGGACTTCTCGAACATGTCCTGGCGCACCGCCTCGGCGATCGTCGCCTTGACCTCCTCCGAGCTCGGCCAGACATCGGCGAGGTAGACGTCGTTGCCATCGGAGTCCTGGCCGAGCGGCTCCGAAGTGAGGTCGATGTCCATGCGGCCCGCGAGGGCGTAGGCGACGCAAAGTGGCGGCGAGGCCAGGTAGTTGTTGCGCACGTCCTGCTGGATCCGGCCCTCGAAGTTCCGGTTGCCCGAGAGCACCGAGCAGACGACGAGGTCCTCGTCGTTTACGGCCTTCGAGATCGCCTCGGGCAGCGGGCCCGAGTTGCCGATGCAGGTCGTGCAGCCGTAGCCGACGAGGTTGAACCCGAGCTGGTCGAGGTACGTGTCGAGGCCCGCCTGCTTGAGGTAGTCGGTGACGACGGTCGAGCCCGGCGCGAGCGAGGTCTTCACCCACGGCTTCGAGGCGAGGCCCTTCTCCACGGCCTTCTTCGCGAGCAGCCCCGCGCCGATCATCACGGACGGGTTCGAGGTGTTCGTGCAGCTCGTGATCGCGGCGATCACGACCCGGCCGTGGTCGAGCGTGGTCTCCGTCCCGTCTTCGAGGGTGACCGGGACGGGCTTGGCCTCGCGCTGCCCGACGGCGGTGCCGCCCTGGTGGATCGGCTTGCCCGCCTCGCTGTCGTGCTCCTCGGCCGGCGGATCGGAGGCCGGGAACGACTCGGCGATCGCCTTGTCGCGGCCGTTCCGGAGGGTCTCGGCGGCGTCGGGGTCGAACTCCTCGAGCGACTCGATGAAGGCGGACTTCGCGTCGCTGAGCGCGATGCGGTCCTGCGGACGCTTCGGGCCGGCGATCGAGGGCTCGACGGTCGAGAGGTCGAGCTCGAGCACGTCGGAGAAGGTCGGGTCCTCCGAATCCTCGTCGTGGAACATCCCCTGCTCACGGGCATAGGCGTCGACCAGCTCGATCAGCTCGGTCGGGCGGCCCGTGAACTCGAGGTAGCGCAGCGTCTCGCGGTCCACCGGGAAGATCGCGCAGGTGGAGCCGAACTCCGGCGACATGTTGCCGATCGTCGCCCGGTCGGCGAGGCCGAGCGTGTGCAGGCCCGGGCCGAAGAACTCGACGAACTTGCCGACGACGCCGCGCTCGCGCAGCATCTCGGTGACGGTGAGGACGAGGTCGGTCGCGGTCGACCCCTCGGGCAGCTCGCCGGAGAGCTTGAAGCCGATGACCTGCGGCAGCAGCATCGAGATCGGCTGGCCGAGCATCGCCGCCTCGGCCTCGATCCCGCCGACGCCCCAGCCGAGGACGCCGAGGCCGTTGACCATCGTCGTGTGCGAGTCGGTGCCGACGAGCGTGTCC
>ERZ777003.3385-NODE-3385-length-15655-cov-5.323205_pt1 | contig 15655 bp, 10 predicted proteins | sample MGYA00374956_ERZ777003 | MGnify/ENA primary metagenome ERZ777003 (study PRJEB29302, sample SAMN06268252) | bioreactor metagenome | isolation source: Joint BioEnergy Institute, California, USA | place: USA:Joint BioEnergy Institute, California, USA | collected... | reverse complement strand
CGCTGGGCCGCGATGAAGAGAGTGAGGACCACGACGAGCGACCCGAAGATCGTGTTCAGGCGCGAGAGCAGGCCGCGCAGTCGCAGCAGCGTGCCCAGGCGCCGGCCCACCGTCCCGCTCACCCCGTCGAGGGAGAGCACGCGGATCGCCACGACGGCCGCCCCGGCCGGCAGCGCTCCGATGATGGCCAGCCCGGCCAGCGCGACACCCTGCCAGATGATGCCCTGCCGCACGATCAGGATCGACAGCGGCAGCGCGGCCCCGGCCGCCGACGCCATGAGCATCAACACCGGAACGATGCGGATCGCTCGCACCGGCTGCAGGGTGACGACGTCGCGGTACCGGGCGATTCCACTTCCGAAGGACCACCCGGAGAGCACGCCGAGCAGGGTGCCCAGGGCGGCCCAGGCGTGCCAGGTGTCGTGGCCACGGTCGCGGTGCGACCAGACGACGGCGAAGGCGATGGCCCCGCCCAGAACCATCAGAGCGAACCGCCAGAACCTGGTCCGGATCGGGATCGGTTGTGCGGTCGTCGGTGCGACCGGTGTTGGGGGCGGCTCGAGGATCGTCACCATTCGCCTCCTCCGCGACGTCCTGCGGGGTCGCGTCCTGCGCGGCGCTGCCGAATCGCCTCCGGCGCCGCGCTTGCGGCCGTCTTCGGGCTTGCGGTCTCCGGGGGCATGGGCTCGCCTCCCCGACGCCAGCCGGCCAGCTGGCGACAGTGGTCAACCTAGACAACGACCGCCACCGTTGGGTAGACGTACGGGCCGTCCCCCGTCCAGCGGCGGGGCGGGCGGGTACGCGCCGCCACCGTCCGCCTCCGGAAACGGGTCGACGTGTCGCCAAACCTCGCCGACCGTCGACCACGCCGCGGACGGAGTGCTGGGAGTCGTCAGGGCGACAGGGTCGAGCCGCTGACCGTGGGCGGTTGGGCGCCGAGGAAGAAGATGCCCGGGTATCCGCGGGTCTCGAAACGGCCGCTGCGGTTGTTGCGCAGGACCGAGTCCTCGATGGACAGCGTGCCCGTACGGTTGTTGCTGACAAAGAAGATCGCCCCGCCCCCTTCGGCCGCGTCGTTGTGCTCGATCAGGCTGCCGGCGATGTGGATCGTGAAACGGTTGCCGTCGGCGTAGATGGCTCCACCGCTGCCACCGCCGGGCGTGCCCTCGCGCGCCGGGTTGGCTCCGTAGCCGATCGCCGAGTTGTCGCTGAACACGCTGTTGAGCACCACCCACGACACGCCGATGCTCGACAGCGCCCCGCCGTTGGAGCACTGGCCGCCCTGTCCCGGGGCACCACCGAAGGTGCTGTTCACGACGTAGACCGGACGGTCTTCGAACTGGTCCAGCACCCGCAGCGCGGCCCCGCCGACGTCGGGTCCGGTGCTGTCGCAGCGGTTGCGCAGGAACACCGCGTTGACCACCTTGAACCGGCCCCCGCGCACGAAGATGGCCCCGCCGCCGCCCGGCACCCGGTCGTTGCCGACGCCGGCCCCACTGGCATTGCCATCGACGAATGCAATGTTCTGAACGGTCAGTTGCGGGTGGTCCTGGTTGTCGCAGTGCGGCGTCGTCCAGCCCAGCTCGCGGTCACACGTATTCATGTACAGAATTCGATGCTTGCCGCCCCCGCTGAGCGTCACCAAGCCACCGCCGTCGATGACGATGCGGGGCCCCGCGGCGTTGTAAATCTTCGCCGTCCGGGTCATGGTGATGGTCACCGGATCCGGCCCGCAGTTGAACGTGATGACCCCACCTTGGGCGACGGCCTCGACCACCGCGTCGGAGGTGCAGCTCGCTGGCGTACCGTCGCCGATCACGTGGTCGGGCCGAGAAGTGTCCTCCGGCTGCGCCTCGGGTGGGATCGGCGCCGTGCCGGCGGGGTTGCCAGCCTGCAGCCGGGGCGCCGGTGGCCCGGCCGGTGAAGGGGTCGCATCGGTCGGTGCGGTGACCTCGGCGGCGGCCGCGTCCGACGAGGACTCGCTCGGTAGTTCGGTCGGCGCCGGGGTGGTGGGGTTGGCCAGGCACCCGGTGAGGAGGGCACCGACGGCGATCAGCGCGGGGACGACACGGAATCGCACCGGCTGATGGTATCGACGCCGGGCTACGCCGGCTGGGCCAGGCGCGTCGGCCGGTCCGCTCAGCTGGGACTCACGTTCGTCTAGCCCAACGACGATGGGATCAGCAGCGCCGAGGCCCCGGCCCGGGCGCCCGGCCGAGCGCGGCTACCGCGTCGGCGGGCGTTCGTCGTCGATCTGCTTGAGCCGGGCGATCGCCTCCGCCTCCTCCGGGTCCGGCTCGGACTGGTCCAGAAACGCCTGGACGGTCTCGACCGCGACGTCGGGGGCGAGCCGCTTGAGACTCAGGGCCAGGACATTGGCGTCGTTCCACAGCCGGGCGCCCCGGGCGATCCAGGGCTCCCAGGCCAGCGCCGCCCGGACCCCGGCCACCTTATTGGCCGCGATCGCCGTTCCGGTCCCGGTCCAGCACATGACGACCCCGAGGTCAGCCCGCCCGCTGGCCACCGCCCGCCCGACCTCGGCCCCGAGGTCGGGCCAGCTCGGCGGGGCGAGCACCTCGACCTCGCCGCGGGAGCGCAGGAAGTCCAGCACGGCCCGGGTGGTCTCGTTCTCGTCGTCAGCCCCGAAGACGATCCGCATGCTCAGACCGTAGCCCAGGTCAGGCCTGTTCGGCGGCGACCGGTAGGACCTTAGGTGGCGTCGGCCGGACCGGCCGGGGCCGGCGGGTCGACAGCCAACAGCCGACCAGGATCAGGACCGCGCCGACCGGCAGGCTCCACCGCAGCGGCTCGCCCAGCAGCGCGACGCCGAGGGCGACCGCCACCAGCGGGTTGACGTAGGTCACCAGCCCGGCCCGGTTGGGGCCGGCATCGTTGATCAGAGCATAGAACGCTATCAACGCAACCGCCGTGCAGAGGAGGCCGAGCACGATCAGGGCGGCCCAGGACGCGCCCCGGACGGGCTGCGTCGGCCACGCGGCCAGGGCGAACGGGGCGAGCAGCACGGTGCTCGACAGCATCGAACCGGCGACGAGCGCGGTGGGCGGAATACCCGATCCGTGCCGCTGAATCATGATCGTGGCGTAGGCGTACCCCACCGTGGCCAGCAACCCCAGCGCCGCGCCGAACACCGCCGGTCCCCCACCGCTCAGCTCGACGCCGGTGAGCACGGCGACGCCGCCGAGGCCGAGCGCCAGGCCGACGACCCGCAGCGGTGTGAACGGTTCGGCCCGGGCGAGCAGGAGACCGACGACGATCGGCTCGACCGCGATGATCAGGCCGGCGAGGGAGGAGGTGACGTACAGCTCCCCGTACGTAATGAGCAGGAACGGGGCGACGATGTGCACGACCGACAAGGCGACGACGAAGCGCAACCGCCCCCGCAGCGTCGGCAGGAGCCTCCGGACCGCGGCCAGCGGCACGAGGACGGCGGCGGCGATCGCGGTCCGTCCGAAGACGACGAACACCGGCGACAGGTCGACGATGGCGACCTTGATCAGGAAGTACGGGAGGCCCCACAGCAGGGATACCGTGGCGAACAGCAGCCAGGCACGACGACTCACCCGGCTATCGTGACGCGGCCCGGGATCATCGACCACAGCGGTTAATCCGGCGTGTCGCATCAAGGCCCTGGGAACGGCTGATTCGACCAAAGGCGACCAACCGTCCACTGGGGACGTCAGTCGGCGAATCCGGCGTCGCCGACACATCGCGGTCCGATGTCTCGCAAGCCGCGGGCAGGCGTTGCGGGCGAGCCGCGGGCAGGCGTTACGGGCGAGCCGAGGTCAGGTATTGCGGGCGAGCCGCGCGAACGAGAGGAGGAAGACCGACGAGAGCAGCCACCCGGCCACGGTAGAGAGGTTGAGATACCACTCGATGATCACCCCACCCGGCACGAAGTGGTCCGGGTACCAGGTCGAGCGCTGGTCGAGGGCGATGAGCGGGATCACCGTGTCCACCGCGTAGAGCACCGGGTTGAAACACCGGACGCGCCCGCCCCCGCATGGGTCGACGTAGTCCTCGACGTCCTCCGGGTTGAGTGGGCCGTCCACAGTGAACACGACCCCCTCGTCGCTGGCCCGAATCGTCTGCTGCACCCCGGGGACCATGAGCGACGCGCTGACCAGCACGAGCAGCGCGACCAGCAGCCACAGGACCCGGCCCGGCCGGTAGCCGTACCCGACCGTCCACCCGTAGACCCAGTCCAGCAGGTTGCGGAGGGGCGCCCGGCTCTTCTCGGCCCGGCGAGCGTCGCTGCGTTGCTCGATGAGCAGCTGTTCGGCGGCCTGGGCGTAGCCGTGTTGGCGGAACACCCGGGCCGCCTGCTCGTAGGGTCCGGCGTCGTACTCTGGTTGCTTGCGCAGCCAGGCGAGCCGCTCCCGCCAGTCCCAGATGCGGCGGCCGGCCGCCGCACCCCGGACCGCATCGAAACGCTCATAGGTAAATCCAGCGATGTAGCTGCGCTCGGGCCAGGTCCGCGGGTCGTCCTGCACCACCGTGGTGGTGACGTCCGTGACGTTGATGGCCGGCGATATGTGCTCCCAGCCGAGATCCATGCCGCCGGAGAAGGTGGCCGAGACGGCCCGGATGGCCGCCTGTTCCTGGTTGAAGTCGGTCGCGGCCGGACAGTGGAACCGCCCCCCGTCGAGGTCGAGCCGCCCGCCGACCAGGCTCCGGCTGAGCACCACACACCCCAGCGAGCTGAACCCGTCGGTGAGCCGGACCGACCCGCGTACCTCGGACTGGTGCAGCCGTACGGTCCCACCCGTCGGGTTCTCGACCACTGCCCCGGCCGCGTCGAAGCCGCCGCCGATCGTGCACCGCCAGAACTTCAGCTGTCCCCCGGTGGCCCGCAGCCGGCGCAGGTCGACATCGCCGTCGATGGCCGCCCCTTCCGCCTTGAGCAACGAATGCCCCGCGGCATCGGTCAGCGTCACTCCGGTGAGCACCAGCCGGCCGTGGATCCGCGCGCTCACGAGCAGGATCGCGCCGCGAATCTGGATGCCGTCGTCGATGCTGACGTCGGACCGGATATCGGCGTTGGTGAGGTCGAGTGCCGCCTGCCCGGGCGCCTCGATCCTCCCGGCCGGCCCCAGGGCGAAGCGACCGAGCTCGGCCGAGGAGAGGTCGACGCCACCGGTCACCGTCGTGGTGCCCTCGATGGACAGTTCGGCGCCGACGAACAGTCGCAGCCCGACGAGGGCCTTGCCGTCGAACCGCGGCGAGTGGTAACGCCCCTCGTCGCGGTCGGGTCGCACCAGCGTCGCGTCCCGGATCAGGAGCGTCCCGTCGATGCGCGTGCTGCTGAGGTTGATGCGGCCGCGAAACTCGGGCCGGCGGCCCATCTCGGCCGGGGCCACGTACATGTTGCCGGCGATGGCGGCGTCACCGAGGTCGAGCGCCAGCCCGCTGGCCGTCTCCACCCGCGCCCCCGTCAGGTCCAGCGAACCGTCGACCTGCAGCCCGACCAACCGCAGCTCGCCGGCGGCCACGAGGTTGATGATCCGCACGGTACCGCCCACGCGCAGCCGGTCGGCCTGGACGGCCCGCTCCCCCAGCGGCTCGATGACCGTGTCGACGCTGAGCAGGCGGCCGCCGATGCTCGACTCGCACAGCCAGACGGCCGCCCGCCGGGACAGGCTTGCGCTGGTGCGGTGGCAGCCAACGATCCGACAGCCGGACAGGACGAGGTCGCCCTGGACGCTGATCCCGTTGGCGATCAGGCCGGGCAGCTCCGCGCAGTCGATGAAGGCGAGTTCGCGGACGCGGGCGCCGAGCAGGATCGGGGCCTCATCGAACCGGCAGTTCTCGAACCGCAGCGCGAACGGCACCTGGACTCCGGTGAGATCCAGCTGACCGGTGAGGTGCACGTCGCGCAGCCGGATTCCCCGGGGATCCACCTCGTCGGATCGGTGCACGCAGAACGCACGGACGAGATCGGCGTCGAGGCGCGCCCCCCGACCGTCGAAGACACCACCGACCGCGACCACGTGCGCGAACCGTGCCTGGTCGTCCAGGTCGTCCAACGCGGTGTCGGACGCGTCCTCCCGGACCAGGCCTGGTGCGTCAGCCAAGGCCGGGCCCAGTGCGTCGGCCACGGCTGGGCCGGGCGCGTCAGCCAGCGAAGCGCCCGCTTCGTCATCGGGCGCGCGGCCCGACGCGTCGTCCGGCGGGGTGCGCGGCGACGCGACGTCCGGCCCCGGACGCGACCCGATGGGCGACGTGGGCGACGCGTCGTGGGAGGCGAAGCCCGTCGCGTCACGGCGGGCGGAGCGTGCTCCGTCGCCCTGCTCGGCGTCGCTCGGTTTCGTCTCGCCCATGGCAGGCACCAGGATAGTGGGCCGCGCCCGTCGACCACGCACCGCGACCGCCGACATGACGATCGCGGCTCCGCGGCGCGACGAAAGGCATCGATGTCAACCGACCGTGGCGAAGCCGGATTGTGGCGTACCGGGTGCGGTCTCGACCCGAGGACTTCGACCGCGCTGCGGTTCATTCCCGCTCGGGAGCGTGGGGTCACTGACCAGCCGCCCGCGCCCGTTGTCTGGACTCATTCAGCCTTACTGATCGAGCTACCGAACCGTTTGCCCGGTATGACCCCTGTCTGTTCATAATTTATGAACACGTAAAGCAAGAGAACAGAACTATTGCACGGCGTACATCATTAGCTTACGCTCCCGTGCAGGGTCGTTCGACGCCCCTCCGGGTCGCTGGTCCGTCCCCCCGACCGGCGACCCCCGCTGTACCACCCGACCCGGGGCCGCGTACATCCACGCATCGCTTCATACAGGTCTTCCTGTATCAGCGTGATCAGGAGCATCCATGGTCGACATATCTGAGCACGGGGACCAGCACCACCGGCACGGACACGAGGACGATCCCGCGGCGCGCCCTGGAGTCTCGCGGCGCGGGCTCATCCTGGGCGGCGGCGCCGCGGTCGCGGCCGGCGCGCTCGGGGGCCTCCTGGCCACAGGACCGGCGTCCGCCAGCACCGCGTCCGGTCGTCTGGTGGCCTACACCAACCCCCGGACAAACGCGGACCGCGACCTCCTGCTCATCAACGGAAAGATTCACACGATGGACGACCGCGGCTCCGTCGTCGACGCCGTGCGAATCCAGGGCGACCGGATCGTCGCGGTCGGACACGAGGCCCAGAAGGCCGGCGGCCAGGCCGAGCGGATCGACCTGCGCGGGCGGACGGTCGTCCCCGGCCTCATCGAAAGCCATACCCACTTCGTCAGTCTGGCCAACCGACCCGGATACCACGTGGCTCAGTGGGAGCTGGCCCGCGACATCACCGAGGTGCTCGAGTTCCTCGCCGCCCGGCGGCCGGAGGTTCCCGAGGGCCAGTTCATCACGGCGATGGGCGCCGGGGCCCCGAACATGTTCGCGGAACGGAGGCTGCCGACCCGCGCCGAGATCGACGCGATGATCAACGACCGCCCGGTCCTCCTCTACCAGGGCGGCACCGGACCGGCGCGAGTGAACACGCTCGGCAAGCGGTTCTTCGAGTCCGTGAGCAACCCGACGGTGACGGTCGCCGAGGACGGCTCACTCACCGGCGCCAACGCCAACGCCGCGCTCTACCACCTGCGCATCCGCCAGACCTTCGACGACAAGAAGCGCAGCGCCCTGGATGCGATGGCCTTCTCCGCCCAGGTCGGCGTCACCACCGTTCTCGACCAGGTACTGCCACCACCCAACGCCTGGATATCGGGGTCATTCGATCCAGCGCTGCTCGAGCCGCAGCCCAACCACGCGCTGTTCCAGCTCAACCACTACCGGATGTACGACGCGTGGCTCGCCCTCCACGCCGAGGGCCGCGCCTTCCTCCGGTTGCAGATCAACTTCCTGCACAACCAGGGCCACATTCCGGCCCTGGGCGGGCTGGAGAACCAGTTGCCCGAGCTGCGGGAACGGCTGCGGACCCAGTTCCCGAACTTCGGCGACGACATGGTCCGCACCTACGGCATCGGCGAGTGGGGCGCTCCGTTCGCGGCACCGTCCAATCCCACCGGTCACGCCGTCTGGCTCGAGGCGCAACGGCTCATCGCGAAGGCGGGGTGGCGCAACGAGAACGCGCAGGCGGGCAGCCCGGGCAACCCGGCCAACATCGAGGTCGTGGTGGCCGCCTACGAGCAGATGGAGGCGGAGTTCGGCATCAAGCACCTCCGCTGGGGCCTACAGCACGCCGACCACGCCACGCCCGAGCAGCTCGCCCGGCTCAAGGCCCTGGGCTGCGGCGTGTCGACCTCGGGCTTCCGCTGGCTGAACGGGCAGCCGCGCGCGGACGGCCTGCCGGTCGGCCCCCTGTTCCCCCAGCTCGTCGACAGCGGCATCCCGTTGGGACTGCACGAGGACGGCGTGCACATCGCCCCGCACAACCCGTGGTTCGCCCTGCACTACGCGACGACGGGGCTCAATGTCGCCGGCCAGCAGATCAACCCGGGCCAGCAGATCAGCCGCCACCAGGCGCTGTACCTGTACACCCGGGGCAACGCCTGGTACCTCGGCCGGGACCACGAGCTCGGGTCGATCGAGCCGGGCAAGCTCGCCGATCTCGTCGTGCTCGACAAGGACTACTTCACGGTGAGCGAGGCGGCGATGCGGACCATCCGGCCGATCATGACCATCATCAACGGACAGATCGTGCACGACACCGGCGCCCTGGGTCGGCGTGGTCAGTAGATCGTCGTCGACGCCGGCCGGGCGGCCCGGGCCGGGTGCGCAGCCCACCGAGGGACGGCTACCTCGCCGGCCGCCCGGCCCGTCCGACGCCGTCGCGCTCAAGCCCGTCCGTCCCGACCTTCGGCCCGCGCTGGCGCCCAGGCCACAGCTCACCTCGATACTGCTTCACGGCCCGGACCGACGACGGGTAGCCTGCACCGGTGTCTTCTCTGGACGACGTGCTGACCCGCATCGAGGACGAGCTCGTCCAGGGCGACATCGGCGGCGCCCTTCGCCAGCTGAGGGCCCATGCCGAGCGCGTGCCCTTGGACCGGGTGGCGGCGATCCTCGACCGCGCCGCCACGGCGACCGGCTTCGACGACCTCGGGCAGGCGGCCCGGGCCGTCGCCGCCCAGCCGGACGATCCGGTCGCGCTGTACCGGCTCGGCTACGCCTGCATCGAGTGGGGCATCGCCGCCGTCGCCGTGCCGGTCCTGGCGGCCGCCCTGGCGCGGGCGCCCGGCGCCTTGCCCGTCATCGACGAGCTGGTGACGGCCTACGAGATCACCCACCGCTACCGCGACGCCGTGGCCGTCCTGGAGGCGAACGAGTCGGTCCTGCGCGACTGGCCCGAGCGGTACCTGCTCGCGTTCAACGCGCTCATGTCCGGGGACGTCGCGAAGGCCCGGCACTGGGCGGCGCGACTGTCGCCCCCGGACAGTACGTGGGCACCGGCCCAGCAGCGCCTGGCCGGCATGCTCGCCCGCACCCCCGTGCTGGACCGGGTCGACGCACCTCCGCTGCGGCAGTGGCACTACGTGCTCAACGCGTCGGTGCTGGCCACGCTCTCGCCCTACGGCTTCGACGAGGGCATGAACGGCCGGTACGGCTTCATCCAGGACACGCCGGAGCTGTGCGCGGCGACGCTCACCCGTCTACGCGCCGTCCTGCCCGGCGCCTCGTCGGTGTGCCTGCTGCCGGACCGATCGAGCCGGATCCTGGGCCTGGCCGCCGCCCGCCTGCTGGAGCTGCCCGCACAACCCTGGCCGTCCATTGTGGACGGCTCGGTCGTGGTGGCGTACGACCTGTCGGAGGTCGACTCCACCGTCCTGACGGCACTACGGGAGCGGGCGCCCGGCTCGGTGCTGGTCGAACACGCGAGCCGCTGGACCCAGCCGCCCGGCGTGGCCGCGGATATCGTCGGCTTCCTGCACCAGTACGTGGTCGCGCCGTGGGGACGGCAGCTCATCGCCTCACCCGGCGAGGAGCCCCGGTGGACCGATCCGGATACTCGGCCCGAGGAGGAGGTGGCGGCCGATATCGTCGCGGCCGCGTCGACGACATCCACCCTCGAGACGCTGCCCGACGACACCACCGAACACCTCGTCGCCTTCGTAAATGCTCTAAAGGGCGCCTGGCCCGCGACCGGGCCACGCGACCGCATGTGGTCGCCCGGTCCCGTGCCCAGCTCCGCCTTCCTGTAGCGACGATCAGGTGGGATTGGTGCGGCAACAGCAAACACCGGGCTCACCCGATCATGGCGATGGCCGGGGCGCGTACATGATGACGGCGACGCCGAGCAGGCAGATGGCCGCACCGATGAGGTCCCACCGGTCGGGGCGGAACTTGTCCACCACGACCCCCCAGGCGAGGGACCCGGCCACGAAGACCCCGCCGTAGGCGGCGAGGATCCGGCCGAAGTGCGGGTCGGGCTGGAACGTGGCGACGAACCCGTACGCGCCGAGCGCGAGCACGCCAGCGGCGATCCACCACAGGCCGCGGTGCTCCCGCCAGCCCTGCCAGACCAACCAGGCCCCGCCGATCTCGGCCAGGGCGGCGAGCAGGAACAGCACGATCGACTTGGCAACCGTCACGCCGCCGACCGTACCGGCCCGTCCACGGGCAGCCAGCCGCGGCCGGCCGATCCGGTCGGTGTCCCCAACACCCGCGTCTCGCCCGCGCGTCCGATCGGCGACGCCGGCTCGCGCGACCGGCCAAGGTGGCCGGTTCGGCGAATTGTGAAAACCGTGGGGTTGGTGCGGGCGGCGCGCACCAACCCCACGCAACCGGGAACCGTGGGCGGATCAGGTCGTCGAGAACGTGAACCAGTTGACGTTCACGAACTCGGCCGGCTGACCGCTGGTGAACGTCAGGTAGACGTCGTGCACACCGGTGATGTTGTTGGCGTTGCCGGGGATGGTCTGCCACGACTGCCAGCCACCGGTGTTGGCGACCGCGAACTCGGCCACCACGGGCGCGGTCGGACTACCCAACCGGACCTGGACCAGGCCCGAGACTCCCGGCGGCGCGCCCGAGGCCACGCGCGCCCGGAAGGTCTTCGCCGGGGTCGAGCCGAAGTCGATGTTCGGGTACATCGCCCAGTCACCGTTGGCGATCCAACCGATGTTGAGCCCGCCACCGGTGTCGCTGGTCGGCTCGGTCTGGATCCCGCTCTGCGCGGCGAACGACTCAGCCTCGATGATCGAGTAAGCGCTCTGCCCACCGGGCGGGGTGGTCGTCGGTGTCTGGTCGAACACGAACCAGTTGACGTTGACGAAGTCGGCCGACTGTCCACTGCTGAAGGTCAGATAGACATTGTGGACACCGGTGATGTTCGTGGTCGAGGTGGACACGGTCTGCCAGGACTGCCAGCCGCCGGTGTTGGAGACGGTGAGCGAGGCCACCACCGGCGCGGTCGGGCTGTCGAGCCGCACCTGCACCTGGCCCGAGACCCCGGCCGGCGCCCCCGAGGCGACGCGGGCGCGGAAGGTCGTGGCCGGGGTGGTGCCGAAGTCGACGTTCGGGTACATCGCCCAGTCACCGTTGGCGATCCAACCGATGTTCTGGCCGCCGCCGGTGTCGCTGGTCGGCTCGGTCTGGATGCCACTCTGCGCGGCGAACGACTCGGCCTCGATGGTCGAGTAGGCGCTCCGCGTGGTCGGGGTGCTCGGCCCACCGGAGCCGGACTCGTACACAGCCACGTAGTCGACCAGCATGGGCACGCCCGACTGGGTCGCGGCGACCGGCGTGGTCATCCCGGATACGCCGTCGGGGAAGCCGCCGCCGATCGCGACGTTGAGCAGCAGGAAGTACCCGGCGTGACCAGTCATGTTGTTCCACGTCGTCGCGTCGAACTGGCTCTGGTTGATCGTGTGGTACTGCTGCCCGTCCACGTACCAGCGCAGCTGCTGGGCCGAGGGGTTGGTCATGTCCCACTCGAAGCGGTAGACGTGGAAGTTGCCCTGACACGGCGACCCGGGGCAGGCCGTGCTGGCCCCGATGCCGTTCCACTCGTCGCAGGGACCGCCGGGCGCCACGCCACAGTGCAGCACGCCCCAGACACTGTTGAGCCCGTTGACGTTCTCCATGATGTCGAACTCGCCGATGGCCGGCCAGTTCTGGTAGTTGCCCCGGTACGGCGAACCGAGGGCCCAGAACGCGGGCCAATAACCGAGCGCCGCCTGGCCGGTGACGTTGGGCATCTGGATCCGGCCTTCGATGCGCAGGATGCGACCGGGGGACGGTTTGAAGTCCGACCGTACGGTCTCGATGCGCGCCGAGGTCCAGGTTCCGTCGGCCTGGCGGATCGGGGTGATCACGAGGTTGCCGTTGCCGTCGTGGCGCACGTTGGCGGTGCTGTTGGTGTACACCTGGATCTCGCCGGTGCCCCAGTTCGACGGCCCGCCGGGGTAGGACGTGCCGGTATCGATGATCCAGTTGGTCGACGAGGGCAGGGTGTTGGCGGCGCCGGTGAAGTCGTCGGCCCACACGAGGGTCCAGCCGCTCGGTGTGGGTGGCAGGGCCGCGTTGGCGTGCAGGGCCACCGCGACCGAGGCGCCGGCGGTGGCCACCGCCGCGGCCGCGACGATCAAGCCGCGGCGGAGACGTCGGCGGGTGGACGGGGTCGGTGTGCTCATCGATGGCCTCTCTCTGGTCGGCCGCCGACCCGGGCAACGAAGGCGGGCCCCGGCGGGGACCGCGACCGGGCGTCGGGTGGGCGGCGGGACGGTGTGAGAGCGCTCTCACGCCATGTCTAGCTGACATGCCGGCATATGTCAATGTCATGGTCTTGATCACTCTGTTTAGACCAAGTAACACCGAGAAACCGACCCAGGGTTGACAAAGCCAGGGCCGACCCGGGAGGCTTCGGGGTCGAGAGAGCGCTCTCTCACACGCGCGTACCCTGACGTCGGAGGAGGGCCCACATGACCCTGCCGGAGAACTTCGTGTGGGGCGTGTCCACGGCGGCGTACCAGATCGAGGGCGCCGCGCGCGAGGACGGCCGACGGCCGTCCATCTGGGACACCTTCGCCGACACCCCCGGTCGCGTCCACAATGGACACACAGGACACGTGGCCTGCGACCACTACACGCGCTATGCCGAGGACGTGGCGCTCATGGCCCGGTTGGGGCTGCGGGCGTACCGGTTCTCGATCGCCTGGCCCCGTGTCCAGCCGGATGGCAGCGGTCCGGTCAACCCGCGCGGGCTGGACTTCTACGACCGGCTCACGGACGAGCTGCTGCGCCATGGCATCACGCCCTACGCCACGCTGTACCACTGGGACCTGCCCCAGGCGCTCGAAGACCGGGGCGGCTGGACCGAGCGCACCACCGCGCAGCGCTTCGCGGAGTACGCGGCCATGGTCCACGCGCGGTTGGGCGACCGGATCGCCACCTGGTTCACCATCAACGAGCCGTGGTGCGCGGCCTTCCTCGGCTACGCGGCCGGCGTGCACGCGCCGGGCCTGCGTGAGGCGTGGGCCGGGTTCGCCGCCGCCCACCACCTGTTGCTGGCCCACGGCCTGGCCGCCCAGGCGCTGCGGGCCGGCGGCCCGGCCACGGTGTCGCTCGCGCTCAACCTCGGCCCGGTCATTCCGGCCCGGCCCGACGACCCCGCCGACCAGGCCGCGGCCCGGCTCATCGACGGGCTGCTGAACCGACAGTTCCTGGACCCGCTGCTGCGGGGCGCCTACCCCGAGGACGTGCTGGCCGTCCGGGACCGGTTCACCGACGGCTCGTTCCACCAGGACGGCGACGAGGCGATCATCGCCCAGCCGATCGACCTGCTCGGCGTCAACTACTACTTCCCCACCACGGTCACCGCCCGTCCCGGCGCCGCCGCCAACCCGGCCTACCCGGGCTCCGAGGGCATCGAGTTCCCCGCCCCGAAGGGTCCGGTGACCCTGATGGGATGGCCGATCGAGCCGTCGGGCCTCACCGACACGCTGACCCGAATCACCCGCGAGTACCCGGGCGTCCCCCTGCTGGTCACCGAGAACGGCGCGGCCTTCGAGGACAAAGTTGACCTCGACGCGGGCGTGGTCGCTGACCCCCAGCGCACCGAGTATCTTGACGCCCACATCCGGGCCGCCGCCGACGCCGTCGCCCGTGGTGTCGACCTGCGGGGATACTTCGTCTGGTCTCTCATGGACAACTTCGAGTGGGCTGAGGGTTACCGGCCTCGATTTGGTCTCATCTACGTGGACTATCGGACGCAACGTCGGATACTCAAGGACAGCGCCCACTGGTACCGGACGGTCATCGAGCACAACGGTCCGGTGGATGCGCCCTGACGTCAGGGAATCAGCCTGACCTCGGGACGGAGTCCTGACCACGACGGGATCACGGAAGGAGACACCGGGTGGGAGCGCGCCGCTCCGCCACCACGCGCCGGCCGGCCGGGTCCGGCGGCTCGGTCGGCTCCACGGGCGGGCGGGGACGGCCGACGCTGGAGATGGTCGCCGCCCGAGCCGGGGTGTCGCGGGCCACGGTCTCCCGGGTGGTCAACGGATCCCCCACGGTGGCGCCCGAGATCCGGGAGACGGTGCTGCGAGCCGTGGCCGAGCTGGGCTACGTGCCCAACCTGGCAGCCCGCAGCCTGGTCACCCAGCGGACCGACTCGTACGCGCTCGTGGTGCCGGAGCCGGCGAACTGGGTGTTCTCCGACGATCCGTTCTTCTCGATCGTCATCCGGGGCGTCAGTGAGGAGCTGGAGAAGGCCGACAAGCAGCTCGTCCTCATGCTGGCCAACTCGGACACCAGCCACGACCGGGTGGAGCGCTACGCGATGGCCGGTCACGTGGACGGCGTCATGCTCGTCTCCATGCACGGCGCCGACCCCCTGCCGGCCACGCTCACCCGCCTGGGTGTCCCCGTCGTCTGCAACGAGCGGCCGCTCGGCCGCATCAGCGTGCCCTACGTCGGGGTCGACAACGTGGGCGGCGCCGAGGCGGCCACCCGGCACCTGCTGGCTCAGGGCCGCACCCGGGTGGCCACGATCGCCGGACCGCTCGACATGGTGGGCGGCATCGACCGCCTCGCCGGGTACCGGGCCGCGCTGAAGGGGACGAAGTGCCGCCCGATTCTCGCCGTCGGCGACTTCACCCGCGAGTCCGGGGCGGCGGCCATGCGGCAGCTGCTCGACAGCGACCCGGACATCGACGGCGTCTTCGTCGCCTCGGACCTCATGGCCGACGGCGCGCTGCGCGCGTTGCGGCAAGCCGGTCGCCGGGTGCCGGACGACGTCGCCGTGATCGGCTTCGATGACATCGAGATAGCGCGATATACAGAGCCGCCGCTCACCACGGTGCGGCAGCCGATCCTCACGATCGGCCGCGAACTGGCCCGGATGGTCCTGCGCCTGGCCGCCGGGGAGGAGGTCGCCTCGTCGGTCGTGCTCCCCACCGAGCTCATCATCCGCGAATCGGCCTGAGCCACCCGGCCGAGGGCGGTGCGGGCCGAGCGGACGGCCGCCGAGCGTCCCGCCGCTGGCGATCGGGAAATCGACGGACCCTACGAGGACTCCGTCGGCCTGGACCCGGTGGGCCCGGCGTCCGGCGCGGCGGACGGTGACGCGGTGCTCGATGGCTGGGACTTGTCCCGCAGGCCCTCGGCCGCCTTGGCCAGGGAGACCGACAGCGCCTCGAGGAACAGGCGGCCCGTCTCGCGCACGTCGGCCCGCACCGCGTCG
>ERZ777003.3384-NODE-3384-length-15657-cov-15.418857_pt1 | contig 15657 bp, 10 predicted proteins | sample MGYA00374956_ERZ777003 | MGnify/ENA primary metagenome ERZ777003 (study PRJEB29302, sample SAMN06268252) | bioreactor metagenome | isolation source: Joint BioEnergy Institute, California, USA | place: USA:Joint BioEnergy Institute, California, USA | collected... | reverse complement strand
GCGAGCGGCCCTGTGTGCCTCCCGGCGGAAGCAGCTTCGGAGGGCGAGCGGCCCTCCGCGCCTCCCGGTGGGAAGAGGCCGGTGGCCGGTCGTGCCGCCAGCCCATCCTTTCGGGAGGCGGTGGGCGGCACGACCGGGCGCCTCGTGAGCGCCTGCGCTACGCCTTGGGCTCGACCTCGGCGAAGGTGAAGCGCCCGCCGATGAACCAGTAGAGCGGCTGGCGCCTGGGGTTCTCGGCGGTGGGCCAGTTGGTCCAGTAGGTCTCGTCGATCGAGGTGAACTTCTTGAAGCTGATGGTCGGGATGGTGAGCATGTTCTCCACCCAGACCTTCATCGCTTCCTGGCCCAGCTCGGCCACCCGCGGGTCGTCGGGCGAGAGCCGGCTCAGCTCGTCCACGATCGCGTCGATCTCCGGGGACTTGAAGCGCACGATGTTGTTGCTCCCGGTGCCGGCGGTGTCCGTGCCGACCTCGGCGAAGAAGCGCGAGTGGACGGTGTTCAGCCCCTGCCACAGGTCCGGGTTGGCGTTCGGCGCCGCCAGGCCCCAGGCCGACGTGACCTCGAAGTCGCCGGTGCGGTTGCGGGTCTCGTACGGGTTGCGCTCCAGCGCGTCCACCTCGACGTCGATGCCGAAGTTCTTCCACTGGTCCTGCACGCCGAGCGCCAGCCGGTAGACGTCGTTCTCGTCCGGCGCGGCGTTGATCGAGAACTTCCACGGCTGGCCGTCCGGCTTGAGCCACTTGCCGTCGCTGCCCCTGGTGAAGCCGGCCTTCAGCAGCAGCTTCTCGGCCACGTCCGGCGCGTACTTCCACCAGCCCATGCCGAAGCGGTCGCGCAGGCCGTCGGCGTCGCTGTCGTCGGGTACGTTGTAGCCCTGCTCCCTGGCCCAGGCCGCGATGCGCTTCGGCACGTCCGGGTCGTAGGGCTTGAAGGTCTCGCCGTTGCCGATGTCGAGCGTCAGGTCCATCAGCCAGGGCTCGAGCGGCTGGTGGTACAGCCGCATCAGCAGGCCGGTGGCCGGCATCGGCAGCGGGGTGACGCGCGTCACGCCGCCGATGTAGTTGGTCTGCAGGTCCACCACGTCGGTGGCCAGCGCCAGGGCCCAGCGCACGTCCTTGTTGTCGTAGGGCGCGATGGCGTGGTTCACGCCGAAGTAGCGGTAGTCCAGCTCGTTCGGGTAGGCCCACGGGAAGTCCGCGAACCAGGAGCGCACCGAGGGGGTGCTGTTGATGATCGCGTCGAAGGCCTCGATGTCGGCGTCGAACAGGATGTCCAGGTTGTGGCGCGAGATGGCGATCGCCTTCTTGGCGCTGTCGCCGTAGAAGATGCTCAGGATGTACTCCGGCCCCGGCTTGCCGGTCACCACGCCCACCGTGGTGTTCTGCCAGTCGTCGCGCCGCTTCCACAGCTCCCAGAAGCCGTTCGGGTCGCCCTCCTGGTAGACGTAGGCCCCCAGCGAGACCGGCGGGAAGTTGGTGAAGGTCTTGACGTCCTCGGCCTTCTCCCACACGTGCTTGGCCATCATGTAGATGGCGTTGTAGCGCGCGGTGAAGAAGGTGTGGAAGCGCGGGTTGGACTCCTTGAGCTTGAAGACCACCGTCGAGTCGTCGACCTTCTGCACATCCTCCACGTACAGGTCCATCTCGGCCGACCAGCCGAGGCCGGGGTTGGCCTTGAGCGTCGTGACGGTGAAGACCAGGTCGTCGGCGCTGAACTCGACGCCGTCGCTCCACTTGATGCCCTTGCGCAGCTTGACCGTCATCTCGGTCCAGTCGTCGTTGTACTGCGGCCGGTCCTCGGCGAGCGCGTTGATCCACTCGCCGGTCTCCTGGTCCAGGTACCAGAGGCAGTCGCAGACGAGGCCCTGGCGCGTGGGCGTGGGCGGGCCGGGGACGAAGAAGTTGAAGTTGTTGACGACGCTGTAGCGGAAGATCTGGTCCACCACCAGCACGCTCTCGCGCGGCACGTTCACGGGGAGGCCGGACTCGGCGGCGGGGGCGCTGTCTGGCGCGGGCGCGGCGGGGGCCTGGGTTGGCTCGGGGGCCTGCTCGCCAGCCGCGGGGGCGGCGGTCGCGTCCTCGGCTGCCGGCTGCTCGGCGGGCGCGGCGGTCGGCGCGCTGCCCGCAGGCGGGGCTCCGCCACACGCGGCGACGACCGAGCTGAAGGCGGTGGCTCCAACGGCTGTGGCGGCGGCGCGCAGGAAGGCCCGGCGGCTCAGCCGGGCGCGGCGGTTGGTCTCGTCCATGACGCATACCTCCATTGGTATCTGTACACGGCCGATCGCGACGCTGGACACGTGGACGTCGCGGAGTCGTCCGTGTCATCCCGCACGCGGTTGGGCCCCCGGCCACGGGCGGCTGCGGAGACGCAGCCCATCCGAGGCGGCCCCTGGGCTGTTTCGCTGTGTTACTGAGTGGCGTGTGAGGCCAGTATACCCGCGCGGCATGGAGAATGTGGTATGCTGTTTTGACTTCCGAGGTCGGCGATTTTGCCATGTTTCCGTGGCCCCACGCCCGCCGCAGTGCGATGGGAGGTGCGCCGTGCTCCGAGGCCCCTGGCAGCACTGGAGCCTCCAGGCGAGGCTGCTGCTCAGCATCCTGCTCGTGCTCGCCGCTACTATCACCGCCAGCGGCCTGCTCTTCTACCTCAGCTCGGCTGCGACGATCGAGCGCCAGACGCTGGCGCTCACCGGCAACACCGTCAGCCAGATGTCCCGCAGCGTCGACCTGTACGTGGAGAACGTCGGCCGGCTCTCGCGCAGCATCAGCGGCGACACGATCGTGCAGCGCGTGCTGCGGCTCTCCGACCCGGCCTCGGGCGACCGGCGCCAGCCCGACGATGAGGCCGATGTCTCCTACCGCCTGCTGGTCTTCGCCGCCTCCTGGCCGTCGGTGCGTGGCCTGTACCTCTACGCCAACGACGGCACGCTGTTCTACTTCACCCGCGGCGAGCTCCCGCGGCGCGGCGTCACCGCCGACGACGAGCCCTGGTCGGCGCGCATGCGGCAGCAGGCCGCGCCCCCGGCGCTGCTGTGGCCCACCGCGCCCGAGAGCACGGTGGCCGGCGAGGGCCGGCCGGTCTTCTCGTACGTCCGGCTGCTCAAGAACACCGCCACCGGGCGGCGCATCGGCTTCCTGAAGATCGACCTCGACGTGGCCGTGATGAGCGAGCTGCTGGCGCTCTCCGAGACCGCCGGGCAGGGCCGGCAGGTGCTGCTGCTCGACGACGAGGGCCACGTGATCTACGACAGCACCGCGGCCCTCACCGGCCGCCTGCTGGACGACCTGAGGCTCGCGGGCGCGAGCTACGCCCAGGGAAAGCTCCAGTGGCGCGGCGGCGACTACTACTACGCCGCCCAGCGCTCCGAGCGGACCGGCTGGACCACCTGGATGCTCACGCCCGTCGACCTGATCAGCGCCGAGACCCGCAGGGCCGGGGTGGTCGTGCTGCTGCTGTGCGCCGGCGCCATGCTGGTGCTCAGCGCCATCGTCTACGTCGTCACGAAGCGCATCACCCAGCCGCTGCGCCTCATGGCCCAGACCATGGCGCGCGTCGAGAACGGCGACCTCTCGGTGCGCGTGCCGCACACCACCGCCACCCACGAGCTCGGCCGCCTCAGCCGCGTGTTCAACACCATGCTGAACAGCATCGAGCGGCTGATCACCCAGGTCTACGAGGCCCGGCTGCGCGAGAAGGACGCCCAGCTGCTCGCGCTCCAGTCGCAGATTAACCCGCACTTCCTGTTCAACACGCTCAACAGCATGCGCGCCCTGAGCCGCAAGGGCCAGGCCGACACCGTCGCGACGATGGCCGAGTCGCTCGCCGACCTGTTCCGCTACAGCATGAGCAACTGGAACGAGCTGGTGCCGCTGCGCGAGGAGCTGCTGCACATCGAGAACTACGTGATGATCCAGCGCGCCCGCTTCGGCGAGCGCATCCGCTACGTGTGCGCCGTGCCCGAGGAGCTCCAGCACGTCCCGCTGGTCAAGCTCTCGCTGCAGCCGCTCGTCGAGAACGCGATCACCCACGGCCGCGAGCACTGCAGCGACGTGCTGGAGATCAGGGTCCACGCCCGCCGCGAGGGCGATGAGCTCGCCATCGACGTGACCGACAACGCCGGCGCCTTCAGCCCCGTCACCCTCGCGCGGATCAAAGCCGCGCTCGGCCAGCTCGACACCGACGGGAAGCTGCCGACCGCCGATGTCGGGATCGGCATCACCAACATCGACCGGAGGATCAAGCTGCTCTTCGGCGAGCAGTACGGCCTGCGGTTCAAAGTCATCCCCGACGTGAGCACGACCGTCACGCTGCACATCCCGCTTCACACCCGGGATCGAGACCGTGCCGAAGAGGTGCACGCCTATGAACATCCTCATCGTTGAGGACGAGCGTCTGGCGCTTGATGACCTGCTCGGTATGCTCGAGCCGATCGCCGCTGACCACCGCGTGATCGGCTGCTCCAGCGGCGCCGAGGCGCTCGCCCACGCCCGGCAGCAGCCGCCCGACCTGGTGATCACGGACATTCGCATGCCCGGGATGAGCGGGCTCGAGCTGGTGCGCCGGCTGAAGGCCGCCAGCCCGCTGCTCGCCGCGATCGTGCTGAGCGGCCACAGCGAGTTCGAGTACGCCCGCGAGGGGATGCGCCTCGGCGTCTCCGACTACCTGCTCAAGCCCGTGCGGACCGACACGCTGCTCCAGACGGTCGAGCGCGCGCTCGCGGCCGTCGCTGAGGAGCGCGAGCAGGCGGCCCATCTGCGCGAGGCGCGCCTGGTGCGGCTGCTGCTCGGCGGCCCCCGCGCTGCCGAGGCCGACCCGGAGCTGCTGGCGGGCGCGTGCGGGGCGATCGTCGTGCTCTGCGAGAACTGGGAGAGCGCGGTGGTCTGGCGCGACACGCCGGTCGACCGCGAGGACTTCGCGCAGTGCCTCGCGAACGAGGGCTTCGAGACATGCGATATCGTCGGCATCGACGGGCACATCCGGGTTGTGCTGGCCCCGCTCGATGGGCGCCCGGCGCACGCGATCGAGGCCGCGGCCCGCCGCCTGCACCGGACGATCCTGGACGCCGGCGTCGTCGCGCACACCACCTACGCGATCAAGCCCGCCGGCGCGAGCCCGGCCGCGCTCGTGCCCGACGCGCTGCGACGCCTGGCTGAGGGGATGTGCTTCGGCGCGCCGTCGTTCGTGCCCCCGGACGCCCCGCAGATCCTGGCGCCCGCGAGCGGCTCGCTGGATCAGCTGCGGCTGGTGGAGCGCGCCCTCGCCGATGGGAAGCTGCCCGTCGCCATCGCCCAGGTCCACGCGGCCCTGGGCCAGATGCGCCAGGAGCGCGCGACGCAGGCCGAGCTCACCGAGTTCCTGGACCGCGTCTTCCAGCTCTTCCAGCGGCACGCGAGCCCCGAGCCGGCCGACGCGCTGCCGAGCCGGAGCGCCACGGTCGCGGTGCTGCGCCGCATCCGCACCTACGCCGAGCTGGCGACGTGGGTCGACCTGCAGCTCCAGCCGCTCCTGGAGCGCCAGCGCAGCGCCGTCACGCCCCGCCAGCTCGTCCGCGCCCTGGTGGCGCGCATGCGCACGAACTACGCGGACGAGCTCTCCCTGCAGGACTTCGCCGCCGAGAATGGCGTGAGCCTGGCCTACTTCTCGCGGCTGTTCAAGGATGAGGTCGGGATGACCTTCTCCGACTACCTGACCCATCTGCGGGTGGAGAAGGCCAAGGAGCTGCTGGCGCGCGGCGATCTGCGCCCCAGCGACGTCAGCATCCTCGTCGGCTACGAGGACCCGAAGTACTTCAGCCAGGTCTTCCGCAGGATCGCCGGCATGGCGCCGCTCGACTACCAGCGCAGCCACCAGCGCGAGCCGTAGGGCGGTCTTGCGCCGGCCCAGGTTCTGTGGTACAACGAGCGGGGTATCAACAGGCCACGGGGAGGTGGCGGAGCGCCGGGTCCCTGTGGCCTTTTTGTGCGCCCGGACGTCAATGCTTCTAGAGACGATACACGGCCCGGTCACGCTGCGGCCCACGCGCGCCGGCGATGCCGCGGCGCTGCGCGACCTGCGCCTCGACGCGCTGCGCACCAACCCCGAGGCCTACGGGCAGACCTACGAGGTCGCCGCGGCCCGCCCGGCCGAGTCCTGGGAGGACTGGGCCAGGCGTGGCGCCGGCGGCCCGACGGGGGTCACCTACGTGGCCGACGCTGGGGGGCAGCTGGTGGCGATGGCGTCGCTGGTGCGCCCCGAGGCCCAGAAGTTCCGCCACGCTGCCTCCATCCAGGCCGTCTACGTGCGCCCGGCCTGGCGTGGCGCCGGCCTCGCTGGCCAGCTGATCGAGGCCTGCGCGGAATGGGCGCGCGCCGAGGGGCTGCGCGTCCTGCGGCTGACCGTCGTCACGACTAACACGGCCGCGATCCGCTGCTACGCGCGCCACGGCTTCGCGGTCTACGGCCTCGAGCGCGAGGCCCTCTTCCACGAGGGGGTCTTCTACGACGAGCTGCTGATGGCGCGCTGGCTCGTGTGAAATGCCGGCCGCGGCGGCCCGGCGCCGCGGCCCTTCAAGCTCCGCTAGAACTTGGAGAATGCCATGCCTTCCAAAAAAATCCCCGTCGCCATCCTCGGCGCCACAGGCGCGGTGGGCCAGCGCATGATCCAGCTGCTCGCCGGCCACCCCTGGTTCGAGATCGCCGCGCTGACCGGCTCGGACCGCACGGTCGGGCGGCCGTACGGCGACCTGGTGCGCTGGGCGCTGGACGGGGCGCCCCCGCCGGAGATCGCCCGCATGGTCGTCCAGCCGAGCGACAGGCCGCTCGACGTCGCCATCGCGCTCTCGGCGCTGCCCACCGACGTCGCGCGCGAGATCGAGCCGCGCTGGGCCGAGCGCGTCGCCGTCTGCTCGAACGCCTCGACCTACCGCATGGCCCCGGATGTCCCGCTGATCATCCCGGAGGTCAACCCGGACCACATCGGCATGATCGAGCGCCAGCGCAGCGAGCGCGGCTGGAAGGGCTGCCTGGTGACCAACCCCAACTGCGCTGCGATCGCCATCGTGATGGCGCTCAAGCCGCTGCACGACGCGTTCGGCGTGCGCAAGGTCCACGCCGCGACGCTCCAGTCGATCTCGGGCGCCGGCTATCCGGGCGTGGCCTCGCTCGACATCATCGACAACGTGATCCCCAACATCGCCGACGGCGGCGAGGAGGCCAAGGTGGAGAGCGAGCCGCGCAAGCTGCTCGGCGCGCTGCGCGATGGCCGGGTGGACGAGGCCGACATCGCGATCAGCGCCCAGGTGACGCGCGTGCCGGTGATCGACGGCCACACCGCGCTCCTGTCGATCGGCTTCGAGCGCCGCCCGGCGGTGGAGGAGGCGCTCGCGGTGCTGGAGGCCTGGCGCGCCCCCGAGCCGGTGCGCGGCCTGCCCACGGCCCCCGAGCAGCCGCTGGTCGTCCACCGTGCGCCGGACCGGCCGCAGCCGCGCCGCGACCGAGACGCGGGGCGCGGCATGAGCGCCTCGGTCGGCCGGGTGCGGCCGTGCCCGCTGCTCGACCTGCGGCTGGTCGCCCTGGCGCACAACACGATCCGCGGCGCGGCCGGCGGCGCGATCCTCAACGCCGAACTGCTCGTGGCCTCCGGCGTGGTGTCGTAGGCGCGCCTGGAGCGCCGCTCGCTTTCTTCTGCCGCAGAGCGGTGCGGGGAGCCGCCGCGGCTGCCTTCCGCCGGAAGGTGTGGAGGGCCGCCGCGGCGTCTTTCCGCCGGAAGGTGCGGGCCGCAGGCCCTCCGCGGACATGCTTCCCCACGAACGTCGTATCATGGCCCAGCCCGTTGCGCGCAGGGGCGCGGCCCCAGAAAGGGAGAGCGATGCCAGGCGTGAGCTTCGACCGTGCCGCTGAGTACTACGACGCGACCCGCGGCTACCCCCCGGGCGTGGCCGAGCGGCTGCGCGACGCCCTGCTGAGCGCCCTCGGCGCCACGCCCGCGTCGCGGCTCCTCGAGCTGGGCGTCGGGACCGGGCGCATCGCGCTGCCGTTCATCCGCGCCGGCTACGACTACACCGGCGTCGACCTGTCGCGGGCGATGATGGCCCGCCTGCGCGACAAGCTGGCCGCAGAGGCGCTTCCCGCCGCGCGCTACCGGCTGGTCGCCGGCGACATCATGCACGTGCCGCTCGCCGACGCCGCGTTCGACGCGGTGATCATGGTGCACGTGCTGCACCTGGTGGACGACTGGCGCGTGGTGCTCGACGAGGCCCGCCGGGTGCTGCGCGCCGGCGGCCGGATCGCCCTCGCCAACGACGAGCACGTCCCCGCCGATCCGCCCCCGCCGCCCGAGCAGGTCTGGGACGCGTGGTCGCGCTTCCTCGACGAGCTGGGCGTGCCGCCGGAGCTGCGCCGCGCTAACGCCGTGCGCGGCCTGGACGAGCGCTTCGCGGCCCACCTCCGCGAGCGCGGGGCGTCGGTCGAGCGCAGGACGCTGCTCACCTACGAGCGCGAGCCGCGCTCGGCGCGCGACGTCGTCGCGTCCTACCGCGACCGGATCTTCAGCAGCTGCTGGGCGCTGCCGGACGATATCCACGCCGAGGCGTCGCGCCGGCTCGAGCGCTGGCTGGCCGAGGAGTGCCCCGACCCGGACGGGCTCTACGCCAGCCCCGGGCGCGTCGACGCGCTGATCGCATCGTTCTAAAGAGGCGCGCGTATGCCACAGGCCGACCTGATCATCGCCAACGCCCGCGCGCTCACCGCCGACCCCGCCAGCCCACAGGCGGAGGCGGTCGCCGTCCGCGGAGACCGCATCGTCTACGTCGGCTCGAGCGGCGGCGCCCTCGAGCTGCGCGGCGAGCGGACGCGCGTCGTCGACGCCGCCGGGGCCACGCTGCTGCCGGGGATCATCGACAGCCACTACCACCTGCTGCGCGGCTCGCTCAAGCTCGAAGGGGTCGCGCTGGGCGAGGCGGCCACCTTCGCCGACCTCGAGCGGGCCGTGCGCGCCTACGCCGCCGACCGCCCCGACGCGCCCTGGATCGCGGGCTACGGCCTGCGCTACCAGGTGCTCGCCGGGCGCCACCCGCGCACAGCGCTCGACGCCGTGGTGCCCGACCGGCCGGTGCTGCTGATGGCGTTCGACGGCCACACCGCCTGGGCCAACACCCGCGCGCTCGAGCTCGGCGGCCTGCTGCGCGACGGCCCGGCCTCGCCCTCCGCGCCGAACAGCGAGGTCGTGCGCGACGCCGACGGGCTCGCGAGCGGCGAGCTGCGCGAGCCGGGCGCCTTCGGCCCGCTCGCCGCGCTCATCCCGCCGCCTGGCCCGGCCGCGACGCGCCGCCTGCTCCGCCAGGGGCTGGCCCAGGCCGCCGCACACGGCATCACCTCGGTCCACAACATGGACGGCGATCTGGCGCAGCTGGCGATCTACCGCGAGCTGGAGGCCGCCGGCGAGCTGACGCTGCGCGTCTACTGCCCCTACGACGTCACGCCGGCCACCCGCGCGGAGGATCTGGCGGAGGCGGTCGAGATGCGCCGGGTCGCGGACGGCCCGCTGGTGCGCGCCGGGTGCGTCAAGTTCTTCCTCGACGGCGTGGTCGAGGGGTACACCGCGCTGCTGCTCGACGAGTACCCCGGCCGGCCGGGCTGGCGCGGCGACGCCAACTTCTCCGCCGAGCACTTCGCGGCGCTGGCGACGGAGTGCGACCGGCTCGGCCTGCAGATCTTCGTCCACGCCGTCGGCGATGCGGCCGTCCGCCGCGCGCTGGACGGGTTCGCGGCCGCGCGCGCCGCCAACGGCCCGCGCGACAGCCGCCACCGCATCGAGCACATCGAGCTGCTCCACCCGTCCGACGCCCCGCGCTTCCGCGAGCTGGGGGTGATCGCCTCGATGCAGCCCTACCACGCCCCGGTGCCGCCGGACTACGGCCCGGTCTGGCTGGAGCGCGCCGGGCGCGAGCGCTGGCGGCACAGCTTCGCCTGGTGCGACCTGCGCGAGGCCGGGGCGCGGCTGGCCTTCGGCAGCGACTGGCCCGTGGTGAGCCAGAGCCCGCTGCTCGGCCTGCACGCCGCCGTTGCGCGGCAGCCGTGGGCGGCGGAGCTCCCCGCGCAGGCGCTGCCGCTCGCCGACGCGCTGGCGGCCTACACCCGCGACGCCGCCTACGCCGAGTTCCAGGAGCGCGAGAAGGGCGCGCTGCGCGAAGGGATGCTCGCCGACCTCGCGCTGCTCGACCGCGACCTGGCCGCGCTGCCGCCCGCGGAGATCGCGAGCGCGCGCGTGGCGATGACGGTCTGCGGCGGAAGAGTCGTGTATGAGGCATAAGATTCCGCGATATCGACACATACTGCCAACTACGCCAGGAGTAGCACCATGAGCGTCACGAACGAGACGATCGTCTTCACCCGCGGCGTGCCCCCGCCCGAGGCATTCCCGGTCGAGCAGCTCGCCGCCTGCTTCGAGGCCGCCGTCCGGGCCAACCCGGCGGTGGTGCTGCAGTACGGCCAGCAGCCCGGCTACCCGCCGCTGCGCCAGCTGCTGGCCGCCGAGTACGGCGTGAGCGAGCGCGAGGTGCTGGTGGCCAACGGATCGCTCCAGCTGCAGGACCTGCTCGCCGCGCACCTGGTGCAGCCGGGGATGACCGTGCTCACCGAGCAGCCGAGCTACGACCGGGCGATCGCGACCTTCCGGCGGCGCGGCGCGACGACGATCGGCATCCCGCTGGAGGCCGACGGCCTCGACATCGCGCGGCTGGAGGCCGAGGTGCGGCGCCAGGTGCCCGCCTTCCTCTACATGGTGCCGGACTTCCAGAATCCGGCCGGGGTCACCACCTCGCTAGAGAAGCGGCGCGCGGTCCTCGCGCTGGCCGAGCGCTACGGCTTCTGGGTCGTCGAGGATGTGCCCTACCGCAAGCTGCGCTACCGCGGCCAGGACGTGCCGATGCTGCGCGAGATCAACCCGGCGCGCGTCGTCACCATGTCCTCGTTCAGCAAGCTGCTCAGCCCCGGCATGCGCGTCGGCTACATGGTCGCGCCCGCGCCGCTGATCGAGGCGGTCACGAAGGAGGGCGAGAGCACCTACCTGTCGCCGGTGCTGCCGACCCAGGCCGCGGTCGCCGAGTTCATCAGCCGCGGCTGGCTGGAGCCGAACATCGAGCGCCTGAAGGAGCTGTACCGCCCGCGCTGGGAGGCGATGCGCGCCGCGGTGCGCTACTACCTCGAGGGGTGCGAGGCCCACGAGCCGGACGGCGGCTTCTTCTTCAGCGTCACGCTCCCGCAGGACTCGAACTACAGAGGGCTGGTGGCGCGGGCGAAGGAGATCGGGCTGGTGCTCACCCCCGGGCAGGCGTTCTTCGCCGACCCGGACCAGGGCGCGCTGCCGGATGGCGAGCGCTTCGTGCGGCTGCCGTTCTGCGCCGTGACGCCCGAGCAGATCGAGGAGGGCGTGCGCCGGCTGGCGAGCCTCCTGTGAGCGGCCGCCCCGCGCAGGCGCTTCGCCGGGCGGTTCGGCGGGCTAACTCTCCCTTTTTCCCGCCGTCCTCGCGGGCTGGGAGGGTGTGAAGGGCCGTAGGCCCATCGGCCGGCGCCCCCGCCGGGAGACTCGGAGGGGCAAGGCGCGCAGAGACCTTCTTTCTGGCTGGAGCTTCGAAGGGCCGCAGGTCTACCAGGGCGGCTTTTCGCCGGGAGGCTCGGAGGGCAAGGCTCGCAGAGACCTTCTTTCTGGCTGGGGCTTCGAAGCGTCGCAGGTCTACCAGGGCGGCTTTTCGCCGGGAGGCTCGGAGGGCCGCAGGCCCTCCGAGATCTTTATTTTCCCCGCGGCTCTGTGGCGACGAAGTCGCCGCAGAGCCGCAAAAGGCTGGAGGCGCAGCCTCCCCAACCCCGCCGCGCAGCGGAGCAGCAACAGCGAGTATCATGGCGCCAGTGCTATACTGACGACTGACGACTCGAAAGGCACTGCATGAAGGTCTACGGCACCGCATCGATCGCCGACCTCCTGGGGGACTTCGTGGCCTACCGGAGCCTGCGCCCGGCCGACGCGCGCCTCCCCGGCCTGGCGGAGCTCGCCCCCGGCCCGCCCCCGCGCAAGGGCGCGCCCGAGTACGCCCGCGTCGCGGCCGCCATCCTCCGCGCGGCCCGCCAGCTCACCGCGCCGGGCGTCCCGCTCGAGCGCCTGGTCTTCATCGGCGACACGCGCCTGAGCGACGGCGGCGCGTTCACGACGCTGCGCGACGTGACCGGCTGGCAGTCGCGCTGCTTCATCGGCCGCGATGACGCGGCGCCGCCCGCCGTCGAGCAGGAGAGCGACATAACGTTCGCGAACCGCTGGTCGGCGCTGCCGGCGTTCGCCGACCGGCTCGACGCCGAGGGGTTCGCCGTCGACGAGCGGGCGGCGGTCGTGATCGACATCGACAAGACGCTGCTCGGCGGGCGCGGCCGCAACGACAAGCTGATCGACAGGGCGCGCCTGCGGGCGCTGCGCGACGCCGTGCGCGATGTCGTCGGCGACTCCTTCGACGAGCAGCGCTTCGCGGAGATCTACCGGGCGATCGACCAGCCGCGCTTCCACCCGCTGACGGCCGACAACCAGGACTACGTCGGCTACCTGTGCATCATCGTGGCCGGCTCGGTGCTGCGCCTGGAGCACCTCGAGGAGCTTCTGGCGCGCCCGCAGCCCCCCGGCCCCGAGCGGCTGCTGGCCGAGGTGGCGGAGGCGTGTGAGGCCGTCGGCTGGCCGAGCGCAGGCGTGCGCGTCTTCCACGAGCGCTTCGCGGCCCAGGCGGCCGCCGGCGACCCGACGCCGTTCAAGGCGTTCCGCCGCCGCGAGTTCGCCGAGACAGCGGCGCTGATGGGGCGCCTCGGGGAGGGCGCGGCGGCCGAGGTGGCGCTCGCCGAGGAGCTCGTGCTCACCGGCGAGGTCTGGGCCGTCGCCGAGCGCTGGCGCGCGGCCGGCGCCCTGCTCTTCGGCCTCTCCGACAAACCGGATGAGGCCGCCGTCCCGACGGAGCAGGACGCCGTGCGCGGGGCGCTCCCGATCCACCGCATCAGGACGCGCATCGTGGGCGAGTAGGCGCGGCTGAACTGCGCCAGGATCGCGCTCCAACACGTGCGCCGCGGCACTTGACAGCATTTCACCAGTTGCGGTATACTCCACAGGCGTGATGTAAATGTAAGGTGTTCGTGCATATGTCTCGCTCGTTCCGCGGCCTCCTCCTCCTTATTGTAGCCCTTATTCTTAAGGGCTTATAGGTGTTGGGGAGGAAGCGGTTACTGAGCAGCACGATGCGGTAAAGGCCCCTCCCGAGTCAGGGAGGGGCCTTTCGGTTGGTCACACTGCGAGGGCCGGCGACGATCGTAGCACGGCGCGGCAGTGGGGGTTCAGCACAATGGTCAAGCGAATTCGAGAGTGGCTGGAGCGGCTGCTGGCGCCGCGCGAACTGGCGCCCGCGCCCGTTCCGGTTCCGGTACGCCCTCCTCGTCGCGTACGGTAGCGTCGGCCCGCCCGCTGCCGATGATGGCAGCCCTCCGCCGCACGGTGCGGCCACGAGCGATGTTGCTCCCCAGCCCGCTGCGTGCTGAGTCTCCGCGACCGCCTCCGCGGCGCCCGGCACCAGCGCGGTAAGCTCGACAACAGCGTTTCAGGAAGTACAGGAAGACCCAGCGTTGGGATCATTGGCCCGCCGGAGGCTGGCCGCTGGCCTCGCGTGTGCCGCGGCGTTCGGCACCCAGCACGGGCGTATGCGCTACGCCCCAACGTTAACGCCCCACCAAGGGAGGAGCAGATGTCAGAGAAGCGAACCGGCGCCCAGATCATGTGCGAGGCGCTGATCCGCAACAACGTCGAGGTGATGTTTGGGATCCCCGGCGGCGCGATCATGCCGTTCTACCACGCCATGTGGGACTACCGCGACCGGCTGCGCCACGTGCTCTGCCGGCACGAGCAGGGCGCCGGCCACGCCGCCGAGGGCTATGCCCGCGCCACCGGCCGGCTGGGAGTCTGCATCGGCACCAGCGGGCCGGGCACCACCAACCTGGTCACGCCGATCGCCGACGCGATGATGGACTCCACCCCGCTGCTGGCGATCACCGGGCAGGTCGGCAGCCACGTGCTCGGCAAGGACGCCTTCCAGGAGACGGACATCACCGGCATCACCATGCCGATCACCAAGCACAACTACCTGGTGAAGCGGGTCGAGGAGCTGCCCTACGTGTTCGAAGAGGCGATCTACATCGCCACCACCGGCCGCCCCGGCCCGGTCCTGATCGACATCACCAAGGACGCGATGCTCGCGACCACCGTCCCCGACTGGAACATCAAGCTCGACCTCCCCGGCTACAAGCCCACCTACCAGCCCAACCGCAAGCAGGTCCGCGAGGCCATCCGGCTGCTGCTGAGCGCCAAGAAGCCGCTGATCATGGCCGGCAACGGCGTGATCCTGTCCGGCGCCGCCGATGAGCTGCGCGCCTTCGCCGAGATGACCCGCATCCCGGTGGTCACCACGCTGCACGGCATCGGCTCCTTCCCCGAGGACCACCCGCTCAACATCGGCATGCCGGGCATGCACGGCTGGGTGCACGTCAACCGCGCCATCCAGGAGTGCGACGTGCTGTTCAACATCGGCGGCCGCTTCGACGACCGGGTGACCGGCAAGGCCAGCACCTTCGCGCCCAACGCCAAGGTCATCCACGTGGACATCGACCCCTCGGAGATCGGCAAGAACGTCAAGGTGACGGTGCCGATCGTCGGCGACGCGCGCCTGACGCTGCAGGCCCTCCTCGAGGAGCTGCCCGAGCGCGAGGCGCTCGCCGATCTGCACGGCCACGCCTCGGACTGGATGGAGCACATCCGCGAGATGCAGGCCAAGCATCAGCCGAAGCAGCAGTACATCAGCCGCAAGGACACCGAGGCCATGGCGCTGCCGCCGCACGACGTGTACGCCGCGCTCACGCGCATCCTGAACGAGCGCGGCAACTACCGCGTCGTCACCGATGTCGGCCAGCACCAGATGTGGGCGGCACAGCTGATGGACTGGCTGCGGCCCCGCACGCACATCACCTCCGGCGGCGCCGGCACGATGGGCTTCGCGGTGCCCGCGGCCCTCGGCGTGGCCATCGCCCACCCGAACGACACTGTGTGGGCGATCTGCGGCGACGGCGGGTTCCAGATGACCAACCAGGAGATGGCGACCGTCATCCAGGAGGGGATCAAGAACATCAAGGTCGCGGTGATCAACAACGGCTACCTGGGCATGGTCCGCCAGTGGCAGGAGCTGTTCGAGAACAAGCGCTACAGCGGCACGCCGCTCTCCGGCCCGAACTTCGCCAAGCTGGCCGAGGCGTACTACTGGAAGGGCATCACCGTCGAGCGCTCCGAGGACGTGCAGGCGGCGATCGAGGAGGCCTACGCCACCGACGGCCCGGTGCTGATCGACTTCCGCGTCGAGCGCGAGGTCAACGTCTTCCCGATGGTCCCGCAGAACAAGTCGATCAGCGAGATGATCACCGAGGCTCCCAGCGCGTGAGGACTAGTGAGAACCAAGAATGTGAGAACCAAGAATGTGAGAACCAAGAATGTGAGAACCAAGAACGTGAGAACCAAGAATGTGAGAACCAAGAACTCAGACCCAAGGTTTCCGTCCCTCGGTTCTCGGTTCTGAAGTTCTCGGTTCTGAAGTTCTCGGTTCTGAAGTTCTCGGTT
>ERZ777003.3383-NODE-3383-length-15662-cov-7.140514_pt1 | contig 15662 bp, 9 predicted proteins | sample MGYA00374956_ERZ777003 | MGnify/ENA primary metagenome ERZ777003 (study PRJEB29302, sample SAMN06268252) | bioreactor metagenome | isolation source: Joint BioEnergy Institute, California, USA | place: USA:Joint BioEnergy Institute, California, USA | collected... | reverse complement strand
TCAGGAGGCGAAAACGCCAATCACCTCAAAAGGTTGTTTGAGGTCCCTACCTAAGCCGCGTGAATGCTTCATTGGCCGATCCCCCATTATTTTCGAACGTGAATGCGCCCGCTGCCGGAGCGTCCATGGTCGTTCCGGAGTCAGCCCCGCGCGTGCGGCATCACCTCGCGCGCAAAGCGGTCCATGCGTTCGAGCGTCTCGGAGAGGGTCGTCGCGCGGAAGTCGAAGCTCAAATGCGAGACGCCGAGACGGCGATAGGTCTCCACGTCCTCCAGAATCTGCTCGGAGGAGCCATGGAAGGGCTTGCGCTCCGCCCCACCCGGCAGCGGCGCGGCGGTGTGGTTCAGCCGCGGCGCGAAGGCGATGGTGATGGAGGCGGGGTCGCGCCCCTCGGCCTCGGCCAGGCGCCGCAGTTCGGCGACCAGGCCCGCGAATTCGGCAGGCCCCAGCGGCGCCGTCGCCACGCCGCCGACCGGCAGCCAGCCATCACCGAGCCGCGCCGTGCGGCGCAGCGCCGGCCTGGTGTGGCCGCCGACCCAGATCGGCGGATGCGGCCGCTGCACTGGGCGCGGCTGGAAGCGCAGCGGGGCGAAGTCGTAGTGCTCGCCCCGATGCTCGACCGGGCCCTCGGAGGTCCAGAGCTTGCGGAAGATCGCGACGTATTCGTCGCTCACCGCACCGCGCTTGTCGAAGTCCGGCGCATGCAGCGCGGCGAACTCCTCACGCATCCAGCCGACGCCGATGCCGAGCGTGATGCGCCCGCGGGAGAGCACGTCCATCGTCGCGATCATCTTCGCCGCGAGGACGGGATTGCGGTGCGGCAGGACCATGACGCTGGCGATCAGGCGCAGCCGCTCGGTCGCGCCGGCGACGAAGCTCATCAGACTGAGCTGTTCGAGGGCGTCGCCCTTGCTCGGGTGGATGCCGCTCGCGTCGTAGGGGTATTTCGACTCGACGACGGTCGGGAAGACGATGTGGTCGGCGACGGTCGCGGAGGCGAAGCCCATCCGCTCGCCCTCTCGCGCCATCGTCACGACGCCGTCGTAATTCGCCAGCTCGCCGCGTACCGGCAGGCCGAAGCCGAATTGCATCCCCGTTTCCTCCGCCCGTCCGGGCGGCAGGAACGCCGCCCGTGCCCTATAGTAGCACCAGGTCGTCGCGGTGGATGATCTCGTCGCGCCCGCGCCAGCCCAGGATCGCCTCCAGCTCCTCGCTGCGATGGCCGGCGATCCGGCGTGCGGCCTCGGAATCGTAGGCGGAGAGGCCGCGCGCGACTTCGCGCCCCGCCGTGTCCTTCACGCTCACCGGGTCGCCGCGCTGGAAGTTGCCTTCCACGCTGCGCACCCCGGCCGGCAGCAGGGAGCGGCCCTGCGCCAACGCGCGCGCCGCGCCGGCATCCACCACCAGCGTGCCGAGCGGGGCGAGCGAGCCGGCGATCCAGCGCTTGCGCGCGCTGCGCCCCTCCGGCGCCGGGAGGAACCAGGTGCAGCGCGCGCCCTCCTCGAGCGCGCGCAGCGGATGGTCCGTCTTGCCGAGCGCGATGGCCATGGCGCAGCCGGCGCCGGTGGCGATGCGCGCGGCGATCAGCTTGGTCCGCATGCCGCCCGAGGAGTAGCCCGGCGGCGGCTCGCCCCCCATCGCCATGATCTCGTCGGTGATCCGCTCCACAACGGGCAGGTGCTGCGCCGCGGGGTCCTTGCGCGGATCGGCGGTGTAGAGGCCGTCAATGTCCGAGAGCAGCACCAGCGCGTCGGCCTGGATCATTTCGGCTACACGGGCGGCGAGGCGATCGTTGTCGCCGAAGCGGATCTCCGCCGTCGCGACCGTGTCGTTCTCGTTGATGACGGGGATGCAGCCGAGCTCAAGCAAGGTGCCGAGCGTCGCGCGCGCGTTGAGGTAGCGCCGGCGGTCCTCGGAATCCTCCAGGGTCAGCAGGAGCTGCGCGGCGTTCAGCCCATGCCCGGCGAGCGCCGCCTGCCAGGCGCCGGCGAGGCGGATCTGGCCCACCGCTGCGGCGGCCTGCTTCTCCTCCAGCCGGAGGCGCTTGCGGGTGAGGCCGAGCGCGCGGCGAGCGAGCGCGATGGCGCCGGAGGAAACGATCGCCACCTCCACCCCTCGCGCACGCATCGCCGCGACATCGGCCGCGACCGAGGCGAGCCAGGAGTCGCGGGGGGTCGCGCTGCGCTCGTCCACGACGAGCGCCGAACCGATCTTGACCACCACACGCCGCGCGGCGGCGAGGCTCGGAGAGGTGGTGCGCGCGGGAGCATGTCGCATGGGCGCGGCCCATAGCATGCGGGCCGCGCCCGGCGAAGCGGGGGGAGAGGCCGGACAGGCCGGGCCGACGCGCGCCAGGGGCGTCTCCCTTGGCGCCCGCCCGCAGAAGGATCAGCCCGCCGCGGCCGAGAAGACCGGCCTCGAACGGCGCTCCACGACCAGCCAGACGCCGTCCGGGCCGCGGCGCAGCCGGTCGCTCACTGCGGAGATCGAGAGCGCGTCACGGAGCGGCACGGGCCCCTCCGGTGCACGCTCGGCGTCGTGGCGATAGACGAGCGAGAAGTAGCGCGCGGTGGCGGTGTTCTCGTCCGCAAGATCGACGACGAGGTTCTGCACCATGTGCGCGGTGACGCGGCCGGTCGGCCGCTCGGCCAGAGCGGCGCGCACACCGTCCGGCCCCTGCAGCGCCTTGCCCTGGCGGTGCCACACCCCTTCCGGCGCCATGCTCTTCGCGACCGTCTCGTAGTCTGATGCGTCGAGCGCGGCCCAAAAGCGTGTAATCGCTTGCGAGCAGAGGGTGATCAGCGCCGCCTTGCGGACCTCGTCCATCGGGTCACATCCCCTCGCGCACGAACCGGTTGCGCAGCGTGCCGATGCCGGTGATCTCCACCTCCACCACGTCGCCGTGCTTGAGGTCCGGCGAGGTGCCGTCGGTCCCCATCCAGATGATGTCGCCGGGCCAGAGCGTGAGGTAACGCGTCATCGTGCTGATGAAGGTCGCGATGCCGAACAGCATGTGGTTGGTGGCGAAGCGCGTGCTCACCTCGCCGTTCAGCCGGACGATGGTTTCCGCCTTGTCGAGATCGAGGTCGGTCTCGATCCAGGGGCCCATCGGCTTGAAGGTGTCGGTGTTCTTGGCGCGCCAGAAGGTGCGGTCGCTGCGCTGCCAGGTGCGCTCGCTCACATCGTTGCCGATGGTGTAGCCGAGCACGCAGGAAAGCGCGTCCGCCTCGCTGAGGTGCTTCGCCTTCTTCCCGACGACGACGACGAGCTCGCCCTCGTAGTGCACCTTCTCCGTCGCGTCACGCGGGATGACGACGTCCTCGCCATGGGCGATCAGCGCGTTGGCGGCGCGGTAGCCCATGTCAGGCTTGGTCGGGATGTTCGGCGTCTCGCCGCGCTTCGCCGCCTGCTCCTTCACGTGCTCCACGTAGTTGAGGCCGGCGCAGTAGAAGGTGCGCGGGATCACCGGCACCTCGATCTTGACGGCGTCGAGCGCGTGGATGCGCCCGGTCGCCTCGTAGCCCTCGAAGGGGTCGCCGCGCACCTCGCGGATGCGGTCCCCCTCGAGGATGCCGTAGCCGGTGCGGCCCTCGGCCGTGTAGCGGATCCAGCGCATCGCCCCCGCCCTCCTGCTACGCCGCCTGGCGCAGCGAGGGCGGCAGGAAGTCGGGCTGGAACACCCGGTCGGCCAGCACCTGGCAGCGCTTCATCATGCGGTGCTCGTCCGGCCCGTAGTCCGGGATGGCGTTGTGCAGCGTGCCGATATTGTCCCAGATCAGCACGTCGTTCTCGCTCCACACATGGGTGTAGAGGAAGCGCGGCTGGAGCTGGTGGGCGAAGAGATGCTCCAGCACCCGGTCGCTTTCCGCCTCGTCGAGCTCATTGATGCGCACCGCGTAGCCGGGGTTGCAGTAGAGCACCTTCCGCCCGGTGATCGGGTGGGTCATGAAGATCGGATGCACGGCCGGCGGGCGCTTGGCGCGCTGCTCCGGCGACAGCGGCGGGCGCGGGCTGCCGTCGCGCTGGCGCATGTTCTCCCAGAACTTGTTGAAGTCGTGCGTCGCGGTCATGTTCGCCAGGCGCTCCTTCAGCGCCGGGTCGAGTTCCTCATAGGCCGCGTGCATGTTGGCGAAGAGCGTGTTGCCGAGCGGCTTGCCGTTCCGCCGCGGCACCTTCACCGCGTAGAGCACGTTCACGAAGCCCATCAGGTCGCGGTAGGACATGTCCGTATGCCAGTCCTGGCCCGCATCGGGGATGCCGATGTATTCCCCGTTCACCTTGATGTTGGAGAGGATGCCGACCTCCGGCACCTCCGGGTCGTGGTGCTTGCCGGTGATCGAGGTCTGGATGGTGCCGAAGCGCCGGGAGAAGTCGCGCAGCGCCGCGGAATCGATCTTCTGGCCCGGGAAGCGCAGCACGCCGTAACGGCCGAGGGCGGCGAGGATCGCCGCGAATTCCTCATCGCCGAGAGGCCTGGAGAGATCGATGTCCGTGACCGTCGCGCCCAGGATCTCGCCGGTCGGCTGAATCGTCGCCATGTCCTTGTTTCCTTCCCGCGCGGGCAGGTGTCGCCCGGGTTGGCGGGAGGCTAGCGCGCGGCCCTGGACATGGGCAAGCCGACGGCCGGCCGGCCGCCCGGGCCGCCGGCCGGTCTCAACGTGCGGTCGCGGGCGGGTAGTAGAGCGTGACGGTGTGCGTCGCCTCGGCGAACATCAGCCAGCGCTCGACGAGCAGGCCGAGGAGGACGAGGACCGCGGCCAGCGTCGCGAGGACCGCCGCGGCCCCGCCGCCGATCAGCAGGCCAAGCAGCAACAGCACCAGCGGAGCCGCGAAGCCCGCAGCCTGCGCGATCAGGCGCAGCCGCGCCGCATGCTTGCGCGCGATGCGGAAGCCCATCTCGCGCAGCAGGTAATTCGTCTCCGTGTGCGGCGGGTCGAGGGTGCGCACGGTGCCGAGGGCACCAAGCCCGGTGGCGGTCTCCGGCGTGCTCGCGGGCGGCTCGGTGTCGATCGCCCGCCAATAGGTCCGCTTGAGCACGAAACCGCCGGCGCCTGCGAGCACGGCGATCACCGCCGGCACGGCGCCATCGCCCCAGAAGGCGCCGAACATGGCGAGCAGCGCCGCGCCGCTGAACGCCGCCAGCGTCAGATAGCCCGGCACGACCAGCGGATGCCGCCACTGCCGGATCGGCTTGAGCGACGCATAGATCATGCCGGTGCAGTAGACCGTCGCCACCGCCCCGGCCGCGGCGAGCAGGCCGAACAGCGCGGCCGCGCCCCGCCAGCCGAGCAGCAGTGCGAGGAACAGCAGCCCGGCCGGCACATAGGTCACCACCGCCGCGACGCCCTCCCGCGACAGCCAGGAGGAGCGCCATTGCGACAGCGCCCGCCAGGCCCGCTCCGGCCGGCCGAGATGCGCGGTGGAGGAGAGCAGCCCGGCAGTGACCAGGGCCAGTGCCAGCAGCAGCGCCACGATGCCGAAGGACGCATCCTGCGGCACCAGTCCGAGCGGCCGCAGCAGGCCGAGCCAGAACAGCAGCCCGTAGCCGGCGCCGGAAAGCGTCGTGAAGACGATAATGGACGGCGCAGGGTTCATCGCGACAGCACCTTGTCCATCCAGCGCAGGAGAGGATTCGCGATCTCCTCCTTACGCGGCTCGGCCTCCCGCGGCGGCGCCTCGGCCACGGCGCGCTTGCGGGGCGGCAGGTACTTGTTGACCGGCTTGTACCCCAGCTCCGGCATCAGGTCGTAGCCGCCGCGCTCGCGCACGAGCTTCGACACCGCGCTGTCCGGGTCGCCGAGGTCGCCGAAGTGGCGCGCGCGCGTCGGGCAGGTCAGCACGCAGGCGGGCTGGCGCTGCGCCTCCGGGATGGTCTCGTTGTAGATGCGGTCGATGCAGAGCGTGCACTTCTTCATCACGCCCGCATCCTCGTCCATCTCGCGCGCGCCGTAGGGGCAGGCCCAGGCGCAGAGGCCGCAGCCGATGCAGGTCTCGGTGTTGACCAGCACGATGCCGTCCTCGGCGCGTTTGTAGGAGGCGCCGGTGGGGCAGACGGTGACGCAGGCCGGCTGCTCGCAATGCAGGCAGGAGCGGGGGAAGTGGACGGTGCGGCCGGCCTCTCCCTCGCCCGCCTCGTAGGAATGCACACGGTTGAACCAGACGCCCTCAGCACCGGCGGAGTAGGGCTTGAAGTCCGGCAGCGGCGCGAGGTGCCCGCTGGTGTTCCACTCTTTGCAATTGGTCGCGCAGGCCTGGCAGCCGACGCAGGTGTCGAGGTCTATGACGAGACCGAGTTTCTTCCCGTTCGGCACGGGCTCCGGCAGGCTGGTCACGGTGCGTCAGGTCCCGGCATTGTAGCGGAGCACATCCGGCACGGGCGGCAATTGCGGCGGCGCGCGCAGCGGCGCCGGGCGCGGCGCCGTCTCCCCGGCCTCCTCCGGCGCGCATTTCTCGATGCGCACGCGCAGGTCGTACCACGCGGCCTGGCCGGTGATCGGATCGGCGTTGGCGAGGCGGAAGCCCCCCTGCGCCGGCAGCCACTCGCTGATCGCGTGGTTGAGCAGGAAGCCCTTCGTGGACTCCGGCGCGTCGTCGGAGAGCCGCCACGCGCCCGCACGCTTGCCGATTGCGTTCCAGGTCCAGACCGTGTCCGGATTCACGCCCTCCATCAGCGTGATCTGGCACCGCACGCGGCCGGCACGGCTCTCCACCCACACCCAGTCGTCCTGCGCGAGGCCCATCCGCGTCGCGGTCGCGCGGTTCATGTAGAGCCGGTTCGCGCCGTGGATCTGCCGCAGCCAGGCGTTCATCGAGCCCCAGGAGTGGTACATCGCCATCGGCCGCTGCGTCACCGCGGAAAGCGGGAACCGCGCCAGGTCCTGCCCCTCATGCTCGAGCGGCGCGTACCAGATCGGCAGCGGGTCGCAGTAGGTGCGGATACGCTCGCGCAGATGTTCCGGCGGCTGCTTCGCGCCGTGGCCCTCGGCGGCGAGGCGGAATTTCTGCAAGGGCTCGGACCAGATCTGCAGCACGATCTGCTCCGCCTTGCCGATCAGCCCCATCGCCTTCGCGCCGTCCAGATAGGCCTGGTTGGCGTGCTTGTAGTAGAGCTGCTCCGGCGGCAGGTGGTCGCGCCAGAAGCAGCCGTTCTCGATGTAGCGCCGGAGCTGGTCCGGGTTCGGCTTGCCGACGCCCTTCGCGCTGCCGTCCTCGCCGCGCCAGCCGGCGAGCGGGCCGACGCCCGGCATGCGCTCGTGATTCACGATGTAGTCCGGGTAGTCCTTGAAGCGCGGGCTGCCATCCTCCTTCACGAAGGCAGGCAGGCCGAGCCGCGCGCCGAGCTCGATCAGCACGTCCTGGAAAGGCCGCACGTCGCGGTCGGGCTTCACCACCGGCTGACGGATCGCGTCGCCCGCGCCGTGAGCGCTGCCGATCGGACGGTCGAGCAGCGAGATGCAGTCCCAGCGTTCGAGGTAGGTCGTGTCCGGCAGGATCAGGTCGGCGTAGGGGACCGTCTCGGAGAAATAGGCATCGGCGTAGATCACGTGCGGGATGACGTACTCGCCGTCCGGGCGCTTCTCCGTCAGGATGCGGATGATCTCGCCCGGGTTCATCGCGCTGTTCCAGGCCATGTTCGCCATGAACATGAACAGCGTGTCGATCGGGTAGGGATCGCCGGCGCCGGCATTGCCGATCACCGTGTGCATCATCCCGTGCAGGCCGAGCGGCGCCTCCCAGGAGAAGGCCTTGTCCACGCGCAGCGGGTTGCCCGCCTCGTCCACCAGAAGGTCGTCGGGCCCATGCGGGAAGGCAAGCAGGTTGCCCGCGATCGGCGTGTTCGGCGCCACGGTCTTGCCGGCGGGGCCGGGGCCGGGCGGGATCGGCCGCGGGAAGGGCGACTTGTAGCGCCAGGAGCCCGGCGTATCGATCGCGCCGAGCAGCATCTGCAGCAGGTGCAGCGCGCGGCAGGTGTGGAAGCCGTTGGAGTGGGCCGAGATGCCGCGCATCGCATGGAACGCGACCGGACGACCGATCAACTTCTCGTGCCGCCGGCCCAGCGTGTCGGTCCAGGGTTGGTCGAGGACGATCGCCTGCTCGAAGGCGACCTCGGCGAGCTCGGCGGCGATGCGGCGGATGCGGTCGGCGCTCACGCCGCAACGCTCGGCCACCGCCTCCGGCGCGTATTCGGCGCCGAGATACCGCGCGGCCATCAGATGGAAGACGGGCTGCACGCGCCGTCCGTCCGGCAGGGTGAATTCCCCGACCAGCGCCGGCTGCATGCCCGGCGTCGCCGCGTCCACCGCACTCTGCGTGGCACGATCCCAGGCAAGCGGCTTGCCCGCGGCGTCGCGCGCGAACAGCCCGTCATCGGCACCGCCGGGATTGCGCACGACCAGCCAGGTGGCGTTGGTGTAGCGCACCAGGAATTCGGCATCGATGCGGTCCGTGCGCAGCAGCTCATGGATCAGCGCCATCACGAACAGCCCGTCCGTGCCGGGCCGGATGCCGATCCACTCGTCCGCCACCGCCGAATAGCCCGTGCGCACCGGGTTGACCGAGACGAACTTCGCCCCGCGCGCCTTCAGGCCGGAAATGCCGAGCTTGATCGGGTTCGAGTCGTGGTCCTCCGCCACGCCGAACATCATCAGGTACTTCGTGCGCTCCCAGTCCGGCTCGCCGAATTCCCAGAACGAGCCGCCGATGGTGTAGAGCCCGGCCGCCGCCATGTTCACCGAGCAGAACCCGCCATGCGCGGCGAAATTCGGCGTGCCGAACTGCGCCGCCCAGAAGCCGGTGAGCGACTGGCTCTGGTCCCGCCCGGTGAAGAAGGCGAGCTTGCGCGGATCGGTGGCGCGGACGTTCCGCAGCCAGCCGGTCGCGATCTCCATCGCCTCGTCCCAGGAGATCTCGACGAACTCGCCCGATCCGCGCTCGCCCACGCGCTTCAGCGGCGCGCGCAGCCGCGCGGGCGAGTAGTGGTTCATGATGCCGGCCGAACCCTTGCCGCAGAGCACGCCGCGGTTGACCGGGTGATCCGGGTTGCCCTCGATGTAGCGGATGCGCCCGCCCTTGAGGTGAACGCGGATGCCGCAGCGGCAGGCGCACATGTAGCAGGTGGTGTGCTTCACCTCGTCGCCGACCGGGCGCGAGTACTCGATGCGTTCCACCGGCTCCTCAGCCCCTCGCCGCGTCCACTGGCTCCCGTCCATTCCCGCCCCTTGCGTTCCTCGGGTCTGAGTAGGCCACGAAGCGGTCGGCAGGGCAAACCGGTGCCCGGTCGCCGCACGGTCCTGCCTGGCGAATAGAGGGGCCTGCGACGCCGGGCAAGCGGCTCCTCCCCGGACGCGCCTCAGGCGCCCGCCCTCTTCATTCCGCCGACGCAGCCAGGGCCGGCTGGGCCCGCCGGCGCCGGCCGAGCCGGTCGAAGGTCAGGTACACCGCCGGCGTGGTGTAGAGCGTCAGGATCTGCGACAGCGCCAGCCCGCCGATGATCGCGATGCCCAAGGGCTGGCGCAGCTCCGCCCCGGCGCCCGAGGCCAGCACCAGCGGCACCGCCCCCAGCATCGCCGCCAGGGTCGTCATCAGGATCGGGCGGAACCGCTCGCGGCAGGCCGCGAGGATCGCCTCCCGCCCGCCGATGCCCTCCGCGCGCTCGTGCTCCAACGCGAAGTCCACCATCATGATCCCGTTCTTCTTCACGATGCCCATCAGCAGGATCACGCCGATCAGGGAGATCAGCGTGAAGGGCGTGTCCGTCGCCAGCATCGCGAGAAGCGCGCCGATCCCCGCCGTCGGCAGGGTGGAGAGGATGGTCAGCGGATGCAGCAGGTGTTCGTAGAGCACGCCGAGCACGATGTAGATCGCGACCAGCGCGGCGAGGATCAGCACCACCTGGTCGCGGTTCTGGGCCTGCGCCGCCCGCGCGTTGCCGGCGAACTCGCCGCGCACGCTGGGCGGCATGCCGAGCTCCCGCGCCGCGCGCTCCACTGCAGCCATCGCGCGGTCGAGCGGTACGCCCGGGGCGAGGTTGAAGCTCAGCGTCGCCGCCGGGAACTGGCCCTGGTGCGAAACGGAGAGCGGCGCCGTCGTGCGCTCCACCCGCACCAGCGCGCCGAGCGGCACCTGGGCCCCGGTCGCACTTGGCACCCAGATGCCGGCGAGCTGTTCCGGGTGCTGCGCGAGGGCCGGATCGATCTCCAGCACCACGCGGTACTGGTTGCGGCTGCGGTAGATGGTCGAGACCTGCCGCTGCGCGAAGGCGTTGTTCAGCGCCGCGTCAACCGCGGCGGCGCTGACGCCGAGCCGCGCCGCAACCTCGCGGTCGATCACCGCGCGCGCGACGAGGCCCGTGCGCTCCTGGTCGCTGCTGACATCGGTCACCTCCGGCAGCTCGCGCAGCCTGCGCACGAGCGCCTCCGACCATGTGCCGAGCGCCTCCAGGTCGGGCGAGAGCAGCACGTACTGATAGGAGGCATTGCTCGCGCGCCCGCCGATCCAGACATCCTGCACCGGGCGCAGGAAGGTCTGGATGCCCGGGATCTGCGAGAGCGGCCGACGCAGTCGGTCTATCACCTGCCGCGCGGTCGCGCCGCCGCGCTCCTCCTTCGGCTTGAGCGAGACGAACAGCCGCCCGCGGCTGACCGAGGCGTTGCCGCCGCCGGTCCCGATCTGCGAACCGACCGCCGCGACCGCCGGGTCGCGCATGAGCACCTGCACCACCCTCTCCTGCATCGTCTGCATCGCCTGGAAGGAGGTGTCGGGCGCGGCGACGGTGCCGCCGAAGATCAGGCCGGTGTCCTGCTCCGGGATGAAGCCCTTGGGCACGATGACGTAGAGCCAGACGGTCACGCCGATCAGCGCCAAGGTCAGTGCCACCATCGTCCGGCGGAAGCGCAACGCCCAGGCGAGGCTCCGTATGTAGCCGCGGGTCAGCGCGCCCATCGCCGCCTCGAAGCCGCGCCCGAGGAGGCCCGGCGGGCGCGGCTCGCTCCGCGCGAGGTGAGCCGCCATGGTCGGCGTCAGGGTCAGCGAGACGATGGCCGAGATCGCCACCGCGATCGCCAGGACGGCGGAGAACTCGCGCAGCATCCGCCCCATGATGCCGCCCATGAACAGCAGCGGGATGAACACCGCAATCAGCGAGACGGTGATCGAGACGATGGTGAAGCCGATCTGCCGCGCCCCCGCCAGCGCGGCGCGCATCGGCGGCAACCCACGCTCGCGCAGCCGCGCCATGTTCTCGATCATCACGATCGCGTCGTCCACGACGAAGCCGACCGAGATCGTCAGCGCCATCAGCGAGAGGTTGTTGAGCGAGTAGCCCATCAGCCACATCGCCGCGAAGGTGCCGAGCAGGGAGAGCGGCACCGCCGCGCTGGCGGCGGCGATCGAGGAGGCGCGGCGCAGGAACAGCGCGACCACGCCGATCACCAGCGCGATCGCGATCAGCAGCGCCTGCTGCACCTCCTCCACGCTGGCGCGGATCGTCTCGGTGCGGTCGCGGATGATGCGCAGGTTCACGCCGGCGGGCATCCAGCTCTCGAGCCGGGGAAGCAGCTCGCGGATGCCGTCCACCACCTCGATCACATTGGCATCGGCCTGCTTGAAGACGATCACGAGGACCGCCGGCCGCCCGTCAAAGGAGCCGCCCTGCCGCCGGTCACGGACGTCGAGCGCGACGTCGGCCACGTCCGAGAGCCGGACCACCGCGCCGTCGGTCGCACGGAGGACGATGGCGCCGAACTCCTCGGGCGTGGTCAGCCGGTCGTTCACCGCGATCGCGGCGGAATGGTCGCGCCCGTCCACGAGGCCGGTCGGCTGGGTGACGTTGGCGGTCCGGATCGCCTGGCGGATAGCCTCGAGCGAGACGCCCGCGGCATGCGCCGCCGCCGGGTTCACCGCGACGCGGATCGCCGGCTGCTCCGCCCCCCCGACCACCACCTGCGATACGCCGGGCACCCGCGCGATGTGCTGCGCGAGCACGCTGTCGGCCGCGTCGTAGACGGCGCTCGGCGCGATCGTGTCCGAGGTCATCGCCATGATCAGCACCGGCGCGTCGCCCGGATTCGCCTTGCGGAAGCGCGGCGGGTTCGGCAGGTCGGCCGGCAGGTCGGAACCCGCCGCGTTGATCGCCGCCTGCACGTCGCGCGCCGCACCCTCGATGCTGCGGCTGAGGTCAAACTGCACGACGATGGAGGTGCTGCCGAGCGAGGAGGTGGAGGTCATCTCCGTCACGCCGGCGATCGCGCCGAGCCGGCGCTCCAGCGGCGCCGCGACGGAGGAGGCCATGGTCGCGGGGTCCGCCCCCGGCTGGCTGGCGGAGACGACGATGGTCGGCAGGTCCACGCGCGGCAGCGGCGCGATCGGCAGCGCGAAATAGGCGACCAGCCCGGCGAGCGCGATGCCGATGGCGAGCAGCGCCGTCGCGATCGGCCGGCGGATGAAGGGCTCGGAGATCGACATGGCCGCCGCTCGGGGCGCTATGCGGCCGGGACGGCAGCCGCGCCGTGGCTGCCGCCGCCGCGCGCCAGCGCCGCCCGCAGCCGCTCGAGCGCGAGGTAGATCGCCGGCGTGGTGTAGAGGGTGATCACCTGGGAGAGCAGCAGCCCGCCGATCACCGAGACGCCGAGCGGGATGCGCAGCTCCGACCCCGTCCCCTGCTCCAGCACCAGCGGCACCGCGCCGAGGAGCGCGGCCATGGTCGTCATCATGATCGGGCGGAACCGCTTGACCGCCGCCTCGACGATCGCCTCGCGCGGCGCGAGATCGCCCTCGCGCTGCGCCTCCAGCGCGAAGTCGATCATCATGATCGCGTTCTTCTTCACGATGCCCATCAGCAGCACGATGCCGATCAGCGCGACCACGGACAGGTCGAGCCCGAACAGCTCGAGCGCGAGCAGCGCGCCGATGCCGGCCGAGGGCAGCGTGGAGAGGATGGTGACCGGGTGGATCACGCTCTCGTAGAGCATGCCGAGCACGATGTAGATCACCACCACCGCGGCGAGGATCAGCCAGACCTGCCCGGCGAGCGCGCGCTGGAACTCCGCGGCGTCGCCGACGAAGGTCCCGGTCATGGTCTCCGGCATGCCGAGCTCGGCCTCCGCCGCGCGGATCGCCGCCACCGCCTGGCCGAGCGAGGTGCCGGGCGCGAGGTCGAAGCCGAGTGTCACCGCCGGGAATTGCGCCTGCCGCGTCACCGTCAGCGGGCCCGCGGCGCGGCCGATGCGCGCGATCTCCGCGAGCGGCACCTGCGCGGCGCCGCCCTGCGCCGGCACGCGAAGCTGGCCGATCAGCGTCGGGTCGTCGCGCAGCTCCGGCGTCGCCTCCAGCACCACGCGGTACTGGTTGGCCTGGCCGTAGATGGTCGAGATCTGGCGCTGGCCGAAGGCGCTGTAGAGTACGTCGTCCACCGCCTGCATGGTCACGCCGAGCCGCCCGGCGCGGGCGCGGTCCACCTCGACGGTGATGCGCAGGCCGCCGTCGCGCTGGTCGGAGGAGACGTCGCGCAGTTCCGGCAGCTCGGCGAGCCGCTCCCGCAGCCGCGGCGCGAAGGCGGCGAGCCGCGCCGGGTCGGGATCCATCAGCGTGTACTGGTAGGAGGTGCTGCCCGCCCGCGCGCCGATCGTGATGTCCTGCACGGGCTGGAGGTGCACGACCGCGCCCGGGATGGCGTCGAGCGCCGGCTGGAGCCGCGCGATCACCGCCCGGACATCCTCCTCGCGCTGCTCGCGCGGGCGCAGCACCGCGGTGATCCGGCCGGTGTTCTGCGCCAGGTTCACCGTCCCCGCGCCGACCACCGAGGCGGTGGCCGAGACCGCCGGGTCGGCACGGATCACCTCCGCCGCCTGGGCCTGCAAGGCCGCCATGCGCGCGAAGGAGGCGTCCTCCGGCCCCTCCACGGTCGCGACGATGAGGCCGGTGTCCTGCACCGGCAGGAAGCCCTTGGGCATCGCGACGTAGAGCCAGACCGTGACGCCGAGCGTCAGCGCCGCGAAGGCCAGCATCAGGCCCTGGTGCCGGAGGGTCCAGACCAGGCTGCGGCCATAGGCGTCGCGCAGCGCGTCATTGGCGCGCCCCACCGCGCGCGCGATTCGCCCCGGCCGCTCCTCCTCCGCCGGGCGCAGCATCCGGCCGCACATCATCGGCGTCAGGGTGAGCGAGACCACCATCGAGACGACGACGGCGATCGACAGCGTCATCGCGAATTCCTGGAACAGCCGCCCCACCACGCCCGGCATGAACAAGAGCGGGATGAACACCGCGATCAGCGAGACGGTGAGCGAGACGATGGTGAAGCCGATCTGCCGCGCGCCGTCGAAGGCCGCTTCCAGGGGCTTCTTCCCCTCCTCGATCAGGCGGACGATGTTTTCGATCATCACGATCGCGTCGTCCACGACGAAGCCGGTCGCGATGGTCAGCGCCATCAGCGAGAGGTTGTTGAGCGAGTAGCCGGCGAGGGCCATCACCCCGAAGGTTCCGAGGATCGAGAGGGGCAGCGCCACGCCGGGGATCACCGTCGCCCGCAGGCTGCGCAGGAACAGGTAGATCACCGCCACCACCAGCCCGACCGCGAGGGCGAGGCTGAGCTGCACCTCGCGCACGCTGGCGCGGATCGTCTCGGTGCGGTCGGCGACGACGGAGAGCTCCGTGCCGGGCGGCAGGGCGCGTTCCAGCTCGCGGAGCTGCGCCCGCACATTCGCCACCGTCTCGACGATGTTGGCGCCGGGCTGGCGCTGCACGTCAACCAGCACGGCGCGGCGGCCATTGTACCAGGCGGCGTTGAGCGTGTTCTCCAGGTCCTCGACCGCGGTGCCGACATCGCGCAGCCGGACGGGCGCGTCGTTGCGCCAGGCGATGATCAGGTCGCGGAAATCCTCGGCCGAGCGGATCTGGTCGTTCGCCATGATCGCCGAGGCCTGGCGCGGCCCGTCCAGGCTCCCCTTCGGCGTGGCGATGTTGGCCGCGGCGACGGCGGTCCGCACGTCCTCGAGCGACAGGCCGTAGGCGGCGAGCCGCCTCGGGTCCGCCTGCAGCCGCACCGCCGGGCGCATGCTGCCCTGCACCAGCACGCGCCCCACGCCGCCCACCTGCGCCAGGCGCTGCGCGAGCAGCGTGTCCGCCGCATCGCTGAGGCGATAGATCGGCAGCGTCTCCGAGGTGAGCGCCAGGGTGATGATCGGCGGATCGGCCGGGTTCACCTTGGAGTAGGTCGGCGGATAGGGCAGGTTGGCCGGCAGCGTGCCGCGCGCGGCGTTGATCGCCGCCTGCACGTCCTGCGCCGCGTCGTCGATGTTCCGATCCAGCGCGAATTGCAGCGTGATCCGGCTGACCCCAGGCCCGCTGACCGAGATCATGTCGTTCAGCCCGGCGATCTGCGCGAGCTGGCGCTCGAGCGAGGCGGTGACCAGCACCGCGACCGTCTCCGGCGAGGCGCCGGGGAGCTGCGTCGTCACCTCGATCGTCGGGAAGTCCACCTCCGGCAGGGACGAGACCGGCAGGCGCAGATAGCCGAGCAGCCCCGCGAGCAGCACCGCGACCGCGAGCAGACTCGTCGCGATCGGCCGGCGGATGAAGGGCGCGGAGACGTTCACGGAGAGGGTGCGGCCGGCTGCCGCGCGGCGTCGGCCTCCTGGCGTGGGCGGCCGCGTCGCGGCGGCGCGGCG
>ERZ777003.3381-NODE-3381-length-15671-cov-5.499488_pt1 | contig 15671 bp, 13 predicted proteins | sample MGYA00374956_ERZ777003 | MGnify/ENA primary metagenome ERZ777003 (study PRJEB29302, sample SAMN06268252) | bioreactor metagenome | isolation source: Joint BioEnergy Institute, California, USA | place: USA:Joint BioEnergy Institute, California, USA | collected... | reverse complement strand
CCACTGTTCCAGCGCCCGCGTGCCGGGCGCGAAGATCTCGATATGCGGCAACACGGACAACATCCGGTCACGCACTTCCTTCTGGAAGCCATTCATGACCGACAGGACAATGATCAGGGCAGCCACCCCCAGGGCGATGCCCACCATGGACGAAGCCGAGATGAACGACAAAAAACGGTCGCGTCGGCGACCACCTCCGGCGCGGGTATAGCGCCAGCCTATCCAGAGTTCGTAATTCGTTTTCACCCGCTCATTATGGCAGAGGTTGGTACCTGCCCGGGAGCAAAAGCCCGCTGCACAGCACGGGCGGGCGCGGGCATGCAACAACATGAATGGCGCCGCGCCGGGCCGGATCTCCTGTACCCCGCCGAACCGGCCTAAAATTCCACACCATGACTCTGGTTCTTCCCTACGGTTTGCCGCCCGCAGCGATCGCCTCCGCACTGGCGGACCAGCTGGGTAGGCATGCCCCTACCCTGCTGCGCTGGTTCGAGAGCGCCACTGCCCGGCTCGAAGACTGCGAGCCTGCAGAAATTTTCTGTACGCCCTACCAGGCATGGCGCCTGCGGCACGCAGGCTACCAGCCGGCCAACGGCGTGCCCCTGGGCAGCGGGTGGGCGGTACTCCAGGCCAGCGCGCAGCACACCGAGCCACATGCCGCTGTCTGGCTCGCGCACTTCGTGCATTTCGCCGTTTCGGAACGTGGGGTCGCCCTGGTAGCGCCTGAACTGCTGGGACTGACTGAGGACGAATTCCACGCTTTGCTGGACGCGGTACGCCCCGAATTCGTGGAAGCCGGTATCCGCGTCGAACCTTTGCCCGGTAACAATCTCAAAGTGCATTTGCCGGACGACGTGCTGCCGTACGCTCCCACATTGGAAGCCATGATCGGACAGGATGTCGATCCGTGGTGGCCCCAGCAGCCGCAGGCCCGCCCCTGGCGCCGGACACTGAATGCCATACAGATGGTCTGGCACGACCACCCGGTCAACCAGCATCGTATCGACCATGGCCTGCTGCCGGTGAACGGCGTGTGGCTGCATGGCGGCGGCCGGTACGCCGATTTTCATGAACCGGTGCCGGCAGCGCACGATGAGCTATCGATTGCACCTGAACTGGAGCTGCCCTTTCGCCACGGCGATTGGGCTGGCTGGCTGAAGGCCCTGGCGACGCTGGAGGCGCAGTATTTCCAGCCGCTGCAGGTAAAGCTCGAGCGCGGTGAGCTCGGGTCGCTCACCGTGGTAGTAACCGGCGAGCGCCAGGTTGCGACCCTGGAGGTCCGCACTCCTCGATTCTGGCAACGCTGGCTGCCGCGCCGACGCGGCGCATGGAAGCACTGGTGGGCGCCCCCGGTGCGCCGACCGCCGGAGCGGCCCGACTGACGCACCGTGCGGCCACGCCGGCCCATCCGCCCCTGGCCCCGAAACGGAAGATCCCGTCCGTCCGCCATGTTGGAGTACAGAAAGGAGTTCAGACTTGCCCCCGCCTCGCCTTGCAGTTCGCCCCAGTCCGTTTGACACTGCCCGCAGACTCGAGGCTGCCGGTATCCATCCCCTGCTGGCACGATTGTGGGCCGCCCGCGGGGTGGCACACCCCGACGAGACCAGCACCCGCTGGGAAGCCATGCTGCCGCCCCAACGCCTGACGCAATGCGAGGCTGCCGCCGCTGTGCTGGCCGATGCCATCCAGAGCCGGGCGCGCTTGCTGATCGTGGCCGACTACGACTGCGACGGCGCCACGGCCTGCGCGGTCGGCATGCGCGCGCTGCGGGCGATGGGTGCAGACGTGCATTTCCTGGTACCCAACCGGTTCGAAACCGGCTACGGACTATCGCCAGAGGTGGTGGAACTTGCACGCAACCACCCGGCCGGCAAGCCGGACCTGATCATCACCGTCGACAACGGCATTGCCAGCGTCGACGGCGTGGCCGCGGCGCGCGCGTGTGGCATGGAGGTCCTCGTGACTGACCACCACCTCCCCGGAGAGCGCCTGCCTGATGCCATCGCAATCGTCAATCCGAATCAGCCCGGGTGCGGCTTCCCGTCGAAAAACCTCGCGGGGGTGGGGGTGATTTTCTACCTCATGCTGGGAGTGCGCGCCGAGCTGCGCCGCCGTGGCCATTTCCCGCCCGGTGGCGAGCCCCGTCTCAACGAGCTGGCCGACCTGGTCGCACTCGGCACGGTGGCTGATGTGGTGAAGCTCGATTCCAACAACCGGATTCTCGTTACCCAGGGCCTGCAGCGCATCCGCGCCGGCCGCATGCAGCCCGGTATCCGCGCCCTCTTCGCCGTCGCCGGACGCGAGCCTCGCAATGCCACTACCTTTGACCTTGGCTTCGCACTCGGGCCGCGCATCAACGCCGCGGGGCGCCTGGCCGACATGGGTCTGGGTATCCGCTGTCTGCTCACCGACGACTACGACGAGGCCCTGCGCCTCGCACGCGAGCTCGACACCATCAATCGCGAGCGACGCGAGATCGAAAGCGTGATGCACGAACAGGCACTCAAGGCCTGCGAAACCATCAGCGCAAGCACACAGGCAAGCCTGTGCGTCTATGATCCTGGCTGGCACCAGGGCGTGGTGGGGCTGGTGGCGTCGCGCCTGAAGGAGAAATTCTGGCGGCCCGTGCTGGCGTTTGCCCCCGCCGACCAGGGCGAGATCCGCGGTTCCGGACGCTCGATTCCCGACGTCCACCTGCGTGATGCGCTCGATCTCGTCGCCAAGCGCTCCCCTGGTCTGATCCCGAAGTTCGGGGGGCACGCCATGGCCGCCGGTCTGACCCTGCGCGAATGCGACTTCGAACGCTTCGTGTCCGCGTTCGACGCGGCCGTACGCGAACTTACCGGTCGGTCCGAGTTCATCCCCTTGCTCGAAACCGACGGATCGCTCGAACCCGGCTACGCGAACGTCAACGTGGCCGGCATGCTTGCGCAGGAAGTGTGGGGTGCGGGGTTCCCCGCACCCCTGTTCCTGGACGAATTCGAAGTCCGGCACCAGCGGCTTGTCGGTGGCAAGCACCTCAAGCTGTTGCTCGAGCGCAGCGGGCAACGTTTCGACGCAATCTGGTTCGGCCGCAGCGAGCCGGTACCTGCTGCGATCCGGGCCGCCTACCGCCTGGAAACCAACATGTGGAACAACATGGTCGCGCTGCAGCTGGTGCTTGAGCACGCCGAAACCGCCTGACCCCGAACTGCCGGTAAAATTGGTACATCCCACCCCATTTCGAGCATTTCCCAGGAGTATTCATGGACGCAGAACGCCGCAACCAGATCGAACAGCACATCGAAGATTACCTCGAGCGCGAACGCGCACTACGGAGCTATCTTTGACTACGCTCAGAAATCTGAGCGCCTGCAGGTCGTCAACGCCGAGCTCGAAGACCCTGACATCTGGAACGATCCCCAGCGGGCGCAAGAGCTAGGGCGCGAGAAGAAGAGTCTCGAAACCGTCGTACTCACGCTGGAAGAGCTGCACCGCGGGCTGCTGGATGCCCGCGAACTGTTCGAGCTGGCCTCGGCCGACAACGATGATGCCACCCTCCAGGCCATCGAAGCCGACCTGGAACCGCTGCGCGAGCAGCTTGAAGCGCTCGAGTTCCGCCGCATGTTTTCCAACCCCGCCGACCCGCTCAACTGCTTCCTTGATATCCAGGCAGGTGCCGGGGGAACCGAAGCTCAGGACTGGGCCTCCATGCTGCTGCGTCAGTATTTGCGCTACTGCGAACGCAAGGGGTTCAAGGCCGAAGTGCTGGAGGTCTCGGAAGGCGAAGTCGCGGGCATCAAATCGGCCACCATCAAGGTGGAGGGCGAGTACGCCTACGGCTACCTGCGTACGGAAACCGGCGTGCACCGACTGGTGCGCAAGAGCCCCTTCGACTCGTCAGGGGGCCGCCACACCTCGTTCGCGAGCGTCTTCGTATACCCGGAAGTCGACGATTCGATCGAAATCGAGATCAATCCAGCCGATCTGCGCATCGATACCTACCGTGCCAGCGGCGCGGGCGGACAGCACGTGAACCGTACCGACTCGGCGGTACGCATTACCCACCTGCCTACCGGCATCGTGGTGCAGTGCCAGAACGACCGGTCGCAGCATCGCAACCGGGCTGAAGCCATGCAGATGCTCAAATCGCGGCTGTACGAGCTCGAGTTGCGCAAGCGCATGGCCGAGCAGCAGAAGATGGAAGAATCCAAGACCGACGTCGGCTGGGGTCACCAGATTCGCTCGTACGTTCTGGATCAGAGCCGCATCAAGGATTTGCGTACCAACGTCGAGATTTCCAACACGCAGAAGGTGCTGGACGGCGATCTCGATGCTTTCATTGAAGCCAGCCTCAAGCAGGGCGTTTGAACCAAGATGACGAATCCCCCTATTGAAACGTCGGGCGCACAGGACGAGAACCGCCTGATCGCCGAACGTCGTGCGAAACTTGCCAGACTGCGCGAGCAGGGCGTGGCCTTCCCCAACGACTTTACGCCGGATGCGCGTGCAGCCGAGCTGCACGAGCGCTACGACGCACAAACACACGAAGCCCTGAGCGCAGCGGCCATTGCGGTGAAGGTGGCGGGGCGCATGATGCTCAAGCGCGTCATGGGCAAGGCGAGCTTCGCCACCCTGCAGGATGCCACCGGCCGCATCCAGATCTTCTTCGACTGCGGCACGCTGGGTGAAGATACCTACAATGCATTCAAGCACTGGGACATCGGCGACATCCTGGCAATTGAAGGCACCTTATTCAAGACCAACAAGGGCGAGCTCACCGTCCACGCGACCAGCGCGCGCCTGCTGGTGAAATCCTTGCGACCGCTACCCGACAAGTTCCACGGCCTGGCCGACCAGGAACTGCGCTACCGGCAACGCTACGTCGACCTGATCATGACGGAAGCAACCCGGGAGACCTTCATCAAGCGCAGCCGAATCATCAGCGCCATGCGCAATGCCATGATGGAAGCCGGGTTCCTCGAAGTCGAAACACCCATGCTCCACCCCATCCCCGGAGGAGCCGCGGCGAAGCCGTTCGTGACGCACCACAACGCGCTCGACATGGACATGTACCTGCGCATCGCGCCCGAGCTGTATCTCAAGCGCCTGATCGTCGGCGGTTTCGAACGTGTGTTCGAGATCAACCGCAGCTTCCGCAATGAAGGTCTGAGCCCGCGGCACAACCCTGAATTCACCATGATGGAGTTCTATGCGGCCTATGTCGACTACCAGTGGCTGATGAACTTCACCGAGACCCTGCTGCGCCGCATTGCCGCCGAGATCAACGGCACCCTCATCTTCGAGTATCAGGGCCGTACACTGGATCTGTCACAACCGTTTGACCGGCTCACCATCGTCGATGCCATCCTGAAGTATGCGCCGCAGTACAACGCACAGCAGCTGAACGACGAGGCCTTCCTGCGCAACGAGCTGGCACGACTGGGCGTCGACCTGACAGCGCCGAACTTCACCCACGCGGGCCCTGGCGCGCTTCAGCTGGCACTGTTCGAAGAGACGGTCGAGGCGCAGCTGTGGCATCCCACCTTCATCATGGACTATCCGGTGGAAGTGTCGCCGCTGGCACGCGCTTCCGATGCCCGCCCCGGCATTACCGAGCGTTTCGAACTGTTCATTACCGGACGCGAGGTGGCCAACGGGTTCTCCGAGCTCAACGATCCGGAGGACCAGGCCGAACGGTTCCGCAAGCAGGTCGAAGCCAAAGAGGCGGGCGACGAAGAAGCCATGTACTACGACGCCGACTACATCCGCGCGCTGGAGTACGGCATGCCTCCCACAGGGGGCTGCGGCATCGGCATTGATCGCCTCGTGATGTTGCTCACCAACAACCCCAGCATCCGTGACGTCATCCTCTTCCCTCACATGCGGCCGGAAGACTGACCCTCAACCAGCATACGAACGATCATGAGTTCAGCAGGAAGCAACGTTGATTACTTCGGCATTTCGATTCCCTACATGGAGTTCGTGGGCCTGCAGCCGCAGTTGCTGGCGGAAGACTTCTGCCGCACGTTCCTTCCCATCCGCTGCGAACTCGTCAACAGCCGCGGCGAAATGCATGGCGGCACGATGATGAGCGTGCTGGACTTCACCATGAGTGCCGCGGCGCGTTCGCATGCACCCACCGAATACGGTGTGGCGACCATCGAAATGTCAACACATTTCATGGAGTCGGCCAGAGGTGACATCGTCATCGAGGCACGGTGCGTCCGTCGCGGGCGCTCGATCGCCTTCTGCGATGGCATCATCCTCGATGCTGCCACCGGCAGGCAGATCGTCATCGCACGCGGCACCTTCAAGCTGATTCCGGGCAACCGCCGCAGCGGCACCTGAACCCAGGCATCCGGGCAAGGGTGCCCCGGCCCGCCCGGGTACCCATGCCCCTTTCGTTGCCGAACAGCGCGACATGTTTTCATGCGTCCCTTCACGGTGACATCTGGCTGCAGCATGCAGGCAGCCCATCGGTTCACGTCAGCCGACACTGCGCATGAACGGCTTTCAGCGCTAAACTTGCCTGATTGGCTGCCTGGCCGATTGCACGTTCAATCCAGGCGCCACCTGAAAACACGAGACGGAGACAGACCGGGGGCATGACCCCGACCGACGCCTTGCCCAGGCGGGCCGGCTCGCACGCGGCCGGCCAGGCGACGCGCACGGGGCTTCCATCCTGATTCCGGTCAGAAAAACTTACAGGAGATCGTTATGTCGGAATTCCTCAAGAACAAAGTGGTGGTGGTCACGGGTGCCGGCGGAGGCATCGGGCGCGGCATCGCTCTGGGCATGGCTGCTGCCGGCGCGAAAGTGGTGGTGAACGATATTGGCGTAAGTCTGGAGGGCTCCGGTGGCGATGCTGGCCCGGCCCAGCAGGTAGTCAACGAAATCGTTGCGGCCGGCGGTCAGGCGGTCGCCAGCACCGACAGCGTGGCCGACCCGGCCGGCGCCAACCGCATCATCCAATGTGCCCTCGACCACTTTGGCCGCATCGATGGCGTCGTCAACAACGCCGGCAACCTGCGTGACCGCATGTTTCACAAGATGAGCGAGGAAGAGTGGCGCGCTGTGCTTGATGTGCACCTGAATGGCAGCTTTTACGTCAGCCGTGCTGCCGCCAACTACTTCCGCGACCAGGAAAGCGGCGCGTACGTCCACATGACTTCCACGTCCGGCCTGATCGGCAACTTCGGCCAGGCCAACTACTCCGCGGCCAAAATGGGCATCGTCGGCCTCTCGAAGGCAATCGCACTCGACATGGCCCGGTACAACGTACGGTCGAACTGCATTGCGCCCTTTGCCTGGAGCCGCATGACCAGCTCGATTCCGGCCAATACTCCCGAAGAAATCGCGCGTGTCGAGAAGCTCAAGAAAATGGAAGCAGGCAAGATCGCCCCGCTCGCCGTATACCTGGTGTCCGACGCGGCCAAGGACGTCACTGCGCAGATCTTTGCGGTGCGCGCCAATGAAATCATGCTGTTCAGCCAGCCGCGGCCCGTGCGCTCCGTGCACTTGAGCGACGGCTGGACACCCGAAGCAGTGGCGGAAATCGCCATCCCCGCCATGCGCAACAGCTTCTACAAGCTCGAGCGCTCGCCCGAAGTGATCTGCTGGGATCCCATCTGACAGTCTGCCGCCGGCACGCTGCACCTCTCGCTGCCCTTCGGTTGCCGTCCGCCAATGCCGGCCAAGGGCCGGCGCCTGCCCCGATCCACGCCCGGGTAGGCGCCGGCCCTGTCCTCCGCTGGCTGCTTGCTTGCCCCCTGCCCCACCGTTCCATCAGACTGCCACGCGCCGTTCGCCTGTCCGCTGCAACGGGCTTCTGCTCCCCAGTCGGTGTAAAGTTCCATCTTTTGCAACCACGGAACCGAATCCGAACACCGAGAGGATCCGGACAAGAGTTAGGACAAACGTCAATGGATTCACGTTCATCCCCACTTAGCGGCATTCGTGTACTCGACCTCACGCGCGTACTGGCTGGCCCATGGTGCACGCAAACCCTGGGCGACCTCGGCGCTGAAATCATCAAGATCGAACGGGCTGGCGCCGGCGACGATACGCGAAAATGGGGCCCGCCCTACCTGCGCGACGCGCAGGGCCAGGAGACGAGCGAGGCTGCCTACTATCTCAGCGCGAACCGCAACAAGCTTTCCGTGGAAATCGACATCGCCACCCCAGAAGGCGCCGAAGCCATTCGTGAGCTGGCAAAGGTGAGCGATGTATTCATCGAGAACTTCAAGGTAGGAGGGTTGCGCAAGTATGGCCTCGACTACGAAAGCCTGCGGCAGGTCAATCCGCGCCTCATCTACTGCTCGATCACGGGGTTCGGACAGACGGGCCCGTACGCGCACCGCCCGGGCTACGACTTCATGATCCAGGGCCTGGGCGGGCTCATGAGCATTACGGGTGAACGTGATGATCTGCCGGGCGGCGGGCCGCAGAAAGCCGGTGTGGCCGTGGCCGATCTGTTCACCGGCATGTACGCCACGGTGGCCATCCTGGCTGCCCTGCACGAACGCAGTCGCAGCGGGCTCGGCCAGTACATCGATCTTGCCCTGCTCGACTGCCAGGTGGCCATGCTGGCCAACCAGAACCTGAACTACATGACTTCTGGCGTGGCTCCCCAACGAGCCGGAAACGCCCACCCGAACATCGTACCGTATCGCGTGTTCGCTGCTTCGGATGGCCATCTCATCGTGGCCGTAGGCAACGACTCACAGTACCGCGCCTTCTGCAACGTGCTGGGTCGGCCCGACCTGGCCACGCACGAGCGTTACCGCACGAACCACCTCCGAGTCACCCATCGCGACGAGCTGGAGGCCGAGATTGCCAGCGTCATGTGCACCCGTGCGCGTGACGAATGGCTGGCCGAGCTCGAGGCAGCGGGTGTGCCTTCAGGCCCCATCAACAACATCAAGCAGGTTTTCGAGAATCCGCAGGTACAGTCACGCCAGATGTGGCGCGAGCTCCCCCACCCCACGGCCGGCAAGGTGCCAACTGCGGCCAATCCCATCCGGTTCTCGGAAACACCCGTGCAGTATCGTCATGCACCTCCTTTGTTGGGACAACATACGCAAGAGGTGCTGCAACGTTACCTGGGCTGGACGGAAGAACAGATCCGCGCGGCCATGGGAAAAACTTCCGACAGCGCCCCAACGGAACAATCCTGAATTGCAACCCGGGCCAGCAGGCCCGAATCGGGTCGAAACGTGAGATGCCTGCGCAGGCAATGAAGGAACGGATTGAAACCCGAGACCCCGGTTGCCGGTTGGCGATGCCACCGGGCAGCCGGCGACGCCCGCCGGGCCCGCCTCATTGCTGCGGGCCAGAGTGCCGGGACATCAGACCGTGAACGATTCGCCGCAACCGCAGGTTGCCTTCTCGTTGGGGTTGCGGAACTTGAAGGCTTCTCCCAATCCTTCACGCACATAGTCGAGTTCGGTACCGTCGAGGTACACCAGACTTTGTGCATCGACGAACACCTTGATGCCCTGGCTTTCGAAAACCTGATCGTCCGGCTGGGGCTCATCGACGAAATCGAGCTTGTACGCCAGCCCTGAACACCCCGTGGTGCGCACCCCCAGCCGCAGTCCGATTCCCTTGCCCCGCTGCTGGAGCTGCTCGGCAACGTGACGTGCTGCACTTTCGGTAAGTGAAACTGACATGGCGCCTCCGTGAACTATTTCAGTCATGTATACCACGCGAGATACAGTCGCGTCTGTTTTCAGTTGATGACGTGTTTCTGGCGATAGTCGTTGACAGCCGCCTTGATGGCGTCCTCCGCCAGAATCGAACAGTGTAGCTTGAGCGGCGGCAGCGACAGCTCGTGCGCTATGGCGGTATTGCGAATCCTGAGCGCATCGTCGAGCGTCTTGCCCTTGATCCACTCTGTTGCAAGCGAGCTGGACGCGATGGCCGCCCCGCAGCCGTAGGTCTTGAAGCGTGCGTCGACGATGACGCCGTTCTCGACCCTGATCTGCAACCGGATCACCTCACCACTGGCCGGCGACCCTACGATGCCGGTTCCTACGTCCGCCTCAGCGCTATCGAACGAACCGACATTTCTGGGATTTTCGTAGTGGTCAATGACCTTGTCGCTATAAACCATGCACGAACTCCTGGGTCACGCGAAATGCTGTGCGCTTTACCGGGTGGACCACTGCACTGAACTGAGGTCGATACCCTGTTTTACCATGTCCCAGAGGGGCGACATCTCCCGCAAGTGGTTCACCGTCCCGGTCACCACGCGCACTGCCGTGTCGATGTCATCTTCCGTGGTGAATCGCCCCAACGAGAAACGGATGGCGCTGTGCGCCAACGCGTCTTCGCGACCCAGTGCCCGCAGGACGTACGACGGCTCGAGGCTGGCCGAAGTACAGGCCGACCCACTGGACACGGCCAGTTCCTTGCTGAGCCCCATCATCAGGGCTTCCCCTTCGACATAAGGCACGCTCACGTTCAGGTTGTGCGCAACACGATGCTCGAGACTGCCGTTCAGGATGATGGCTTCGATCTTCGACAACTCGTGCCACAGGCGATCGCGCAGTTTGCGTACCCGATCCCGTTCCGACCGCATTTCTTCGGCAGCCAGCTGGAATGCCGCACCCATGCCTACGATCTGATGGGTAGGCAGAGTGCCCGAACGCATCCCGCGCTCGTGCCCGCCGCCGTGGATTTGCGGCTCGATGCGCACCCTGGGCTTGCGCCGCACATACAGCGCACCGATGCCCTTCGGTCCGTAAATCTTGTGCGCCGAGAACGACATCAGGTCGACCTTCAGGCGCTGCAGGTCGATGTCGACCTTGCCTGCCGACTGGGCCGCATCGACGTGAAAGATGACGCCACGCTCGCGGCAGAGTTCGCCCAGCGTTTCGATATCCTGGATGACGCCGATCTCGCTGTTCACATGCATCACCGACGCCAGGATGGTATCGTGCCGCAAGGCAGCAACGAAGGCGTCGAGGTCAAGCCGCCCATCGGGCTGAACATCGAGGAAGGTGACCTCGAAGCCCTGTTGTTCCAGCGCACGGCAGGTGTCGAGCACGGCCTTGTGCTCCGTCTTGACCGTCACGATGTGCCTTCCCCGCGCCGCATTGGCCTGCGCCGCCCCCTTGATGGCCAGGTTGTCAGATTCCGTGGCACCTGACGTCCAGACAATCTCCCGCGGGTCGGCATTGACCAGTGCCGCCACCTGCGCGCGCGCCTGCTCCACCGCGTCTTCCGCTTCCCACCCATAGGCATGGCTGCGCGAAGCGGGGTTGCCGAAATGCTCGGTCAGCCAGGGAATCATCTGTTCGGCCACACGCGGATCCACCGGCGTGGTCGCCGCATTATCGAGATAGACAAGTCGCTTCGTCATGGTGTAGGTGGGCACTAGGGGTACAGTTGGTGGCGACTGACGCGAAATCAAGTGCCGGGTGCCAGACGCCACCGGCCTTCCTGGCCTGCGAACGGAGCCCCGCCATCACGTCGGGCCGCGAGTGCCAGCGCACAGAACGTCTCGAGCCGTAGATGCCGGGGAACCGTCAAGTATAAGATATCGGGGGTGCGCCAACGGTCCTGACGCACTAGTGATACACTGTGACTCTCGCAGCTTGCGGTAAACGTCACGCCCGCAGCCAGCCTGTCAACGCTGTGGCCGGGTTGACGGGATCGTGGTGCGAGAGCGGTGTCGGGTTCGTCCACTGTTTCGGAACCTTGGTCAGTTCAGCGCCTGTGTACAGGCCCGATACGCGCACCGCCGACGGCGGGTACTCCCCAATCAGGCGCACCAATGGCAAAAAGCGGCTACCTGACGGCAGCCGCTTCGCGTCTAACGCCCTGAAAGTGAGTGTGTGAGAAACCGCGTTGAACCATCCCGGCCACACCGCGCTGTGGTGCAGGCATCATGCACGCAGCCTTTTCGTGCATGACCGTGGCGCGCCGAGCCCCAAAGTCTGCAAAGCCTGTCTGAATGCCGCCCGGGCCAGCCCGTTGCTTCAGGCCGCCTGATACTGGGTCGCGCGCTTGCGCACGACTTCAAGCACGCCCTGGCAGGCGTCTTCGATGTAGTCGAGTACCTTGTTGAACCCTTCTGCCCCGCCGTAGTAGGGATCGGGCACTGTGGCTTCCTCGAACTCGTTTGCAAAGCGCATCAGCAACATCATCTTGTGGTGATGCATGCGCGGCGCCATGCGACGCAGTGCGGAAAGGTTGTCCCAATCCATGGCGAGAATGAGGTCGTACTCGTGGAAGTCTTCCGGACGGATCTGCCGCGCGACGTGACCCGAGATGTCGTAACCACGCTTGCGCGCCGCCGCAACTGCGCGAGCATCGGCCCCCTCGCCAATATGGAATGCGTGGGTGCCTGCGGAATCACTTTGCACGAGATCGGCCAACCCCGCCTCGTTGGCCATGTGTTGAAACACAGCCTGCGCGCTCGGCGAGCGGCAGACGTTGCCCATGCTTACGAAAAGAACCTTGGTCATCATGATGGTAAGTGTGAGGGAAAACCCGATATATTTCAAGTTTTTTTTAACTAATGCCCCGGGAAATACGGGAGTCCATTACAAGGGTTAACCCTAGGTTGTCTCGATGCAACGATCTCGCCCCCCAAACGGCATTCGCAAGGTGCCTGAACAGGGTTCTGCAGCGCACAATTTGTGCCCCGCAAAGCGCGCGCCACACAACCCCCTCCCCAGAGGCAGAATCTCGTGGCGCCCGGCGCTGCAGTCAACTGCGGTACCAGGCGTGTCGGCGGGATCAAGCCTCGGATTCTTCATGCCCGGCGCCATGGCAGCCCCGGTTGACGTTACCGTGGTGCCCGGGGCGCGACCGCGGTCGCCTCAGGCATCGCTGCCCGTCGCCAGCGGCACATTCTCCTGGCCGCTGGCACCGAAAGCGCGTTGACGCAGCGCGAGCAGCTGGTCGCGCGCCCGCGCCGCCTGTTCGAACTCGAGGTTGCGCGCATGTTCGAGCATGGCCTTTTCGAGCCGCCGGATCTCACGGGCCAGCTGCTTCTCGTCGAGTTGGTCGGTTTCGAACGCAGGTGCCGTGAATTTGTCGGGCTCGACCGCCACCACGCCGTCGATGAGATCGCGAACTTCCTTCTTCACGCCGACCGGTGTAATGCCGTGCTCGCGGTTGAACCGCAGCTGCTTCTCGCGGCGTCTCTCGGTTTCGGAGATGGCGCGCTTCATCGAATCAGTCATCGTGTCGGCATAGAGGATGGCCGTGCCGTTGAGATTGCGTGCAGCCCGGCCGATGGTCTGGATAAGGCTGCGTTCGGACCGCAGAAAGCCCTCCTTGTCAGCATCGAGTATGGCCACCAGCGACACTTCGGGAATATCCAGCCCCTCGCGCAACAGGTTGATGCCCACCAGTACGTCGAAGACGCCCAGGCGCAGGTCGCGGATGATCTCGGCACGTTCGACCGTGTCGATGTCGGAGTGCAGGTAACGCACCTTCACACCGTGTTCGGCGAGGAAGTCGGTCAGGTCTTCCGCCATGCGCTTGGTAAGGGTGGTGATCAGCACGCGTTCGCTCCGTGCGACCCGCAGCCGGATCTCGCTCAATACGTCGTCAACCTGAGTGCTGGCAGGACGCACCTCCACCACAGGGTCGACCAGCCCGGTGGGACGCACCACCTGCTCGACGATCCTGTCGGAGTGTTCCTCTTCGTAAGCGGCTGGCGTCGCCGACACGAAGATGCACTGCCGCATGCGCTGTTCGAACTCGTCCAGGCGCAGCGGGCGATTGTCGAGGGCCGAAGGCAGCCGGAATCCATAATCGACCAGATTGGTCTTGCGGGCGAAGTCGCCTCTGTACATGCCGCCCAGCTGCCCTATGGTGACATGGCTTTCGTCGATGAACATGAGCGCATCGGCGGGCAGGTAATCGACCAGGGTGGGCGGCGGCTCTCCCGGCCTGGCCCCCGAAAAGTGTCGGCTATAGTTCTCGATGCCCTTGCAGAAACCCAGCTCCTGCAACATTTCGAGGTCGTAGCGCGTGCGCTGTTCGAGGCGCTGTGCTTCGACCAGCTTGCCCTGATTGACGAAAAAGCGCACACGCTCCTCAAGTTCTGCCTTGATCGAGTCGATGGCCCGGAGCACGGTTTCCCGGGGCGTGACGTAATGTGAACTGGGATATACCGTGAAGCGCAGGATTTTCTGGCGTACCCGTCCCGTTAGCGGGTCGAACAGCTCAAGGTTCTCGATCTCGTCGTCGAACAGGGTGATGCGCACCGCCAGTTCCGCATGTTCAGCCGGGAATACGTCGATGGTTTCGCCTCGCACCCGGAACGTACCGCGCGTGAAGTCGACATCGTTGCGCGTGTACTGCATGGCCACGAGGCGGCGTATGATCTCGCGCTGACCGATCTCGTCGCCCGTGCGCAACGTGAGCACCATGGCGTGGTAGTCGGCCGGGTTGCCGATACCGTAAATGCACGAGACGGTGGCCACGATGATGGTGTCGCGTCGCTCGAGCAGGCTCTTGGTGGCAGACAGCCGCATCTGTTCGATATGCTCGTTCACCGAGGAGTCCTTCTCGATGAAGAGGTCGCGGCTGGGAACGTAGGCCTCGGGCTGATAATAGTCGTAATACGAGACGAAGTACTCTACCGCGTTGCGCGGGAAGAACTCGCGCATTTCAGCGTACAGCTGGGCGGCGAGCGTCTTGTTGTGCGCCAGGATGAGGGCTGGTCGGCCCAGGCGCGCGATGACGTTGGCCATGGTGAACGTCTTGCCCGAACCGGTCACTCCCAGCAATGTCTGGAACATCAGACCATCCCGCACGCCTTCAACCAGTTCCTCAATGGCCGCAGGCTGGTCGCCCGCGGGCGGATACGGCTGGTAAAGCTGAAACGGACTGCCTGCAAACTCAACGAAGCGACCTTGCGTCATGCTAGACTCACAGATTCGGTGCAACCGGTTATTCTCGCCCGCCCTGCCTCCCCTTACAAGCCAGGGCATCCAGGGTTACATCACGTTTCTACTTACCCCGCTTTAGTACTCCCATCCATGAGCTCGATACTTGCTGCGCTCGAAATGGCGCCCCGCGACCCCATCCTGGGGTTGACCGAACAGTTTAACGCCGACCCCCGTCCAAACAAGGTCAACCTGGGCGTGGGCGTTTACTGCGACGACCAGGGTCGCGTCCCGTTACTCGAATCCGTGCGGCGGGCCGAACAAGCGCTCGCCGAGTCCGCCGCTGCCCGCTCCTACCTGCCCATTGATGGCATCGGGGCCTATAACAAGGCAGTACAGGCCCTCCTGCTGGGCGCTGAGTCGCCGTTGCTGACCAGCGGCCGCCTGGTCACCGCGCAGGCACTGGGCGGCACGGGTGCACTGAAGATCGGCGCCGACTTCCTCAAGCGCATCACGCCGGATGCACAGGTCGCCATCAGTGATCCCAGCTGGGAGAACCACCGCGCCCTGTTCGAGGCGGCCGGATTCAGCGTGGTGGCCTACCCGTACTACGACGCAGCCACACGCGGCGTGCGCTTCGACGACATGCTGGCCAGCCTGCGGGCCATGCCCGAGCGCACCATCGTCGTGCTGCACGCCTGCTGTCATAACCCCACCGGGGTTGACCTCACGGCCGAACAATGGCAACAAGTGGTAGCGGTGGTGAAGGAACGCAATCTCACGCCCTTCCTCGACATCGCTTACCAGGGGTTCGGTGATGGCCTCGACGCCGACGCT
>ERZ777003.3380-NODE-3380-length-15685-cov-6.538260_pt1 | contig 15685 bp, 13 predicted proteins | sample MGYA00374956_ERZ777003 | MGnify/ENA primary metagenome ERZ777003 (study PRJEB29302, sample SAMN06268252) | bioreactor metagenome | isolation source: Joint BioEnergy Institute, California, USA | place: USA:Joint BioEnergy Institute, California, USA | collected... | reverse complement strand
TGTCCACGCGCCCACACATCGCCGGGAGGGGCCGGGTGGGGCCTTGCCCTACTGATGCGGCCCCCGGTGGCCTCTCCCGGTGTGCCGCCCGCGTTGACCGCTACACCGAGACCCGGGCGACAGCCCCGGCGATTGTCGCGGCTTCCTGCGGAGGTGGAGTCACCACTCCCTCCATGCCTGCTTGGCACGTCCGCGGACGGGAACCCCGCCTGCGAACGCCGCGATTCAAGACGAGGCACGGGGGGCTGAGTCAAGCACGCAGGCGCGCACCATCGCGTGCGCGGCTTCCTGCGCAGACGGGCCGTTCCGGCGGGCGAAGGGCCCGCCCGCCTAGAGCCTCGGATTGAGCACCAGGCGGCGCTGCGCGAGCTCGGCCTGGTCGAATGCCACCCGCTGACCGGCGCGGTTGCGCACCTCGCAGCCGTCCGCGTGGTATTCGATCATCGGCATCACGGTCTGCACGTGCAGCCGTTCATAGGCGCTCGGCATGCGGTCCACCACGACACGCACGGCGGAGGCGCGTGCCGTATTCACCCCGGTCGTGAACATCGCATACCGGATCGGGAAGGTGACCTCCGCGCCGCGCCCGTCGGTCAGGTTGTGGTGGATGACCGCGCGCATGTTGTCGTGCGAATTGGAGGCGCGGAACATCAGCGCGTAGGCGTCGTGCCCGGCCGGGTTGTTGAGTGCGGCCATGGTGTACTGGAAGACGTCGAGGGTGCGGACGAAGGCGGTGAGGAAGATCGCCTCGTGCTGACGGCGCTGGGCGCCGGCGTTGTCGGGGTTGAGCTCGGCATAGGCCTCCCGCCGGGCGAGCTCGGTCACGTAGCGCTGGCGCAGCTCCTCGTTGCTCAGGCGCTCGTGGCGCCCGAGCGGATGGCCGACCTGGCCGCCGCTCTCCGGATAGGACGAGGCGCGGCCCTCGGACTCGCGCACGATGCGTGCGACCTGGTCGAGCGTGAAGGGCGGCGGAATGAGAGGTGTGCCTCGGTTCGGTCCCAGACCGTATTCTGTCGCGGACCGGCGGCGCCGGGCAACGGCGCATGCACGCCGCCATACGGGTGGGGCAGCGTCGCTCGCCCCGCCTGCCCGGCGTCACCCGCGCCGGCGCGCGTGGCGCGAAGGCTCGCCGCCGTGGCCGCTCACCGCCCGCGGGCCTTCCGCGACCGCAGCGCCTCCCAGCGCTTCAGGCGCTCGGCGATCTCGGCCTCCGCGCCGCGGTCCGTCGGGACGTAGAAGCGCTGCCGCTGCATTCCCTCCGGGAAGTAGTTCTGGCCGGAGAAGCCCTCCTCCTCGTCGTGGTCGTAGGCGTAGCCGCTGCCGTAGCCGAGATCCTTCATCAGCCGCGTCGGGGCGTTGAGGATGTGCTTGGGTGGCATCAGGCTGCCCGTCTCCCGCGCCGCGCGCATCGCGGCGCCGAAGGCGACGTAGACCGCGTTCGAGCGCGGCGCCGTCGCGAGGTGCACGACGAGCTGCGCCAGCGCCAGCTCGCCCTCCGGAGAGCCGAGCCGCTCGTAGGTGTCCCATGCCGCAATGGCCAGCGGCAGCGCGGTGGGATCGGCCATGCCGACATCCTCGGCCGCGAAGCGCGTCAGGCGCCGCGCGATGTAGCGCGGGTCCTCGCCGCCCTGGAGCATGCGCGCGAGCCAGTAGAGTGCCGCGTCCGGGTCCGAGCCGCGCAGCGACTTGTGCAGCGCGGAGATCAGGTTGTAGTGCTCCTCCCGATCCTTGTCGTAGAGCGCGGCGCGGCGCGCGAGGAGCGCCGACAGCGCCGCAGTGTCCAGCACCGGCTGGTCCTCGGGCAGGGCGAGGAGCTGCTCCGCCATGTTCAGCAGGTAGCGCCCGTCGCCGTCGGCCATGGCGCGCAGCGCGGCGCGCGCCGCCTCGTCCACCGGCAGGGCGCGGCCGGCTTCCGCCTCGGCGCGGGCGAGCAGCTTCTCCAGCGCCTCGTCGTCGAGGCGGCGCAGCACCAGCACCTGGCAGCGCGAGAGCAGCGCGCCGTTCAGCTCGAAGGACGGGTTCTCGGTCGTCGCGCCGATGAGCGTCACCGTGCCGTCCTCGACGACGGGCAGGAAGCCGTCCTGCTGGGCGCGGTTGAAGCGGTGGATCTCGTCCACGAAGAGCAGCGTGCCCCGGCCGGCGGCGCGGCGCCGGCGTGCCTCCTCGAAGGCGCGCTTGAGGTCGGCGACGCCGGAGAACACCGCCGAGAGCGGCACGAAGGCGAGCCCCGCGCGCTCGGCGAGCAGGCGGGCGATGGTCGTCTTGCCCGTCCCTGGCGGGCCCCAGAGGATCAGCGAGGCGAGGCTGCCGCGCGCCAGCATCCGCGTCAGCGTGCCCTCGGGACCGACGAGGTGGTCCTGGCCGACCACCTCCTCCAGCGCGCGCGGGCGCAGCCGGTCGGCGAGCGGGCGGCGCGCGTCGTCGGGAGGCGCGGGCGGCGCGCCGGGCGTGGCGGGCGGCGGCCCGAACAGGTCGGGTGCGGCAGCGGTGGGGTCGGCGGGGGGACGGCGAGGCGGTGGAGACATGCGGGCCCCAGCATAGCGCGCCGCCGGGCAGGGGCGATGGCGCCGCGGGCGGCGGAGGGGAGCCGCCGCCGCCCCCGCTGGCATCGGTGCGCGTCCGGGCTAGGGTGGCGACGCCGCTGGGAGGAACCACCGCCATGCCACACCCTGTCCCGCCTTCCTTGCCGCGCCGCGCTCTCGCCGCGGCGCTCGCTGCTGTCCCGGCCGCCGTGCCGGCCCACCGTGCCGCGGCGCAGGGCAGTGCCGCAGCCTGGTCTCCCACGCGCCCGATCCGCCTCCTCGCCGGCTTCCCGCCCGGCGGCGGCGTGGACACCACGGCCCGCCTCCTCGCCGGCCCGTTCTCGACCGTGCTGGGCCAGCCCGTGGTGGTGGAGAACCGTCCCGGCGCCGGCGGCTCCCTCGCCGCGCACGAGGTCGCGCGCTCAGCGCCGGATGGCCACACCCTGTTCGTGGACGCCAGCCCGCAGACGGTGAACCACGTCCTGCTGAAGAACCTCGCCTTCGACTACGCCACGGCCTTCACGCCGATCAGCCAGGTGATCGTGCTGCCGCAGATCATGATCGTGCCGACCAGCCTGCCGGTGCGCACCCTCGCCGAGTTCATCGAATACGCGAAGGCGCGGCCGGGCCAGCTCGCCTACGGCTCCTCCGGCAACGCGACGGCCTCGCATCTCGCCACGGAGCTGTTCCTGCGCCGCGCCGGCCTCCAAGTCGTGCACGTGCCTTATCGTGGCGGCACGCCGGCGCTTGCCGACCTGCTCGGCGGCAACATCGCCTTCCTGTTCGGGACCGTCTCCTCCTCGCTCCAGCTCGCGCGCGAGGGGCGGGTGCGGCCGCTCGCCGTCACGACCGCGCAGCGCATCCCGCCTCTGCCCGACGTGCCGACCATCGCCGAGCAGGGCTTCCCGGGCTATGAGCTGAACGAATGGAACGGGCTGTTCGCGCCCGCCGGCCTGCCGGCGCCGATCGTCAAGCGGATGCACGAGGCCGTGCTGGCGGCGCTTGCCGATCCTGCCGTGCGCCAGCGCATCGAGGCGCTGGGCGCGATCCCGGTCGGCAGCGACCCGGAGACCTTCGCGCGCTTCATGACCGAGCAGCGCGATGCGATGGGGCGCCTGGTGCGCGAGATCGGGTTGGAGGCAGGGTGATGGCGGGTGGTCCGGTCTCCCGCCGGTCGCTCATGGCCACCGCGGCTGCGGCCGTCTGCTCACTGTCGGGCGGCGTGGCACGGGCACAGACGCGGGGGGCGCCTCTCCAGCTTCGCCTGGTCGCGCCCTATCCGCCGGGTGGCGGGATCGACACCATCGCGCGCTTGCTCGCCAGGCCCATGGGCGAGTTCCTCGCCGAGCAGGTGATCGTCGAGAACCGCCCCGGCGCCGGCGGGGCTGTCGGTGCGCAGGTGGTGGCGCAGGCCGGACCGGACGGGCAGACCATGCTGCTCGACGCCATGGGCCACATCGTCAATCCGCTGCTGCTGCGCGGACTTTCCTTCGACTACGCCACGGCCTTCGTCCCGGTGGCGCTGGTGGCGGCGCAACCGATCGTCATCGTGGCCGACCCGCGCCTGCCGATCCGTTCGCTCGGCGACCTGATCGCGCGGCTGCGTGATGCTGGCGGCGCGTCGTCGCTGACCTACGGCTCCTCCGGCAACGCGACGGGCCCGCATCTCGCGGCGGAGCTCCTGCTGCAGCGCGTCGGCGGTCGGGCCGTGCACGCGCCCTATCGCGGTGCGGCGCCGGCCCTGGCGGACGTGATGGGGGGCAGCCTTGCCTTCGCCCTCGTCACCGTGGGGCCGGCCGTGACCCTGGCACGCGAGGGGCGGGTGCGGGCCCTCGCCGTGACCTCGCCGCAGCGCGTCGCCTCGCTGCCCGGGGTGCCGACGGCGGGCGAGGCTGGCCTGCCGGGCTTCGTGTTTCAGGACTGGAACGGCCTGTTCGTTGCCGCGGGGACGCGGCCGGAGCGCATCGCGCAACTGCACGAGGCGGTTTCGCATGCGCTGGACCAGCCGCAGCTGCGCGAGCGCATCGCGGCGACCGGTGCCGTGCCGATCGGCGAGGGGCCGTCGGAGTTCGCCGCCTTCCTCGCGCGCGAACGCGAAACCGTGGCCCGGATCGTGGCCGGCGCGGGGATCACCGCGCAGTGAGGGGCCGCCGGCGCGATTGGACGCGGGGGCTGTGCCTCGGCCTGCTGCTTAGCGTCGCGCTGCTCGCGCCGGTGCCCGGCGCCGCGGGGCCAGGCACGGCGGCGGATGAGGCGGTGCCGGACGCGGAGACGGCGGCCGCCGCACTGCTCGGCCAGCCGGTCGCGGCACTGCTCGATGTGCCCGGCCTGCCGCAGCGCCTGCGCGTGCTCGCGGGCGGGAGGCAGCGGGCCATGGCGGCCGCTCTGCGCCTGCCCGGCCCACCGCTGCGCCGGGCCGAGGGTGAGCGCTACATCTACGGCTGGGGCTGCGCGCCTGCCCCGTCCGGCTGCGGCGAGCAGGGCGTGTTCCTTGCCTGGGAGCCGGCGGGCGAGCGGCTCTTCACGGTGCTGGTCGAGGATGGGCGTCCGGTGCTGACCGTGCCGCCGCGCGCCAGCCGGAGCTGGCCGGCGGCGCTGGCCAGGCCGGTGCGGGAATTCAATGTCGAGGCGGCGGGGCTGATCCGGTTCGGCCAGTAGGCAGTCCGGCGCCGGGCGCGTGGACGGATGGCGTTGTCGCGGGCGCGGCGGCGCCAGTCGTCCGCGGCCTGCACCCCCCTACGTGCAGCCAGGAATTCGGTGTAGCTTCGATATGAAGCCGGGTGGCCGCGCGGCCTACCGCCCAAGCCCCCCGAACACGACGGATTTCGATGCGATGGGCCGATCCACTTCGTTCCCTCCGTTCCCACGTGCCGGCGTAATCGGGCCGGCAAGGGGCGCTTGCACCCCGCTCCGGCGACGTCCGGTCCGGCCGGCATGAGTGCATCGGCCCTGTTCGCTGCCTGCATGGCGATGACGGCGCAGATGTTCGACCTGCCGCCGCGGCTGCTGCCGGCGATCCAGGCGACCGAGGGCGGCTGGGTCGGCGCGGTGCGCAGGAACCCGAACGGCTCCGAGGACCTCGGGCTGATGCAGGTGAACACGGTCTGGCTGCCGCGCCTGGCGCGCGCCTCGGGCCTGCCGCCGGAGGAGCTCCGCGAGCGCCTGATCTACGACGGCTGCTTCTCGATTCAGGTCGCGGGCGCGATCCTGCGCATGAACCTCAACGCCGAGCGCGGCAACCTGATGCGGGCGATCGGCAACTACCACTCGCGCACGCCCGGGCGGAACGAGGCCTACCAGGAGCGGGTGGTCAATTCGGCCATCCGCCTGTTCGGGTACGGCACCGCGGGCCGCGGCGGGGAGAATCAGCGCAGCGGCGGCCAGTGACGCCTGGCGCCACCGCGACCCGCGCCAGGTGAGTGGATGACCCCTCGGAACCCGGGTCATCCGTGGATGGCCCGGGCCGCCCCGATGCGTCGCTCGGGCCGCTATGCCCGCAGCACCGCCCCCGTCGCCTTGGCCACCGCGCTCACCACCCTGTCCGCCACGGCCTCGATCTGCGTGTCGGTCAGCGTCGCCTCGCGCGGCTGCAGCGTGACCTGGATGGCGAGGCTGACCTTGCCCTGCGGCACCCGCTCGCCGGCGTAGCGGTCGAACAGCGCGACGTCGGTGATCAGCGCCCGGTCCGCGCTGCGCGCTGCCTTCAGCACCGCCTCGGCCGGCACGGTCTCGTCCACCAGGAAGGCGAAGTCGCGGCGGACCGGCTGGAAGGGCGGCAGGTCCGGCGGTCCGCGCCGGCGGCGCTTCGGCTCGGGAATGGCGTCGAGGAACACCTCGAACGCCACCGCCGGGCCGGGCAGGTCGAGCGCGGCGAGGACCTTCGGGTGGATCTCGCCGAATGTCGCCAGCACCTGCTTGCCCTGCCGCACCACGCCGGAACGGCCCGGATGATAGAAGCCCGGCGCGTCGGCGGTGACGGAGAGCGCCGGCATCGGCACGCCGAGCGCGGCGAGCAGCGCGAAGGCGTCGCCCTTGGCGTCCATCGCGTCCATCGGGCGGGAGGGCTCCGCCCAGTGGCGCGGCGTCGCGCCGGTGCGCACGCCCGCGGCGATCTGGATCTGGCCCTCCGGCGTCCGGTCGCGGTAGCCGCCGCCCACCTCGGCCAGCGCCACGTCGCCGAAGCCGCGCGCCGCGTTGCGCGCGGCCGCGAGCAGCAGGCTCGCCACCGGCGTCGGGCGCATCTGGTCGAGGTCGGAAGCGATTGGGTTGTCGAGCCGCAGCGCCTCCGGCGTCTCGCCGAACAGTGCTGCGATGTCGGCGTCGAGGAATCCGAAGCTCACGCAGTCCAGCATCCCGCGCGCGGCGAGCACCCGCCGCGCCAGCGCTGCGCGCGCCTGCTTCGGCGTCAGCGCCGGCCGCGGCACCGGCGAGGCGACCGGCAGCGACACCGGCGGCACCTGGTCGAGGCCGCGGATGCGCAGCACCTCCTCGATCAGGTCGCATTCCGGCTCGATCTCGGCGCAACCTTCGGCGGCGGCGCGCGCGCGCTCCTCCGGCAGGCCGGGCGCCATGTCGAGCGCGCCCGCCGCGGCGACGTCGTTGCGCCAGGAGGGCACGGCGACGGTCACGGACTCCGCGTCGCGCCGCTCCACGGAGAAGCCGAGGCGTTCCAGCACGCCCACCGCTTCGTCCGGCGGCACCTCGGCGCCACCGAATTCCGCGAGGCGGCGGAAGCGCAGCGTGGCGCTGCGGAGCCAGTTCGGCTCGGCGCCGGCACTCACCACCTCGCTCGCCTCGCCGCCGCAGAGTTCCAGCATCATCCGCGTCGCCGCCTCAAGCGCCGGCGGCATCAGCGCCGGGTCGATGCCACGCTCGAAGCGCTGGCGCGCATCGGTGCGGATGTCGTGGCGGCGGCCGGAGAGGGCGATGCGCACGGGGTCGAACAGCGCGCACTCGATGAAGGCTTCGGTCGTGGTCGCGTCGCAGCCGGTGTGCTCGCCGCCAATGATGCCGCCGAGCGCCTCCGCCCCGGCTTCGTCGGCGATCACGCCGTCCTCCGGCGTCAGCACGTATTCCTTGCCGTTCAGCGCGAGGAGCCGCTCGCCCTCGCGCGCCATGCGCATGGTGAGCACGCCGCCCTTCGTCTTCTTCACGTCGAAGACGTGCAGCGGGCGGCCGAGGTCGTAGGTGAACCAGTTGGTCACGTCCACCAGCGCGTTGATCGGGCGCAGGCCGATCGCGGTCAGCTTGTCCTGCAGCCACTTCGGGCTCGGCCCGTTCTTCAGGCCCCGCAGCGCGCGGCCGAGCACCCAGGTGCAGGCGCGCGGATCGGCGATCTCCCAGCGCAGCGGGCTGGCGAAGCTGGCCGGCACCGGCTCCGGGTTCCAGGGCTTCAGCGTGCCGAGCCCGGCCGCCGCCAGGTCGCGCGCGATGCCGCGCACGCCGAGCGCATCGCCGCGGTTCGGCGTGACGCTGATCTCGATCACCGGGTCGTCGAGGCCTGCCCAGCGCGCGTAGCTCTCGCCGACCGGCGCGTCCTCCGGCAGGTCCACGATGCCGGTGTGGTCGTCCCCAAGCCCCATCTCGCGCGCGGAGAGCAGCATGCCGTTGCTCTTCACGCCGCGGATCTCGCCGACCTTCAGCGTGATCCCGGTGCCCGGGATGAACGACCCCGCCGGCGCGAACACGCCCTTCATGCCGGTGCGCGCGTTGGGGGCGCCGCAGACGACCTCGATGACCCGTCCATCGCCCGCATCAACCTTACAGACGCGCAGCCGGTCCGCGTTCGGGTGCTGCACCGCCTCCACCACGCGGGCGATCCGGAAGGGCGCGAGCGCGGCACCGCGATCCTCCACGCCCTCGACCTCCAGGCCGATGGCGGAGAGGGTGGTGGTGATCCGATCGAGCGGTGCGTCGGTGTCGAGGTGCCGGCGCAGCCAGGAAAGGGTGAACTTCATCGCCTCACACCCCCTCCGCCAGCGAGGGCGGCGCCAGCGGATCGGCGGCGTAGTGCCGCAGCCAGCGGACATCGCTCTCGTAGAACGGACGCAGATCCGTCATGCCGTGCTTGAGCATGGCGATGCGCTCGATTCCCATGCCGAAGGCGAATCCCTGCCACTCGCGCGGGTCGAGGCCGCAATTCGCCAGCACCTTCGGGTGCACCATGCCGCTGCCCAGGATCTCCAGCCAGTCCTCGCCCTTGCCGAGCTCGCCGGTCTTCCGGTTCCAGCCGATGTCCACCTCCATCGAGGGCTCGGTGAAGGGGAAGTAGCTGGCGCGGAAGCGCACCGGCAGGTCGGCGATGCCGAAGAAGGCGCGCAGGAAGTCGATCAGGCAGCCCTTGAGGTGGCCCAGCGTGATCGCGCGGTCGATTACGAGCCCTTCCACCTGGTGGAACATCGGCGAATGGGTCGCGTCGTGGTCGGCGCGGTAGGTCCGCCCCGGCACGATCACGCGGATCGGCGGCTCCTGCGCGAGCATGGTGCGGATCTGCACCGGCGAGGTGTGGGTGCGCAGCACCGGGCGCCGGCCATCGGGGCCTGCGGGGAGGTAGAAGGTGTCGTGGTCCTGCCGCGCCGGATGGTGCTCCGGGATGTTGAGGGCGCTGAAATTGTGCCAGTCGCTCTCGATGTCCGGCCCCTCGGCGACCGAGAAGCCCATCGCGCCGAAGATCGCCGTCAGCTCCTCGATGGTGCGGCTGATCGGGTGGATGCCGCCGTTCTGCGCCGTGCCGGGGGCGCTCGGGCGCGGCGGCAGGGTTACGTCGAGCCGCTCGGCCTTGAGGCGCGCCTCCAGCTCCGCCTCCTCCAGCGCCGCGCGGCGTGCCTCGATCGCCGCCTCCAGCTCGGCCTTCAGGCGGTTCAGCGCGGCGCCGCGCTCCTTGCGCTGCTCCGCCGGCACCTGGCCGAGACCCTTGAGCAGCGCGGTCAGCCGCCCGTTGCGCCCCAGCGTGCCGACCCGCACCGCGTCCCAGGCGCGCAGGTCGGCCGCGGCGGCGAGCGCCGCCTCGGTCTCGCGCCGCAGCGCCTCCAGGTCGTCCCCGGCCGTTGTCATCGTGGTCGCGTCGGTCATCGTCCCGGTTCCGGATGCGAAAAGGGCCGCCTCCCGCGGGAGCGGCCCTCTGCTGAACGCCTTGGAGCGAGGGCGCCGTCTGGCCCCCGCGGTGGCCGCTGCCTACTGCGCCGCCGCCGGCGTCGGCTGCGGGCGGGCCGCCCGCGCCTTCTCGACCAGCGCCGCGAAGCCCTGCGGGTCGTCGAAGGCGATCGCCGCCATCACCTTGCGGTCGAGCCCGATCCCCGCCGCCTTCGCGCCGGCGATGAACTGGCTGTAGGTCATGCCGTGCTCGCGCACCGCGGCGTTGATCCGCTGGATCCACAGGCCGCGGAACTCGCGCTTCTTGTTCCGCCGGTCGCGGTAGGCGTAGCGCAGCGCCTTCTCCACGCGCTGCAGCGCGATCCGGTAGGAGGTGCTGCCCCGGCCGAAATAGCCCTTGGCGAGCTTGAGGATCTTCTTGTGACGAGCGTGCTTGGTGACGCCCCGCTTGACGCGCGCCATTGCTCAGCCCTCCCTCAGCGCTCGATGCCGTAGGGCATCCACTGCTTCACCGTCCGCGCGTCCTGCGGGGTGAGCACCTGGCTGCCGCGGTTCTGCCGCTTCGCCTTCTGGGTGCGCGCGATGAGGTTGTGGCGCTTGTTGCCGGGGCCCGCCAGGACCTTGCCGGTGGCGGTCAGCCGGAAGCGCTTCTTCACGCTCGACTTCGTCTTCATCTTGGGCATTTCGGATCTCCGGTCGGAAGCGCCTCGGATGAGGGCGCGGGACCGCGGCCGGGCATGCCCGTCCATCGCACCGGCGCGCGGGGGAGGCGCGGCGTATAGCGGCGGGGGGCGGAAGCCGCAAGGGTTCCGCCGGAGGCCGACGATCCCCAGAATAGACCCGAGTCGGGCGAGCGAGGGCTGAGCACCATGACGGCGACGGAAGCGCAGCAGGCGATCCTGATCGGCCGGGGCGAGGGCCCCTGCGAATTGCTCCTCTCCCGCGCCAACCGGCACGGGCTGATCGCCGGCGCCACCGGCACCGGGAAGACGGTCACGCTCCAGGTCCTCGCCGAGGGATTCTCGCGCGCCGGCGTCCCGGTCTTCTGCGCCGACATCAAGGGCGACCTCGCCGGCATCAGCCAGCCCGGCCGGCCCAATCCGAAGATCGAGGCCCGCGCGCGCGAGCTCGGCGAGACCGACTTCGCCTACGAGCCCGCTCCGGTCGTCTTCTGGGACGTGTTCGGCGAGCAGGGCCACCGATTGCGCGCCACCGTCGCCGAGATGGGCCCGCTGCTCCTCGCGCGCATGCTAGAGCTGAACGAGACGCAGGAGGGCGCGCTCACCATCGCTTTCCGCCTGGCCGACGACGAGGGCCTGCTGCTGCTCGACTTCAAGGACCTGCGGGCGATCCTCAGCCACGTCGCGGACCGCGCGGAGGAGATCAGCGCCGCCTATGGCCGCGTGAGCAAGGCCACGATCGGCACCATCCAGCGCCGCCTGCTGATGCTGGAGGAGGCGGGGGCGGAGCACTTCTTCGGCGAGCCGGCGCTGGCGCTGGAGGACATGATGCTCCTCACGCCGGACGGGCGCGGCGCGGTGAACGTGCTGGCCGCGGACAAGCTGGTGCGGAGCCCGCGCCTCTACGCGACCTTCCTGCTCTGGCTGCTCTCCGAGCTGTTCGAGGAACTGCCCGAGGTGGGCGACCTCGAGAAGCCCAAGCTCGTCTTCTTCTTCGACGAGGCGCATCTGCTGTTCCGAGACGCGCCGAAGGTCCTGATCGAGAAGGTCGAGACGGTGGTGCGGCTGATCCGCTCCAAGGGGGTGGGCGTCTATTTCGTCACCCAGAACCCGCTCGACCTGCCGGCCAGCGTGCTCGGCCAGCTCGGCAACCGGGTGCAGCACGCGCTGCGCGCCTTCACGCCCGCGGAGCAGAAGGCGGTGCGCGCCGCGGCCGAGACCTTCCGCCCCAACCCGAAGCTGCGGGTCGAGGACGCGATCGGCGCGCTCGGCGTGGGCGAGGCGCTGGTCTCGACCCTCGCCGCGGACGGCACGCCGACGCCGGTGGAGCGCGCGCGGATCTGCCCGCCGCGCTCGCGCATCGGCGCGATCACGCCGGAGGAGCGGGCCGCGGTCATCGCGCGCAGCCCGCTCGCCGGGCGCTACGACCAGGAGGTGGACCGCGAGTCCGCCTATGAGCTGCTGACCGGTCGCGCCACCTCGGTCATCGCGGACCCTGGCCCGCATCGGGCGAGCACCGGTCCGGCGCCGGTGCGCAACGGCAATCCCTGGGGCGGCGCAACAGCGCCATCGCCGCCGCCGAGTACCGGCAGGGGCCGGATTCCCGACATTGCACCGTCGCGGACCGGGCAGCGCATCCCGGCGCCGGCCTCGGCCCGGCGGCCTGTGCCGCCTGCCGGTGGTGGCCAGGGCGGGGGCATCGGCGAGGTGCTCGGTGGCATCCTCACCGGCAACCGTGGGCGGCGCGAGGGCGTGGCCGAGGCGATGGCGAAGTCGGCCGCCCGCAGCGTGGGCTCCACGGTCGGGCGGCAGATCGGCAACGCCGTGCTGCGCGGCGTGCTCGGCACGATTTTCCGGGGCCGTTAGGCCGCGATCGCCCTGGGTGGGAACATCCCGGGGCGTGAAGTGCTGCCTCGGAAAGGCTTGGCCCCTTGTCGGCCTGACTGTGGGCAGGCCGACAAGGGGCCAGGGCGTGTTTGTCGCGGGCTGTTCTTCCGGCCGGAGCCGGTGCGGACAAACCGGGAGTTTGGGCTTGCTCCGGCGCGGCGCCGCTGCCATTCGCCGCGGGGGCCGTGATCCACCCATGATCCATGACCGGCTTCAGACCTGGCACGTCACCGTGGAAGGTCGTCGCGGGCTCACCTATCCGCTCGGCCGTGGCGTTCGCCACGATCCGTATTCACCGTCATGTGAGCGCATCACCTGCCGTCGCCCCTCGGTGGGAGGATGATCGGAGTCCCGGCTCGGCACCGAAGGACCGGCAGGCCCGTCGGGTTCCGGGGGATCGCGCGCCTGCCCGTTCCCGCAGCCTCCCGGAACGATCCTCAGGGCTTGCGGAACAGCGCGTCGGCCGCGCCGCGCTGCGCCTCGCGGGCGGCGATCGCGGCCTCCGTGCGGGCGATCTCGGCACGCAGCGCCGCGATGTAGTCGCGCATCTCGGCCACAGACCAGCCGTCCAGGACCGCGGGCTCCAGCCCCCGGCGCCCCTTCGCGCCGGCCGTGGCCTGGCGCCGCAGCCGGTCCTCCTCGTCCTCGAACATCGATCGGCCTCGCCTGCCTCGTCCTGCCCCCGCCGGGGCCCGGGCTTTGACCCGCCGGGGGCCCCACTCTATATCCTGCACAGCCGCTGCCAGAGGAGGAAGGCACGCCGGCCGGCTTTCCTCCCCGCGACCGTCCGGCCCGACCCTGAAGGTCCTCCAATGCCTCTGCCCCTGATGCCGAAGGCCACCGCAGTGTGGCTGATCGAGAAAACCTCGTTGACCTTCGACCAGATCGCCGAGTTCGTCGGCATGCATCCGCTCGAGGTCCAGGCCATCGCCGACGGCGAGGTGGCGCAAGGCATCGTCGGCTACGACCCGATCGCCAGCGGCCAGCTCACCCGGGAGGAGATCGCCCGTTGCGAGGCCGATCCCAACGCGCGGCTGAAGCTCAACGAGCCCTCGGTCCCGCTGCCGAAGCCGCGGACCAAGGGCGCCCGCTACACCCCGGTGGCCAAGCGCATCGACCGGCCGGACGCCATCGCCTGGCTGCTCCGGCACTATCCGCAGCTTCCCGACCCGGTGATCGCCAAGCTGCTCGGCACCACCAAGGAGACGATCCAGAAGGTGCGCGACCGGACCCACTGGAACAGCGCCAACATCAAGCCGCGCGATCCGGTGATCCTCGGGCTCTGCACCCAGTCCGACCTGAACGCGGCGATCGCCGCTGCCGGCATCAACCCGGCCGCGCCGCCGCCTCAGCTTTCCGAGGACGCGGCCTGACGGGGCAGGCCATCGGGGCCGTGCCTGGGTAGCGCCCGCCCCGCTTGGAGGACCCATACCGGCGGCGGTCGGTCATGACCCAACGACCGCCCCCTAAGGCGCCGGGCTCCGCCCGGCTTGGCTTCGCGGCATGAACCGCGGGCCGTATGCGCTTCGCGGCGGTGCCGCGAACGGCATCCGTCAGGGACGACGCTGTCAGTATCAGCCCGAGCCCGCGAGCAGGCGGCGGAGCTGCCCCCGCGTCAGTTCGCCGGTCTGCGGCTGGCGGATGCTGCGCTGGAAAGCGCGGATCGCCTCGCGGGTCCGCCGACCGATCATGCCATCCGGCGTACCAGCGTTGAAATTGCGCGCGTTCAGGGCGCGCTGCACGCGCTCGGCAGTCTCCCGGTCGAGCTCCGCCACAACGTCCTCCGCTGCGCCTGCCGCGACCGCGACCGGGGGTGGCGCGGCGGGTGCCCCCTCGGGCGCCGCCACCCGCGAGGGCGGCGCGAGCGCGGCCTCCTCGACCTGGCGCAGCTCGGCGGCGAAGACCTCGCGATGCGGCTCCGCGCCATAGGTCCAGATCTCGTCGCTGGTCCGGTGCAGCGTCTCGGGACGGGCGAGGCGCACCGCGCGGACCGCGTAGCGCCAGTCCGCCGCGTTGCGCAGCAGCGCGCCGCTGCCCCCTTCGCCCGCCGCCAGCGCTCGCCCGGGCTCCCCCTCGGCGATCCGCGCCATCTCGATCACCGGGCACTCGCCGGCTTCGGTCCGCCAGCGCCCGCGCGGCGGCAGGCCGGTGAGCAGTTCGCGCGCCTGGGTCTGAACGACCGGCTCGAACACGCCGCGATTGCCATAGGCGCCGAGCGCCTTCCCCATGGGAATTCCGGCCGCCTCCAGGCTGCGGTCGCGGAACAGCAGGTCCACCACCACGGCGCGCACCGCCAGCGGGCCGGTGTTGGCGATCTCGGCGCACAGTGCCGTCGGCCCCCCCGACGGCGCCCCGCCGCGCGCCGCGGGTCGCGGCCAGCCCGGGGCGGGGCGGGAGGCGATGGTGACGAAGCGGCGCGCGTAGTCGGCGGCCAGCGCCTCGGCGAAGGCGTCGCCGGCTGCCTCGGCCGCCGCCTCGGCCTCCTCCGCCCGTGCAGCGGCGGCCTGTGCCGCCTCCCGCTCCGCGGTCGTCGGTGGCACCTCGGCGCTGAGCGCGGCGGCGTAGGCGGCCTCGGCCGCCCTCAGCTCGGTGAGGGCGGCGTCGAGCCGCGCCCCGGCCGCCTCCAGCGCCGCCTGCCGGGCGGCGGCCAGCGGCCCGGCGATGGCGCGGAACTCGTCCGCGCGGGCCGTCAGGGCTTTGTTGACATTCTCGATCTCGGCGCGCGCCTGGCGGATCTCCGCCTGGGCGGCGGCGATCTCCTTCACCGCCTGTGCGCGTGTCGCCTCCGCCTCCTCCGCCGCCCTGGTCTCGCGGGCGAGGACGGTGCGCAGCGCCTCCGCACGCAGACGCGCCGAGGTGAGCCGCTCCTGCGCGTTCTGCGCCAGGACGCGCGCGACCGAGGCGGGGTCGGAGCACTGCGTCTCGCGGAAATTGTTGAGCGAATCCTCGCCCAGCCAGACCAGGGCGCCGCTCAGCATGCTGGCGTCGGTGCCGCGCAGCGCCACGGTCGCCTGCAGGCCGAGGATCGCGGAGGTGAAGTAGGCCTCCAGGCGCTCGCGCCGCTCTGCGCAGTAGAAATAGCGGTCCAGCGCCTCGACCTGTTCCTTGAGGCGGATCAGCGCCGGCAGGCGCTGGAGGAGGACCGGCCGCAGCGCGCGCTTGGCCTGCTCGAAGATCGGCGTGAACTCGGCTTCCAGGACCAGCAGCCGGCGATCCTCCTCGCGGGCGGCGCGGACGTGCTCCTCGCGGATCCGGGCGCCCGGGGCGAGCAGGGCGGCGCGCTGGCGGCTGATCTCGGCGATCGCCTCCTCGTACCGGGCGAGCTCGGCCTGGGCGGCACGGGCGCGCGGAACGGCCGCGTCGCGCGCCTGTTCGGCGGCGATCTGCGCCTGGGTGGCGGCGGCGAGGCGTCGCTCCGCCTCCGCGATCGCCCGCTCCGCCTCGGCGCGGCGGGAGAGGAGGACGCTCTGCTCGGGCGGGATCTCGGGCATGCCCGACGCCGCC
>ERZ777003.3375-NODE-3375-length-15695-cov-5.010614_pt1 | contig 15695 bp, 20 predicted proteins | sample MGYA00374956_ERZ777003 | MGnify/ENA primary metagenome ERZ777003 (study PRJEB29302, sample SAMN06268252) | bioreactor metagenome | isolation source: Joint BioEnergy Institute, California, USA | place: USA:Joint BioEnergy Institute, California, USA | collected... | reverse complement strand
ATTAGCGGAGCTCCACCAGTTTGAACAGCGCTTCACGAGCGAGTTGAGCGTAGCCCTTCGCCTGCCAGCTGTAGATGGTGAAGAGCGCTTCGTTGTTCGCTTCGCGAGCTTCGCGGGCGGCCTCCGCGTAGGACCGGGCTTTGGCCTGATTGCGGATCGCGTCGCGGGTCAGGAAGTTTTTGTAGGCGGTGGTGTTCATCTCTCGTTTCTCCTATTGGTGGGGGCCCCATCGCCCTCCATGTTTTTACTATATCACAGTTTACGTCGCGTGTCAATACCCTTTGTGTGCACTATATTCACAAATGGCTTGGTGTTGCATTCGAGCCACGTCCGGCTTAGACGTGGCCGCCTTGTAGAGCGCGTAGCCCGCGATCAGAACTAGCCACAGCGCGCGCTCGGCGTCAAGACCCTCTGACACGACGGCGGTCGCGTAGAGGATGCCTGCCACCTTCACTGCCTTGTCGAGAACGTTCAGCATGTGAGCCTCCTATTCGAATAGTGGGAGGGGGCCTCCCGTTTGCCTCAGACCTTCATCCGCCAGCCGGTGTTGTAGGTGCCGTCCGCCGCGAAGAGCACCCAATCCTTGGCTTGGTGGAAATGTGCCCAGGAGCCCGTCCGGCCCCACTTGCCATCGCCCAGGTCCCACGTCAGACGGAAGCGCGTCACGCGAACCCGAGCATAGGAGGTGCGGTAGGCTTCGATGTAGACTTGGTGCCAGCCCTTGCCATTCCTGGACCGAACCTCGACCGGAACCTCGATTTTCGTGCCTGCTTTCATTTGCGTGTCTCCGTTCGTTGCCTGTACCTTAAATATAGTGCGTCGAAAGCCCCTTTGCAAGTATTTTGCGTGCTCCATCCACAGCTTCGCGCGTTTCACAGTTTTGTGAGGGGCTTGACGTTGCGGCGTTGCCACACCTTGTCAATACAACTCGGCCTGCAGCGTTCAGACTTGACGGCGGGCGCGGGGCGTGCTCTGATAGGGACACTCGGCACGGGTGGGCCAGACGGAGAATGCGAAATGCCGTATCGCGTAACACCACTCGACGGACGCAACACCAAGTGGTCGGGCTTGACCGCTCAGGAAACGGCACAGCTCTTGCGCAGGAGCGTCGCCAGCATCGAGATCGTGCTCGAATACAACAAGGGCAAGGCCGAGTTCGACGGCTACTTGGTGGAGGATGAGACTGCTGCCGACAAGAAGTAGCAGCTCTATATACGGGCGGGGTAGCCCCAGCGCATGCGGCGGGAGCGCTGGGGCACATTTTTCTTAGCCCTTCGGCTTGTCAAGGTCCGGATGCGACCTGCGCTCGAGCTCGTGCTCGACGTGCTCCTGCCTCTTCTGCTCGTGCAGATACTTGGCCTGGAGCAGGTCACGAGCAGCCTTCTCGACCTGCGGCGGCAGGGGCGGAGGCGTCGTGGACACCTTGACGTGCACGGCCTGCTCCTCCTTGGGCTTCGGAGGAGGAGGAGGAGGAGGAGGAGGAGGGTCCATACTCTGCGGCTTGGGTGCTGGGGCCTCATCCTGTGCGACGAAGGCGGTGCGGTACTCGCCGTTCATACGCACTGCGTTGACGTAGTGACAGACGCGGTACGCCTCGCCCCCGACGAGCAGGAAGGCCGTCTCGACGATGGCGCGCAGGCGCTTGTAGGCCGCGGCATCTCGCCAGTTGATGTGCAGGTGCTCGTCGGCTGGTGTCAGCCCCTCGTGGATGCTCTCAACGCTCACTAGGAACTCGACGAATAGCTGGCGCTTCTCGATATCCGAATAGCCAACGTGCTGGAAGATGGTCCGCTCGACCTGCTCGAGCAGCTTAACCATGCGGGCCATCTTAAACCGAGCCCCGCCTTCCGGCACCGTAAGTATCAGGGTCAAAGGCTTCATAGCTGGATCTCCTCTGTCAAAACTTTGGCTGCTTGGTGTACTTCTCCAGGTAGTTCGGCGTGTCCTCCTCTTGCAGTGGTGGCCAGTCGATCTCGGTGCCCAGGTGGCGCTCGAGAAGTTCCCGCGCCTTCTCCACGTGCGGAATGCCTATCAGAGACTGCGTGCGGGACTCGTTTGGCAGGTGCATGACCCAGGTCGGGATCGAACCATCCACCTGCGGGTCGATGTCCATCGGACGATGGTAGCGGCGGATCGACTTCGCCTGCGCCATGTTCTTGATGCCGAGAAGGCGTTTCATCTCGGTCCAGAACACCACCTCCTTGGCGAAACGGTCCGAAGCCTCATGCTTGTAGAGCTCGAACAGAGCCTTGGACATGCACTCGTTGGGCCACGGCTGGACGGGGCGACCTGCCCACATGAGCCATGGCGGCAGCAGCTCGCCGGTCTCGAGCTTGAGCTTCCACCAGTTCAGGACAGTTGAAGCGTTGAGAGCCTTGGCGTCCTGCAGATCCTCCGACTGTATCGGATACCAGCACTTGCGCGTGTCATAGTCCGGCATAGTGAGGAAGTAGTGCAGCAGAGCCCCCGGTCCTCCGTTTCTCATCTCGTGCACGACCCGCTGCACTAGCTCGTACGGAGCCTTGCGGTCGTGCAGGTGGAAGATACAGAAGCGGCGGTCTACTTCTTCTACGGGCGCTGCGCGCTCGTTGTTCGACGACATGATGAGCCGAATACGGTTGGGGACCCGCCTCGGGTCGATCCCCTTCCGCTCCAGGATCAGCGTCTCGTCCGTCACGAGGCTCTTTATGATGCCCAGGTGCTTCTTGTCGCCACCGTACAGCGCCTCCTCCGAGTGCAGCAGGAGCGTGTGGCCCAGGTGCGCATTGAACTTGCCGTGTATGTGCTCCGGGTTCGTGACGGGAGTGTAAGCCTCGCCGAGGATGCGACCGAAGTAGGAGAGGCAGAGCGTCTTGCCCGCCCCCGGTCGGCCTATGAGGACGGGCACGGTCGGCACCTTGACGTCCGGCTCGCGCACGATGGACGCGAACCACTGCAGGAGCCACTCGTACCGCTCCGGGTCGTCACCGGCGATCACTGTGCGCAGAAGCTCGAGCCACGCATCGCAGGAAGCGTTGGGGTCCGGCTCGACCGCCCAGCCCGTCCACAGGTTGAGCACGCCGTGGTTCCGCTCGTCGTCATCGAGCTTCTCTTGCGGCACGCCTGGAATGAAGCTGTAGTCCGTGTACTGGTTCCGGCGATCCGAGGCGAGCCACGCTCTGGCCTTGGACTTCGGCTTGCCGTCGTCGCCCATGTAGTAGGCGTTGCCGAACAGGTTCAGGAAGTCGTCGCGCTGGTAAAGCTCGCGGATCTTGCCGGGTGCTGTGTCCATGGCCGCTACGCGAAACTTGCCGCTGATGTCGACGACGGCGAAGCGCTCGTTGAACTCCTGGAGGACGCTCTGACTCTCTCCTCCGAACCACTCGTAAATGCGCGGTACGATCACGTCACCGTCCTTTATGAGCTTGCGCAGCGTCGGTCCGCCTGTGACCTTCCGCCCCTTCTCGGCCTTGCTATAGGTCGCGCGCACAGTCAGGAGGCGTGTTTTGTCGTCGTCCTCGTTGTAAGCGAGCAGCGCCTCGAAGAACTTCTCCGCCTCATCAAGGGGCCAGCCCAGGTTGTAGAGCATCCCGGCGATGTGCTTCGTCACCTCGTTGCGCTGCCCTTCGATCCAAATATAGCGCGATATGAGGGTAGCGGTCGCGACCTTCTTCATTCCACGCACGACATCCGAATAGGAGACCTCGGGCACCTCCGGGTCGGGGTTTTCCCATCGGATCTGCTCGCCTGACTGGTGAATGCTGGGCGGGCAGATCGTCTGGTTCCCTCCTGAACCTCGAAACTCCAGGATGGTCTGGCCTGACTGGTTGTTGCGAACCGGGTCGAGCAGCTTGAAGGTGGACAGGTCGCCCCCGGTGACGCAGTACAGGTAATGCGAGGCGGGCTTCGAGGCGCGGCCGAAGACGGCACGCGTGGGAGGCAGGAAGTGCTTCGCGAAGAATATCGCCTCTGGGCAGTCGAGGTCGATGTCTACGAGGCAGTTGCTGTCCTCGCCGGTCTTCACGCCCAGGTTGAACTTCCCCGGCTCTATCGTCCACATCTCGTCGGGCGGGGGCTCGTATCCATCCGCCGCGTAGTCCTTCGAGGCCGCGGCCTTAGTCCCCACGTGCGTGGGCACGGGCTTGAACCCGCGTGCTCGGAGCCACTTAAGCCAGCGCTTGAACTCGAATTCACTCGGCGTCGCCATGTTCTCCTCCGTACCGTTCGGACCTTGACGCGGAGGACGCCGTGTGCTATACGTAGAGGCGAACCTCCACGGGTTCGAACACACCCTCCGCTTGGGACCCGGAGCAGCTTGGCGGCGCACTCCGGGTCCTCCCTTCTACTCTTCGACCACGATGCGGCGCAGCGTAGCACAGCAGGCGGCTCTCGTCAAGCCCGCAATAATGGCGCGTATCGACATTCCCCGCGCATTGCAATCCTTGACCCACGCTCCGAGCCCCGTCTGACGGGCTCTGTCACGAATCGTCAAGGATCTCAAGGGGGATAGGCGAAGAGTCCAGCCACAGCACATGTTTTGGCAGCTCATCAAGCATGGATCTAGGGTCGAGTATGGGGTCTCTCTTCCCCCCCCCCCCCCCCCCCTCTCTCTCTCTCTCTCTCTCTCTCTCTCTCTTAAGAAGTAGTAGTAGAGATCCTAGAGAGTATAGACTGGCCGTGCTCTCGGCTCGGTCGGACGGGCATCTTGGATCTACAACCCGGAGTATAGGATCTGACAACGCTTCGGCTCGGGACCCATGAGGTCCGTGTCGATCCTATTCGAGTAGTAGTAGGAGGAGGAGGCCTGTGTTCCCCATGGGAGAGCCTGGGAGGCGGTGGGCTCGCATGGGAATGGGAGGTGCCATGTTTCCGCAAGTTTGCGCTTGACAGGACGTGCGAACCATGGTATAACGGTGGGGGCTAGTACGCGCCTTAGACCAAAGGCGACATTCATACGCGCGAGGAGAGCCGTGGCTAAGCTCAAGAAGAATGTGCAGGCAGGCAAATCGGCGAAGGTCTTTGCTGCTGAACTGAAGAAGAAGCGGCGGGTGCTGCTGGCTGTATTGGCGGAGGGCTGGTCGATCCAGAAAGCCTGCGAGAGTGCGGGGATACACCGCGCGACCTATTACGAATGGCGGAAGTCCGACAAGGAATTTGCCGCCGCAGCGGACGCGGCCATCGAGGCAGGGACCGATCGCCTGGAGGACGAGGCGTTCCGGCGAGCGTACGAGGGCACCGAGAAGCCTGTGTTCTACCAGGGCATGGAGTGCGGTCGCGTCAAGGAATACAGCGACCAGCTGGCCATACTCCTGCTCAAAGGTCGACGCCCCCACAAGTTCCGCGAGAATGTGACGTTGACGGGAGGTGACGGCGGACCGATCCAGGTCGAGCAGATCAAGCGCGTCGTCGTTGACCCGAAGAACGGAGACGCTGCGTAACCCATGCTGTCGCGCACCTTGACCATTCCTACTGCGAGGGTCTTCACGCCTCTGCTCGAGCCGAGGCGGTTCAAGGGCGCGCATGGGGGGCGCGGCTCCGGCAAGTCGCACTTCTTTGCGGATCTGGCCATCGAGCGCGCCATGCTCCAGCCTGGAACGCGTGGCCTCATGATCCGCGAGCACCAGACCACTTTGAGGCAGTCTGTCAAGCCGCTGATCGAGAGCAAGATCCGCGCCATGGGGCTGCAGTCGTACTTCCTCGTCCAGGAGCGGCTGATACGCACGCCTGGGGGCGGCGAGTTCACATTCCAGGGCATGGCGAACCATACGGCTGACAGTGTGAAATCGTTCGAGGGCTATGACTTCGCCTGGGTGGAGGAGGCGCAGTCGCTTACCCAGCGCTCGCTCACGCTGCTTACGCCTACGATCCGCAAGCCGAACAGCGAGATCTGGTTTTCGTGGAACAGGCGTTCTCCGACCGATCCAGTCGACGCGTTCTTCCGCGAGCACAAGGACGACCCCAACGCGGTCTGCGTCCAAGCGAACTACTACGACAACCCGTGGTTCCCCGACGTCCTCAAGCTCGAGATGGAATGGTGCAAGCGCCACGACCCGGAGAAGTATCGGCACGTCTGGCTGGGCGACTACCAGACCAGGAGCGAGGCCGTCGTGTTCCAGCACGGGCGGCATTGGCGCATAGGCGACCCGAACGAGTTCAAGCCACGGGAGGAGGTTCAGCGTTTCTACTATGGCGCGGACTTCGGCTTCGCCACAGACCCTGCTTGCATGGTCGAGTGTTACATCGAGGGCAGGAACCTTTATGTGACGGCCGAGGTTTACGAGGTAGGCGTCGAGATCGACTACCTGCCGTTCTTGTTTGGTGGCTGCAGTGACGAGCAGCTGAACCGACTTAACCTGCAGGCTTATAAGGAGCTCAAGCCAGCGCAGAAGGAACGCTGGACGGGCATCCCAGGCTGCCGGTTCTGGCCCATTATAGCGGACAGCGCTCGGCCTGAGACCATATCATACCTGCGGCGGCACGGCTTCCCGGCGATGCAACCGGCGAGGAAGGGCTCGGGTTCGGTCGAGGAGGGGATCGAGTTCTTGAAGGGCTTCACAATAGTCGTGCACCCAGACTGCAGGCACACAATCGACGAGCTGACGACGTACAGCTACAAGATCGACCCGAGGACCGAGGAAGTTCTGCCGGTCCTGGTCGACGCCAAGAACCACGCCATTGACTCGCTGCGTTATGCGGTCGAGCGGCTCCGCAAACCCAAGCTCGGGATCTTCTGACATGGCACAACATGACGACATCGCAGAGCACCCAGTAAAGCGCACGAACAACTTCCTGAGCGGGTTGCTATCCCGGTTCGGCTCGCTGGTAGGGCAAACGCACCAGGGTCGGCGCGACCTGTACGACGTGTTCGGCTATCCGCGCTACGTGTCGAGCGAGCTGCTCTACGGCACCTACAGGCGGCAGGACATCGCGAACCGTATAATTCGCGCGTTCCCGCAGGCAACATGGCGCGAATGTCCATTGATCCGCGACGAGGCGGGCGCTCATTCCAACGACAAGGAGGAGGGCTATTCGCCTTTCGTCGAGGCGGTCGAGGACCTGTTCGACAAGATGCGCGTGATACAGGCGCTAGAACGTGCGGACCGGCTCGCATCGATCGGGCGGTTCGGCATCTTGGTACTCGGGTTCCGTGACGGTCAGCCTCTTGACCAGCCGCTTGCGGAGGGCAACTTCCCGCTGCTCTACTTGCAGCCATACGGAGACCCCCACGTTGCGGTTGAGCGCTGGGACGAAGATCCGACCAGCCCGCGATTTGGCCTGCCGGAATACTACACTGTGACGGCTGGTCAGTCAACGGAAAGCGGCGAGAGGCAGTCGCCGATGCGCTCGTTCCGGGTGCACTGGTCGCGGACCATCCACATCGCCGAGTTCCTCGAAGAGGACAACGTGTATGGCATGCCGCGCCTCCTCCCGGTCTTCAACCGGCTGATCGACCTGGAGAAGGTCGTTGGCGGCGCAGCCGAGACGTTCTGGCTGAACGCGGACCGTGGCATCGCATTCTGGGCAGACAAGGAGGCTGCTCTCACGGATGACGATATCGCGCGCATGAAGGAGGAGGCGCGCAAGTTTCGTGACCGTTGGGAGAAGACCATAGTCGGCAGCGGCATGACGGCTCAGGTCCTGGGTTCCGATACGCCGGACCCTGGTCCCAACGTCGATCGCCTGCTTGACCTGATCTCGGGCGCAACGGGCATTCCGAAGCGCATCCTTATCGGCAGCGAGCGGGGCGAGCTGTCCTCCGCCCAGGACGAGAACAACTGGAGCGCGCGCATTGACGAGCGGCGCAAGAATTTCGCCACTCCGGCGATCCTACAGCCCCTCGTCACTCTCCTCATCCGCACGGGCAACTTGCCGAAGCCTAAGGGGGCTTGGTGGGTTGAATGGCCGGAGCATGACAGCATCGGACCGGTCGAGAAATCGACGGTCGCCAACAACCAGACCACGGCACTCGCCAACTACGCCAACTCTCCAGCCGCGCAGTTCATAGTGCCGCCTGCCGAGTTCCGCGAGAAGATCCTCGGGCTGCCTGCCGAGAGCGAGTACGACTTGCCGGAGGAGCTGGCCGACATCGATCCCAACGACCTGCTCGGGCTGGGCGACGACGAGGAGGAAGGAGACCCCTCTCCTCCTGACGAGGGCGACGAGGACGAGGCCGCATGATGCACTTCGATCTACATACGCACCGAGCCCGCTATCGCGTTGACCCGACGCAGACCATAACGCTGCGTCGGCGCTACCTTGCCGACATGATGCGCAGGTTCCGGGAGCTCGCCCATGTTATTCGAGTAGCGATCGAGGAACGCGACGTCTTCGGCCTGCAAAAGAGGAGAGGGGGGCCCATATTTGCGCAGCAGTCGAGGTGGGAGGAGGGTCTGTATCCTCCAGGCGTGAAGCTGCGCGTGAACGTCGAGCCTCCTGGTCGGGGGGCCTTCGACTTCCCACGCTCTGACGAGAAGGTGCGCGCGTTTATGGACTGGATACAGCAGCAACAGCAGCAGGGCATCCTCGAGCGGACGTATGGCTCCTCTCGCAGCACGAGCGGGGCGGCGGTATGGCAGGACGTCTACCTGCAATCGGCCTATCAGAAGGGGCTATCCCGCGCGGCTTCGGAGATGCGGAAGGCTGGGGCTAAGGTCGAGCAGTCTTGGGTCGATGCCGCGTTTCACCGGCCGCTCCACGCGGACCGTGCTGGGCTCATATATACGCGCGCCTATCAGGATCTGCAGGGCGTTACGTCGCAGATGGACGCGGCATTGTCGAGGGAGCTTGCGCAGGGCATCGTGGAGGGCATCGGTGCGCGGCAGCTGACGAAACGGCTCGTCGACAAGGTGGGGATGGCCGCCAAGCGCGCAGGCGTTATTGCGCGAACCGAGACGATACGGGCTCATGCCGAGGCGACCCTCAACGGGTTCGAGGAGGCAGGCGTTGAGGGCGTCGAAGTGGAAGCCGAGTTCTCGACGTCGCGCGATAACGCGGTCTGTCCGAAGTGTGAGGAGCTCGAGGGGCGAGTGTTCAAGTTGCGAGAGGCGCGGGGGTTGATCCCGGTGCACCCAAATTGTCGGTGCGCATGGATACCGATCGTAACCACGCCGCAGGGTCTCGTGCTGCGATGAGGAGGCGGGCATGAAACTGTGCACGATCTGTGGGAGCAGGAAGCACGTGGCGTGCTCCTGTCCGCATCGACCTGGGAAGAGGGAAGGGGGGTCTATATCCCCCAAGGAAGGTGCGCGATGACGGAAATTGGGCCGTGGAAGACCGAGGTGAAGCGGGTCGGGCGGAAGGGCTTCAAGTGGAGCGAGCGTTCGCTGCGGAACCTCGAGGGCGTCCATCCCGATCTGCGGAAGGTCTGCGATCTCGCTCTCGCGCTTACGGACGTCGACTTCGCCGTGACGTGCGGTCTGCGCACCGAGGAAGAGCAGCTCGACCTGTTCAAGAAGGGCGCGACCAAGACCATGAAGTCGCGCCATCTGACGGGGCACGCCATCGACTACGTGGCCTGGGACCATGGCCAGCCGTCGTATGCGTACCCTCTCATGGAACGCGTCGCTAAGGCGTTCAAAACGGCGTCTAAGCGGCTCGGCATTCCAATCGTCTGGGGCGGCGATTGGAAGACCTTCAAGGACACGCCCCACATCGAGCTGTGCAAGCGTACCTACCCAGCATAGGAGGTTCGCATGGGTAAGGAGACTGTGCTAGGCATCGTTCGCCACGTGCTCACGTTCGCAGGCGGTCTGCTTGTGTACATGGGCTGGGCGGACGAGGGGACCGCGACTGCGATCACGGGCGCGATTTTCACGCTCGTCGGTGGCGTCTGGTCCATTTGGGACAAGGTGACGGGCCGCGAGAGCGGCGGCTCGCCTCCTGCGGTCGGCAGTGGTTAAGCTGCTGGTCCTCCTAGTAGAGCTGGCGCTCCTGTTTCTCGAGTATATGGAGCGCCAGCGTCTTCTATCGGAGGCGGAGCTGGTTCTGCTGCGAAAGCTACAGGTCCGGCTCGATGGAATGGTGGAGAGAGCGCATGAGGCTGCTGGCAGTGTTTCTCGCGATCCCGCTGACGTCGTGCGAGATCCTGCGAACCGCGACGGGTGGAAGCCCACAGTTGTCGCCGGGACCGACCGAGATCGAGGCGCAAGTTCAGGCGGCGATGTGTAAGATCGCCTGCGAGCTGTCCTATTCGGCTAGCGAAGACAGTTCGCTGACGGTTGAAGGCATACGGAGATGGAACGCTCGGTACAGGTCGCTAGGGTGCGAGCAGAGGAACTGGTGCTGAGGCGATACGCAGGAACTTGACAGAGGGCACGAACTGTGGTTTGGTGGACACTATGAAGCGACACGTCTTCCGCACTTGTAAAAGCAACCGGGCTGCGCGCCTCCGGGCGAACGATTGCGGCTGTGGTTGCGGAGGGGAGTGCGGCTCGAAGAAGAAGAAGCAGCGCTCGTCTCGCCAGAAGAGCGTGGGTTTCTACATACAACTGCGCGGGAACGAGTTTCGGTTCGAGAATTTCGAGGGGCGGCGGCACATCGTAGTGCCGGTCGTCATGGCGCGTTCTGACGTGCCTATGAACGGAGGGCTGATCCCGCCTGAGGAGCTGGTGCCGTTCGCATGGAATGGCGTTCCAGTAACGGTCGGCCATCCCGAGAAGAATGGCAGCCACATCGAAGCGAACAGCCCGGAGGTTCTGCAGGAATGGGCTGTCGGGCGTGTCTTCAACGCGTATCTGGACGGCGTGAAGCTCAAGGCGGAAGCCTGGATCGACGTCCAGAAGGCGGAGAAGGTTCACCCTGGGCTAATCAAGATGCTGCAGTCCGGGGCGAAAATCGACGTGTCGACGGGCTATTTCTGTGATGCGGAGCCTGCGGCTGGTCGCGTGAATGGTAGAGCGTATCAAGAACTGCACCGGAACCTGAGACCCGAGCATTTGGCTCTTCTGCCGAATGAGGAGGGAGCCTGCAACTTTGCAGACGGTTGCGGTGTCCGTACGAACTCACAGCAAAGAAGGAAAGTTGCCATGAAGCTGAACGCAGCTTTGAAGGCATTCCGCGAGGCGACGGACTCTCTCGAAAAGGCCGTCTCCAAGCTCGCTCTGGACTCGGGTGCTCCCGCAAAGAGCAAGCGGGTTCAGGCAAAAGCCAAGCCTAAGGCCAAGAAGAACGAACGGGGCGACGACGATGACGTGCGGCAGATGGTGGCCGACTTGATTTCGTCGGACGATAGCCCCTTCCTTCCGGAGGACGAGGACAGTCTGCGTATGATGAGCATTGACACGCTCAAGAAGATGCGCGACATGTTCCTCGGAGCCGAAGAGGACGAGGAGACTGAGACTGCGGAGGAGGACGAGGACGGGGCCGAGACCGCAGAGGACGAGGCTGAGGCCGAGACCAACGAGGATGACGAGGAGGTCGAGACCGCAGAGGACGACGAGGAAGAGGAGAACCCCGCGATGGCAAAGCGGAAGAACTCGGCCGAGGGCGCGTTGGCTGCCCAGGTCGCTAAGCTTACGAAACTGGTCGGCAAGCTCGCTAAGAACAGCGCCATTCCTGCTCTGTCCGACGAGGATCGCGCGGCTCTGGAAGAGGCCCGCAAGATCCGCAACGAGCGGAGCGAACAGCTGATCCAGCACATCGTGGCGAACACGAGCCTGCCTGAGAAGAAGGTTCGCGGTTTCGACTACGAGACCCTGGAGACCTTGGCTGGCGGGGTTCTCCCGACGCCGAACTTCTCCGGGCGACCGCTGCCCAGGAAGGAGAACTCGGGCAAGGATGGTAAGGACCCGGCCGTTGAAGCTATGACGCAGTTCACTGGCAACGAGGCTGTGATCCACGCTCTCAACGTGCAGCGGGGCAAGAAGTCCAGCTAAACCGGGCGAGTTCGCCTCGTCCTCCAGTATCGCGTTCCGGCATTTTGAGACACAAGGAGGCCAGCAATGGCAAGCAGAGACACTCCGAAGACCGTCCTCCTCAAAGGCGATCCGATCGCATACGAGGGCATCGCGGGCGGCACCATCACTCCGGGCATGCTCCTGGGTTGGAGCTCCGGCAAGCTGGTGGCACATGCTGTTACCGGACCGGCGAAGCATCCCGTCATGGTTGCGCGGGAGAAGGAGTACGCCGGGGGCGGAATCGACGCCACCTATACGACCAACGAGCGCGTTGCCTACTACGTCATGCGGCCGGGAGACATGTTCTACGGGCTCCTTGAGAATGGCCAGAACGTCCAGGTCGGGACGAAGCTCGCGTCGAATGCGGCTGGCGCGCTCGAGGTGGCGTCCGATCCTACGGGCAACGTGACGGCCGACGTGGCCGATCTCGGCACGTATCCGGTGGTCGAGGCCATGGAAGCTGTGAACAACAGCTCGGGCGGAAACGTCCGCATCAAGGTGCGCGTGCTGTAACGAGGGGAAGGGGGGCCTATATCCCCCTGCCTCCTATTCGAGTAACGGTTGAAACAGGGAGATACCGCAATGAAACTCGGTGCAAGCGGGGTCCTCGTTAACAGCGCTGCTAGCGTCTTTGGCGCGGGGACCTTCAATCCGGCGATGCTTCGCCCCTTCATCGACACGGACGGGCAAGCGAAAGTCGTGGTGAACGGGCGGAAGATGGCGACCAACGCGCCAGCTGCGCTCCAGTATGACGAGTGGAAGGACATCGACCGCACGGTTCTCGAGACGTTCACGCAGCGGCTTCGTGCCGTCGCCGACGTCATGGCCGCAGGTCTGGTCCATCCGCTGGGCTCCATCGGCGTCACGGTTTCCGTCTGGGACAAGGTGTCCGACATGACGGGTCCGAACGTCGACATGTCCGGCGTCACGGACGGCGAGGAAGACTTGCCTCGCTACGAGCTGGATCAAGTGCCAATTCCGGTCGTCCACAAGGACTTCCGGGTGAACATCCGCCACTTGGAAGCTTCTCGCCGGTTTGGCGAGGCGATTGACGTCACGGCCTCGGCCATTGCAGCTCGCGTGGTCGCGGAGGGCAACGAAGACCTGCTACTCAACGGCGACAGCTCGATCTCCGTGAATGGCGCGAACCTGTACGGTTACACCACGTACCCGAACCGGAACACGGTCGACATGCAGACCAAGTGGGACGACCCCTCCATAACGGGCGCGGACATCGTGGAGGACGTGCAGTCGATGCTCGCAGCGGCTCGCGCCGACAACCGGCACGGTCCGTTCATTCTGTACGTGCCTGCGGGCTACGAAGGGCTGCTCGACAACGACTACAACCCGGAAACCTCGGACACTCGCACCATCCGCGAGCGCATCCTGCAGCTGTCAGGCATCCAGGACATCCGCGTTGTGGACCGTCTGGCAGACCACAACGTGCTCCTCGTCCAGCTCGACCGCGAGACCGTCGATTGGGCGCAGGCTCAGGGCGTTACGACCATTCAGTGGGACGAGAAGGGCGGCATGCAGACGCGCTTCAAGGTTTTCACCATCGGCGCGCCTCGTATCAAGTCGGACTACGACGGGCGTTGTGGCATCGTCCACCTCTACGAGTTCGACTAAGGTTCGGTCGAGGGGGCAGACCAAGGGGGCCGGGCGGGGGATTGCCCGGTCCCATTTCATAGCAGGCAGTACAGGAGACCCAGCCAATGTCAACACAGCTCTACAAGATCACTCGGCGCGGCGTTCTTTTCGTGCGTAGGGAATGGCCGGACGGCACGCCGGTCAAAGGCTCTCATCTGACGAAACTTCCGAACGGTCGTCATGTACCAGCTGAGAGGAATGGCGGCAAGGCCGTTCTACGCTACTACGGCACCAAGGGCGTCATGTACGGCGGTCGGCTTTATACGCCGACAGGCTATCCCGTCTCGCAGACTATTCGGCTGACCCGCGAGCAGTATTTGAAGAAGCGGCATGAGTGGGGGCTCGAGATCGCTCTCATCGGCATCGACACTTTGCCGAATGACGCGCGCATCGAGCATAAGCCCATCGTCGATCCGAACCCCATCGACGAAGGGGAAGGGAGGTCTGTATCCTCCGACGAAGAGCAGGGCGGCATCGATCCTCCTGCGGCGCGGGTCAAGCAGGCCGCTCCGGTCGAGATCCCGGCGAACTGGCGCAATATGAACCAGTCGGCGCTCTCGAAGATAGTGAGCGAGATCTACCAGCAGCCTTACAAGTCGCTGCCGAAGGAGCAGGCGGTGGCTATGATAGAGGCTTACATCGAGGACGCCAAGAATGGTGGCGAAGCCTGACATCGAGACGGTCCGGCTCGTCATCGCGACGAGCTGGACTGATCCTCAGGTGCAAGCGGCCATCGACGACGCAGCATTGCTCGTCGAGGGCTGCCCTGTTATTGAGGCCATGTCAGAGGATCGCCAGAAGGCCATTGTAAAATGGGCAGCGGCGCACCTCATTCACGCGGCTGGAGGAGGCGGGCAGCAACTGACGTCGAAGAAACTCGGTGACGCGCAGGAGACTTATTCGAGTGGGCAGCTCGGAACGCAGTTCGAGAGCTCCTACTACGGGCAACAGGCTCTCCTGCTCGACACTTCGGGTTGCCTAGCGACGCTGGGTAAGAGGCGCGCTTACTTCGTTCACTGCACGGACTTGGACTGAAATGGTGCATCCGAGCCCAGGTTTTGTGATATACAGCAGCGACGGAACTCCGGTTCCGGCCTACAGCCGCTTTATGCCGCAGGTCGGCACGTACTGGCCGCCTGCGTTCAACGACGGGTTCGGTCGTCTGCAGTTCAGCGCTCCGGTCGCGGTCCATTGCAGATGGGAAGACAAGGCTGTGAAGTTCGTAACAGCCCAGGGGCAGGAAGCAGTCTCCGACGCGGTTGTGTACGTCGACCGCAAGGTGGCGATTGGCGGGTGGCTCTGCTTGGGCGACAAGACAGTGACGGGGACGAACGCCGATCCGCGCAGCGTGGCTGGGGCTCGTGAGATCCGGCAGGTCCATTCGTCCCCGTCACTGGCTGGCGACGAGGTTCTATACAAGGCGATACTGTGATGGCATCGAGGGTCGAAACTGCAGCGCAGGGGCTCGGCGAGGTGACGAAACGCCTCAACGAAGAGCTGGCCAAGCTCGAGGAGCGGACGCTCGCGGGCTTGCTCGCTGCTGGTCTCCTCATCCTTCGCAGGAGCAACGCTAAAGTTCCGCGCGAGTACGGCTTCCTGATAGGGTCGGGCGAAGCTCGCAAGACACCGGAAGACGAGAAGGCGGTCGAGGTAGTGTACGGTGCCGAGTATGCTGCATACGTTCACGAGAACGTCGAGATGAAACTGCAAGGTCAGCCGCGCCCATCGGGTCTCGGCGAGTATTGGGGACCCTCGGGCGAGGCGAAGTTCCTGGAGAAGGCCGTTGACGAGAGCGTTGATGACGTGGTGAAAGTGGTCGCAGCCCATGCCGAGATCAAGCGCGGCGGGCAGGCTGGGGAAGGAGGAGGGTCGGCGTGATGACGAGCACGGCCTACGACATAGCAATGCTGTTGCAGTCGGAGGGCGTCGGCTCTCTTGGGTCAAGCTCGGGATGGTCCATCGCTGTCGGATCCGAGCCTATGAGCCCGCACACGACCATAACTCTGTACGACACGGGAGGATTGGAACCAGACACGGAACAACTGGACCGACGCCCAAGCTTCCAGGTCCGTGTTCGTGGAGGCGACTATCTCGCGGCTCGGGCTAAGATTGAGGAGGCGATAGGCGTATTGCAGGGCCGGACTGGAGTTGTGCTCGGAGGTACGCGCTACC